>Ga0075419_10000431_pt1 | contig 25989 bp, 30 predicted proteins | sample SoiMetdeltSBSDD3_FD_76900 | JGI IMG/M metagenome (GOLD analysis project Ga0075419, IMG submission 76900) | Bulk soil microbial communities from a Populus tree surrounding site in Tennessee, USA - Soil MetaG P. deltoides SBSDD3 | ecosystem: Environmental > Terrestrial > Soil > Tree plantation... | reverse complement strand
CTTCCCCTAAGGATAAATCCAATCCTTCCGAAGGAATGCCATGCAAAAGAATGAGTCTTCTGTAAAAAGTGCAAGGGATATAGTGATGGAGTATACGCAGGCTACGGAGCGCCAAGACTTTCAATTGGCCAGAGGCTATTTGAAGGACAAAGTATCGTACGTGTCGCCTCTTAATTCGTTTGATAGAGCTGAACCATATCTGAAATATAATTTACACTTGTACGAGACTGGGCAGTTAGGTAAATTCGACATCAAGAAGGAGTTCGCAGATAGCAACGATGTCTGCATTCTCCACGAGTGGAATTCTCAACTTGTGTGTGTGTGGTATCATGTAGATGATGATGAGAAAATAAGTTCGGTTAAGGTGATCTTCGATCCAAGACCATTCCTCGAAGGAGCCAAGGATAGGTAGTCGAAGGCCCTAAAAACTAGGGGACTTTATAATTATTTCTCAATTTCTTGTTTCAGTCTAGCTAATAGATCGACTGTTTTAGCAGAATAATTACAGATCCAGCGATCGTAAATTTCTTTAATTGGCAGAGGGTTGATATAATTCCACCGATAACTCCCCTTGCGCTTTACTATGATTAAATCTGCGCGTTCAAGAACACTCAAGTGCTGCATTACAGTACAACGATCTAGATTTTTAAAATGACTACACAACTCTCCCGTGGTTCTGGGTCTATCCCTAATCAAGTCAAGAATTTTGCGTCTACGATAATCTCCAAGAGCCTTAAGAATCAGATCATGCCTGACTTCCTTTAACATGTTACATTTATATAACATTTCCAATTTTAATCTATGTAAAGTTTTTTGGAATGGATCTAAAATTTGAAGTGTATTCAAAGATTAAAAAGCCTATTAATGAAGTATTTGATGCGGTATACAACCCAAAGAAACTTAGCGGCTATTTCACGACTGGAGTAGCAAGCGCTCCACTGAATGAGGGGACGTCAGTCACTTGGGACTTAGCTGATTTTCCAGGAGCCTTTCCTGTACATGTAAAGAAGATGATCATGAATGAACAGATTATACTGGAATGGGCTAACAACGAAGGCAGAAACAATCGAGTTGAGATGAACTTTGAGGCCCTTGATCCAAATTCCACTCTAGTCAAGATAAGAGAATCTGGTTGGAGTAAAATGGAACAGAAATCTCTGGATGCATCATACGGTAATTGTATGGGGTGGACCCAGATGCTTCTCTGTCTTAAGGTCTACGTGGAGTATGGTAAGAACCTTAGAGAATTTCTTTTCTAACAAATCGAATAATTTACTGTTTTGATTTGTAGAATACCCTTGAACGATAGGCGGAGGTCGCGTTTTAAAAGCTAAATCAGTGATTTACATTTGTGTATGAATACTTTCCTTTTTTCCGTAAAATGATGATGATTTACCGTTGACGTAGAAGGATTTGTGTTATACTGGCTTTTGTTCGATAAAGGAATGACATAACAAGATGGCAGGAATATCATTTAGATAAATATCATTTGCATTCATCCTGTGTTTCTGTATCGCATGATCCGCTCCATTTTTTAAAAATTCTTCTTTCGTTTCACCTTTTATTACAAAATCACAGTCGAGACCGGATTCACGACATACCAACGTGTACATTCTAAAATTATAAATCCAGCATTTATCTTAAACCTTTGCGAAACAGACTGGTATAATAGTACGAACGTGGGTATCAAGGGCTCCAAACTTGTCGCAATAGAGAATGCTGGTCATGGTTTCTATTATGAAGAAGGTGAAAGAGTCAACTCAAAGCTTATTCATTTCATAGGGTAGATTCTAATTCCAAGACCAAATCATAATAGATATAAAATTAGAGTTTGGTCTCGCGTACATTCACGAACATTATATATTCTGATAGTACAAATAAGTGACCTGAGATAGATGCCAAAGCGGAAGGTAAAAGAAGAAAAGCCAAAGAAAACGATTAGTAAAAAACAGATACTCATACCACCGGTTGCAATCGGAGCTGCAACATTAGCTGGCATACTTATAATGCAATTTATTCCCCCTCCGCCTGCTTTGAGCATTTGTCTTAAAGCCCATAATGTTGAAACCTTCAACCTACACCCTACCGTTGAAGTGCTTGTAAATGGTCAATCAAAACTCTTACCAGGTGACGTTGGAAACCAGCCAAAGGACGGAAAGGAGTGTCTTAGGGTGATTCATACTGATGCAATCGGCAACAAACTACACATTGAATTCATCAGGCCAATCAGACTGAACATGGGGGATTTTATGAATATATATTTAGCAGGTAACAATAATACGATTCCGGTGGTCGATAACTCGACTGGAGTTCCGCATGAGCAATTAATAGATTTTGAAAAGTACGACCCCAAATACTCCTATTATTCCGAAGAAAACAGATGGACCCAGGTGGTAAATGCATCAAAAATGCCTCCATTCACTGATGATATGGTTGCAAGGCTTGAACTAATGCCTAAATAAATAAATATTTTTTTCTAACACTTTTTGCAATTAACGGGAACTGTCGGACATCCATATTAACCAGTCAACACCTTATAGTCAATTACATTTAAGGCCAACTTTGAAACTTTCGATATTCTCTTTCATCTTATCTAGGTAATCTATACCAGCATTTTGCTCCTCTTTATCAATACCCTCTATGGGGCTCAGAACAAGCACCTTACCATTAGGAATTTCTTGAGCAATGACGCTAGCGAAACGAGGGTCAGCCAATTCTTCTGAATAAATTGTGTCTAATCCCATATCACGGGCAAGACTAACTATTTGCTGCAAACGTTGTGGTAATACGTCTGCTTCGGGAGAAACCCCCTGAATACTATGTTGTATTAATCCGTATCTCTTTGAAAAATAGCTAAATGCATTGTGAAATGCAATAAAGTCCTTCTTTTCACAGCTGGATAGCTCCGATTTTATTGTTTTACCTAAACTATCAAGATCTGAAATAAACCTGTTGGCATTTTCTTTGTAGTATGCCGAGCTTGCAGGATCGACTTTTATCAACCCATCACGTATATTTTCGACTTGCTGTTTTGCCAAAATAGGGTCTAACCAAATATGCGGATCCACAGACTTGGAACTCACTTGGGCAGAACTAGTTAAATTTAATCCTACACTTGTGTCAAGCACAGACCTGGCCTTGATGTTTTTTATCCATTTTTCTTCAAAGCCTGCACCATTGATAACCAGCATATCAGCTGTTTGTGCATCTTGTACTTGCTGAATAGTTGGTTCATAGTCGTGGGGCTCGATCCCGACTGGTATCAAACTGGAGACTTCAACTCTCTCACCGCCAACCCTCTTAACGAACTCAAGCATTGGGTAGAAGGAGGCGACAACTCGTACTTTATCTGCAGTATTAGAGATTTGATAGTAAAAGGAACTATCAATCACAGCATTATTATCAGCTAGCTCATTTTTCGGAGCAGATGTGTCGCCAATAGTTGGTGGTAGGAACGAGTTCACGAAACACAAGGTTATAGATAAAAGGATAATAGCGACTATGAGGCTGCGATTCATGCTCGGTTAAAGACTTATTATCTATTTAAAGATACGTTAATAACATTTAATTGCTTTCTTATAAGTAGTTAATAACCCTCTAGATTATAACATAACACTGTCTTGAATGTCTGAGTAAGGTATGTCTTCTTGCGATTGCTGGTATGTTTTTTAGGCCATATTGGTAGTTCAATCGAGAGAAATTATTATCCCGACTAGGTCACCTTTTGTGCGAGAAAATAATCGTGATAGTCTTGCCTTGAATCCATATTTCTTGATTCTCAGATTCAATGCATGCTGTAGCTGAACAGAGTCGGCTAATACTGCATTTCCACTCAGCCATTCACCCTTAGGTTGTCCTCTTATTCCAGAAGGAGCAACACGTACTTTGGGGTTGTTATTAAGGCGCTTGACCTTCCCAGTCTTATTTCCTGTCACTACGAAAATCTTATTGTCATCAATTGCGAACCACACTGGTGTCGTCACTGCTTTTCCGTTTTTTCTGTATGTTTCGAGGTTGATGTATTGATGTTCAGAAAGTATGGATATTCGATCGGAGGGAAAGGACATGAAATAAGTGGCATTTCGTCTTTATTAGCACTTTCTAACGTACCAAGTCCGGGAACTAGTACTTTTGTAAAATTTAGTTAAACCCTCCTATGTCTACCAGTTCCAATTATACTTGCGTTGCACATAACTCGACGGTTACAATATCTAAGGAATTTACAATTACATCTGAGCTAGTTGTGATCCCAAAATTTACGTATCACGATAGGAAATTTATGAGACTACCTATTCGGCGTGGACATCCGATTGGTATGTCCCACATTTAGACGAGTCCGCCAATAAGGTCAAGACTTGCTGCTAACCCTGATACTTAGGACATTTAACTATGTTCTTATCCGCTCTTCAGGTATTGGTAAGTCTAAGTCTTTATGTAACACCCTATACAGGACTGCTGCTATTATACCTCCAAGAATGGGAGCAATCCAGTAAATCCATTGGAAGTCAAAGTTTCCAGTAACTAGTGCAGGGCCAAAAGACCGTGCTGGATTCAAAGACCCTCCACTTATAGAACCTCCCAATATTACGTTAAATCCAAGTGTAAATCCTACTGCCACTCCAGCTAATGGCACTATCTTAGAATTCTTAGATGTAGTTGCTGCTAATACTACGTATACAAGAGTGAATGTCATGACAGTCTCCAATACAAATGCTCTAATGACATTTCCATTTGCAGGAAGTGTGACGCTAGCAGCCATTTCCATTCCAAACATAGAATATACTACTAAGGCAGCAATAACAGCCCCTAATATTTGACATGCAATAGTCAGGACCGCCTCTTTTTTACACATTTTTCTAGCTATTAACAATCCTATTGTAACAGCTGGATTAACCTGAGCTCCAGAACGGTATCCTATGGCATATACTATTGCAGTTAAAACCAAAGCATGAACTAAACCTATTCCAATTACTCCTAGCTGTCCACTATCAGAATACACGGTAGCTGCTGAGGCAATAGCATAAACGAGGATGAATGTGCCAACAATTTCAACCAAGTATTTATTTTTTGAGCTATAGGTCATTACCAAACCTGTTTCTGTTTTCGATGGTGATATAAATCATAACTGTTGAGAGAAAATCAGTAGACGTTTTAAATAAATCGAGGCAAACGCGGGACTACCTATTGATTAATCAAAGATAATCATGATTAAATGTTCAGATACTCTTACAGTTTCCTCAATCTATAGTTTAATTATTCGAATCCTGTGATTTTTTTGACGCTTAGAGATTTTGACAAATTGGTCGACGCACTTTAAACAAGTCGGTTAACCGAATTACTTGAAGTTCGGTCGTTGGTATAGTCTATCTTTATTATCTTCTAGCCTTCAACACTTCTTGTGACATATCCAATTAGCATGGACAAGTAAGGTAATTGGCTTCACCGTATTTCTTACACGAATATAAGACCATATGATAATATTCAGAAAGGTGCTTTATGAATAACGGTAATACCAGCGAATTATCCTATCACTACTTCCATTGCCATTCTTTGAGTTCAAAATTTCCATTCTCGTCTGCCTCACCCTTATATATACCCATAATTCCATTCAAAAAAGATAGTTGCCCTGTAGAATTTGTGATATATACTGATGCCCCTTGATAATCTGTACTATTTCCTACATCTATGGAAGTATAGTTTGCCGTTTCACTACCATCCTTGGTAGTTATCACTCCTTTCCCTGGATCGAATATGAGATCATCGCCTATGGAAATACTTAGAAACTGTCCTGTGTCTGTTACTTCTATGTTACCATTTATGGTTCCATTGGCGGTAAAAGTGTATAGTGTCACATTAGGGCCAATTTCATATTGAACTGTAGACTTGCCCTTTTCAACAAAATATGGCTCTCCCAACGTCGCCGTCTGAGCATATGCGGTATTAAGAACAGTGGTAGCTCCGGTTCCTCCAATAAGCAATAATATGACTGCAATTCCTGCTGTAATACTGATAGTGAATCTATTTTTATTCATTATTTGATAATCTCTTTTGAACCGTTAGGAAGTATTAATCGTTTTCCATTTAGTATACTAGTCTACTATAGGATCAGTGTATGGTAACCTTATATATTAGTGAACTCTCGTAATCGCCAATGTTTACAATCACAATATTGGCAATGTTGGTCACTCTAGCAAGCGCAACCCTATCAATAACAGGATTTACTGTTACAAGTCCTGTGGCTGCACAGATGACTAGTGACAACGCAACTATGTCTGGAAATATGACAAGTGGAAATGCTACTGGCGGCAATACGACCGGGTCAATATCGTCCCTTGGTGAAGACGGTGGTGGTACAGTTAGCGACGACGACAGTGAAGGTGGATGTATTGATTGCTAACCTACGCAACAGCATTGTCTAGTCATTTTTCTTTTAACCCTTATCATGGTTTCATTTTGGACCGATTCTTGTTTTTTTAAGTTCTCCTTTCTATAGGCTTATCGTATTTATCGTCTCACATTTCTTGCACTTGGCACCAAAGTCAGTCATACTCCTGAATGCATGTGGAGGGAGGAAATTCGGTTCACCGCATTTCCCGCATTATTATGAAATTCCACTTAGAGAAATAAAACAAATACTGGGAAACTGTATTACTCTTTATTCTTTTAAAACGAGATATTACTAAATACAGGCAAACAACAAGGAGTATTTGGGAAGAATAATAGAAAGACTATTCGTATCAACTATGCTTGGAAGCACGTTGTCGCAAGACGAATTATTCAAGCTTTGCTAAGCCTTGGATATTAGTCTAGAAAGTCTGGGAGAAATAAGCCATCTCAACTCTCCTTTAAGTTTGGGTGTTGCAGCGGTAATTCTAATTCTCACGATACCGCCTTTCTTGAGATCCAGTCGTACAGAGCCATCGTCGCTCACTATCTCAGTTACCATCTCGCTAAGGTATGGACTATGTCCAACCAATAGTATCGATGTTCCTTCTTTAAATGACGATAGATTTTGATAAAGAGCTTTCTTGTCTCCTTCCGGAGACAATTCCCGCATATGTCGTAGCTTGTTTTGTGCCTTGAATTCTTTCGCAACAATATCAGCAGTTTGACGTGCTCGTTTCAGGGGGCGTGTGAGAATAACATCCAATTTAACTCCCATTTTTCTGAGAGCTTTAGAGATGATAACTATCTCTTTTTCACCGGCTATTGTCAACGGTCTCTTAGAGTCACTGCTTCCTGAAGGTATCGTTTTTCCTGCTTCACCATGCCTCAAAACAAAAAGATCCATAACTAAATTTGATTTTGATAGCCGGAATATATATGGAACCCACCGATCATTTCAACAGTTAACTTAGACTATATAGACGATAATGAGATCGGTTTCTAATTAGAGATTCAGTAGACAAAATTGCACATGAAGTTACTCTCTTCGACTAGCCGGTCTGCCTTCTGATATATTATTCGCCTATGAACTATATAGATCTATATTGATTCTGTAGGATACATAAATTAGTACATTCATTATTTGTGAAAATGAAGCTGTACTCATGAATTCTGCACCCCTTATCGATGATCATCAAGAGCGCAAAAAGAAACTTTCCAGTCTTTTATTGGGAAAAAAGAAGCGTATGGATCGGACATTTTTTGGCATATTCTTTGGAGCAGCTGGGTATACACTGCTCCTAGTCGCTCTAGTAATCTATGCCGTGGGAGAAGGTTCTATCGAAATTTTCACTTATGAAGGCTTTCTTGATTTCTTAACGGGTACAGACTGGAACGCTGTATATGGCCGTGAAGCTTTTGGAGCGCTTCCGTATCTCATAGGAACTTTGGTTACAGCTGGGATAGCGATGGTTATAGGAGTACCCGTGAGCATGGGAATTGCTGTATTTCTTGCTGAAATAGCTCCTCCTAGAATATCGACCCCACTCTCTTTTGTAGTAGAATTATTGGCAGCAGTTCCGAGTATAGTATATGGTCTATGGGCTCTCTTTGTTTTCAGGTTCTGGATAGTTGATTATATCGAAAAACCTCTGTACAATGCCTTAGGTGATTGGATTCCTCTATTTGGGAAAACTCCTTTTGGCCTAGATGTGTTTACCGCCGGCATAGTTTTAGCAATCATGATAATTCCCATAATCTCTGCTATTTCACGCGAGCTCTTGAAAGCAGTTCCTGATACACAGAGAGAAGCTGCATACAGCCTTGGTGCTACGCGTTGGGAAACGCTTAGGATAGCGGTATTTCCATATGTCAAATCTGGTCTGTTCGGTGCCTCATTCCTTGGACTTGGACGGGCAGTAGGTGAGACGATACTTGTAACTATGGTCATAGGAAACGCTGTCGGAGTAAATGCTATTCCTACCTCTCTCTTTTCTCAAAGCCAAACGTTAGCAAGCGTGATTGCAAATGAGTTTAATGAGGCCGCTTCAAGTTTGCATCTCTCGGCTTTAATTGGGTTAGGCTTCGTTCTGCTTATGCTTACCATGGCTATCAACATTGGTGGCCAGCTGCTTGTATCTAGAATGGTAAAAGTTAGCCCCGGAGTCAGAGAGTAATGGAAAAGTCTCAACAGAAAAAGGCAGAGCTAAAGCACCGATTACAGAATACAATGGAACGAAAGTCCTCAAAAAAGAGAATAATAAATAGGATCGTTACCATTCTCTGTATCATTTGTGTGGGCCTAGCCATTGTTCCATTGGGAAGTATTCTGTTTGAGGTAATAAAGAATGGTATCTCCGCAATCAGTGTGGAATTCTTGACACAAAAGCCTGGGTCAATGATCTCTGGAAGGGGCGGAATTGGTCCTGCAATACAAGGGACCTTGATAACGATAGGTATTGCCTCAATAATAGCCGCACCTGTCGGTATTTTTGCAGGAATCTATCTAGCTGAGTTTGCAGGGACTGGTCCGTTACCTCATGCCATCCGATTTTTTAATGATGTTCTAACCGGACTTCCTTCAATAGTTTTAGGAATAGTTGGATATATCATAATTGTATTAGCTATCGGCTCATTTTCTGTATGGGCAGGCTCTTTTGCGCTATCAATTATTATGATTCCAATTGTAGTGCGAGTTACGGAAGAAAGTTTGAAAGTAGTTCCTAATTCGATAAGAGAGGCAGGACATTCATTGGGGATTCCCAAGTGGAAGATAACATTACTGATAACGCTCAAGACCGCCTTTAGTGGGGTTTTGACTGGAGCAGTTATAGGTATTTCGAGGATTGCAGGTGAAACGGCTCCACTTATTATGACTATACTTGGGACGAGCCTCTTTTTCACTGGTTTCGATGACCCAGTAGACGCATTACCTCTTAGAATTTGGAGACTGTCATCTCAACCTTACGAAGCGGCTCATACTGCGGGGTGGGGGGCAGCCCTCATTCTTATTTTTATAGTCCTTCTCTTTAGCGTAACACTTCGATTCCTGGCCGCAAGAAAGGGATTTAGCGTAAGAGTACTTCGATTTAGCAACGTATGATATGATTAGATACATGTAGATCTTATATCACTATACGATCTATATAGTAAAGGCATATCTAATCTGCCTGTTAAGCGAGTATGGTATGTCGAGAACCCTGGAAGGCCCTGAGGAGGAGCTATCTACGACACGCCGATTGTCCAATATCAGTGATTCAGTCGAGGTAGAACGACCCACAGAGGCAAAGAATATTCGCCCCGTAAAACTATCAATTAGGAATTTTGATGCATGGTATGGTGCGAAAAGGGCGCTAAAAGGGATTAATCTTGATGTAATTGAAAATTCCATTACTGCTTTTATAGGTCCATCCGGCTGCGGAAAGACTACTCTTATTCGTTGTCTAAATCGAATGCATGAGATGACTCCCGGAGCAACTGCAAAGGGACAGGCAATATTGGATGGAATGAACATGTATGATGCTAAGATCGACCCCGTAACAATCAAGAGACGCATCGGAATGGTGTTTCAGAAACCAAACCCTTTCCCAACCATGAGTATCTATGATAATGTGGCGGCAGGTCTTAAGCTAAATGGCATAAAGGACAAGAAGCTTATTGATGATGTAGTCAGAGAAAGCCTAGAAGGCGCAGCGCTTTGGGAAGAAGTTAAAAATGAGCTAAACAAGCCCGGTATGGGACTTTCTGGCGGTCAACAACAGCGTCTCTGTATTGCAAGGGCCCTTGCTATGCAGCCAGAAATATTACTATTGGACGAACCCACATCTGCTCTTGATCCAATCGCCTCTTCCAAGATAGAGGAGCTCGTGCATGGTATGAAAAAAGATCTGACAGTAGTAATTGTTACTCATAATATGCAACAGGCAGCAAGGGTGTCAGACTATACTGCTTTCATGTACCTAGGTGAATTAATCGAATATGGAGATACGAAACAAATTTTCGAAAATCCGCGCATGGAGCTAACAGAACGTTATATCTCGGGTAAGTTTGGCTAGTAGCATTACCATTTCCTTTTTCGGACTAAAGATAATGCCAGGCAATTTGCTTCATCTGATTATATCATCTGCATGATGCTGACGGATTAAGAATGCCTAGGCTTATGGATCTTGGCATATCCTCGGTTTCTGAGAACCTAACAGAAATGGGGGCTATCGCCCAACGATCACTACAGATAGCTCTTGACTCTTATTTTCAAAATAATGGCTTGCGAAAAAGAGTCTTTGAATTATGCGAGAAGCTCCGGAGCCTCGAGGATGAAGTTGGGGACATTGCAACCGAGATTGTGGCGAGGTATCAGCCTGTGGCAAAAGATCTTCGGTTCATACGAGCTTCTATTGAAATAGCATACATCTTTTGGAGGTCTGGACGTTATTCCTATGACATAGTTAACACTATCGAAGATATACCATTAGACCAGAGCTGTGACAAAGACTGCAGTATTGGAGATGTCTTCTCTTGTACGAAAGGCAATGGGATTAGGCCTTTCATCACTTCGGACCAGAGATGAAACCACAGTAGAAAAGCTTTACGAGATGGATTCCACTGTTGATACACTCTACAGAAGATACTTACACAACACCATAAATTCTGACAAGCATTATGATTGGAGAACACGTTCTCGATGCGACATTCGAAATATACTGATTCTGCGATATCTTGAACGAATATCTGACCACGCTTGCTATTTAGGTGATTGCGTCTTCTATTTGGTGACGGGAATGTCGAGCCCAAGACGTTGAAACGGAAAGAGCTATATAGTTCATATAGCATCACCGCTAACTATATGAATACGTGCGATAATATGTATAACTACAGGGTGGTCATAACAAAATGGTGATTTCCTTATCTAGCCACGGGAACAATGAAGTACGTAGGATTCAGTTTACCGGTCGTTCAACGTATATTTTGTCTCTGCCCAAGAAGTGGATGAGCGAGATGAACTTGAAGGCAGGAGATCTCGTCAACATCGTAAGAGATTCAAATCATTCTTTATCAATAGTCCCAAATTCCTTGAGATCCTCTGAATCGCTTAACGAAGCTAATGCGCTAATAACACAGACTGAAGGTGAAAATTCGCTGAAACGGAAAGTGATCTCGATGTATTTAGCTGGCTATAATATCATGCACCTCAAGGCAAAGTCGGGAAGGATAAGTCCGATGCAGAGGGATGCAATTAGAGAAGTAATTCGTCGCAATCTGGTCGGAACTGAAATCATCGCTGACTCGTCAGAAAATATAACTGTCCAGGTATTGCTTACCCTTCCTGAGCTGTCCATAAACACAGCAGTAAGGAGGATGTTTCTCATTGCAACGGCAATGCATAAAGACGCTATGTCAGCGTTAGCCGAGCTTAATCACGAATTAGCAGAGGCAGTCATAAAGTCTGACGACGAAGTTGACAGGTTTAGCCTCTACATTTTGAGAAACCTTGTAATGGCTACTCAAAATGAACGGGCTTTGCAGGAAATGGGACTTAAGGAAACTGCAGATTGCTTAAGCTATCGTGTTGCAGTCAAGAGCATTGAAAGAGTTGCTGATCATGCTACAGGGATATCTAAAAAACAATTACGACTAAATCGTAAGATTACAAAAGAAGCTCTTGACAAGATCCAAAAGATGAGTCAGCTGTCTCTATCAGTTCTTAGTGATTCTGTTGAAGCATTCCTAAGAAGAGATTATGTTTTGGCTGACAGTGTCGTGAATAAAGCTGAAGATATACGTAACCTGGAGGCAGATGCTATTTCTTTTCTTGACAGACAAAACGGTACGGGGAGTGGATCTGCGAATGTGGATATTAAAATCATATTGGAAGATATTAGAAGAACTGCAGAACACGCTAGTGACATCGCAGAGGCTGCCATGAATCAAACTATCAGAGAAGTAATTCAAGTGAGAGCGGTTCCACAAAGAGAAAAGGAAAAAGATACTACAGGAGCTTAGCCCGAGAAATTTCCAGACAATTTTTAAACAATAATACATTACAACTCCATTTTGGCCACCCAGATTGGGATCTGTATATCAAAACCGAACTCTAAAGGAAGATTTTTCATCTTTCAATTTTAGCAAATTTTTCAATATGAAACGAGTCTGTTATACAGAAATCTCTTGAATTGATGATCGTCTACATCAGTGGCCACCTGAACTTTTCCCATACCATCATCAATAAACTCTGAATGTCCACGCAATTTTCCGCTTAAGGTTATGTCAATATCACCTCTTTTAAAATTAAAATAAGATGGCCTTTCACAAAGTAATACGGCGAGCACATCATGTAAATGAAAAATGGTTTTATGGATTAGTTTAAAGTCTAACAACGACAAGATAAGATCGGAGAAGGAGGACTCCCTTATTTTAATCCTGCAACGAACTTTATCTACAAATTTCCTATCCAATCCGCAGTCTGGATGCTGTGTTACATCTAACCCAACAACCTTGATCTTTGGAGTCAGATTAGGAGAGGTAAAGACTAATTCAGCTGCCTCGGGATCACAATAAAAATTGAATTCCGCAAAATTAGTTATGTTGCCGTTAATGTGACTCCCTAGACTATACGCACCGCCCATGATTAAAAGCTGACCTATCCTGCGGGCAAACTCTGGTCTATACGATACAGCTTTCGCAATATTAGTCAGGGGGCCTGTAGCAATTAGAGAAAGTTCACCATCAGTATAATGGTCGATAATTTCGTCAACGAATTCTAAATATTTCTTATTTTTGAGATCCCCTGATAACATATTCTTCTTGCTACTTATCCCTCTTTTCAGTGATTCATTAATAATAGTAGGAGTCACGTGCAAACTTCCTAGTCCCCATTTTCCGTGACTTCTTTCCTTTCGTCTCTTGACTTTACTGGAAAGAAGATTCTTCTTTAGAGGTCGATCTGCTCCCGGTATCACCGGAATATCCATTCGATCCATTGATTTTAAAACTTTTAATGCGTTTAGGGCTCCAATTCGTGGGACTACGTTGCCGTAAACAGTTGCAATTCCGACAACTTCAATCTCAACTGATCCCAAGGCTGTCACTATGGCTATTGCATCATCTATGCCAGGATCAGCATCTAAGATGACCTTACGTGACAATTATGTTAGTGCTAGATGTCCTTATATAAATTGCATTAGATTATCTATACTATTTGTCCATGATAATTGGTTAGTTCCTAGTATCAGTAACGTCTATTACAACAAGAAAATCTAGAAGACTTAACACTAAAACCTACGTAGATTAAAAGGAAAAAGACTGAAGTGCTGGAAGTTTTCGTAAATTCCAAGAAAGAGGATTCAAGATCGCCAATTACCATGAACATGGATCGAGAAAGCATAATGAAGAATAGGATGCATGTAGGGTTGGCTTGGCTGTGAAGTGCATGCATCATATGCTTAGATGTCTAACACTTTGGTTGTTTCGAATGACGTGGGTTATATCATATTACGACATGGGTCTATTTATCACGGATTACGATTCTCATGGCTTGGAATGGAGGTAAAATGACTAATGACTGACATAATGATAGACAAACCAGCACGTCCCTACAAGAGATACTAGGTTTACATAAGTACTTCCTGAATATTCTCTATATCGTTGTATATTTCGTATAAGAAATGTGATGAATTAGATTCTTTTCTTAGTTGCTCTGGATTTTGCCTATTTCAGAAGCCAGATGTAATCTGGCTCGTTGCCAACAGTAGATTTGACCAAACCGATGCTACTATTTAGTAAAGACAATGGTTTGCTTTGTGTATTATTGAATAATATTATTTCATAGAAAACCCAACTACCATCAACCGGTCTTCCTATAGAAGAAGTTATCCAAGCAATACTTTGTCCATCTGGAGTCTCAAGTGTCCCATTACCTGTACTCTGGATTAATTTATCAGATAGGTGAGTGCTTAAGTAAGTCTGATTGTTAGTAACATTTCCTACTCCTTTTAGGAATCCTTGGTCAACGGCACGTTCCTCTGTTATTCGGTAAGGTGATGATGATATATTTTTGGAACCCAAATCCTTGGTTATATTAGCACTGTAAATCGAATCGGCCGTATCCAATGGTGCGGTAACTTGTTCGTTACTATTCGGTTGAGGAGACTGCGCATGCACATATGTAGAAGAATCAACCAGAAATAGACTTCCTGTTGTAGAGAAAATAATCAATAAGGCAGACAGACATAATGACAACCACACTGTACTTTTCAAACTATCTCATTTAGGTAAAGTGATTTAAATAGATTTTGTGGCGTAGCTAAGGGATTATGTCTGACTTTGGTGCCATGTGTAAGAGTTTTTGGGACGATAAATACGCTAACCTTTGGAAAAAGGAGTACTTAAGAAACAAGAATAGTCTTTGAATTCTTTAATTCGTCGTATTAGACAATGCATATATCCGTTTGAAGAAGTATTTTTGTTACTGGCTATTTTAGAAATCCTTTCCACCCTAGCGAAAGCTGCAAGTCCATATTGCAGTCTGCAACCGCAATCAGTATGACGGAGGAAGCAGATGCATACATCAGAAACTGGGTATACCAAAGTAACAGTGCAACAGTAAACCAAGATGCTACTACAATAGGCGGTGGCACTGCTAGTAATACAGCAACAGTAACCCAAAGTAACAGTGCAACACAAAGCGGTGGTAGTAGTAGTAGCTCTAGTAGCAGTAGCACTGTATGTACAAATAGTGGTAGTACAACAACAACAAATCCGTAGCACAAACTAAGAAATAAAGAAATATTCCAAGGGTAGAAGAGTCTATAAAATAAAGCTCCGAAAGAACTGTACTGGGCCGGGGCGTCATGTTTTTTATGTCATGACGGTGGAAGTAACCTACATCCATCGATATCCATGATTTTTTATAATCCTATTTATTAGGCGCCATTAAATAATGTGCCTCCTGAATGTAATCTCTATGGTCGTATACACGTGTAAGAAGTGCGGTGAACTAAATTTTCTTACTCCCAATGCTTGCTCATAGGTACATTCTTACTTTAATTCTCTATCTTTGCTTGAGAAATTCCCCATCTCATCTACTTCGATAATGAAGAAAGATAATATATTATCAAGAAATGCTAACTTGCCAGTAGAGTCTGTACTCCAGACCGCGCTCCCAACTCCACGTAATACTGGCTTACCATCTTTAGTAGTTGTCTTTCCTACTTGTAGAAAAGTATAATTTGCCTTTTCACTACCATCCTTTGTAGTCACCACTCCTTGTCCTTGAGCTGAAGTTCCCTTGTTACCTTTAGACAGACTTACAAAATCTCCTAAGTTTGTTACTTCTATATTTCCCTTAATTGTCCCATTAGATGAATATGTCATTTGCGTTTTATTGTCGCCAATCTCTTTCTGAGTCGTGATCTTTCCTTTATCTTCGAAAAATGGCTCTTCCAACTGGTACGTCATACCAATTGAGACAACGCATGCATGTATTTAAGAAATGTCATTCAAAATCCAATAACTAGTCACTGTAGTGCTAGTAAAACCGTTATTCATAAAGCACCTTTCTGAATATTATCATATGGTCTTATATTCATGTAAGAAATGCGGTGATCTGAATTATCCTACTTCCCACGAATTTTGGAATATTACCCACAACGTTTGTGGGTTAGGATCTGAATACCTCGCTCTATCTTTTAAGAATAGCATTTAATGATATAGTGTTGTCTGCACTAAATTCGATATTCTGCCCACCATTGTTCCGTAAGAACAGAGCATTAATGTTACCATTCAAAGTCGCAGGACTTCCAGATCCCGGATCGGATCCAGTAATTTGTCCCGCCAGGTCAACAATGTATAGCGTTTGACCCTGAGTTATCGGAGACATTCTCTGTATTGGAACCACAACCGATTGTGTTGTCTGGTCGCCTTGAAGGTTTGCGGCGATAAGTTCTATGCCCTCCCCATCTGGTAGGTTGAGTACCACTGTTCCATCAGAAAGAACACACGGATCAAAAGCTGCAAGCAATCTTGCTCCACCGCTTTGCATAGGTGATGGACCTAAAGATATAGTTTTATCTTGTGTAGAACAGTCTGGTGTAGATGTTACTGCTCCTGTCCGATCTTGAACGGTGAACCTATTATTGGTAAATGTGACCTGATTGTTGTTAACATTTTTTATGATGGCAGTTGGCGTCGGAGAGGGGGATGGCGTTGTGGTAGGTCCTTGTGCAGGGATAGTAGTCGGTGGAGATGGGGAGGGGGATGGTGATGGTGATGGTGATGGTGATGGATTAGGAGTTGATGTCGCAGGCAGTGTCGTGGATTGACTTATACAATCTGGAGGAGTTCCTGTATGTCCTACAGGACAGGAAAGTTGAACGGGATTGATATCCAAAGGAGTATTTCTAATACAATAGGTTCCCTGAGAAGATGGATACGATGGTGGTAGACACTCAAAATTTTGTTGTGTTTGTGTTGGAGTAGCAGTTGGAGTTGGAGATGGAGATGGAGATGTGGTCGGAAGACCAGCGGGAGGTGATTCAACTACACATTTTTTAAGTCCGTCGAGCCCAAATGATGAGACAAAACCTTCCTCACATTGATTAAAATCAACAACACATTCCTGTCTAGAACCTCCACCGGAGGGCACATTTGAACAGGTCTTTATGAATTTAGAAAAAAATGGATCTTCGCATGGTGGAATTGGCCCTCTGCTTGGTACTCCCACAATACAGTTTGGTGTTGGATTCGCAACGAGACTGTTACGACGTAGTGTATCAAGTAGGGCATTTGGAGTAGGTGTCGATGTCGGAGATGGAGATGGTGTCGGTGAAGGAGAGGGTGAGAGCGTTGACCCAAATAAACCTGTTGCAGGGGTCGGTGTCGGTGTCGCTATAGGTATCGTGGGTGGTGGTGTTGGTGTAGGAGATGGAGAAGGGGAAGTGAACACTATACAGCTAGGAGGTGATCCCGGGGGACATGCTCCCTGCGCTCCAGGATTACAATCATGATCTCCAAGATCTGCCGCTCCGTCACCATCGTCATCACTTCCATTGCCACAGATTTCGGTTCCTACGAGTCCCCGCAACACCGGCGTTGGTGTTGGAGATGGAGAGGGTGTGAGGGAGGGCACTGGCGTTTCAGTAAGTTCTGGACCAGGTTCTGGAGTTGGGGTAAATTCATCTGTATTAGTGTCCGTATCAGTATCAGTATCAGTATCAGTATCAGTATCAGTATCAGTATCTGTGTCAGTATCGCTGCCGCCATTGTCACTGCCGCCGCCATTATCGCCGCCATTGTCTCCTCCTCCTTCAGACGTGGCTCTGACCGAAGAATGTCCATCTTGACCAATGGGGGAGTTCATCGAAAATACTGCGACCGTACAGAGAAGCGTTATCAAAACAAGGAAGACTGGCACAACTTCATGCTTCCTGTTTCGGACTGTCAAATATTATAAATATCAATATTTCTACTACTGTAAATAATTTTAATTTGAAATATCTCTTACTATAAATAATATTGTAAGGTCAGTAATATTTTATAAAAAATGCAGCGCGAATTAAACTACCATACTTCCCATACTTTTTGGAATATAGCTGATTTTGGCGAGAAATGTGAGAAAGGTGAGACGATAAAAACGAAAACGTTAGTTAATGAAAGACTTAAGAAACTGGTTTAGTTTAAGATCAAAGTCTAGACAAGTAGTATGTTATTATAACAAACCGCAGGAGACCCAACACGAACACCCACTGGAATCAAGATTATTGGATCTCCTGCAGGATTCATTATGTCAAATGCACCGAGGAAATGTAATTTATCCAGACTCGTATTAAAGGCATGATTAACCTTGTTAATCTTCAATGATGGTTAAAGTTAGAGAAGCCGCCTTTGACAGCGGTATAATACTGACAAGTATCAATGCTTCTGAGAGTCAGACATGAAATCTTATACCCTCTAAGAAAGTGAACAAACTAAAGTCATCCTTTTATTTGAGCAAACTATGTATGATGTTTATGGCATTCAAATGCAAGGAATGCGGTTTAAAGTTTGAAGAGAAAAGACGTCTAGATATTCACAAACAAGTACATGGACGAAAATCAAAAATTAGTGAATATGGTAGTCCAGAATTTAATCAAGATAGATTAAGAGGTTGATACTTCTCTCCCTGAATCGTAGTAATATCAGTTGTCGAGCCCGATAATTGTAACTAAATAAGAAGACTACTAGTTTTGCTTAGTGTTTACGTCATTGATAATGTACAATCTGAATCTGAATATTACTTCTATGGTCGCATATACATGTAAGAAATGCGGTTCCTTACTCCCCATGCTTTTTGGAATATAACTAACTTTGGTGCGAAGTGTGAAAAATGTGAGACGATAAAAACGAAAACCTTGGAAAAGGACGAACTTAAAAAACTAACCTCAAACTAGTATTGCCTTATGAATCGTACTAGTTCTGTCAATGGTCTTGCTTACACTTGACTCCGGAAATCTCTTTACAAAGTTCTCTTGCTTCCTTATTTACGTTGACCCATTTGCAGCCGCCGTTATCTTTGGTACATTCAACGCTGGCCCCAGCGCTATCGTCTTCAGCTCCCCAAAACTTCTCCTCTTCATCGGGGTCAGCCTACGCAGATAGGATGTTTAATGGAACCAGTATTGTTGCTATTGCAAACAAGGAGACCGCTTGAACCGTCATCACATCCACAAATATGGATTTTTCCATACCGCCTTTATTATATTCTCACATTTAAGCATGATTTAACAACTTTTAGTAGAGTCTGATAGGTAACAAACCCTTATGTCACGTAGTTACGTGTTGCTTGATAATACATGTAATTGCATGTAGTCTGTTCTGTCTATGATACGATAAAAATGGATAAATTAATAACTATCATCCAAATTAAGAAAGCTTCAATACCTTGTTATTCACAAAAGTGGGAGCAGTAATTGTCCTAGTCTCTGATATGGAGCGTTCAGTGAAATTTTATAGAGATGTTCTAGAACTACCTGTCAAAATTCAGTCACAAGATTGGACTGAGTTTTTTCACAGGGATACGACCATAGCTTTGCATCCGGTAAAGAAAAAGACTAAAGCTCCTCGTGAAAATGGAGGAGAAAAGAGTGTATTAGTTGGTTTTATGGTTAACGATCTCGATAACATAGTGAAGATTTTAAGGGAAAGGAGTGTTAGATTCTTCAAGTCCCCTACGGAAGAAACCTTTGGAAAGCATACAATTGTTGAAGATCCTGATGGACACCTGATTTCAATAGCAGAAATAAAATCCAAACCGTCTGAGGAATTTGATCTTTTGGGATTATTGGGCGCAGAATAGCATTTATTACCTACTGTCCTATCCGCAGATATTATCTTAAATCGAAATAAATCATAGGGTTTAGTGATCTAGTCCAAGAAGCCTCTATTTGCATTAGAAGCTCAATTTACATAATACATTTTCTGGAATTGTATGACAAACAATTCGACTAGGTATCAACTATTAAAGACGAGAAGAGAGGGCCTAAAAAAATGATGGTAACTGTAAAAATGAGAGATGTCTGGAGGACCTTATCAAAAATATATAGCCCATTATTTCTCACATCATACCAATGCCCAAAGTTGCCAAATTTTATAGAGTCGGAGAACTCGTCAAAGTTGAAGACAATCCATTACCTAAATTAGAGCCGGATGAAATACTGCTGAAAATCCGAGCTGCTTCTGTCTGCCATAGTGACGTACACGTTGTTTCGGGCAACATACCTGTTAATGGTCCTGTTGTACTGGGTCATGAGATAGCCGGTGACATTGATCAACTTGGAGAAAAAGCAGGAAATATGAAAAAGGGTGATAGAGCCATTGTTCATTTTGTAACACCCTGTGGGGATTGCAATTTTTGCCTTACAGGCAATACGAATGTCTGCAAGAATATCAATTCGTTACCCATGTATGGTTTCTCCGCCGATGGTGGGTACGCTCAGTATATGAAGGTGAATTACAAAAGGTTAGTAAAACTTCCATCAGAAATGCCTTATGAATTTGGTTCTACTTTAGGCTGCGCAGGCATTACTGCCTTGCATGCAGTAAAGTCGGCTGGCAAAATTAGTCTTGGTGAAATAATTGCAGTTTATGGAACAGGTGGAGTTGGGATGTATACTTTGCAGATAGCAAAGTTATGCGGCGCGACTACCGCAATTGCAGTTGGGAGGACTGACGACAAATTGCAAATGGCTCAACAGAGCTTTGGGGCAGACGCAGCTGTAAATCTGACCAAGGAAAAACTAACCGATGGCATTAAAAGGATAACTGGGGGCAAAGGTGTCAATGCAGTTTTCGACTTTGTAGTAAATAATGAAAGCATAGAGAATTCTACAAAGATTCTTGCAAATACAGGCAGATTGATCTTAGTTGGCATCGGCAGTGAGCCAGTAGCCGTAAATCCAAAAAGATTGACCTTTAAGGAAGCATCTGTGGTAGGCTCAAGTGTAGGTTCAAAAGAAGAATTACAAACTCTTGTAGATCTTGCGAGTTCAAGCAAACTAAAAGGAGTGGCTAGCGCGAGACACAGATTAAATGAGGTGAATGAAGTTCTAACTGCATTAAAAGAAGGTAAAGTCCTAGGAAGAGCATACTTTGATCCCTTTTTAGAGTAAGAAAATCGAGCAGTAACATAAGCTCATCTCATAGAAGTGGAATACCAAGGTTGATTATGTCTAAAAATTTGTGTAAGGAACTATTAAATTGATTGCAGACTTGGTTAACAAACCATTTACACTCGTGATTTGTGAAAAATTTGATTCGGCAGGAAGAATAGCACGAGCATTGGGAAAAGACAATGTAAGAATTGTTTCATTGGATGGGATCAGATTTCTGGAGGTTTTTTCTGGCAAGGATCAACACTATATTATCTGTTCAGCAATTGGGCATTTGTACGGTTTGACAGATGTTACAAGAAGCTACAATACTTATCCCACATTTGATATAGATTGGGTTCCACTTTATTCTAAACGCCAACAATTGAGAAAATTGAAACTTCTGATAAAGGCAATATCGGAAATTTCAAAGAGTGCAACTAATTTTGTTCATGCTTGTGATTACGATCAAGAAGGCGAAGTAATTGGTTTCAATATTCTAGAATATGCGTGTAAACAAAAATATGACAAATGTTTAAGAGCTAAATTTTCCACACTCACTGATGAGGAAATTAGAAGTTCCTTTGATAATTTATCTCCCCCTAACAGAAAATTGGCTGAAGCGGGGAGATGTCGGCACGCAATCGATTTCATATATGGGGTTAACCTATCTCGAGCCTTGTTACATTCCTTTAGAATCAAGAGCAAAGACAGGTTCCATAATATGTCAATTGGTAGGGTACAGGGCCCTACACTTGCTTTTATAGTACTTAAGGAAATAGAAATTAAAAAGCATGTTCCTGTTCCATATTGGGTTTTATATGCAACTTTTAAAAAAAATGGACATATAGTTAAGGCATATTATATTAAAGAGAAGATAGCAACCTTAACTGAAGCAAATTCTGTATTCAATAACTGCGTAGGAAAGGCCGGCTTAATTAAAGAGTTGAAAGTAGAGAAGGCCATTGTAGATCCTCCATCTCCATTTAGTCTAGTTGACCTGCAAAGGGAAGCTTATAGGTTATTTTCAATTTCTCCCAAGGATACACTCTCGATAGCGGAAAGACTTTACCTCAATGCTTTGATTTCATATCCCAGAACATCAAGCCAGAAGCTTCCGGCAACAATCAATTTTAATGGGATCCTTTCTAATTTGTCCCAAATTAATGAAATCTACAATAGCTTCGCAAGATTATTGTTTTCCAAAACCAAGAGCCCTTCACCTACAAACGGTGAAGGAGAGGATCCTGCGCATCCGGCTATTTTTCCTACAGGAGTAAGGCCGAAACGCACACTGAATCAGCCTGAATTACGCGTGTATGATCTAATTGTTAAAAGATTCTTCGCTACATTTGGAGATCCGTTCACAATTTTGGATACAACATTATTAATTGAAGTTAATGATAAATACATTTTCAAAACGCAAGGAAAAAAGCAACTAGATAAGGGTTGGACATATTTCTACCGACCCTATTTCAAACTTGGGGAAACTCTTATTCCAATATTGAAACGTCATGATATTCTAGAATATGATACAATAATTATTTTAGAAAAATTTACACAAGCCCCGGCACGCTCTAATTCCTCCTCCTTATTACTAACTATGGTAAGGGAAAATATTGGTACCAAGTCTACCAGAGCAGACATTATTGATATTTTGAAATCTCGCAACTATATTTATTCTCATAAAGATGGCACTTTCGAAGCTACCGCACTTGGAATGGTTGTCATAGAGCTGTTGGGAAAATATGCCCCTGAGATAATTTCAACAGAATTTACTAGAATTATGGAGGGTCAACTAGGAGATATCGAATCCGGACAGAGTAACTATGCTTCTGTTATAAAATACGCCGTAAATAGTTTAATTGAATCATTAATCCTTCTTAAAAAGAATGAATCTGACGTAGGATTGAGGATTTCTAATGCTGCGAAATTATTGAGCAATAGATGAATATTGTCATAATGTTCTCGAATCTAGTATATTTCCAGTAAGTCTATTGTGCATCAGATCTTTTATCCAAATTCAGACTATTTTGCATTTTACATTTGACTAAATGCTTGGATATGCTTGCGATAAACATCGAGCCGACGATTTTTTAGGAGAGGAAGGGATTTTCTTACCTCCATAATTCTAGTTTTATCGATCTCAACAATGTCTATTCCTTGTTTGTCACCCATGTCCAAGACAACAGTACCAAATGGATCTGCGACCATACTTCTACCAGAGTATATATTGCCGACTTGGTCAGGAGCAATCATATATGAACCATTCTCTATAGCCCTTGCCATAACCATTGTCTTCCAATGTTCCTCCTTCATGATCCCTTGAACCCATGCGGATGGTGCAACCAATAGATCTGCACCTTTTACTGTGAGAATTCTGGACATTTCAGGGAAACGAATATCATAACAAATCATAAGCCCCACTTTTCCGACTACTGTAGCTACAGGTTTTTCAATTATATTCCCTCGAATCAACTTACTTGATTCTTTGAAACCAAGGGCATCATAGAGGTGTAACTTGCGATATACAGAGGCTATAGTGCCATTATTATTTATTAGAACTGCTGTATCATGTACTCTGAATTCATTCCTATCCCTGTTCTTTTCGTAAATTGTAGCTATGACATTTATCTTGTTATGCTTAGCAGCTCTGCACAAAACTGATACGAAATTCCCTCCTTTGATATATTCCGCCACTTCGTTCGCGAGATCTCTTGCCGACTGTTTTGAAGACGAGAATGCCATTTGAAATTCTGGAAAGCATACTAAGGATGCTTTTCTATCTGCTGCCTCGCCAATATAGTCTACTGAGGCTTTCAGGTTATCTTCCTTACTTTCAGTAGATCTCATCTGTACCAGAGCAATAATAGAGTGGGCTTCATGCATTGCTAGAACTCGTTAATTATTCCAACAGTCGATAGGATAAAACATTTACTGACATTGTAAGTAGATAAAGTAAATCAGTATGGTGGAAGTTAGAAATAAGTATATTGATAGAGCAATTAAACTTCCAAAAAATGGTAATAGACTGATTAATACTGGTATTAGCACCTAAAGTCTAAGATTGAAGGGAAGGAAAATCTTTTCAATGAAATGAATGAAACCCCCCTAATGCTTCCTGCTGTCGCCATCATTTGTTATTCGATTTTCGTCTAGGTCTAAAGTCTAGTTCCACTCCACGCTTTTCAGTATAACTAAAATCAAACTCCTCATTAGGCAGAATAGGAAAACTTGAAATTTCGTTGTTAGAACATGCTGGACATTTCTCTGTCGGTAATCTTGACTTGTCAAAATAGGTAGCACACCAATGACATATTTCACAAAGGATGAAAATGTCTTCTACAGAACCATACCTCTTTGTTTGGGTATTAGTATTAACCAATACTATATTGGTAAAGACTTGAGAATATAATCTTATTATAATATAAAGGAAATACGTTCACTTTCGATTGTGTGAGATCCCTGTATGCTAGGTGTTGTAGGAAAAACTTGAGATAAAAGTATTCGTAAATCGATTCCTGATTTGCATATGCAATCCGCTTCCCCGTACTTGTAAATAACAAGCATTCACTCTAAAATCTCACTTCCTATCATCGATTATTTATTACCGCAAAAAATAAAAATGTTAAACTCGTACAATGTAGGTTTTTTGGCTCTATAGCTAAGAAAAATTTGAGCTCGGTAAGCTTTTATTCACCTTTGTGACCGAGTTTTTCGGTATTAGGTTTGTTTAGGTCCTGCGAAGAATCTCAATTTTCGACTACTTTTCCCATTAAATCGCAATGATTCATATAGATATTTCATTCTTGAGATAACATGGTTAAGTAATCTTCTTTAAGATACAACAACCAACTATATAGACATGTTTGAGACCTTAATCCAACAGGCATTAAATTGGGAGGGTGGAGTGGTTTTCATCCCACTGGCATTTGGATTGGCAGTAGGCCTGGGTTATGTTATCATTTCGGCTGCCCGACACAAAAAAGGGACATAATTGTGAGTAAGGTTATCCCTTCAAACTACAGCATAATCGTATGTCGTTAAACCTAACGAAAAGAGGGTTCATCAAATACGTTTTTGTGATTGTAGGTGTGTTAGTTGTATATATCGTAGGCGCATTATTGGTTATCGACTATTTTCCACACTAATGAGATCGATAAGTGAATTCTGCTAGATAAGCATAGCCGACCGAGTATTGTAGGACACAGAAAAGTAATATTTTATCTCTGCAACCTAAAAGCAGAGGTTGTACTCCGAGCTTCGATCATTGGTCTATTCCTGCAGAATCGTCTGCCATTAGTTCTATCAGCACAAGCAGGCACACCAGATTTCAGAGATAAATTACATAGTGCCGTATTCTGGCAATGGAGTCTCACATACATTACATCCAAACATTGCAATTTTATTTCCTTCTCTAATGTCATTTGTATTCCCAATAATTAATTTTCCCTTATTTTCTGCATTTAACAAATTTGCCAATTCAGGCTTGAGAGCACCGTAGATTATTGGTACAATCGTTATAATTTTTTCGCACTTCTTACAATACCCTCCTGAGACTCTCCGTGGATTGACTATGTGATACACCTTGTGAAATTCCTCTGCCGCGGCCTTCGAAATCCTCAGAGTATCCATCAGTCTATAATTAATTCGATAAAATAGAATGTCACCCTCATCGTACATATTATCCATTAAATAGTGCTCATGGAGTTTTGTGACAAGATCATTAACCGCATTACTGTCTTCCTCATGCAAATTAGTAGGATCAGGAACTTCCAATGGGATCTGGTGATAGGGAGTTACTATTATCTCTTTAAAATTCTCACCCATTCTACTCCTGATACTGACTGCGGAAATAATTCATGTGTAGGCATTTCGTGGATCGGCCTTCAACCCTGATTCATTTGGCAGAAGTACGAAAGCTGATAAATAGATGTCTAGGACTATTAAAAAGTGCTATCATAGTACGAATGAAATGAAACCATGT
>Ga0075419_10000430_pt1 | contig 25993 bp, 28 predicted proteins | sample SoiMetdeltSBSDD3_FD_76900 | JGI IMG/M metagenome (GOLD analysis project Ga0075419, IMG submission 76900) | Bulk soil microbial communities from a Populus tree surrounding site in Tennessee, USA - Soil MetaG P. deltoides SBSDD3 | ecosystem: Environmental > Terrestrial > Soil > Tree plantation... | reverse complement strand
CGGATCGTCGTCACGTTGCTCGTCGTCGTCGCCGCTGGCACCACGGGCGCCGCCGGTATCGCGTTCTTCGCTTACGACCAGGCCACCCGCATCGACCGCAGTGAACCCGACCTCGTGGTGTCCGATTACCTGCGCGCGCTGCTGATCGCGCGGGACGACGCCAGCGCCGACCTCTACGTGTGCGGCGACTCGGCCGGGCTGGGGGAGCTGCGGACGTGGCGGGAGCAGGAGATCGAAGGCCGGGAACGCACCCTGGGCGTGACGATCGGGGTCAGCTGGGGCGTGTTGGCGGTGTCCGACCGTACCGACCGGACGGCGACCGTGACCACGGACGTGCGGCGTTCCGCGACGGTCGACGGCATCCCGCAGAGCGTGCTGAGTACCTGGCGGTTCCATGTTGTACGGGAGAACGGCTGGCGCGTGTGCGGGGCGACGAAGACGGCCTGACTACTCGGCCCACAAGACATGTGCCGATACCTCGGTCGTCTTGGGGGCGTTACCGCTCCAGACCCACCGGTACCAGTCGAGTTCCGGCGAGACCCGGACGCAGATGTCGCCGCCGGTACCGGTGTACGGCTCGGTGACCGCCCGCAGGTCCCGCTGTTCGCGGCCGTCGTCGTCGATGCGTACCACCCGACGGCCGGTGACCCGGGGTAGGTCCCGGATCGGCGTCGGTTCCTGCCTGGGTGGGGCGTCCAACGAGACGAGCCGCTCGGCCGAACTGTCCACAGCGGACGGATCGACCACCTCGAGCCATACCCGCTCGATAGGCATCAGCGGAGCGAACACCTCGACCTGCTCGGCCTCCGCGCGGTACCACTCGTGTTCCGCGAGTACCGGCACGTAGGTCCGGCTGGCCTGGACGACCGCATCGTCGGCGCGCAGGTCCGCCCGCCAGCCGAGACCGGGCATGCCGACGATGACCCGGCGGCCACGTAGCTCGCGGCGGCGGCCGGCGGCCGGTACGGGCACGATCGACGCGGGCGGGCGTTGCGTCCACTGTTGGCGCGCCCAGGCGTCCCAGTCGGGGTTCACGCCTGCGCTCCGAGCGGCGCGCCGCGGTCGCGCATGAAGGCCTGCGGGTCGACCGCTCCCGCGCTGGACCGGTCCCCGTCGAGGTGCGTCTCGAAGTGCAGATGCGGACCGGACGAGCTACCGCTGCTACCCACCTGCCCGATCACCTGTCCGGCCACGACCCGATCGCCCGGCTGGACCCGGGGCTGGCTGACCATGTGGCAGTACCGGGTGATGAAGTTCCCGGCGTGCAGGATGTCGACGTACCAGCCGCAGCCGTTGTGCGCCGGGGAGCCGTCACGGTCGCACGACCACGGCCCGCCGTCGGGGGCGCTGACGTTGCAGCGGGCGACCACCACGATGCCGGCGGCGGCGGACCGGATCAGCGTGAAGCGGGTCGCTGCGATGTCCACACCGTTGTGCGACGGCCGATCCGGAGTGCGGAACCCGGACACGATCGAGCCCTTGACCGGTACCGTCCAGCCGGAGGCCGCGATCTCACCGGGCGCGACGCACTGGAGGTTCGCGAGGCTGCCCACCGCGCGGGCGGCGCCGTCGGCGAGCAGGTTGACGATCTGGGCGGCGAACGGCTCGTGCTTGGCGTACGCGTCGGGGTACGCGCTGCGCTGCACCCGTTGCGCGGCAACGGTCAGCGGCAACGTCATCCAGCCATCGACTTGCAGCAGCTTCTCGTAGAACTTACGGGAGGCGTACTCCGGGTTCATGATCTGTTCCGGCGTACCCCAGCCCTGGCTCGGCCGTTGCTGGAAGAGACCGAGCGAGTCGTGGTCGTTGCGCGACCCCAGGTTTCCGAGGTTGCGCAGGTACGACTCCTGCAGCGCGGTCGCCACCGCGATCACCCAGCCGCGCGGCGGCACCTGCATCTTCGCGCCCACGTTGATGATGATGGCAGCGTTGCGGATCTGTTCCTCGCCCAGCGCGCCGAGCCGCGGCAGTGCGCCGTTGGGATCCACCGGTCCGCCGCGTCCGCAGTTGAACACGCCGCCCAGGGGCACGGGATTGTCGCCGCCGAGCCCGCCGAGGAAGTACGCGCTGATGCCGCCGCCGCAGCACAGCAGCGCCAGCGCCGCGGTGAGCGCGATGACGAGGCCGGCCCGGTGGGCCGACCGTCGCGCGGTTCTTACGGTCTCGATCATGCGCGGTCCCAGTCCACGCCGTCGACGAACCATCGGCCGTCGGTGGCCACCAGGCGCAGCCGCAACGTACCCGAGTCCACCGGGATCGCGGCGTCGATGACCTCCTCGCCGCGCACCACCATCTGGACCGGGCCGGTCACCCGCTCCGCCGGTACGCCCTCCGGGTCGACGCCGGTGAGGTCGGCGATCAGCTTCTGGGTGGCGTGTGGCTTCAACCGGGCGAGCCACTGCTCGCCGGTCACCCCGCGGTGGTCCAGCCAGGCCGCTGCGAACGCGGCGGCCACCTTGTCCGGCGGTGCCGTGCCCGGTCTGATGGCCGGTGTCTCGGGCGGTGGTGGGGAGAACTCACCGTCGTCACCCGCCGTCGGGTTGACGGTCGTCACCACGTTCCCGCCACCCGGTGCCGCGCGCGAGTCCCCGGGACCGGCGAACAGCCGCGCGCCGCCGACGATGCCGAGTACGAGGATCGCCAGCAGCAGGCCGATCCCGTACCGGGAGAGCAGGATGCGCCACATGCATGGTCACCTCGACTCGGCACGCACCGGTGGGGCCTGGGTCTGCGCCGGCACCGTGACATCGCCGGTGTCGGGCCGGTAGATCGTGTACATCCGGGGGCCGTCCGGCGCCGGCTGAGGCTCCCAATGCCGGGCCGGCGCGCGCTGCGGCCGGCCACCCGGCGAGGCGGGTGGAGGCGGACTGTCTACTTCGGACGTACGACCGCTGTCTTCCGAGCGCGCCTCGGGGCGTACGGTGCTCAGCTCCTTGGCGCGGGTCTGCGCGTTGTCGGTGTTGCCGTCGGTGGTGACCACGATCCGGGTTTCCTGGGTGTCGCCGAAGAACCGCCGTCGCCACGGGCTCGCGTTGCCCTTGCCGCCGAGCTGCGTGATGCGTGTGTACGGGCGCAGCAGCAGCCAACCGACCAGGCCGCACAACGCGACCAGCACCACCTGCAACCAGCCCGGCAGGCTCGGCGTGCTCATGATGAGGTCGACCGCGAAGAGGTAGACCGCCGCGCCCGTGCCGAAGATGGCGATGTTGAAGATGGCCGCTACGACGGCGTTGGCCAGCCGCCGGATGCCGGCACTGGCCGGCCGGAGCAGGCCCACCGTACCGAGGATCGGCGCCGCGATGACCGCCCAGCGGAAGATGAGGAATCCGAGCAGGACGAGGATCGACGCGGTGATGTCGAACAGCGCGAAGAACAGCGAGGCGAGGATCGCGATGAAGCCGGCACCGACGCGTTCCCAACCCTGGGTGCCGCGCAGGTACTCGTACGCCTCCGGGTCCTCGGTCTTTATCTGCTCGGCAACCTTCATCCACTGTCGGCTCTTCGCGGTGAACGTACCGTCGCGCTCCTCGGGCCTGGCCCGTAGCCGTTCGGCCTCCTCCCAGCTGAGCGACTTCGCCTCGTACAACGCCCGGCCGTACTTCTGAGCGGTCTCCGAGTCGGCCGACCCGAGCAGGCCGCGCAGCCAGTTGCGGTAGAGCATCGACTCGGTGGCCGTGTCGCTGGCGCGGATCGCCGGCGGGCGCCGGTCCGCGCACTTCGTCGGGTCCAGGCAGCGGCTCGGATCGGGCTGCTGGGTCGGCGGGCCGACGGCGTCGTGCACGATGCCGAGCGTGGTCGTCAACGTGTTGTCGGCGATGTTCGCTGACTTGACCGGCCACGTCGCGATCGCGGTCACGGCCACCATCACCAGCAGCGCCCAGCCAGCCGTCGTCATCGTGCCGCTCATGTCCGACTGCCGGGACCGCCAGAGCAGGTACAGCCCGACCACGGCCAGCGTGACGACGCCGAAGACGGTGAACACCTTCTGGTAGATCGCCCGAGTCGCCTTTTCCACAAGTGGGTCGGCCCATCCCCACATCGACTGTGGGTCCCAAGCGCGCTCCCGCATGGCGTTCGCGGCGCCGACGATCGCGGTGGCCATCATGAACTCGCCGTTCGCGAGCGAGTTCTCGAACTTGTAGTCCGGATGCATCAGCGTCGACACGCAGCCGATGTCGTACGTCGTATAGCTGTATCCGGCGTAGCCGTTGAGGCTGTACAGGTCGGCGACGCCGTTGTTCGGGTCCTTCGCCGGGCGGGAGGCGAACCAGCCCCCGAGGCCGGAGTCCGGAGTGGACGGTGTCGGTGCGGTGAGACACTGCGCCCGCTGCTCGCTGACATCGGCGAGCCGGTCGAGGCAGGCACGCATGTTCTTCTGCCACTCCTCGACCGAACACAGGTCGCCCGGCGCCTTGGTGGGCGGTACCGGTGCGGCCGCCGCGGTACCCGGTACGCCGAACAGCGTCCCCAGCGCGGTGAACAGCACGGCCAGCACGAATGCCCGTGCCCGTACAAGACGCACCTAGACCTCCGGTACGGCAGACGTCTCGGTCCCGCGTTCCACCGGGGCCGGCGTGGTGTCCAGGTACGTCAGCAGGTCCGGCACGTACGACACGTCGACGCGGACCTTCTGTACCCGCCCGTCGACGTCGCGCATGACGAACTCCCGGAAGCCCAGCCGCGAATCCGACGACGTGTCCGCAGTGGACAACGAGGCCAGCGTGGCCTCGTACCCGACTTCGGTCGGGACCCGCAGCAGCCGCAGCGCCTCGGCGGCGATCTCGGTGTCCTCGGCGATCCGCCCGACGAACACGGTCGAGACCAGGTTCTGCACATCCAGGCCGAGGATGTCGCGCGGGTTCTGCGAGGCGACGAGCGCGGCGAGGTTCCACTTCCGGGAGTCCCGGGCGAGCCGGACCAGGAACGAGCGGCCCGAGCGCCAACCCTCCATGAAGTGCGCCTCGTCGAGACCGACGAGCTTACGGGTGCCCATGTCGCCGCCGTAGCAGCGGCGTACCGCGAGCCGGTGGGCCGTGTGCAGCATCGGCAGGGCGAGTGCCTCCTCCGCCGACCAGTACTCCCGCTCGATCTTCAGGTCCGGCAGGCGCAGCCCGGCCATCGTGATGACGGTCAGCGCGACGTCGGTACCGAAGATGCCGGCCGGCGGTGAGCCGAAGAACAGCAGCGCCAGCGGCATCTCCGCGGTGTCCAGGAGCAGGTTGGCTAGTTCCCGGCCGTCGGCGTCGGTCAACCCGCTCAGGCAGGCGACCACATCGTCCAATGTGGACGTCTCCTCGGCCGGTACCTCGCGGACCGCGTGCCGCAGCAGCGTGGCGGTCGAGGCTTCCCGGGCCACCTGCGGCGGTACGAGCATCGAGCAGATGTCCTGCACCAGCATCCGCCGCTCGGCGCGGGCGTTGGAGACCGCGATCTCGAACTCGCGGTCCCCGCCCGGTCCGGTAGCGAACTCGTGCCGCGACGGGGTGGGGATCAGCGCGTACGGCGCCAGCGTGCCGTGCTCCGAGCCGGTCAGGTTGACCACCCGGGAGTACGGCCGCAGCTCGGGCATGCCAGCCAGCCGGGCCAGCGGGCCGGACGGGTCTAGCAGGGTCACCTGTACGCCTCGCCGAGCCGCCAGGTAGCCGAGCGCACCGAGCAACGTGGACTTGCCACCGCCGGGTTCGGCCACGAAGACCGCGAGACCCGACCGCTCCCGTACCTCCATCGGGAAGTGCAGGTCGAGGAAGACGGGCCGCCGGCAGGTACCGGCCGTCCGGCCGATGAGGTCGCCACGCCGATCGCCCACTGTGGACGCAGCCTGCGGCAGTGCGGCGGCGAGCAGCTTGACCGGCATCCGGCGCAGGTACCCGGTGTTCGCGATCGGCTCGCCGGGAATGAACTCGCGCGCGAGCCAGTCCTGGTTCTTCGGGTGCTGCAGGGCGACCCGAAGTTCCCGCGAGTAGAGCTGGATCAGCCGGCGCGCTCTCTCGAGGCACTCGTCGCGGGTACGTCCGCCGACCGCGATCCGGTGCCAGCCGTGCGCGCGGGCCGAGTCCACCGGTAGCCCGGTCGTCATCTCGTCGCCGATCAGCAGCGCCCGGTGGGCCAACCGCTCCAGCTCCGGAGGGGCGTCCATCCCGTGCTGGGCGTAGTCCTGCTGCTGCGAGCGGATCATCCGCAGCCGGTGTTCGAGGTTGCGGAACGAGTCGGCCGGCCCGAGTATGTCCACTCTGGACGACAGCTCCATTGGCCACGGCAGCCGCTCGTGGTAGTGCAGCCACGGCTCGTGCCGCTCGGGAATCTCCAGGGGCTCCATCCGCCCGACCGACAGTATGCAGACGAACCGCTCCTCGCCGGTCATCCGGTTGACGAGCTTGACCGTCGAGCCGTACGGCGTCCGGTACCGCTCGATCTGTTCGGTCAGCGCGAGCAGATCGCCGCGCTCCCACTCGCCGTGGCTGATCGGGGACAGGGCCGGCGGTGGTGCCATGCACAGCGCTACCGACCGGAACAGCAGCCACTCCAGCTCGGCCGGCCGCACCCGGCGGCCCCGCATGCCGAAGGCGCCCAGCACCTCGTCGAACTGTTCGACGGTCCGCGCCATCCGCTTCCGCTCGCCCTCGGCGACGCCCTTGCCGAATAGGCGCATCACCCGCTCCGACAGCGTGTCGCCCAGCGACCGTCGGGCGAACGTCACGCCGAGGTAGGTCTGCCCCTCGGCGTGGTTCACCGACAGCAGGTGGTGCTGCGCGGCGACGAGGTGGTCCGACCACGACGGCGCACCGGCTACCGGCGGCAGCGGGCGCGGGGTGTGCGCGTCGACCGAGCGCGCCCACTCGTCGGCGGGGAACGGTCGGGTGGTCCGGCGCATGTGCAACCGGAACCCGGCGAGGCCAGCGTACTGCTCGGAGATCGCCGACAGCAGCGCCTCCCGCTCGGGGTCCGGCCGGAAGGCCCAACGCACCTCGGGCAGCCAGTACCACGCGGTGACCGTGTGCGGCGTGAACGTCAGATGCCCGGCGATCTCGGTGATCGCCAGTTCGATCGCCGGGTCGCGATCCTTGTGCTTCGGCCGGGCGATCGGAGGCGCCGGCCGCTTCGCGTGCGATCCGCCGCGCCTGCGATCGGGTAGCGGTGGTGGCGGCGCCGGTACCGGAAGGGCCGGCGTCGGCACTGCGAGGTCCCGCACGAGCCGCTTGTCGGGAGCGGCGTCAGCCGGAGGCGCCGCGCGGCGGCCGTTGAGTTGACCGCGCTGGGCCGGCGGCGGGATGACGCCACCGACCAGATCCAGGAACGGCGAGTCGATGTCGGCGCCCGGTCGCGGCGGGGCGGCCGGAGGAGGAGGCGGCGGTGGCGGCGCGGTGGGCTTCGCCCCACGAGACGCCTGCGGTGACTGGAACACGGCCACCCCCCCGTGCCCAGGGTTGGCCGAGACCTCGACGACCTCCTCGTCGTCCCGGTCGTGTCGGGTCACGTGATCGCCTCCCGTACCCGTACCTTGCGGGCCACCAGTCGTGGCTCCTGCCGTTCGGTGTGCGGTTCCCGGCTGCGCCGCCAGTCGGTCAACGCGGTGCGGATGACCATGCGGGCCGGGCGGTCCGGATCGACGTGACGGAATATGTACGACGTGGTGACGATCGCCAGGGCGATCTCCCACGCCGGAAACAGCTCGATCTCGAACGTGAACAAGTAGTGGATGAACACGTACAGCGGTACGAGCACGATGAACAGACCGTACTGGGCGTAGGGCAGGTGCACCGGCAGCGTGTAGCCGGGCGGGCCTAGGTAGACCAGGCGGGCCCGGTAGATGTCGTCGTCGGTACGCAGCCGCATGACAAGCCCGGTTCTGTCACTCGAACAGAAGCTTGATGAGGGACTCGCCGACAAAGAACAGGGTCGCCGCGCCGGCGATGAACGCGAGGCCGACGATCGCGATGGCCGAACTGGTCAGCACCTTGGAGATCTCGCCCTTGCTGGCCCGCCCGATGAAGATCACGCCGAGTACCGCGAGCAGGATCGGGGCGATCTTGCTCGCGAAGAACGAGACGATGCCCTCGGTATTGATGCTGCCTGGTTCGGGTGCTGGCGCCGGAGCAAACGCCAGCGCGTCCGCAGCGTGTGCGGTAAGCGTTATGAGAAACATTCGACACCTCCCCGGTTGCGATGGCGCACCGTGTCTCGCTCCGTGCGAAGAGTATTGCAGAGCGTACGTTGCGGACCTGTCTCTAACAACCCACCGCTTCTCGACCAAGATATACGGTGCGTGACCAGTGAGGCAGGTGCGACGGACCGTCTGTCCGTCAAAACGAAGTACGTTATGGAGGTGTCTGGCCCGGTGCGGCTCGATCAACCAGTTGTGATGGGCGTACTGAACGTGACGCCGGACAGCTTCAGCGACGGCGGGCGGTATGCCAACCTCGACGCGGCGGTGGCGCACGGCGTCGAAATGCGCCGCGACGGGGCGGACCTCGTCGACGTGGGCGGAGAGTCCACCCGGCCCGGCGCCGAGCGGGTGGACGCGGCCAGCGAGCAAAGGCGGGTGCTGCCGGTCATCCGGGAGCTCGCCGCTGCCGGCGTGCCGATGAGCATCGACACGACCCGGGCCGCCGTGGCTGGTGTGGCGCTCGAGGCGGGTGTGGCGGCTGTCAACGACGTGTCCGGCGGGCTCGCCGATCCCGCGATGGCCGCCGTCGTCGCGCAGGCCGGTTGCCCTTGGGTACTCATGCATTGGCGCGGCCACTCGCGCACGATGCGGGATCTGGCCAGCTACTCCGATGTGGTCAAGGACGTCTGCGCGGAGCTGAACGACCGGATCGAGGCGGCGCTCGCGGCCGGGGTGGCCGCCGATAAGATCATAATTGACCCCGGGCTCGGGTTCGCCAAGACCGCCGAGCACAACTGGCAACTGACGGCCAACCTGGACCAGCTGCTGGCGCTGGGCTACCCGGTGCTGATCGGGGCGAGCCGCAAGTCGTACCTCGGTGCGCTGCTCGCCGACCCGGCCACCGGCGCGCCCCGCCCGGTCGACGAGCGGGAGGCCGCCACCATCGCTACGAGCGTGCTCGCCATCGCGGCAGGGGCTTGGGGGGTACGGGTGCACGACGTACGGGCCACTGTGGACGCTCTCGCGGTCTGGCGGGCTTCCGGCGCACCGAGGTTGGTCGCATGACGGATCAGATCACGCTCACCGGGCTACGGGCCCGGGGGCATCACGGCGTATACGACTTCGAGCGCGCCCAGGGCCAGGAGTTCATTGTGGACGTCGCGCTCGAGGTGGACGTGGCGGCGGCCGCGGCCTCCGACGACGTGGCCGATACCGTCCACTATGGAGAGCTGGCCGACCGGCTGGTGGCGATCGTCAACGGTCCACCGGTACGGCTCATCGAGACGCTCGCCGACAAGCTGGCGAGCATGTGCCTCGCCGACCCGAAGGTCGCCGCCGTGACCGTGACCGTCCACAAGCCACAGGCGCCCATCCCGCACGAGTTCAGCGATGTCTCGGTCACCATGCGCCGGGAGCGAAGTTGACGAAATCGGTACTCGCGCTCGGCAGCAACCTCGGCGACCGCGCGGGGTACCTCCGCGGTGCGGTGGCGGCCCTGGACGAGTGGCTGCTGGTGGTCTCCGGGGTTTACGAGACGCCGCCGTGGCCGCCCGGAGCAGGCGGTCCGCCGTACCTGAACGCGGTGCTGCTCGTGCACGACGCGAGCGCGACGCCGCGCGACTGGCTCGACCGTGCGCGGGCATGCGAGGAGCGGGCCGGCCGGGTCCGCGACCCGGCGGACCGCAACGCACCGCGGACGCTGGATGTGGACGTCGTCGCGGTCTGGACCGACGACGACACCCCCGTGCTCAGCGACGATCCAGAGCTGACGCTGCCGCACCCGCGCGCGCACCTGCGGGCGTTCGTGTTGCGGCCCTGGATAGACATCCAGCCGTACGCCCGGCTGCCCGGCCACGGCCCGCTCACCGACCTGCTGCGCGCCCCGGAGGTAGCGGCTGACCTGGCCGACGTCCGGGCGCGAGGGGACGTCGAGTTAGAGTCGGCGCAATGACCGCAGCTCGCGGTGGCCTAGGAGCGCTGGGCGCTCTAGCGCCCGAGCGGACGATGGGCGAAGGAGGCGTGCGGCATTGACCGCAGCTCGCGGTTACCTAGGAGCGCTGGGCGCTCTAGCGCCCGAGCGGACGATGGGCGAAGGAGGCGTGCGGCAATGACCCAGTCACCGCCGAAGCCGCAGCCGACGATGCGCCCGACCAACCCGGCGACCCTCGTCGTCGCGGGTCTGGTCGCCGCTGCGCTGTCGTGGCTGGCGATCAGCAACTTCTATTCGGACATCCCGAGGCTGCCGTGGCTGCCCGTGGTGACTATGGCGGCGTTGGCCGTGCTCGAGGGCTATGCGGCGTTCACCACGAAGGCCCGCATCGACCGCCGGCCGGGCCGGGAACCGATCGATCCGCTGCTGGTCGCCCGGTTCGTGGTGTTGGCCAAGGCGTCGTCGCTGGCCGGGGCGATATTCGCGGGACTGTACGGCGGCGTGACCGCGTGGCTGCTGGTCGAGCAGCAGCGCCCGGGACAACAGCTGTACGTGACGAAGGACCTGCCCGCGGCGGTCGCCGGCTTCGTCGCGTCGGTGGCGCTCGTGGTGGCCGCATTGCTCCTGGAACGAGCGTGTCGTGTCCCCCATAAACCGGACGAATCTGACGATGAGCCAAGCAACGATCAGAAGAGATAGGTCGGCTACGGGGTGTTGTCGACCGGGCTGACCCAGGTACGGTGCGACCGACACCAGAGGTGTCGAATGAATACGCCGACCGGCTCCAGATGGTCGGCCGAATGGCTCATGCTCAGGAGGCGCGCGCAATGGCCTACGACGAGCCGGGTTTTCGGGACGAGCCTGGCTTCCGGCGCGACTCGGTGTACCAACCAGGGAGTTTCTCGGTGAGTGACTATCCGTCGGATGCCGCCGATACGACGCTCGGCCTCAGCCGGCGCCCGTTGTCGTCCGCGGCACTGGACGATGTCTTCGACGACCCCGACCACGGTGAGCCGGGTAGGGACCGCATGGGGGTGCACGCCGGCTGGGAGCTGGCCCTGCTGCTCGCCGTCGCCGCGGTGGGCTTCCTGCTCTACCGCGAGCACTCCGACCTACTGAAGGGCGCCCAGCTACGCGACCTGCTGGTGCTGCTGGCCGGGTTCGGGTTCGTCGCGCTCGGCGCCGCTATCAGCCTCCGGGCCTCCGCTCCGAATCTGGCCGTTGGCCCGATCGCCGTGGCCGCCGCGATCTTCTACGCGACCCAGGGCGACCGCGGGGTGGTGTCCACAACCGCGGTGGCCGCGGTCATCGCGCTGGTCGCCGGTGTGGTCCTCGCCATTCTGGTCGTGGGCTTCCACGTACCCGGCTGGGCGGCCAGCCTGGCCGGTGCCCTGGCCGTGGTGGTCTGGATCCAGCGGCACGACGACACGGTCAGCGTGCTCGGCGAGTACGACCCGTCGCGGCACGCCTACTACCTCGCCGCCGGGTTCGCCGCGGTCAGCGTGATCGGCGGCCTGCTCGGCTCCATCAAGTCCGTCCGGCGCGCTATCGGCCGGTTCCGCCCGGTGAGCGATCCGGCCCGCCGGCGTGGTGGGGTGGCCGCCGGACTGACGGCCGCCGCCCTGATCGCATCCACGGTGTTGGCCAGCATCGGTGGCGTCCTGCTCGCCGCGCGCGAGGATTCGGTCGGCCCGGGTGGGTACTTCGAGTCGACCGGGCTCGCCTTGACAGGTCTCGCGATCGGGGCAGCGCTGGTCGGTGGGACGAGCGCGTTCGGTCGCCGCGGTGGCGTTTTCGGCACCCTGCTGGCCGTCACCCTGCTGATCGCGGTACGCCAGATGGGCATCGCCGAGAACTGGCGACTGTCCGACTTCGCGGTCGCGGCCGTGACCGTCGGCGTCGGCCTGGTCGTGACCCGGCTCGTCGAGGCGATGGGCCGGCCCCGCTCCGCCGGTGAGCTCGAGGACACCGACGACGGCTGGATGTCTACCGGCTCGGCGGCACCCGCGTCGAGCTGGTCGGTACCGCGGCAGGACTCCTGGTCCTCGTCGCTGCCTGCCCAGCCCAGCGCCGGGCATACCGGTGACCTGTGGGCCGACGACCGCTGGGGTGGCCGAAGCGAGTGAGTAATTTCGCCGAGCTGGACGCACTGTCTACAGAGGAGCTGCGGGAGCGGGCCTTCGCGCTCGCCCGCAAGCGCCTCGACCTGAGCTTCTTCTGGTCGATCTTCCGGCACCTGCCGCACGCCGACGACGCCGAGAGCCTGGACGCGTCGCTGGGTGCCTACGGTGCGTCGGTCGACGACGCGGTGGCGTTGTGGCGAGAGTTCACCGGACACGAGTACGGCGACGCCGAGCCGATCCTGCGAGCCGCCTTCATCGACTATTTGTTGAAATCGTAACGAATAGCAGGATGTTTATGCGCGTGGCCGCGCTGGGGAATAGCCGGCCATGGCACTCCTCTCCCGTTATCGCACGGCGACGGGCGCCGGTACCTTGGCGGCAGCGATTCTGGTGCTCGCCTTCGGCAATCCGGCCTATGTCGCGTGGGCGCAGAACGACGCCAATACCAACCCGAAAGACGCGGGTGGTTGGTTCCTGCGGCTGCTCGCCTGGCCGGCCTGGCGGTTCGACTCCAACGAGTCGGTCCGGGAAATGTTCGCAGCGGACGTCAAGGCACTACTGCTGATCATCTTCACTACGCTGTTCCTCTATCTGTTGCCCGGCTCGCAGCTCGCCCGAGCCAGGGGGACGCTCAGCCAGTTCTTCGCCGGCTGGGCGGCGTACATCTTCGCGGGCGCGTTGGCCGGCTTGCTCTCCGCGCTGATCGTGTCCAACCCGACGCTGCTCGCGGCGTTCAACGCGGCCGGTGCGGGCGCCATCTACGGCCTGTTCGTCGGCTGGATCGTCGGCATCGCGGCGTTGGGTGGCTGGCGAGGCACAGACTGACCAACCCCCCGCCCACTCCGGTTGATCATGAAGTTGATGCGGCGACACGCCGTCGACATCGAAACCAAGTTCATGATCAACCGGAGTGGGTGCCGGGAGGGGTGGCGGCGGCGGTGAAGAGGGCGTCGCGGGTCAGGAGGCCGCGGTCGCCGACGACTACCTGGTCGGCGCGGGCGGTCAGCATGGCGGCCAGCGCCTCGTACAGGGTGGCCGAACCGTCCACTGTGGGCAGACCGTCGGCGGAGCCGGGGGTCAGCAGGTCGTCCGAGATCGGGGTCACCGACAGTCGGCGGATGCCGCGGTCGGCCCCGACGAACTCGCTGACGAAGTCGGAGGCCGGATCCGCGAGCAGGTCAGCGGGTGGCGCGTACTGCTCGAGGTGACCGCCGTCGGACAGTACCGCCACCCGGTCACCGAGCCGGACCGCCTCGTCCAGGTCGTGGGTGACGAGCACGATCGTCTTGCGTACCGTGCGCTGCAGCCGCAGGAACTCCTCCTGCAGCCGGGCCCGGACGATCGGGTCGACGGCCGAGAACGGCTCGTCCATCAGCAGTACCACCGGGTCGGCGGCGAGCGCCCGGGCCACCCCGACCCGCTGCCGCTGGCCGCCCGAGAGCTCGTGCGGGTACCGGTCGGCGAACCGGGCCGGTGGCAGTCCGACGAGGTCGAGCAGCTCGTCGGCGCGGTTCGTGATGCGGGAACGGGGCCAGTGCAGCAGTCGCGGCACGGTGCCGACGTTCGCCCGTACCGTCTGATGTGGAAAGAGACCGACGTCCTGGATAACGTAGCCGATCCGGCGCCGCAGCCGGACCGGGTCGACCCGGGTGACGTCCTCGCCGTCCAGCAGGATCCGCCCGGCGGTCGGTTCGATCAGCCGGTTGATCATCCGGAGCACCGTGGACTTGCCGCAGCCGGACGGTCCAATGAGGACGACCAGCTCACCCGCTGGCACCTCGAGGCTCAGGTCGGTCACCGCGACCGTGCCGTCGGGATACTGCTTGCGGATCCCGTCCAGCGCGATCGAGGCAGCCGTACTAGCGTCCACGTATGTTCCTCCAGGCCTACGACGATCCCGGCAACCCGTGGTTCTCCTGGCGGTACGTGCAGGACAACACCGACACGATCCTGGCCGCGTTGCGCGAGCACCTGACGCTCACCGCGCAGGCCGTGCTCATCGCCGCCTGTGTCGCCATCCCGCTGGCCGTGCTGGCGTACTGGTTCCGCCCGCTCACCGGCCCGATTCTCGCATCCTCCGGTGTCCTCTACACGATCCCGTCCCTGGCGCTGTTCGCGTTCATCGCGCCGTATGTCGGTACCGGTACCACCACCGTCCTCATCGGACTCGTGCTGTACGCCCTGCTGTTGATCATCCGGAACTCGCTCGCCGGGCTCAATCAGGTGCCGGGCGCGGTCCGCGATGCGGCCAGCGGCATGGGGTACGGTCGCTTCGCCCGCCTGGTGCGCATCGAGCTGCCGCTGGCCGTCCCGGGCATCCTCACCGGTCTGCGGCTGGCCACCGTCTCCACCGTCGCGCTGGTCACCGTCGGGGATCTGGTCGGCCACGGCGGCCTCGGTACCCTGCTGCTGGCCGGGTTCCGGAACAACTTCTACAAGGCCCAGATCCTGACCGGCACGGTGCTCTGCGTAGCGCTCGCGCTTGTCCTCGACCTGCTCTGGATAGGCGTGGGCCGGCTGGCCACGCCCTGGCTGAGGAGGGGCCGATGAACCCGCTCGAGCAGGCGTACGTCTGGCTCAACGACCCGCTGAACTGGACCAACCCGGGTGGCGTGCTCGAGCGGCTCAGCGAGCATCTGATCATCTCCGCGGCCGCGGTCGCGCTGGGCTGTCTCGTCGCCTGGCCGCTGGGCATCTGGCTCGGTCACCGGGGCCGGGGCGGCCCGATCGTCGTGCTGGTCTCCAACGTGACACTCGCGATACCGACTGTGGCGCTGCTGACCATCCTGCCGCTGACGGTGCTCGGCTTCGGCAAGCCGGCCGTCATCGCCGCGCTGACCGTGTTCGCGGTTCCTCCGCTGCTCGCGACCGCGTACACCGGAATCCGTGAGGTCGACCGCGGCGCCCGCGACGCGGCCCGCGGCATGGGCCTGTCCGGTGGCCAGCTGCTCTGGCGGGTGGAGCTGCCGCTGGCGGTGCCGTACCTTGCGGCCGGCTTCCGGACCGCCGCGGTCCAGGTGGTGGCGACCGCGACGCTGGCCTCGTTCGTGAACGGCGGCGGCCTCGGCCAGATCATCAGCGCCGGGTTCGGTCTCGGCATGAACGCGGGCGGCGGCCAGATTCTGGCCGGCGGCCTGCTGGTCGCCCTGCTCGCGCTGCTGGTCGAGGGGACCTTGGCGGTCTCGCAGAAGGTAATTACGCCAACTGGCCTGCGGGGCCGCCGGTGACAATCCGGTGACGACTCGGGGTGTTCCGGTTGCCGCCGCCCGTGATCCGGGGTTGGCTTGGGCTGCGGGCGATCACCCGGGAGACCGACTCGCCCGTCGGACACGCGGCCGGCCATCGGGGCCGCGCCGGGACACAGGAGGCGGGCATATATGCGCGCGCGAGCAATAGCGATCATTTTCGGCGCCGTCGTGGCGGCCACGTTCGTCGCCGGTTGCGGCGAATCAGGATCATCGGGTACGCAGGCACCCAATACCTCGGCGGCGGGCGCCGGATGCGCTCCGGTCGCCGGTAACCAGTTGGTCGTCCTCGAGGACGACAAGAAACTGCAGAACACGGACAACGTCGTACCGGCTGTCAACAAGAACGCGGCCAACCCCATGCTCATCGCGGCCCTCGACAAGGTGTCGGAGGTCCTCGACACGCCCAAGCTGATCGCGCTGAACAAGGCGGTCGACGTCGACCGGAAGACCCCCCAGGCCGCCGCGCAGGAGTTCGTCACGGCGAACAACCTGACCGCGGGTGTCGCCAAGGGCCCCGGCGGCAAGATCGTTATCGGCTACGCCAACTTCAGCGAGAGTCAGACTCTCGCCGAGATCTACAAGCTCATGCTGGCGGCGGCCGGCTACGACGCGAGCGTGCAGCAGGTCGGCAACCGCGAGCTGTACGAGGCGTCTCTGGAGAAGGGCGACATCCAGGTCTTCCCGGAGTACGCCGCGACGATGGCGGACTTCCTCAACCAGAAGCAGAACGGGGCCAGCGCCCCGGCGATCTCGTCGCCGGAGCTGGTCAAGACGATGGAGGGGCTCACCGCGGCCGGGGACAAAGCGGGCATCGTGTTCGGCAAGCCGTCCGCGGCCCAGGACCAGAACGCGTTCGCGGTGACCAAGGAATTCGCCGACAAGTACGGCGTCCGTACCCTGTCCGACCTCGCCACCAAGTGCTCCGGCGCGGCGACCATCCTCGGCGGACCGCCGGAGTGCCCGCAGCGGCCAAAGTGCCAGCAGGGTCTGGTGCAGACCTACAGCTTCCAGGCGGGCCGGTTCAGCAGTCTCGACGCGGGCGGACCGCAGACCAAGAACGCGTTGAAGACCGGCACCATCAGCGTCGGGCTGGTGTTCTCCTCGGACGGAGCGCTGGCGTCCGGCTGACCGAACGTTGGAGTGTGCTGCCCGCCGGCTGAGTCGTTTACCTGACGTGACTCGCCGACGGGCAGCGCAACAACGACTTATCGAGTTCCGCAAGATTCTGGCGACCTGGCTACCACCTAATCTTGTCGCACGCGAGAAACTCTCGGTAACGTCTACATCCATGTCGGGCTCGGAGAACCAGGAGGGTGAGCAGCGGCGCAGTGGGCGCGCGCTCACCGTCGTGTTCTGGTTCGGGGTCGGGCTCGCTCCACTCGCCGCACTCGTGCTGATTCTGGGCGGCAGCCAAGGGTCGATGAAGATCGCCGCGGTGCTCGCACTGCTGGCGGTCGTCCTCATCGGACTGTCCATCACCTTGCGCAAGGACACGGACAGCGTGCGGCTGGAGCTCGAGGACACGATTCTCGACGAGGTGGACGCGCTGCGCGAGGACGTGCGGCACGACATCGCGACCGCGGCCCGGGCTACCCACCGGCAGTTCTCCGAGAAGCTGCAGTACCTGCACGACTCCGTGGAGGCGCTGCGCGCGCAGGTCGAGGCGATGCGGCTCGGCTACGACCGGGCAGATGCGCGCCCGGCCGGGGTCCCGGGTCCGCCACCGGGGGCTCCGCACGCCGGGGCGCACCACGTCGGGCCGGGCGGGGTGGTCCGGCAAACCGAGACCGTCCACGTGACCACCCGGCACACGATCGTCGACCCGCACGCGGAGGGGCAGGACGGCCGCGGCACGGTGTACGGCCGGTCGGCCGAGCCGCCGCCCGCGCGCCGACCCGAGCCGCCGCCCGCGCGCCGACCCGAGCCGCCGGTCTGGCGGGAACCCGAGCCCGTCTGGCGCGAGCCCGAGCGCGCAGGTCGGCACGACGCGGGGCCTGGGCAGGTCAGCTGGACCGAGGAGCGGCTGCGCGAGCGCTTCGAGGCCGCGCGGGCCGAGGAGGACGTCACTGTACCGAGCCGTCGCGGGCGGTACGACGACGATCCCGGCGACGACGAGCGCTGGGCCGGCATGCGGGCGGGTGACCGCTGGGCTTCGGTGCGTACCGACGACCGTGGCCGGGAACTGCGCATGGGCGAGCGTCGGGCGGCGATGCACTCCGACGAGACCGGTACCGAGATGCGCTTCGAGGACCGCTGGACCTCGGTACGCCGCGACGAGCCCCGGGTCCGATACGACGAGCCCACGTCCCGGTGGGACGAGGAGCGGTGGGAGCGGCGGGGCGGGCCGGCCGCGCTACCGGCGGCGAGCAGCGCACCGACCTGGGACGACCAGGGCTGGCACGAGGACGAAGCCCCTCGGGCGGGTCGCCGGCGGTACGACTGGGACGAAGAGCCCGAAGAGGCGACGACGCCCCGGTCCCGCCCGCGCCGGCCGGACTACGAGTACATCGAGGACCGCTGGACATAACCGGCGTTACTCGACTGTCATTTGTCTATGTCCCCGACCACGAAGAACATCGAGCCCAGGATCGCGATCAGATCGGGTACCAGGCAGCCCGGGATCAGCGTGGTCAGCGCCTGCACGTTCGCGTACGAGGCGGTGCGCAGCTTCATCCGCCAGGGCGTCTTCTCACCGCGCGACACGAGGTAGTACCCGTTGATGCCGAGCGGGTTCTCGGTCCACGCGTACGTGTGCCCCTCCGGGGCCTTCACCACCTTCGGCAGCCGTACGTTGACCGGCCCGGTGATCCGGTCGACCCGATCCAGACACTGCTCGGCGAGGTCGAGCGACACGTACACCTGGTCCAGCAGCACCTCGAAGCGGGAGTGGCAGTCGCCGGCCTTCCGCGTGACGACCGGGACTTCCAGCTCCCCGTACGCCAGGTACGGCTCGTCGCGTCGCAGGTCGAAGTCGAGCCCGCTGGCCCGGGCCACCGGTCCGGACGCGCCGAACGCCGCCGCGGCCTCCGCCGACAGCACGCCCACGCCGACGGTACGGGCCAGAAAGATGTCGTTGCGCCGGATGAGCCGATCCAGATCCGGTAGCCGGCGCCGGACCTCACCGATCGCCTGCCGCGCCCGCCCGGTCCAGCCCGCGGGCACCTCCTCCTTGAGCCCGCCGACGCGGTTGAACATGTAGTGCATCCGGCCGCCGGAGACCTCCTCCATGATGGCCTGCAGCGTCTCCCGCTCCCGGAACGCGTAGAACACCGGCGTGATCGCACCGATCTCGAGCGGGTACGAGCCGAGGAACATGAGATGGTTCAACGCCCGGTTCAGCTCGGCCAGCGCCATGCGGAGCCAGACCGCCCGCTCGGGGACCTCGAGCCCCATCAACCGTTCGACGGCGAGAACCACGCCCAGCTCGTTGGAGAACGCCGACAGCCAGTCGTGCCGGTTCGCCAGCACGATGATCTGCCGGTAGTCGCGTACCTCGAACAGCTTCTCCGCGCCCCGGTGCATGTATCCGATGACCGGCTCGCAGGAGATCACCCGTTCGCCGTCGAGCACCAGCTTCAGCCGCAGTACGCCGTGGGTCGACGGGTGCTGTGGCCCGATGTTGAGCACCATGTCCGCGGTGTCCAGCCCGGTACCGGTACCAACGGTCAGCTCCCGCAGTTCCGAGGTCATGTCGGCCATCGTGCCACGAAGCGCGACCGGGTAAGGGGATTGCATGATGTGTCTATGGTTGACACCATAGACACATGGCTCGCACGATGGTCGACATCGACGAAGAGGCACTCGCCGAGGCCGCCAAAGTGCTCGGCACGACGACGAAGAAGGACACCGTCAACAAGGCTCTGTGGGAGACCGTGACCCGGCAGCGTCGGCTCGAATCGCTGCTGGAGTCACAGGAGATGGCCGCCCGCGGCGACATCGCCTGGGATCTCTGGGAGGAGGACCAGGCGGCTGAGAAAGCCCTCGCGGCGAAGGTGGCGGCCCGGTTCGCCGACCGCGACGTGGCATGACGATCCGGTATCTGGCGGACACCAGCGCGATCGCCCGACTCCAACAGCGACAGGCGGCCGCTCCGTGGCGCCAGGCGGTGGCGGCCGGCGTCATCGCCATGTGCGATCCGGTCGAGCTCGAGATCCTTCGTTGGGTTCCCGGTGGGTCGAAGCGGCGGGACATGCAGCGAAGCCTCCGAAGCAGTTATCCGTGGTGCCCGGTCCCGTTCGACGCCTGGCAATGGGCCCAGGACCTCCAGGACCAGCTCGGTGACCGCGGCCAGCACAATGGCCTTTCGGCGGTGGATCTGATCGTCGCGGTCACCGCCGCGAGGAGCCGGCTGACCGTGCTGCACGACGACAGCGACTACGACGTCATCTCGCGAGTGGCCGGCATCCCGGTCCAGCGCATCAGCGCCTGAGGGTCGATGCCGACGGGTTCGAGCAGCCACCAGTGGCCGCCCAGCCCCGCCGGGTCGGTCAGCTCGGCCGCCTCGGAGGCCGCGGCGAGCGCGCGGACGTACCCGGTCGGATCGGTCGACGCGAGCGACAGCGGTGGCCGTGTGCCGGACACGCCCAGCGCCCGGAGCGCGTCCCGCTGACTCAGCAGCATCGTGGCGGGTCCCGCGAGCGAGTCCATCGCCACGTGCGCGGTCAGGTCGCAGGAACCGTCGGGTACGGGCGGTACCTGCCGCCCCTCCCGGAAACCGGTCAGTGTCCCGAACAACGGTCGCGACGCCGACAGGTGTCCATAGTCGACACATACCGCCAAGCCACGCTCCACAGTGGAGACCACGCCGGCCCAGGCAACGTCGCGCGGCAGGCCGATCTCGGCGAGCGCGCCCGGCACCGAAATGGGCCACCACCGGCGCAGCCACGCGGAGTCCTCAGTGGACACCGAACCGTCCAGCGACTCGTCCACGCGGACGTACCGGACCACCCCGGCGTCATCCACGGCCGCCACATCGAGTGGTACGTTGTCCAGCCACTCCGTCGCTATCACCAACCCGGTGACCGACCGCGGTGGATCCCGCTGCCATCTGATCGCGGACGGCAGGTCGGCGGGGCGCGGCGCCAGCTCGACGCCCACCGGCCGCAGGCGGGTCCGAAGCGACGAAGGGGCAGCGGCCAGCAGGGCCCGGAGCAGCTCCCCCCGCCCCGCGCCGACGTCCACAACATCGAGTGTCGCCGGGTGGTCGAGCGCCTCGTCGACGGCGCTCACAAGCGTTCGTACCGCGCCGGCCAGCCCCGGCGAGGCGAGGACGCTCGTGCGGAAATGCCTGCCGGCGCCGGCACCGGCCGTGAAGAAGCCAGTAGGCCCGTACAGCGACTCCTGCATCGCGACCCGCCACCGCACGGCAGCCAGCGTAGCTCCGAAGGTGTGTAGAAGTACGCGCTGGTACCGGTACATGTGCGTACTCCTGGCGGCCGTTCGCTGCCACCGTAACGGCATGAGCTGCTACACGATAATCAGCGCCGGGCCGGTGCCGGCGAGCATCAACTTCGAGCTGGATCTGGCGTACGGTGCCTCGACAGTGAGCCCGCCCCTGCTTTACGACGGCTCGGCCACCTGGGGGGCGACCGTCTACTCACTCGAGGGCGAGAACATCAGCACGCACCGCATCAAGGCGGACGGATTCCGCCTCGAGGGCGACGGCAACCGCATCGAGATCGCGACGAAGCCGTTCGAGCTGAACGCGGCTGGTCGCACCGAGATGCGCTCCATCCTGTCGGCCGTGCTCGACGTCGCCGACCAGCTGCGCGACGGATGCGCCGCGGCGCACCCGGCCAGGCTGGGCTTTCCGCCGAGCGTGGGCGAGCCCCAGTATTTCGCACCGGCGTGGCTGGAGCCGGCGGCCGCCTGCGTGTTTCCGCTGGGCCTGAGTGGCAAGGATCCGTACTACCGCAACAACTGTGGCGTGTGGGCCGCGCCGCAGGCCACGTTCTCGCTACCGCTGGCGAAGATCGACGATCTGGTGACCCGGATCCAGAAGAGCGAAGGCCTCGGGGTCGCCGGTCGAGCCTGGTCCGGCCCGTCCGGCTGGCGCCAGGGCGTCCGCAGCGTCGCGCTCTACGAGGCGCAGCGGTTTGTGAACGCCAGCCGGCTCGGCCACCTGCGGGCCAAGACGGTCCTCTCCGACGGCACCGTCGTGACGGACAAGAACTTCACGCCGGCCGTACAGGGGTTGCTGATTCTCATGGTCAGCTACCTGCGCACCGGCGGGCTGCCCTACGTGACGGGAGTCGACTACGAGGTCTTCCCCAAGGCGTACCTGCCGCTCAACAGCAAGACACCGTTCCGCCTGCTCTACGACGACCTCAGCGACGCCGAGAAGGCCGTGTTCAGCGAGCTGTACGGCGGTAGCGGCGCCCGGACGAACCTGTGGCGACTGGCCGATCCGACGGCGACCGCGAGCGCGGGCAGCACCAAGCTGTTCCCACCGCGGACCCATCTCAAACAGCTCGAGTTCTTCACCACAGAACCCACGTGGGACGAGTTCGTCGAGCTGACCATGACGAACACGCCCCTGCTGCGTACGGTGCCCGCGAGCAAGGTAAAGAAGGGCGAGGACGTGGGGTGCGAGGTGCTGTTCGCCCCGCTGTCGCGCATCATGCCGTACGAGGTCGGCAGCCTGCGGCTGACCGTCGAGATGCGCCGGCTCGGCTTCAACTGGGTACCGGCCCACCCGTTCACCGACAAGAAGGGCACGCGGCGGCCCGGCTGGAAGGACATGGTGGAGGCGCTCTACCGCCTGGCGCTCGACCTCAACGGGGTAGCGCTGCCCTGAGCGCGGCGAGATTGTTCACAGATCCTTGTCCCAGGTAATGGACGCGGGCGGATACTGGTGATCGACCGGTACCCCACTAACGAGGACTGGATCACCGAAGATGAGCGCAACCCTGCGAACCGAGAGCACAGCCAGGAAACTCGCGGGCAAGAAGGTACTGACCGTCGGCATCATCGGAGCCGGACGCGTCGGCACCGCCCTCGGTACGGCGCTACGCCGCGCCGGCCACACCGTTACCGTCCAGCGCCGGGGCGCGATCGACATCCACCGGGTCGAGCTGGTCATCCTCGCGGTACCCGACGACGCCCTCGCCCCGCTCGTGGCGCACCTGGCCGAGGAGCGCGCCTTCCAGCCGGGGCAGGTCGTCGCCCATACCTCCGGAGCGCACGGGGTCGGCGTGCTGCATCCCGCCGTCGCCCGCGGCGTCCGCCCGCTGGCGCTGCATCCGGCGATGACGTTCGCCGGCCGGCCCGACGACGTCGATCGGCTGGCCGGCACGTCGTACGGCGTCACCGCCCCCGACGACGTCAAGCCCCTGGCCGAGCGCCTCGTCGCCGACCTCGGCGGGGTGCCGGAGTGGATCGCCGAGCAGGACCGGGCGATGTACCACACCGCGCTCGCGCACGGCGCCAACCATCTCGTCACGCTCGTCAACGAGGCCCTCGACCGGCTGCGCGACGCGGGGACCAGTCACCCGGAGCACGTCCTCGGTCCGCTGCTGCGCGCCGCGCTGGAGAACACGTTGCGGCTCGGCGACGCGGCGCTGACCGGGCCGGTCTCCCGGGGCGACGCCGGCACGATCGCCCGACACCTGGACACGCTGGCCGCCGCCGCACCCGATTCGGTGCCGAGCTACCTCGCGCTGGCCCGGCGTACCGCCGACCGGGCGATCGCGAGCGGCCGGCTGCGGCCGGCCGACGCCGAAACCCTGCTCGACGTCCTGGCGACGCGGCGATGATTACCGTCGGAACCCGCGCCGAGCTGAAGGAGGCGCGGGACGCGCTCACCGGCCGCACCGCGGTCGTGATGACGATGGGTGCCCTGCACGAGGGGCACCTGGCGCTGCTCCGGGAGGCCCGCGGACAGGCGGACCACCTGATCGCCACCATCTTCGTGAACCCGTTGCAGTTCGGACCGAACGAGGACTTCGACCGGTACCCCCGTACCTTCGAAAAGGACCTCGAGGCAACCGCGGACGCCGGCGTCGACGTGGTCTTCGCGCCCACCCGCGACGAGATCTATCCCGGCGGTGAGCCGGGCGTGCGGATCGACCCGGGCCCGCTCGGTAACGAGCTCGAGGGCGCGAGCCGGCCGGGCTTCTTCCACGGCGTGCTCACCGTCGTCCTCAAGCTGTTGCACCTGGTCCGGCCCGACGCGGCGTACTTCGGTGAGAAGGACTACCAGCAGCTCACGCTGATCCGCGCGATGGTGCGCGACCTGGACGTACCCGTCGAGATCGTGGGTGTGCCGACCGTTCGCGAGCCGGACGGCCTGGCGCTGTCCAGCCGCAACCGCTACCTCGACGGCCCGGAGCGCGTCGCCGCGCTCGCCCTGTCCCGGGCGCTGGCCGACGGCGCGGCCGCCGCCGCGCGTGGGGCCGGAGTCGCGGGCGCCCTCACCGCCGCGCAGAAGACATTCGACGGTACGTACGAAGCAAAGCTGGACTACCTGGCGCTGCGCGCCCCCGATCTGGCGCCGGTCGACGACAGTTATGTAGGGCCGGGGCGGATGCTCGTCGCGGCCTGGGTCGGCAGTACCCGCCTGATCGACAACGTGCCCGTGGAGGTGGCCGGCTGATGTTCCGCACGATGCTCAAGTCGAAGATCCATCGAGCCACGGTGACGCAGGCCGACCTGCACTACGTCGGCTCGGTCACCGTCGACGAGGATCTGTTGGACGCGGCCGACCTGCTGCCGGGTGAGCAGGTCGCGATCGTCGACGTGACCAACGGCGCTCGGCTCGAGACGTACATCATCCCGGGCCCGCGCGGTTCGGGAGTGATCGGCATCAACGGCGCCGCCGCGCGCCTGGTGCACACCGGTGACCTCGTCATCCTCATCGCGTACGGGCTGATGGACGACGAGACAGCGCGCGGCTACCGGCCGAAGGTCGTCCACGTCGATGCGGACAACCGGATCATCGAATTGGGGGCCGACCCAGCGGAGGTCGTACCGGGCCTGGCCGGTGACCCGATCCCCAGTAACTGAGTCGTTGCCGTATGCTCCGCGGGGCTATCCGCGACCCCTGGGGAGGGCGGCATGCGGCGGGCGTGGGGCGTACTGGTCGTCGTGCTGGCCTTGACCACGGCCAATTCCTGCCAACGGCCTCCGGGCACCGACGGCTCGCTGGCGGACGACTGGGCGGCGATATCCGAAGCCAAGGTGCCGGTGCCCGAGGTCGGGAGCTGTTACCGCACCTCGGCGACGTATGCGTGGGTGCTCGACAAGTACGTCGGCAGCACCACGCCCTCGTGTGAAGAGCCCCATCATCTGGAAACGTTCCATGTTGGCACGTTCTCCGGTGCGGACGCGTTGCGTCCCACGCCGCCGCCGAACGGCAGCCCGGAGGCCCGGCGGGCGTACGAGGCGTGTGCCACCGAGGCGAAGGCGTTCTTCGGCGAGGACTGGCGCAACGGTCGGCTCGACATCGCGGTGCTGTTCCCGACCAGCGCCCAGTGGACCGGGGATGCCCGTTTCTTCCGGTGTGACGCGATGGAGCTGGCCAGTCCGGCCGGCCTCCTGCAGGAGCGGAAGGGCAGCCTGCGCGACGGGCTGAAGGGCGAGCGGCCGCTGGCGTTGAACTGCGCCGCGATCGTGCGCAACTCAACGGAGATCGAAGACCTCTCCCCGACCGCGTGTACGACGCCACACGACGTCGAGTTCGCCGGGATGTTCGTGGCGGCTGATGTGCCGTACCCGGACAAGGCCGAGGAGCGGCAGCGGCTGGGCAACGGCTGCCAATCGATCTTCCTGGGGTACGTCGGCGTGACGGCCGGGCAGTGGAGCAGCTCGCGCCGCGATCTGAGCTACCTGTCCTGGTTGGCCGCGGGCGCGGACGGCTGGCAGATGGGCAACCGGGGCGTGCGGTGCTACGTGATGGTGCTCGACGGCGTCAAGGTCAAGGCGTCGCTGAAATCGATCGGTACGCGACCACTTCCGCGCTGACTCCGCCGTCGCTACGCTGGCGCCCTCAAAGGTTCTCGGGCGGAAGGCATAGCCCGAATCAGGCAGGTCTCATCAAGCGGGGGAGGAACGTCATGAGAGGGCGCTGGTTAGCCGCCGTCGCGGTAGCGGGAACCGCCGCGGTCCTACTCGGCGGCTGTGGCTTGCCGAACGGGGTGGACGGCAAGCTCCCTGACGACTGGGCGGTGCTCGCCCCGCCGGAGGGGTGGCAGCCCGAGGCCGGCACCTGTCACACCGTGTACCAGGAGACGATCTCGCGCGAGGCCTACACTCCGGTCGCCTGCACCGAGAGCCACAAAGTGGAGACCGTGCACGTGGGCACGTTCACCGGTGACGATGCCAACCGCAGCGACGCGCCGCCGCCGGAGTCGCCGGGCATGCGGGCCGCGTACGCCGACTGCGAGGGCAAGGCCAAGGAGTTCCTCGGCGAGGACTGGCGGAACGGGCGGCTGTGGCTCGAGCTCGCGCTGCCATCGGCGGCCGGCTGGTTAGGCGGCGCCCGGTGGTACCGGTGTGAACTTTGGGAGATCAACGACATCGACAAAGAGGACTCGACCCGGGTGTCACGCACCGCCAGCCTGGGGGATGCCTTGCGCGGCCAGCGGCCGCT
>Ga0075419_10000429_pt1 | contig 26039 bp, 26 predicted proteins | sample SoiMetdeltSBSDD3_FD_76900 | JGI IMG/M metagenome (GOLD analysis project Ga0075419, IMG submission 76900) | Bulk soil microbial communities from a Populus tree surrounding site in Tennessee, USA - Soil MetaG P. deltoides SBSDD3 | ecosystem: Environmental > Terrestrial > Soil > Tree plantation... | reverse complement strand
GTAGTGGTGGCAATGGTGACTTGGACCCGGGAGCCGCTCGCCCATGCCCTGTTCCGCTCCCACCTGCGGCGCCGCTGGGCACTGGCTTGCCGCCATGCCGAGCTGGCCACCCCCAACGACCGCATCCCCCGCATCGTCCGCTGCCGCCTCACCCGGGCAGGCGAGCAGCTCCGAGTGCGAGTACCGGCCGGCGGCCAGGTCCCGGACCTGGAGGCCCAGGCCGAGCGGATCGCTGCCTTCCTCGGGGTCCGCGAGGTCCGAGTGGTCCGCGACCCGGCGAGTGCCCGCCACGCCCGCGTCGTCGCCCTGCGCCGCGATCCCCTGGCCGACCCGACCCCGACGCCCTGGCCGGTCGTGGAGGCCGACCGGCTGTCGCTGTGGCGGCCCATCCCGGTCGGGACCGACGAGGACGGCTCCGAGGTCACCGTGACCCTACCCGAGCGCAACCTGCTCCTGGGCGGCGAGCCGGGCGCCGGCAAGAGCAACGTGCTCCAGCTCCTGGTCGCCGTGGGCGCCCTCGACCCGGACGTGCGGCTGACCCTATTCGATCCCAAGCTGGTCGAGCTGGCCGTGTGGCAAGGCTCGGCCGCCCGGCTGGTCGGCCCCAACGTCGAAGAGGCCATCGAGGTTCTCAAGCAGCTCATCAGCGAGCTGGACGACCGCTATCTGACCCTGCTCGCCAACCGGGCCCGCAAGGTCACCGAGGGCGACGGCCTGCCCTTGCACCTGGTCGGGATCGAGGAGCTGGCCTACTTCACCAACGGCCCCGACCGCAAAGCTGCCCAAGCGTTCTCGACCCTGCTGCGCGACTTCGTGGCCCGGGGCCGGGCCGCCGGCATGGTCACGGTGGCGACCACGCAGAAGCCCTCGGCTGATGTGGTCCCGACCTTCCTGCGGGACCTGTTCGGGTTCCGGTGGGCGCTGCGCTGCTCCACCTCCCAGGCGTCGGACACGATCCTCGGCTCCGGGTGGGCGTCGGAGGGCTACTCGGCGGCCAGCATCGACCCGGCCACCCGAGGGGTGGGCCTCCTGTTGCAGGAGGGTGGGGTGCCGGTGCGGCTGCGGTCGTGCTGGCTGGACGACCTGGACCTGGCCAACCTCGCCCGCCGCGCTGAGCAGTTGCGGTCCACGTCCAGGTCCTCCACGAGCCCGACGCTGCGGCTGGTCGAGGACGAGACAGCATGACGGACCCGACCCGCGTGGGCGAGCTGCTGCCCGGCGTCCTCCAAGAGGTGGTGGACCGGGCCGGCCACGACTATGACCGCTGGGCCGAGCTGGTCGCCCAGGCCGGCTACTGCCACCACCCGATCCGCCTGGCTGGCCGGGTCGAGCAGGCCGACCGGGCGACTGGCGAGGTCCGGCAGGCCTATACGACCGAGGGGGAGCCGGACGGGGTGCTGCTGAAGGCGTGCGGCACTCGCCGGGAGTCCAGGTGCCCGTCGTGTGCGGCCACCTACCGGGCGGATGCCTACCAGCTCCTGGCCGCCGGCCTCAAGGGTGGCAAGGGCGTCCCTGAAACTGTGGCGGGGCATCCGCGGCTGTTCGTGACCTTCACCGCTCCCAGCTTCGGCCGGGTCCACACCCGGAAGGCGCAGGGGCGGGTGGTGCTGCCGTGCCACCCGTACCGCCAGAGTGCTCGGTGTGTCCACGGGGTTCGGGATGGCTGCTGGCACCGCCATGACCAGGACGACTCTCGGTTGGGTGAGCCGCTGTGTGCGGCATGCTATGACAGCGAGGCGCAGGTGCTCTGGAACGCGCTTGCCCCGGAGCTGTGGCGACGGACCACCATCGCTATTCACCGCGCCCTCGGCCGCCTGGTTGGCCTGGACGAGGGTGGGCTGCGCCAGCTCGTGCGGATCTCCTATGCCAAGGTGGCTGAGTTCCAACGGCGCGGGGCAATCCACTTCCACGCGGTCATCCGCCTGGACGCAGCCACCGCCTGCCGGTGCCCGGGCTGTCTGGCCCCACCCCCCGAGCCGTTCACCGCCGCCTTGCTCGAGGAGGCTCTACGGCAGGCCGTCCCGGCCGGCCGCGTCCCTTGTCCACCGGTCGTTGGTGCGCCGGAGCGGTATGCCCGCTGGGGTGAGCAGCTCGACGTCCGCAACATTACCCGCGACGACCAGGCTGGGGAGCTGAGCGCAGAGCAGGTGGCCGGCTACATCGCCAAGTACGCGACCAAGGCCACCGAGAGCTTCGGCTCGGGCCTGGACCGCCGCCTCGGCGCCGACGACCTGGAGCACCTGGACGAGCTGCCGGCCCACGTGGCTGAGCTCGTACGGGCCTGCTGGGAGCTGGGTGGCCACCCGGAGCTGGACGGGCTCAGGTTGCGAGCCTGGGCGCACATGCTGGGCTTTGGTGGGCATTGGTCGACCAAGAGCCGCCGCTACTCCACCACCATGGGTGCCCTCCGTCGGGCCCGGGTCGCCTTCGCCAAGCGCCGCCGAGCCAAGGACGGTGTACCTCTGGACGCCTGGGGGCGGCCCGAGGACGACCAGGTCGTGATCGTCGTCGCCTCATGGGTCTATGTGGGCTCGGGCTATGAGACGGAGGGGGAGCGGTGGCTTGCCTTGTCGGCCGCCGCTCGTGCCCGCGAACACCGTCGCATCGCCTGGGAGGAGCTGACCACCACGATCGCATCGGCTGCATGACCCTCGTAGGTGAGGGAGGTCACCTGAGTTGGACACGCTGTTATCTGTCGAGCAGGCCGCCGATCGGCTGGGCACGTCGGTGCGGTTTGTGCGCCGGCTGGTGTTCGAGCGGCGCATTGCCTTTGTGAAGGTGGGCCGCCATGTGCGGATCTGCCCAGCCGACCTGGACGCCTTCATCGCTGCCGGCCGTGTCGCCACCCGCCGCCGGGAGGCCGGCTGATGACCAAGCGGGAGCGTCGGGTGTTCGGGTCGCTACGGCGGCTGTCGTCCGGTCGCTGGCAGGTCCGCTACCGCGACCTGTCCGGTGTGCTGCACACCGGCCCGCACACCTTCACCAGCAAGGCCGACGCCGCCCGCTACCTGGCCATGGTCGAGGCCGACCTGCACCGGGGCATGTGGACCGATCCCAAGCTGGGCCGGATGACCCTGGCCGAGTGGGCCAAGCGCTGGCAGGCCACGACGACGAGCCTGCGGCCGACGACCCGTGACCTGTACGCCTACCTGCTACGCCGACTCCTGCTCCCGACCTTCGGCAAAGCCGCGCTGAGTAGCATCGATCCGTTGACCGTACGAGCTTGGCTGACCAGCCTTCAAGCCCAGCAGCTGAGCCCGAGCACCATCGCCAAGGCCTACCGGCTGCTGTCGCGCATCCTGGGCGCAGCTGTAGAGGCCGGCTACCTGCTGCGGAACCCCTGCGCCGTGAAGGGAGCGGGGCAGGAGCGGGCACCGGAGATGCGCTTTGCCACTGTGGCCCAGGTCGCTGCCCTGGCCGACGCCATCGGCCCACGCTATCGGGCGCTGGTCCTGGTGGCTGCCTACGGTGGGCTGCGCTGGGGCGAGCTGGTCGGCCTGCGCGTCAAGCGGGTCGATCTGCTGCATGGCCGGGTCACGGTGGCCGAGCAGGTGGCCGAGGTCAGCGGCCACCTCATCCCAGGCCCGCCCAAGACCGAGGCCGGCCGCCGCACGATCACCCTCCCGGCCGTGGCCGCCGTCGCGCTGGCCGAGCACCTGGCCACCTTCGCCGAGCCCGGCCCGGAGGGGCTCGTGTTCCCGGCCCCCGAGGGCGGCTACCTGCGCCGCAGCAACTTCCGCCGCCGCTTGTGGCTGCCGGCCATGAGGGCTGCTGGAGTGGAGGGGCTGCGGTTCCATGATCTGCGCCACTCAGCCGCCACCCTGGCGTTGGCGGCTGGGGCGAACACGCGGGAGCTGATGGAGCGCATGGGCTACACCTCGCCGGCGGTGGCGCTGCGCTACCAGCATGTGATGGCCGGCCGCGACCAGGCCATCGCCGCCGCCCTGGACGAGCTGGTCCAGGCCGCCGCGAAACTCCCGGCTGAGCGTCCGGCCGAGCCGCCTAGTGGCACGCTGGTGGCACGAACCAGGCGCGCGAAGCCGGAGGGTCCAGGCCGCCTCGCTGCTGATGGGCGCTGACCTGGGTTGTTGTGGGTGGAGATGATGGGACTCGAACCCACGACCCCCTGCTTGCAAAGCAGGTGCTCTTCCAGCTGAGCTACATCCCCAAGGAAATGACTCTGAACTGCGGTAACGCTCTCGGACCACCTCCGGGGAGGTCTAGCACAGCGCTCCAACAGCACATAAGTGCGTGGTGCGCTTGGCAGTATGGCAGCCTCTAGCGTAGACCTCCCGACCTCGTTCCAGCGCCACCTGCGCGCCGAGAACAAGTCCGTCCACACCGTCGAGACCTACCTGGAGGCCGTCCAGCAACTCGACGCCTTCCTCCACACCCGCGCTCACCGAGGAGCTGCGGCGGCTGCTGGCCACCTGCGCCGGCCGGGACTTCGAGGCTCGCCGCGACGGCGCCTTGATCCTGGCTGCTCCTCGACACCGGCGGCCGACGCGCGGAGATCGGGGGCATGCGCCTGGGCGATGTGGACTTCGAGTACGACGTGGTGCTGGTGGTCGGCAAGGGAGGCCGCGAGCGGGCCCTGCCATTCAGCAACCGGACCGGCGAGGCGATCGACCAGTACCTACGCGCCCGCGCCCGCCACGCCCATGCCGATCTGGAGTGGTTGCGGTTGGCGGGCTGGACGTCTCGGGCGATGCCGCAACGCTACGGCGCCTCGGTCGCGGACGAGCGCGCCCGCGAGGCCCATCGGCGCCCTTCGCCAGCAGACCGGCTGTAGCTGATGAGGGCTCCCCAGTGGGAGCGTGGAAAGGCAGTCTGGTGAGGTCGACGCGCCGCCGGTGGAGGGCGTGCCAGGGGCCGGACCACTCGCTCGAGTCGGCCTATGAGAGGAAGACGCCGTTGCGCTCGGGGCCGAACTGGGCATAGCCGCGGTCGGTGTCGCCCCTGCCCTTGAAGCTGAAGCCGACCTCGGATCCGGAGAACGACCCGGTGGACCGGGCGGTGGCGAAGTGGCCCAGGAACGCCGCCGGGTCGGTGGGTGGGACCGTCGAGCCTTTGCCGCGACGCTCCCGTGGTCCGGTGGCCTCCCACCAGACCTTGAAGCTGACCCTGGCCGGGATCGGGTTCGGCGCGCCGAACTGGAAGCTGTCCAGCACGCAGACATCCTTGGCTTCCAGGGTCGCCCGCCGCCCGTCGTGGCTGACCTTGAAGGCGTCGCCGGGCAGCTCCACCGCCCAGAACAGGCCCGAGGGCAGAATGCCGCCGTTGAAGTCGTGGACCTGGGAGCCCGAACCGGGCTCGAACAGGTCAATTCATATCAGGGCGAACAGCCCGCGTTTCCGCGAGCCATCCTCGGCGACGTAGCGGCCCTCCATCGCCCGCAGGTCGGTTTCCAGGTTGTACCGCCTGGCGTCGCTGCCGGTGGCGGTGCCGACGTGGAAGGCCAGGGCGGTGACGCCCTTGAAGTCGGTGATCACGCTGGGCTCCACGTCCAGCCCCCCGAGCGGGACCCCGGTGAACGGCAGCGTCAGCCCCTCCGGCCCGGGCGCGAAGGTGTGGATGAACGGCCCGCCGGGGATCTGGATCCCGCCGGGGATCGGCTTGGGCGCCGGCAGCACCCGCGGCAGCCCGTGGGCGTGCGCCACCCCCGTCGTGGCGGGAAGCAGCGGACTGACGGTCGCCGCGGCCCCGGCGGAGGCCCCGTACTTGAAGAGTTGTCGGCGGCTGATCCTGGGACGCTGCGTGGTCGTCTCGGCATCCATCACGCTCTCCCCCTCCCCTGAGGTCACCCTCGGAGCGCTTGTCCACCTCGGGAGAGGCTGCGCCGCTCACCGCAGCATGTCAAGCATGAGGTGGTAGGCGTGCCGACGTCGTGGACGGTGCCGACGGCAGGCGAGGAGCCGCCCGGCTACCGCAAGATCCCCGATCAACGCCGCCACCGGGCGGGACCTCTCATGGCCGACGGGACCTGCTGCTGCCCTGTGAAGGCGGTGAGCGGGAGGGGCTTCAGGTGATCGACTGGGCGATCTCCTCGAGCTTGGCCTGGGCCTGCTCAGCCGCGGCGGCCGGGTCGAGGGTGCCATTGAGGGCCGCGGCCAGGGCCTTGGGGATGGGCAGGGTGGCAAGCTGGGCCCCGACCAGCCGGCCCTGGCCTTGGGGGAACCCCCACCGGTTCATCGTCTCGGTGCTGGTGGCGAGCTCGTTGAGCACCTCGGGCGGGTAGACCTCTGACAGTGGCTTCCTGCTCTCCACGCCGGTCTTGAGGTGGTGCCAGGCATCGGTGAACTTGTCGGGCTGGTCGGGGGTCCCGGTCCGGACCGGGACCTTGCCTTCGGGGGCCAGGGCCAGCCAGTCGAGGTAGCCGTCGTTCATCATGAACTCGACCAGCTTGGCGGCGTCCTTTTTGGCATTCTTGGTGATGGCAAACGAGGTGAGCTCGCCGAACTGGGAGGGCTGGGCACCGTACGGGCCGGTGATGGCGGTCAGGATGCCGCTGTGGTCGGCCAGGAACGACGGGTCGTTGTGGCATTGGGGGCAGGTCGGGTGGGCGTCGTTGCTGAGGCCGGCCAGCTCGTCGAGGAGGAACGACGACCAGATGACCATGGCCGCCCTGCCCGCCAGGTAAGCGGCCCGGGTGCTGGTGGCGTCCTGGTCGCCCCGGACTGACGCCTCGCGGATCAGGTCGACGTAGAACCGGAAGGTGTCGACGCAGGGCTTCCTGGTCAGGGTGATGGTGCCGGCGTGGTCGACCAACTGGCAGTTGTTGGCTACGGCGAGGTACTCGAAGGTCTGCTGGGTGAAGGTGTCGCCCGGCTTGGTGGCGGCCACGATCCCGGCCATTCCGTCGCGGGCGAGCTTGGTGGCCGCCACCCGGATCGTCTCGAAGGTGGTGGGCGCGGCCAGGCCGGCCTTGTCGAACAGGTCCTTGCGGTAGACCAGCAGCTGGGTCCAGCTGTCGCTGGGGATGGCCACCGGCTTGCCGTGCGCCTCCACCAGGCGGAGGCCCCGCTGCGAAAAGGTCTGGCGCCCAAGGGTGTTGATGACGGTGGCGGCCGCGTCGGGGTCCGTGATGCCGTCGGCCGCAAGCGAGTGCACCATCCCGAGCGACGCGGCGGCGAGGACGTCGGGCTGTGACCCGGCGGCGCTGGCGCCGGTGATCTGGGCCTCCAGCTGGTCTTCACCGACCGGGACCAGCTTGACCTTGATGTTGGTCTGCTGCTCGAACCGGTTGATGATCGCCTGGGTGGCCTTGACCCGGTCGGGGCTGTCCTCAGCGGTCCAGAACGTGAGGGTGGGGCCGCCGGCCCGCTCGGCGCTTCCGCCGCAGCCGACGATCGTCGCCAGGATCACAGCAAGCAGGGCAACGACGAAGCTTCGTGCCCGCATTGCCGCTCCTTCGTGCCTCGCACCGGCTCGGCGCATCACCGGTCACCCGGCGAGGGAAGCTCATCGTAGCCCGAAACGTTCCTGCCCAACGGCCACGGCGTCGCATCAACCCCAGGTCAGCCCCGACCTAGGCGGTATTCGGCCCGCGCCGGGTGATCGCGACCACAGCGGCAGGCGCCGAAGGCCTCCCGGGATTGACCAGCAAGCTTGCTATGCTCGGGTTCATCGTGGGATGGAAGCAGCGGGATCTGGTCATCGAGCGGGAGCGACGCGGCACCCTACGGATGGCCGGTTCGGGCACTGCCGCCACGGTTGGAGGGAGATGGGTCGACGTGGACGGGTGGGACGGCGGCCAGGTGGCCGAGGCGGTGTGGAAGGCGCTGGGGGCGCGCGACTGGGAAGCCGCCAAAGGACTCCTGCACGGCGACTACGTGCAGGAGTGGCCGCAGTCGGGAGAGCGGATCGTTGGCCGCGACAACGCCATCGCTATCAACCAGCAATTCCCGGGTGGCCTGCCCTCGATGCGGTTCCGTCGCACCTTGGCCGGAGGGGATCTGGTGGTGCTCGAGGTCGAGCTCACCTATGGCGACGGCAGTCGCTATCTGGGGGTGAGCGTCATCGAACTGCGCGACGGCAAGGTCGTGCGGGAGACCGACTATTTCGCCCAGCCGTTCCAGGCACCCCAATGGCGGGCCCAGTGGGTCGAGCGAATGTGACCTCCCAGTGAGCGGACCGACGGGGACCGTCCAGGCACCCGCCCTGACGCCGGCGCAGAAGCGCTGGACCCTGGTCGCGGTCATCCTCGGGTCCGGAATCGTCTTTCTCGACACCTCGGTGGTGAACCTGGCCCTGCCCAGGATCGGCGAGGAGTTGTCCTCGGGACTGTTCGGGACCCTGGAGGCCCAGTCGTACGTCGCCAATGGCTACTTCGTCACCCTGAGCGCGCTGCTGATCCTCGGCGGTGCCCTCAGCGACTACTACGGCCGCCGACGCATCTTCGCGATCGGCCTGGCCGGGTTCGCCGGCACCTCGCTGCTGTGCGGGATCGCGCCGACCGTGGAGTTCCTGATCATCTGCCGGACCCTGCAAGGCGCCGCCGGTGCCCTCCTGGTCCCTGGGTCACTGGCCATCCTGACCGCCAGCTTCCAGGGCGAGGAGCAGGGACGGGCGTTCGGCCTGTGGGCCGGCGCTTCGGGGGCGACGACGATCCTGGGCCCGTTCGTCGGGGGCCTGCTGGTCAACACCATCTCCTGGCGGGTGGCGTTCCTCATCAACCTGCCCTTCCTGCTGGTCGCCTACGTCGCCACGGTCCGGTTCGTTCCGGAGTCGCGCGACGAGGAGGCCACCGGCCACTTCGACTGGTTCGGGTCACTGGTGGTCGTCATTGCCGTCGCCGGGCTCGCCTTTGGGACCATCCGAGGTCAGCAGCAGGGCTGGACCGAACCGGCCGTCGTCGTCAGCCTGGCCGCCGGTGCGGTCGCCGCGGTCGCCTTCCCGTTCATGATGACCCGGCGCCGCGACCCGCTGGTACCGCCGAAGCTGTTCCGATCCAGGAACTTCACGGTGACCAACCTCTCGACCTTCCTGGTCTACGGCGCGCTGTATGTGGCCCTCACCTTCCTCGGCATCTTCCTCATCGGCACGTTGGGCTACAACGAGCAGGCCGCCGGGATCGCGCTGATCCCGAGCTTTCTGTTCCTGGTGGTGTTCTCCTCCCGATTCGGGAGGCTGGCGGCGCGCTTCGGTCCACGGTTGTTCATGAGCCTCGGCCCGGCGATCATGGCCCTCGGCCTGGGGTGGCTGGCCCGTATCCCGGCCGACAGCCGGGCCTGGGTGCTGGGTGGCGGCCAGGCGGCCACCATCGCCCCGCCGGCCGACTACTTCACCGACCTGCTCCCCGGGCTCATGGTCTATGGGATCGGGCTGTCCATCTTGGTGGCCCCGCTGACCACCGCCCTGATGACCTCGGTCCCGACGCACAACTCCGGGGTGGCCTCGGCGATCAACAACGCCATCTCACGGGTCGGCTCCCCACTGGTCAATGCCCTGATCTTTGTGGCCGTGGCGGCAAGCTTCTACGCCTCCATCGGCCAGCAGGTGCCCAGCGTGGACACCAGCTCCCACCAGTTCCGCACCGCCGTGGCTCCGCTCAACCAGCCACCCGAAGACGTCTCCCCCCAGCTCCGCGCGGCCACCACCCAGGCCTCGACCGAGGCCTTCCACCTCGCCATGCTGGTGGCGGCCGGCCTCATGCTGGCCGGCGCCGCGGTCAACGCCCTGGGGATCCGCAATCCCGCACCGGCCGGTCGACACCTCGGACCAGCCGCCGAGCAACCACCTCCCGAGTCCGGAGCGGGCACCCCCAGCGGCCCGGTACAGGCCTCAGCCGAGGCCTTCCACAAGCCACAGCCACAGGCGGCCCAGACCGGCCCCGCCCGATCCAGCTAACAAGCCTCGGAGTCAGCACCTGGCATCACACTTGACGCTTCGCCGCCCGCTCCACCTGTCCATCAGCGATCTCGATTGGCGCACAGCCAGGCTGTGGCCGCAGCCGCTCGACCTCAGCGCCGAGCCGGTCGCCCTCGGCGCGCACCGCCTGGTATCGGGCTTCACCTCTGCGACCCGCTCGCGCAGTGCGGCCACCTCGGCATCATCGTTGAGCGCGCTGTCACTGCAGGAGTTCGTCGGCGAGTTCGCGCAGGGCGCGGCGCGCCTCGGCCAGGGCGAGGCGGCCGGCGTCGGTGATGGTGTAGCGGCGGACGCGCCGGCCGGCTTCCAGGTCGTCGCGGCCGGCCAGCAGCCCGGCGGCCTCCAGCCGGTGCAATGTGGGATACAGGGTCCCGGGGCTGATCCGGTAGCCGTGGCGGGCCAGCTCGGCCGCCATCCAGGCACCGTGGATGGGGTGCTCGGCGGCGTGGTGGAGCACGTGCAGCTGCACGGCCCCATGCAGGAACGAGCGCATGCGGCTATCCTATCGGATATCGATATCGGACTCCGTAATCAGCCATGGGAGGCGTGCATGTCCGCCACCACCAGCACGGTCGGCGTCCGCTACATGATCGACGACGTCCCGGCCGCCGTCGTCTTCTACACCACCCACCTGGGCTTCACCGTCGAGCAGGACGCCAGCCCGGCGTTCGCCGCCGTGGCCCGCGACGGCGTGCGGCTGCTGCTCAGCGGGCCGACCAGCTCGGGCCGCCGACCCATGCCCGATGGCACTCTGCCGGTCCCTGGCGGCTGGAACCGCCTGCATCTGCAGGTGGACGACCTGGCCGGCGAAGTCGAGCGGCTGCGCGCCGCCGGCTGCAGCTTCCGCAACGACATCATCAGCGGGCCGGGCGGCTCGCAGATCCTGCTGAAGGATCCCTCCGGCAACGTGGTCGAGCTGTTCCAGCCGGCCCGGTGAGGCCCCCGCCGCTGTCCTGGGGCAGCGGGCCGACGCGATCCGCTACGAGCCCGTCGGGCCCGTGCCGCTCAACGGGCTCACCACCCCGATCACCCTCGACACCGTCCGCGCCGACTGATGCTCGCCTTTAGGGTTCTGCGACGGTGAGGATGCCGCGGTCGGCGAAGGCCTTGGTGACGGCCGCCGCCGCGGCGCTGCCATAGAGCTGCCGGGCGGCCGCGACGGTCCGGTTGGCCAACTCGGTCATGGTCGTGCCGGGGAAGTCGAAGGAGCCCTGGAGGATGATCGTGTCGGCCCGGACGTTGCCGAGGGCCTGGCGAATGTCCCACAGCGCCCGCGACCAGATTTGGCCGTCGTGGTGCACCTCTCCGTTGAGGTCGGTGGGGTAGTGCAGGTTCTGGTCGACCCGGCGCAGGCAGTGCGGAACCGTGCTGGTGTACGACACCGAGTCCCAGTCGGCGACGCACGCCAGCGGCGCCAGCGCCGGGACGCCGAGCGCCCTGGTGACCACGTCGCCGACGGTCACCGCCCAGTAGTCGCCGAAGCCCTCGCTGATCGCCCCTGCCTGCTCGGAGGCGAAGCTGAAGTTCTGCGCGAAATGGATGGCGTGCCCGTACTCGTGCAGGATCACCTCGGCATCCTCGGCGTCGTCGACGCCACCCTTGCCGAAGCGCAGCTCGTTCTTGGGGTGGTCGGTGGCGAAGGAGTTGTCCTGGCCCCACTGGTTGATCCGCAGCGCCTGGGGCCGGTTGTTGATCGCCCGCCGGGTCTCGCCGAAGCCGAGGGTGTGGATGTAGCGTTGCGCCTGGGTGACCCAGTAGTAGGCCATGACCTGCTCGAACTCGTCCTGGTGGCGGGTGTAGCGAAAGGTGTTGGTGGGCGAGTAGGCGGGGTCGCCGGTCTCGCTGACCACGGTGGCGTAGTCGCCGCGCAAGAACCCGCTGCCGTCGAGATTGGTGAGGGTGACGTCGCGGTAGGCCGCCCTCGGAACGGCCGCGTCGGCGTCCTTCTGGTCGACCAGCGTCTCATCGCCCAGCGACTGCACGGGGTTCGGGACGAACACCGACCCGACCCCGGTGCTGGTGCCCGGGCCGGGCTTGGCCGCCGCGGCACTGGTCGCCGATGCGATCAGGAACCCCGCCACCGCCACCACCAGGAGCAGCTTCCGCACGACCCGACCTCCTCGTTGAGCACCGAGACCGGGTCACCATAAGCCCGAGGTGCCAGAAGCGTCCAGGCTTGACCGCCTACCGCCCCATCAGGTCGCCGACGATGTGCGTCGGCATGCCGGCATTTGCCATGCCCTCGGCCGCCTGATGCCAACCTGGCACCGAGATGGGTTGACATGGCATCACTCTTGTGCCAAAGTGGCGCCATGAACCTGGACCTGTACATCGAGAGCCTCAACCGCCAGCTCGCGGTCGCCGCCGAGGCCGGCGGAGAGGAGGCCCGAGCCCTCGTCGAGCGCCTCGTCGCGCCGCTGGAGGCGGCCATCCGCCTCACCCTGCAGGACGCGCTGGCGGCGGCGGCCGAGGAGATCACCACCGAACTGGCGCCGGGATCGGTCGAGTTGCGCCTGCGCGGACGCGACCCCGAGTTCGTGGTCACACCAGCACCGGCCGACCCGTCCGCCGACGACCGAGCCGAGGTTGCCGATGACCGGCCCCCCGGCTTGCCCGGGGGCGACGAGGGGGCGATGTCGCGGGTCAACCTCCGGATGCCCGATCACCTCAAGGCCCGGATCGAGCAGGCGGCCGGGAGCGAGGGGCTGTCGGTCAACGCCTGGCTCGTGCGAGCGGCCGCCGCCGCGCTGGAACGAACCGGGGGCCTGTCCCGTCGACCCGAACGACGGGCCCCGCAAGGCGCCCAGCACTACACGGGCTGGGTGCGCTGACCAATGCACGGAGGAACTGCAATGCCGACCTTCGATACTCCCGAGCCGATCTCCGTCACCGTCGAGCTCGGCGTCGGTGACCTGCGGATCGTGGCCAGCGACCGCACCGACACCCTGGTCGAGGTGCGGCCGAGCGACCCCGCCAAGAAGGCCGACGTGGCCGCCGCCGAGCAGACCCGCGTCGAGTACGCCAGCGGCCGGCTGCTCATCAAGGCACCCAAGAGCTGGAGGCGCTACGCCCCCCACGGGGGCGGCGAGTCGATCGACGTGCAGATCGAGCTGCCGGCCGGGTCCCACCTGCGCGGTGAGACAGGGGTGGCGGCACTGCGCTGCCAGGGCCGCCTCGGCGAATGCCGCTACAAGACCGGCGCCGGCGACATCCAGCTCGACCAGGCGGGTGCGGTGCAACTCCGGACCGGCATCGGCGACATCACCCTGGAGCAGGCCGACGGCGACGCCGAGCTGTCCACCGGTTCCGGCTCCGTGCGGATCGGCCGCATCGACGGCGCGGCGGTGGTCAAGAACTCCAACGGCGACACCTGGATCGGCGAGGTCACCGGGAACCTGCGGGTGAACGCGGCCAACGGCAGGATCTCGGTCGACCGGGCGTGCGAGACGGTCGCCGCGAAGTCCGCCAACGGCGACGTCCGCCTGGGCGAGGTTGCGCATGGCACCGTGCTCGCCGAGACCGCCTTGGGCAAGGTCGAGATCTGGATCCGCGACGGTGTCGCCGCCTGGCTGGACCTCAACACACGCTACGGGAACGTCCACAACGACCTGGACCCCGGCGAGCGCCCCGGACCGGGCGAGGACGCGGTCGAGGTCCGCGCCCGCACCTCCTTCGGGGACATCACCATCAACCGCTCCGTCGCCGCCGACTCCGGAAAGGACCAGACATGACCAGTCCGATCCCTCGGCCCGCGATCGCGGTCGCCGGACTGCGCAAGGCCTTCGGCGACAAGGTCGTCCTCGACGGCATCGATCTCCAGGTCGCCAAGGGGACGATCTTCGCGCTGCTGGGCCCCAACGGGGCCGGCAAGACCACCATCGTGCAGATCCTGTCCACCCTGATCGGCGCCGACGCAGGCGAGATGGCCGTCGGCGGCCACGACCTGGCCCGGGACCCGGACGCGGTGCGCCAGGTCATCGGTGTCACCGGCCAGTTCTCGGCGCTGGACAACCTGCTCACCGGCGAGGAGAACCTGCTGCTGATGGCCGACCTGCGCCACCTGGAACGCGCCCAGGGCCGGCGGCGGTCCGCCGAGCTGCTGGAGCGGTTCGACCTGGCCGAAGCGGCCAGGAAGCCGGCCGGCACCTATTCCGGCGGCATGCGCCGCCGGCTCGACCTGGCCATGACCTTGGTCGGCGACCCGCACATCATCTTCCTGGACGAGCCGACGGCCGGCCTGGACCCGCGCAGCCGCCGCACCATGTGGCAGCTGATCCGCGAGCTCGTGGCCGGCGGGGTGACGATCTTCCTGACCACCCAGTACCTGGAGGAGGCCGACCAGCTGGCCGACCAGGTCGCCGTCCTTGACCACGGGCGGCTGATCGCCGAGGGCACCCCCGACGCCCTCAAGCGCCGCGTCCCCGGCGGGCACGTCCGTCTCCAGTTCGCCGACCCGCAGGTACTGGAGTCTGCGGCCCGCGCCCTGGGGACGTCGGCCCGCGACGAGGACGCGCTCGCCCTGGAGATCCCGAGCGACGGCGACGTCAGGTCGCTGCGCAGCCTGCTCGACCGGCTGGAGGACGCCTCGGTCGAGGTCGGCGGGCTGTCGATCCACACCCCCGACCTCGACGACGTCTTCCTCGCCCTCACCGGCCAGCCCGACAAGGAAAGGGCGACCCTGCCATGAGCACCCTCGCCTACGCGGTGCACGATTCGAGAACGATGCTGCGCCGCAACCTCCGGCACATGTGGCGCTACCCGTCCCTGACCCTGATGGTCGCCGGCCTTCCGGTCATCTTCCTGCTGCTGTTCGTCTACGTCTTCGGCGGCACCCTGGGCGCCGGGCTCGGCGGCGTGGCCGGCGGCCGGGCCGAGTACCTCGCCTACGTCCTGCCCGGGATCCTCCTCATGGCCGTGGCCGGCGTGGCCCAGGGGACGGCGATCTCGGTGGCCATGGACATGACCGAGGGCATCATCGCCCGCTTCCGCACCATGGCCATCTACCGTCCCTCCATCCTGACCGGCCACGTCGTCGGCGCCATGACCCAGACCGCATGCAGCCTGGCCATCGTCCTCGGGGTCGCCCTGCTCATCGGCTTCCGGCCCACCGCCACCCCGGTCGAGTGGACCGCGACGGTCGGGCTCCTGGTGCTGATCACCTTCGCGCTCACCTGGCTGACGGTCGCCTGCGGCCTGGTCAGCAAGAGCGTCGAGGCGGCCAGCAACCTGCCCATGCCCCTGCTGCTCCTGCCCTTCCTGGGCAGCGGGTTCGTCCCCACCGAGTCGATGCCGACGGGGCTGCGCTGGTTCGCCGAGTACCAGCCGTTCACGCCCATGATCGAGACGCTGCGGGGGCTGCTGCTGGGCGCCGCCATCGGCAACAGCGCCATCCTCGCGATCGCCTGGTGTGTCGGCATCACCGTGGCCAGCTACCACTGGGCCCGCGCCGCCTTCAACCGTGATCCCGGGCCCGTGCCAGCCTGACCTCAGTTCCCGGTGATCCCGACTCCACCGATAGGACAGATCCGATGGACCAGCAACCGGGACCCGTCACAGCGGCTAGGAGGGGGAGGCGACCTTCCAGAGGTAGCCGTCGGGGTCGCTGAAGTACCCGAAGTAGCCGCCCCACTGGGAGCCTGCTGCTTCCTTGACCACGCTGCCGCCGCCGGCGGCGGCGTTGGCCATGACCTCGTCAACGGCCTCGCTCGACGGGACGATGTAGTGGAACGAGACGCCCCGGAACCCGGATCCCTCGGGGGAGACGCCGGCGTCCTGGGCGGCGGCCTCGCGTTCATAGAGGGCGAGGGAGGACGAACCGTCGCCCAGGTTGAACGAGATGAACTGGGGATGGTCCTGGTCGACGGGGCAGCCGAGGCCTTCGGCGTAGAACTTCCTGGAGCGGGCCAGATCCTCGACCCCGAGCATGACGGCGGTCACCTGCAGTGGCACGGCGGCTTCCTTTCCTGGTCGGTTGCACGCATCCACTCGGTATGACCGGACGGAGCGGCAACGTGTGACGGCCTACCTTGCGACGACTCGATCAAGCAGGGTGCTGGCCTCGGCGGCGGAGGGGCGGGCGCCGAGGTCCTTCAGGCGCTGGTGGGCGGCCTGGAGGAGGTCGCCGGCGTCGGGGTGGCCCAGGGCGGCCAGGCAGCGGCCCTGGCCGAGGAGGGCGAGGGCGTGCTCCAGGACCTGGCCGTGGGCGCGCCAGCCTTCGGCGGCCTCGGCGTACAGCCCGGCGGCGGCCGACGGGTCGCCGGTGGACTCGGCCAGGACGGCGCGGGCGGTGGCGGCGGCGAGGCGGTACCTGGTGGCGGTCGGCTCGGTGGCGTCGATCAGGTCCTGGGCCAGGGCGGGGGCTGGGCCGGCGGCGACCCGGACCATGTCGGCCAGGTACTGGCCCAGGAAGCGGTGGCCGCCGGCCCGGTCGGCGGTGAGCTGGGCGGCCTCGGCGACCAGGGCCAGGGCGGCGGCCTTGTCGCCGGTGGCGTGGTCGACCAGGGCGGCGTTGACCAGGGCGGGGACCAGCTGCTGGAGGTCGTCGATCTCCCTGGCCCGGGGCAGGACCCGGGTGGCCAGGTCGCGGGCGGCGATCAGGTCGCCCTGCCAGGCCAGGACCAGGGTGACGTAGCGGCGGCAGCCGATGGCCAGGTAGTCGCCGCCGTGGGCCAGGTCCCAGGCGATCGCCTCGTCGGCGAGGGTCATCGCCTCCTCCCAGCGGCCCTGGTCGAGCAGCGGGCCAACGGTCGAGGAGCGCAGCCACATGGCGGCCTCGCTGAGCCCGCGCCGCTCGGCGAAGTCGATCCCGCTCTCGCACAGGGCCAGGGCGGCGTCCGGGCCCTCGACCAGCCAGACCGGCTCGGCCAGGTTGTTGTAGAGCACGGCGGTGTCGTAGCCCGACCCCAGCTCGAGGCCGAGGGCGAGCCCGGACCGGAGGTCGTCCATGCCGCCGGCGAAGTCGCCCAGGTCGCAGCGGGCCATCCCGCGGGCGTCGAGGGCGCGGGGCCGGATCCGCGGCAGCCCGCCGAGCTCGTCGGCCAGGGCCAGGCCCCTGTCGGCCCATTCCAGGGCGTCCCGGGAGTGGCCGGAGACCACCCGGTCGCCGGCCATGCGGACATAGGCCGAGACCAGCTCGGGGCCGGGCGGCTCGCGCTCCAGCAGCTCGATGGCCTCGGTGAGGACGGCGTCGGCCCGGCGGGTGTCGCCCTGGTTCCAGAAGACGGTGGCCAGCCGGGCCAGGGTGGCGCCGAGGCCCTGGAGGTCGCCGCGCTCGCGCAGGTCGGCGATCGCCTCCTCGTAGACGGCCACCGCCTCGGGGTAGTCGCCGGACTGGAACGCCACCCGCCCGGTCCTGACCAGCAGGTGGGGGTGCTCGGGGTCTCTCGGCTGGCCCAGCTCGACCGCCTGGCGGTAGTAGGCGCGGGCCCGGTCCAGGTCGAGGTTGATGGTCCGGTCCCCGGCCAGGACCAGGAAGCGGCGGGTCGGCTCGACCAGCCGGTCGATCCGGGCCTGCGGCTCCCGGGCCGCCCTGGCATAGGCGAGCGCCTGGCCGAAGTGGTGGGCGACCACCTCGGCCAGGTCCCCGACCCGCTCCCCGGCCACCTGCTCGACCCACTCGGCCACCGCCTGGTGGCGGCGGGCCCGGCCCGCCCTTGGGATCTGGGCGTAGGCGACGTCCCGCACCAGGGCGTGCCAGAACACGTACTCGTCCTGGTGCTGGACCGACGAGGTCCGCGCCCGCTGGACCAGCTGCTTGCGCTCCAGCTCGGCCAGGCTGGCCTGGACCACCCCGTCGCCGGCGCCGTCCATGGCCGCCACCGCCCCCGGCCAGAAGACCCGTCCGACCACGGCCGCGTCCTGGACCAGCGCCCTGACCTCGGGGGTGAGGGCGTCGAGGCGGGCCGCGATCAGCCCGTGCACGGTATCGGGGACGGGGATCTCGGGGACGGCGGCGGCCTGGTCCTCGACCACCAGGCCGCGGTCGGCGAGCAGCCGCGCGAACTCCTCGGCGTACAGCGGGTTGCCGGCGGCCCGCTCCAGCAGCAGGGCCTGCACCCCGACGGGCAGCACGGACCGGCCCACCAGGGCGGCCACCAGCTGGGCCGTCTCCAGGTCGCTCAGCGCCCCCAGCGGGATCCTGGTCGACGCCGGGTCGTCGTCGCCCCAGCGGGGGTGGCGTTCCAGCAGCTCGGGCCGGGCGGTGGCCACGACCAGCAGCGGCAGGCCGCCGGCGCGCTCGACCAGGTGGCCGAGGAACTCGAGCATCGCCGGGTCGGCCCAGTGCAGGTCCTCGACCACCAGCACCACCGGGCCGGAGGCGGCCATGGCCTCGATCAGCCGCCGCCAGGCGGCGAACAGCTCGGCCCGCTCCGGCTTGACGGCGTCGGGGTCGGCGATCCCGAGCAGCGGGGCCAGCCGCGTCCGCACCCACTCGCGCTCGGACGGGTCGGGGAGCAGGGCGGCCACCGCCTCCAGGAGCTTGTCCGACGCCTGGGCCGGGGGGTCGGTCTCCAGGATCCCGGCCTCGGCCTTGACGATCTCGCCGAGGGCCCAGAACGTGATCCCGTCGCCGTAGGGCAGGCAGCGGCCCTGGCGCCAGGTGACCAGCCGGGGCCGGTCCTCCAGGAGGGCGGCCAGCTCGCCCACGAAGCGGGACTTGCCCACCCCCGGCTCCCCCATCACCGTGACCAGCCGCACCGTCCGGTCGGCCACGGTCCGCTCGAACAGGTCCTTGAGCCGGGCGAGCTCGGCCTGGCGGCCGACGAAGGGGGTGCCGGCCCGGCGGACGGCCTCGATGCCGGTGCGGCTGCGCGCCCCCTCGAGGCGCCACACCGGCAACGGGTCGGCCTTGCCCTTGACCTGGACCGCCCCCAGCTCCTGGTAGTCGAACAGCCGGCTGGTGGCCCGGAAGGTCGCCTCCCCCACCACCACCCCGCCCGCCGGGGCCACCCCCTGGAGGCGGGAGGCGGTGTTGACCACGTCCCCGACCACCCCCTCGGTCTGGCGGTCGGGGCCGAGGCGGACGAGGGCCTCGCCGGTGGTCACGCCGATGCGGACGGCCAGGTCGAGGCTGGGGGAGGCGCGGTTCAGCTCCTCGATGGCGGCCAGCATGCCGAGGGCGCAGCGGACGGCCCGTTCGGGGTCGTCCTCGTGGGCCAGGGGGGCGCCGAACACGGCCATGATGCCGTCGCCGATGAACTTGTCCAGGGTGCCGCCGCGGCGCTCGATCTCGGCCCGCTGGCGGGCGTGGTAGGGGCGCAGCAGGGCGCCGACGTCCTCGGGGTCGGCCTGGTCGGCGCGGGCGGTGAAGTCGACCAGGTCGCAGAACAGCACCGTGACCCGGCGGCGCTCCTCGGCCGGGGCCTGGGCCGGGCCGGTGAGGGACGCGCCGCAGGCCCCGCAGAACCGGAAGCCCCCCGGGTTGTCCTGTCCGCATACTGCGCACCGCGGCATGGGGGCAGTCTACGGGGCCGCCACCCACCGTGGCGGCCCCGGGGGGCGCTAGGAGGTCGGGGTGGTGGAGGCCGGGGCCGGCGCCGGGGCCTCGTGCCAGATGCCCTCGTCGATCTCGGCCTTGCGCTGGTTGCGACGCACGAGGTAGACGGCCCCACCGGCCAGGGCGAGCAGCACGGCCAGGTTGCGGCCGCGGCGTGAGCGGTGCTCGGCCCCGTCCTGCTCCTGCCCGTCCTGCTCGGTCTCGTCCTGGGTGGGCGGCTGGTCCTCGTCCCGGCGCTTGCGGCCCATTGCTCCTCCTCCGACGCGGTTCGGCCTGGCGGGGAGCAAGTCTAGCCCGCCGGCCGGGCCGGCGCCGGGGCCGGCCGGCTCAGCGCAGGTCGAACTCGCCGCCGCGGACGCCGCCGAGGAAGGCCTCCCACTCGCGTCCGCTGAACAGCAGGACGGGGCCGGCCCGGTCCTTGGCGTCGCGGACCGCCACCTGGTCGTCGAGGATGGCGACCTCGACACAGCCGTTGAGGTCGCACAGACTGCTGGTCCGCCATGCGGCGGCGGTCAGGTCCTGCATCCGGGCTCCGTTCCTGCGGCAGGTCGTCGGCCGCACGGTAGCCCGGACGGCCTAACGGCCCGCTAACGCCCGCGCCGGGTGCCGGTGGGCGAGCACGCCGGCGGCCATGGCCCGGGCGCCGGCGGCGGCGCCGGGCTGGCGGTCGACCACGGCGGCCGCGACGGCCCCGTCGATCAGCATCTGGAGCTGGAGGACGGCGGCCGCCGGGGGGGGCGCGTCGGCGGTGAGGAGGTCCTCGAGCAGCCGGCGCAGGGCGGCTCGGTGCGCGGCGACCACGGCCTGGGCGGGGTGGCCGGGCCGGGCGCGGAGCTCGATGGCGAGGTTGGCCGCGTACGATCCGCGGAAGCCCTCGTCGGCGAACCACTTCTCGAGCGCGTCCCACAGCGCCTCCAGGCGCGCCGCCGGGTCGTCGCCGGCCAGCCAGGCCTCGTGCCGCAGCCAGCCCAGCCACCGCTCGCCCCACCGTTCCAGGGTGGCCGTGACCAGGTCGTCCTTGCCGGCGAAGTGCCGGTACACGGTCATGGGGGCGACGCCGGCCTCGGCGATCACGCGGTCGATGCCGGTGGCGCGGATGCCCTCGTCGGCGAAGAGCCGGGTCGCCGCGTCCAGGATCTTCTCGTGTGTCCTGGTGGTCGCCATGTCGTCTCCCGCCGGCGAAGGTAGAGAATGGTCTCTCTTGCGGAAGTGTGACGGAACCCGACAAACTCTGCAAGGATGCAGAATGCAGTCCTGCCCATGACATCCTTGCCGCCTGTGGCGGGGGACCAGCCAGCGCGAGGGGGTCGGCCCGATGACCACCCGGACCCCGACGGGCCGCCGGCGGCGCCTGGGCGCCGAGCTGCGCCGGCTCCGGGAGGACGCCGGGCTGACCATCGACCGGGTGGCCGAGGCGCTGGAGTGCTCCCAGTCCAAGGTCTCCCGCATCGAGACCGGGCAGGTCAGCGCGACCCCACGCGACGTGCGGGACATGCTGGAGCTGTACCGGGTCCCCGAGCCCCAGCGCGAGGCCATGGTCCAGATCGCCAGGGAGGCCCGCCAGCGGGGCTGGTGGCAGAAGTTCGTCGACGTGCCCGACGGCGTGCCTGCCTACGTCGGCCTGGAGGTGGCCGCGACCTCGATCGACATCTACATGTCGCTGATCGTGCCCGCCCTGCTCCAGACGGCCGACTACGCCCGGGCGGTGATCGCCGCCGTCCGGCCCGACCTGCCGGCGGCCGAGATCGACCGCCGGGTCGAGCTGCGCGTGCGCCGCCAGGCCCTGCTCGACCAGGAGCGCCCGCCCAGGCTGCGCGTCCTGCTGGACGACACGGTGCTGCGGCGCCCGGTCGGCGGGCCGGCGGTGATGGCCGCCCAGCGGCGGCGGCTCCTGGAGGACGCGGCCCGGCCGGCCGTCACCCTCCGGGTGCTGCCCATCGAGGCCGGCGCCCACGCCGGGATGGACGGGCCGTTCACCATCTTCGGCTTCCCGGCGGCCGCCGAACGCGACGTGGTCGCCCTCGACAGCGCCGCCGACGCGCTCTACCTGGAAGGAGCCGAGGACCTGCGGCGCTACCGGCGGGTGTTCGAGCTGCTCCTGCCGGCCGCGCTCACGCCCGAGGCGTCGGCCGAACTCATCGCCCGTCGGTGAGGTCGAACTCGCCGTCGCGGACCCCGCCGAGGAAGGCGGCCCACTCCGTGGCGGTGAACTCGAGCACCGGCCCGCGACCCCGCTGCTTGGAGTCGCGTACCGCGATCCGGTCGCCCACGACCGCCACCTCGACGCACCCGTTGGTGGTGCTGAGGGTGCTCTTGCGCCACCGGATGCTGGCCTGGTCCTCCACCTGCCGCCCAGCCCCCTCCCCGTCCGCCCCGGCCCCTCCGGCCGGCTTCGGTTGCAGACTCTAACCCCTTTGACGGGCGACGACGCAACGCAGACGTCACCAGGCGACAACCCGGGCGCAACACGGCGCGGATAGGGTCGCTTCATGAACACCATGCCGCGGCTGGAGGGGATGCACGCCGCCACCGCCTCCACCACCGGGTGGATCGAGGCGGCGCCCGACGGCGGGCCGGAGTGCCTCTTCTGCGGGGACCCGGCGCGGCGCTACAAGCCGCTCAACGAGGGCACCCCGACCAGCCTGAGGAAGCTGTGGTGGTGCCGGCCCTGCGAGACCACCTGGGTGGCCTGAGCCCGGCCCGTCCCGCCGATCCCACCGGCATCGCACGATCTGCTAGGCTGCGGCCCGCACAGGTTCACGTTTGGCTTTGGGTTCGGAGTCGAGCTTGTCCTTTGCCGTCGGCGCCAGGACGGACCGACGTTGATCGTGACCTCCGAGTTGACGGAGGGAGGGACAAGCATCCATGACTGTTGGAACCGTGAAGTGGTTCAACGCTGACAAGGGCTACGGCTTCATCCAGCCCGAGTCCGGCGAGGACGTCTTCGTGCACTTCAGCGCCATCCAGATGAGCGGCTACCGCTCGCTGAACGAGGGCCAGGCCGTCGAGTTCGACGTGGCCCAGGGCCCCAAGGGCCCCCAGGCGGCCAACGTGCGGCCGATCGAGGCCCAGTAGCACGACACCCCGGCGACCCTGCCCGTCCGGGCGGGGTCGCCGTCCTGCGACCGTTCAGGGGTCGAGCTGGAGCCGGCCGCCGGAGCGCCGCTCGAGGGCCGCGGCGAAGCGCGCGGCGCTGAAGTCGGGCCCCTGGCGTTCGGCCAGCCGGTGGCGCCGGACCCCGGCTGGCCGGCGGCCTGCTCGGCGGCCTGCCCGACGTCGACCACGGCCACCTCGACCGCGATCCCCTTCATGCCGCGGGCGAAGACGGCGACGGTCAGCGCCACCAGCACCACCATGGCCACCAGCCACCGGACCCCGCTGGTCTGGAGGTGGTGGGGCGGCGGCGGCGGCGGTGCGGCCGGGCCGCCTCCCGCGCAGCCTGCCGGGGCTGTGGCTCGGCGGTCGTGTCGACCGGTCGGCAGGCACGTCCATCCGGCCCTCCCGCAGGCAGCTACCCAGGCATGAGGAACATCAGCGCTGGTGTGCCGCCTGTCAAGGCACCCGCGCCGCCTCGATGGCGCGCAGGACCCGCTTCTCCGACACCGGGTAGGGGGTGCCGAGGGCCTGGGCGAAGTAGCTGACCCGCAGCTCCTCCAGCATCCAGCGGAGCTCGCCCAGGGCGGGGTCGCCCGGCCGCCGGTCGCGGGCCTGGCGCCAGGCGTCGGTCACATGGGCGACGCTCTCCATGCGCTCGGCGTCGCCGGCCAGGTCGCCGGGGAGCCGGTCGAGGCGCTGGACCATGGCCCGCACATAGCGCAGCAGGTCGGGGAGGCGCCGGCGGCCGCTGGCCGTCACCCAGCCCGGGTAGACGAGCTCGTCGAGCTGGGAGCGGACGTCGGCGGTGGCCGGGCCGAAGGCCGGGTTGGCCAGCACGGCCAGGCGGCCCTCGACCTCGCCGGCCACGGCCAGGACCCGTTCGACCCGCGAGACCACGTCGAGGGTGGCGTCGGCCAGCCCGCCCCGGACCGCCTCCAGCAGCCGTCGGAACCCGGCCTCGTCCCAGGCCGGGCCGCCGTTGGCGGCGATCAGGTCGTCGGCCGCCGCGGCCAGGCAGTCGCCGAACAGCTCGGTGGCGCTGCCGTGCCGGTACCGGCTCAGGGTGAGCTTGGCCTGGTTGGTCTGGCGGCCGAGCACGTACCGCACCGGCGAGGGGACCTGCTCCAGGAGCAGCCGGCGGGTGCCGGCAGCCATGGCGGCGGCCTGCTCGGCCTGGGTCTCGAGCAGGCGCACGGCCACCCGGCCGTCCTCCTCGACCAGGGCCGGGAACCCCTTGACGGCCCGGCCCCCGCGGCCCTCCTCGACCACCCGGGGCAGGGTGCCGAGGTCCCAGGTGTCCACCCGGTCGCGTTCCAGGCCGGGCGCGGCGGCGGCGATGGCGGCCCGCATCCGCGGGGCCAGGCGCCGCTTCAGCGCATCCAGGTCCTTGCCCTCGCCCACCACCCGGGCCGGGTCGCGCCCCTCACGGCCCACCACCCGAAAGGTCATGCGCAGGTGGTCGGGCACCTTGGCCAGGTCGAAGGCGTCGGGCGGGACCTCGACCGGTCCGGCCCGCTCCAGCTCGCCGGCCAGCATCTCCAGCAGCGGCCCGTCGGCCGGGCCGATCCGCTCCAGCGCCGAGGCGGCCCAGTTGGGGGCGGGGATGAAGCTGCGCCGGATCGCCTTGGGCAGCGAGCGGATCAGCTCGGTGACCAGCTCCTGACGCAACCCCGGGACCTGCCAGTCGAAGCCGTCCGGCTCGACCTGGTTGAGCACGGCCAGGGGGACGTGGACGGTGACGCCGTCGGCGTCGCTGCCCGGCTCGAACTGGTAGGTCAGGCGCAGCCGGTGGGTGCCCTGGCGCCAGGTGTCGGGGTAGTCGCCGGCGTCGGGGGCGTCGGCGGCGTCCTCGATCAGCATCGAGCGCTCGAAGTCGAGCAGGTCCGGCCGGTCCTGGGCGGCCCGCTTCCACCAGGCGTCGAAGTGGCGGGCCGAGACGACCTCGTCGGGGATGCGCCGGTCGTAGAAGTCGAACATGGTGTGGTCGTCGACCAGGATGTCGCGGCGCCGGGCCCGGTGCTCCAGCTCCTCGACCTCGGCCAGCAGCCGCCGGTTGCGGGCGAAGAACTCGTGCGAGGTCTCCCAGTCGCCCTCGACGAGGGCATGGCGCAGGAACAGCTCCCGGGCCAGCGGTGGGTCGATGGGCCCGTAGTTGACCGGCCGCCCGGTCACGATCGGCACCCCGTACAGGGTGACCCGCTCGGTGGCCATCACCGCCCCCCGCGAGCGGGACCAGTGCGGCTCGGCGTAGGTCCGTCTGACCAGGTGGGCGGCCAGCGGCTCCACCCACCCGGGCTCGATCCGGGCCACCTCCCGGGCCCACAGGCGCGACGTCTCGACCAGCTCGGCCGCCATCACCCACTGGGGCGGCTTCCTGGCCAGGGCCGAGCCGGGGAAGATGGCGAACCGGGTGCCACGGGCGCCCAGGTACTCGCGGGTGTCGCCCTGCTTGAGCCCGATGTGGCTGAGCAGGCCGGCCAGCAGGGCGGTGTGGACGCGGTCGGCGTCGGGCTCGTCCCGGGCCGGGTTGAGCTTGATGCCGACGTCGCGGGCGGCCGCGCGCAGCTGGCCGTGCAGGTCCTGCCACTCGCGCACCCGCAGGTAGTTGAGCAGCTCGGCCCGGCACAGCCTGCGGAACTGGTTGGAGGACAGCTCGGCCTGGCGTTCGTGCAGGTAACGCCAGAGGTTGAGCCAGGTCAGGAAGTCGGAGGCCTTGTCGGCGAAGCGGCGGTGCAGCTCATCGGCCCGCTCCTGCCGGTCGGCCGGGCGCTCCCGCGGGTCCTGGATGGACAGGGCGGCCACGATGACCAGGACCTCGCGGGCGCAGCCGAGCCGGCCGGCCTCCAGCAGCATCCGGGCCAGGCGCGGGTCGGTCGGGACCTGGGCCAGCCTGCGGCCCACCGGGGTGAGCCGGCTGCCGTCGAGCGCGCCCAGCTCGCCGAGCAGGTCGACCCCGGCCTTGACGCTGCGCCGGTCCGGCGGGTCGATGAAGGGGAACGCGGCCATGTCGCCCAATCGCAGCGAGGTCATCTGGAGGATCACCGAGGCCAGGTTGGTGCGCAGGATCTCCGGGTCGGTGAACTCGGGCCGGGCGTCGAAGTCGTCGGAGCGGTAGAGCCGGATGCAGACGCCGTCGGAGGTGCGCCCGCAGCGGCCCTTGCGCTGGTTGGCCGACGCCTGGGAGATGGGCTCGATGGGCAGGCGCTGCACCTTGGACCGGTGGCTGTAGCGGGAGATCCTGGCCGTGCCCGGGTCGACCACGTACCTGATGCCGGGCACGGTCAGGGAGGTCTCGGCCACGTTGGTGGCCAGCACCACCCGCCGCCGGTCGTGGGCCTGGAACACGCGGTGCTGCTCGGCCGCGGCCAGCCGGGCGTACAGGGGCAGGACCTCGACCCCGCCGGGGCTCCTGGGGAAGCTGTGGCCGCGCAGGGCGTCGGCGGTGTCGCGGATCTCGCGTTCGCCCGAGAGAAACACGAGGATGTCGCCCCGGCCCTCGGCGCACAGCTCGTCCACCGCGTCGCAGATCGCCTGGACCTGGTCGCGCACGATCTCGCCGGCCTCACCCTCGTCGCCG
>Ga0075419_10000425_pt1 | contig 26076 bp, 26 predicted proteins | sample SoiMetdeltSBSDD3_FD_76900 | JGI IMG/M metagenome (GOLD analysis project Ga0075419, IMG submission 76900) | Bulk soil microbial communities from a Populus tree surrounding site in Tennessee, USA - Soil MetaG P. deltoides SBSDD3 | ecosystem: Environmental > Terrestrial > Soil > Tree plantation... | reverse complement strand
GTGGAGGTGGTCGCCGGCCGCGCGATGGACCCGACCGGTGCGCACGACGGCTACGTGCGGCTGCCGTTCAGCTTCCCGGTCGAGCTGCTCGACGAAGCCGTCGACCGGCTGGCCCATGCCTGGGACGAGCTGCGCCGGCACGGACCCGGTCCGCTAGGCACGTTGTACCCGGTGGTGTGAGCACACGGACCGGGAACGCCGAAGGCGGCCACCAGGGAGCGTGACCGCCTTCGGAAGTCGTGGGTTTACAGGTGCTCAGGGCTCATCGTCCGGTGCCGTCGTTGGCACGTCCGACAGGCGGTTGGTCTCGTCGTGGATCGTGACCGCGATGTCCTTCAGCTTCTGCGCGTGCTCCCTGCTGTGGTGGGCGCAGAAGAGAAGCTCCCCGCCGCTCGTCAGGGTGACACGCACGTAGGCCTGGGCGCCGCAGCGGTCGCAGCGGTCAGCAGCCGATAGGGCCGAGCTCGGGGCGAGTGCTGTAGTCACTTGAGGCCTCATTTCATCTAGTTCCGTACTCACCAGATAAGCAACATCCTCACACGCGGAACGCTTCCCAATCGCGTCAGTGTGTCCCAATGTGAGACGTGTTACTTGCCCCTCCTATGACGGATCTTGACCTCGGATCGTGTCCCGGTCACGCGGATTGTTATCTGCTGTGTACCCCGGGCGTGTCAGCCTCACTCCTCGCGCTCGGGTGACTACGGAATGCGGAGGTGATTGAGCGCTGCGGCGCGCTTTGCGCGGTTCGTCCGAGCGGGTGCATAGGCTGGGGTGTCCGCATCGATCACCCTCGTCCGGCAAGGAGTCCAGTGGCCGCTCCGTCCCCTCGCAGCACCGAGCTCGACCCGACGTACAACGCCCGGCACCTGCTCGTGCTGGAGGGTCTGGAGGCGGTGCGCAAGCGGCCCGGTATGTACATCGGGTCCACCGACAGCCGCGGCCTGATGCACTGCCTGTGGGAGATCATCGACAACGCCGTCGACGAGGCTCTGGCCGGCCACGGCGACCGGATCGACGTCGTGCTGCACAACGACGGCTCGGTCGAGGTGCGCGACAAGGCACGCGGTATCCCGGTCGACATCGAGCCGAAGACCAAGCTCAGTGGTGTCGAGGTGGTGTTCACCAAGCTGCACGCCGGCGGCAAGTTCGGTGGCGGCTCGTACAACGCGTCCGGCGGTCTGCACGGCGTCGGCGCTTCGGTGGTGAACGCGCTCTCCGCGCGGCTGGACGTCGAGGTGGACCGCGGTGGCACCGTGTGGACCACGTCCTTCCGGCGCGGTATCGCGGGGGAGTTCGACGGCCCCGGTGCCTCGGCCGCCTTCACACCGGCGAAGGGGCTGCGCAAGGCGGGCCGGGCGAAGAAGGGCGTCACCGGCACCCGGATCCGGTACTGGGCGGACCGGCAGGTCTTCACCAAAGACGCGACGTTCAACTACGACGAGCTGGTCACCCGGGCCCGGCAGACCTCGTTCCTGGTGCCCGGACTCGAGCTGGTGGTCCGCGACGAGCGCGGCCATGACGCTGGCACAGAGGTGCACGAGGAGTCGTTCAAGCATGACGGCGGGATCAGCGAGTTCTGCGAGTTCCTGGCCGCCGACCGGAAGGTCACCGACGTGGTGCGGCTGGCCGGGACCGGTCACTTCACCGAGACCGTGCCGATGCTGGACGACGCGGGCCACATGACGCCGACCGACGTCGAGCGGGACCTGGACGTCGACATCGCGGTGCGCTGGGGCGACGGCTACGAGACCGAGATGCGGTCGTTCGTGAACATCGTCGCCACCCCGAAGGGCGGCACCCACGTCAACGGCTTCGAGCGGGCGCTGACCAAGACCTTCAGCAAGGTGCTGACCGGCACCCGGCTGCTCAAGAACGGCGACGAGATCGTCAAGGACGACGTGATCGAGGGGCTCACCGCGGTCGTCACGGTCCGGCTTGCCGAGCCCCAGTTCGACGGCCAGACCAAGGAGGTGCTCGGTACGCCGGCTGCCTCGCGGATCGTCGCCAAGGTGGTCGAGTCCGAGCTGGAGTCGTTCCTCACGTCGACCAAGCGGGACGCCAAGGCGCAGGCCAGGGCCGCGCTGGAGAAGGTGGTCGCGGCGTCCCGGACCCGGGTCGCGGCCCGCCAGCACCGCGAGCTGCAGCGGCGCAAGTCCGCGCTGGAGTCGTCCGCACTACCGGCCAAGCTCGCGGACTGCCGCAGCAACGACGTGGACCGCTCCGAGCTGTTCATCGTGGAGGGAGACTCCGCGCTGGGCACGGCGAAGCTGGCCCGCTCCTCGGAGTTCCAGGCACTGCTGCCGATCCGCGGCAAGATCCTCAACGTCCAGAAGGCGTCGGTCGGCGACATGCTGAAGAACGCCGAGTGCGCCTCGATCATCCAGGTGGTCGGCGCCGGGTCGGGCCGCACCTTCGATCTCGAGCAGGTCCGCTACGGCAAGATCATCTTCATGGCGGACGCCGACTCCGACGGCGCGCACATCCGCTGCCTGCTGACCACGCTGTTCTTCCGCTACATGCGTCCGCTGGTCGACGCGGGCCGGGTCTACACCGCGGTGCCGCCGCTGCACCGGTTCGAGCTGACCAACCCGAAGAAGGGCCAGGACAAGTACGTCTACACGTACACCGACGCCGAGTACCAGCGGAAGTGCGCCGAGCTGATGAAGAAGGGCGTGAAGTGGAAGGAGCCGCCGCAGCGGTACAAGGGTCTCGGTGAGATGGACGCCGACCAGCTGGCGGAGACCACGATGGACCCGCGGCACCGCACGCTACGCCGGATCACCGTCGACGACGGCGAGGACGCGGCGAACGTGTTCGACCTGCTGATGGGCAACGAGGTTGCCCCGCGCAAGGAGTTCATCGTGCAGGGCGCGTACGAGCTGGACGAGAACCGGATCGACGTCTAGCCCGCGTCTAGCCCGGTCGCGGCGGCAGCGGCTCGTTGGCAAGACGGTCCGGTGCGACCTGCTGCCAGGAGTCGACCAGGATGTCGTAGAGCTCGTTCAGGTCCTCGAGCGCGGCCAGGCGGGCGCGGACCCACGCGGAGCTCGCCTCGTGTGGCGGCACCCAGAACTTCTCCGGCTCCGCGGCGATCAGCTCGCGGCGCTCCTCCTTCGGGCAGCGCACCGCGAACGAGGTCTGGTCGTCCGGGACGGTGATGTACATCCGGCCGTCGACGTGGAAGGTCGGGTGGTTCCACATCTCGAGCTCCACGGTCTCGGGCAGCGACAGGGCGATCCGGCGGACATCGTCGGCGTCGAGCATGCGGCTCAGTACACCAGTCGCACGCACGGTGGCCTCCCACCCGGGTGGGGTGGGAGGCCATCGTGGTGGTTGTGCTGGGTCAGGCCGCAGCACAGTTCTCCGGATTCGCCGCGCAGTCGGCCAGCTCGTCGGTCAGGTCGACGACCACGGCGTCGCCGGCTTCCTCGGTGGCCCCTTCGGTGGCCTCTTCAGTGGCTTCAGCGTGGTCGGCCGGTTGCACGTGCCGTAGTGCGGTGAAGGCCAGGACGGCCAGCCCGACGGCGAGTACGGACGCGATGCCGGCGGTCAGCTGCATGCCGTGCACGAACGCCTCGCGGGCCACGGTCAGCACGCCGGCGCCCAGGTCGCCGGGCAGCTGGGCCGCGACGCCGACCGCTCCGCCCAGGGTGTCGCGGGCCGCCTCCGCGGCGTCGCCCGGGACGCCGGCCGGCAGCTTGTCGGACACGTCGCCGCGGTACAGCGCGACCCCCACGCTGCCGAGCGCGGCCAGGCCCAGCGCGCCGCCCAGCTCGGCACCGGTCTCGGAGATCCCGGACGCCGCACCGGCCTGCTCGGCAGGAGCTGAACCGACGATCATCTCGGTGGTCAGGCCGAACACCGGCGCCAGGCCCAGAGAGATCACCACGGACCCGGTGATCAGCGCCGGCAGCCCGCCGCTGACACCGACCTGGGTCAAGAGCGCCAGGCCGGCCGCGCTGGCGGAAAGACCGCCGCCGATCAGGTACGCCGGCCGTACCCGCTGCGCCAGCCGCGGCGCCAGCTGCGAGCCGACGATGAAGCCGGCCGCCGACGGCAGCGACCACAGACCCGCCTGCAGTGGCGACAGCCCGACGATCAGCTGCAGGTACTGCGCGACGAACAGGAAGTACCCGACCGCGACGAAGATCGCGAAGAAGTTCACCGCCAGTGAGGCGTTGAACGACCGGATGGTGAACAGCCGTACGTTGATCATCGGCTCGGGCAGCCGCAGCTGGCGTCGTACGAAGACGACACCGACGACCACGCCGGCTGCGATCGCCGCCACCGCGAGCCGGCCGGCACCGTGCTGCGCGACCTGCTTCAGGCCGTACGTCACCGCCAGGATCGATCCGACCGCCATCGCTGCGCTGGCCAGGTCCAGCCGGCCTGCGTCCGGGTTGCGGTACTCGGGCAGCACCCGCGGGCCGAGCACCAGCAGCGCGGCCATCACCGGCAGTGCCAGCAGGAAGACCGAGCCCCACCAGAAGAACTCCAGCATCAGACCGCCCAGCACCGGGCCGATCGCGCTACCGGCGGAGAAGCTGCCGATCCATAGCCCGATGGCCACGGACCGCTGCTTGGGATCGGTGAACATGTGGAAGATCAGCGACAGCGTCGACGGCGCAATGGTCGCTCCGGCGATGCCGAGCAAGGCCCGGCTCAGGATCAGCATCTCCGCGCTGGTCGAGAACGCCGCCAGGATCGAGGTCAGACCGAATGCCGCGGCGCCGATCAGCAGCAGTCGGCGGCGACCGATCCGGTCACCCAGCGTTCCCATCGTGATCAACGCGCCGGCCACCATGAAGCCGTAGATGTCGATGATCCACAGCAGCTGCGAGCTGGTCGGCTGCAGGTCCGCGCTCATCGCCGGGACCGCCAGGTGCAGCACGGTCAGGTCCATCACGTAGAGCAGGCAGGCGAGCGACAGCACCGCAAGCCCGATCCACTCCCGCCGCCCGGCTCGTTGTGACTGCATCATGTCGGTCATGAGTTCCGCTCCGTTACCTGAGGTGGGGTACTTGCCTGTACTGACAGCCGGCCGACCGAAATCTCATCGGTGCGGCTGCACAGGCGCATGCCGGGGAGCGTAGGAGCTCATCCGCGCTTGACATCAAGCACAGTTATCGGGCCCACGGGCACGGATGGGCGAGTCAGGTCGGGCGGGGGGTTTCGCGGAGTAGTACGGCGAGGGCGCTCAGGTCCTGCTCTCCGAGGCCGGCGGCGAGCGCGGCGCGGACTACGCGGCGGTTCGCGGCGAGCTGTTCCATCGGGGCGCCGACCCGGGTGGCGAGTGTGTCGATCAGGTCCAGGTCCTTGGCGACCAGGTCCAGCATGAACGCGACCGGAGCGGTCTCGGGGTGCTCGAAGGCGTCCCGCTTGTAGTGCACGAACGGTGCCGCGACCGCGCTCGACGCGAACACCTCGTACGCCGCGGTGCGGTCGACCCCGGCGCGCTCGGCGAGCACCAGCGCCTCGGCCAGAGCCTGGTTCAGGCCGTGCACGACGCTGTTCACGGCGAGCTTCATGGTGGCGCCGGTGCCCGAGCCGCCGAGATGGAAGATCTGGGTCGCGAGTGCGTCCAGCACCGGGCGGACCCGGTCCAGGGCAGCTGGGTCGCCGCCGACCATGAAGGTCAGCTCGCCACGGTTGACCACCGGCACGCTGCCGGAGACGGGAGCGTCCAGCAGGGTCGCTGACCGGTCGGCGACCAGCGGGGCGAGCTCGCGGACCGTGTTCGGGTCGATGGTGCTGGTCTCTAGGACGACCGCGCCTGGGCGCAGGCCCGCGAGTATGCCGTCCGGGCCGCGGTAGACGGCATCGACGGCGGCGTCGTCGGCGAGGGAGATCAGCACGATGTCACAGCCGGCCGCGCCGCGGGCTGTTGTCGCGATCGTCGCGTCGATGTCGGCGGCGACGTGCGCGGCTCGGCCGCGGGAGCGGTTGAACAGCACGACGCGATGCCCGGCGCCCCGTAGACGCCGGGCCATCGCAGCGCCCATCCGCCCGGTGCCGATCACCGCGACGAACGAGTCCGTGGAGCCCTCGGCAGCGTTCATCCGAGGCTCACATCAGCAGCCAGCCGCCGTCGACGGCCAGGCTCTGGCCGTTCACCGCCTGGTTCTCCAGCAGGAACGAGACCGCGCCGACGATGTCCTGCATGCTGGCCAGCCGGCCGATCGGCGTCCGGGCCCGGATCGCCTCCAACACCTCCGGCGGGCGCGCCGACCAGTACGGGCTGTCGCCGACGATGCCCGGGTGCACGGCGTTGACCCGGATCGGCGCCAGCTCGACGGCGAGGCTGTGCACCATCCCGACCACGCCGCCGTTCACGGTGGAGACGGTGGTCGAGCCCGGGTACGGCCGGTTCAGCGCCTGGCCGCCGAACAAGACGATCGACGCGTTGCCGGTGAACCGGGGCAGCAGAAGGTGGATCGTCTCGGTGTACCCGACGAGCTTGAGCGTCACCAGCGCGATCGCCTGCGCGACGTCATACTCGGCCGCGGTGTTGTGGTCACGGTTGATCGCGGCGAGCACCAGGTGCCGGACCTGGCCGACGTCCGCCAGCGCGTCCTCCAGCTCCGGCGGCCGGGCCAGGTCGAGCGCGATCCCGCGGACCGGCGCGCCGGTCTGCTGGGCGATCTCGGCGGCGGTCGACTTCGCGCGGTCGGGGTCGCGGCCGGACAGCACCACGTCGGTGCCCTGACCGGCGTAGTGCTCGGCCACCGCCCGGCCGAGTCCGCCGGTGCCACCGATCACCACGACGCTGCCAGTGCTGGACATCAGGTCTCCTTCCGGATGGCGTCGCGTAGATAGTCCCAGTCCCGCACGAACCGGTACGAGTGCCGGCCCGGCGGCTGCGGTGCCTGCGTCTCCAGCCAGGCAAGCCGGCCGCGGCCGAGGTTCCGGAAGCTGTGCATGCAGCCGACCCCGGCCCAGGCCACGTCACCGGCGCCGAGCTCGTACTCCTCGCCGTCGAAGGTCGCCAGCGCCGATCCCTCCAGGAAGTAGTACGTCTCCTCGAACGGGTGATCGTGCGGCCCGGTGCCACCGTCCGGCGCGTACTCGACCATGAACATCGTCGACAGCCGCGCGCCGAGGTCGGAGTCGACCATCATCTTGACCGTGATGCCGCCGTAGACCAGCAGCGCCGTGCGCATGCTCGACGTCACCGCCAGCTGGTCCTGGCCCTGCTTCTCGACGTCCATGTGCGCGGCCGTGATATTGCCGAACCGCCGGTTGCGCGGGTCCCGGACGTCCACCGGCTCGGCGGTTGCCTGCGGCAACTGAGTCACCAGCACCGTGTCGTCGTCGTACCGCGACCGCGGCGCCGGCGCCAGCATGTCCGCCCAGCGGGCCGGCTCGCTGGACTCGTTACGCCAGGAGTGCACCACCCCGACCGGGATCACGCCGTAGTCGCCGGGCCCGAGCCGGGTCGCGCCGTCTCCGGTCTGCAGCACCACGGACCCGTCCACGACGTACACGCTCTCCTCGTAGGAGTGCAGGTGCGTCGGCACGCTGCCGCCGGGCTCGAGCCGGCACAGCCCGAACCCGGTGTGCACCGCGCCGGCGTGCTCGCCGACGACCGGCCAGCGGGCGAAGCCGTCGACCGGAGCCGAGTACGCGGCCTCGCCCGCCCGCCGGACCAGGTGGCCTGGGCTCATGCGGGCTGCTTCTGCCGCGACTGCTCGAGCAGGTAGTCGCGGGAGTCCTCGACCAGCTGCCGGGCCCGGTCGGTGTCGGCGAGCAGTTTGCCGCCCTGCTTGCGGACCACGCCGTCGACGATCACGGTGTCCACGTTCGACACGTCCGCGCAGATCGTGATCGCGGCGAGCGGGTCGATCACGGGTGCGACGTTCAGCGCCCGGGCGTCGAGCAGTAGGACGTCGGCCTTCTTGCCCGGGGTGAGCGACCCGGTGCGGTCCTCGAGTCCCGCGACGTATGCCCCGTCGATGGTCGCCATCCGCACCAACTGCTCCGCGGTCAGCAGCCCGGACGCCGCCTCGTTCTTCTCCCAGAACACCGCGTTCATACGGGCCCGCTCGGAGCCGAACGCCGCGCGCATCTGGGTGAACATGTCGCCCGGCACCGTGGTCACCACGTCGATCGACAGGCTCGGCCGCAGGCCGTACTGCATCGCCTTCATCACCGGCGGCCAGCCGTGTCCCATCTGGGTCTCGACCTGCGCCGCGATCGAGATCGTGCCGCCGCTGTCCGCGACCAGCTGCCACTCCTCGTCGCTGAAGTAGCAGCAGTGCACGTACGTCGTGTCCGACCCGAGCAGTCCCAGGTCGCTCAGCTGCTTGACCATGCCGAACCGTCCGGCCAGCCGGCCCATCGCGACGTGCACGGTGATCGGGATGCCGACTTCGCGGGCCAGCTCCCACTCGGCGCGCACCACGTCGTCCACGCAGAAGCCGGGCCCGCGGGTGGCCAGCGCCATCGTGAGCAGCCCGTCGTCGGAGCTGAAGTAGCTGTCCCGGATCCGGCGTACGTCGTCGCCCGGTATCTGCAGCTTGCTCTCGAACCAGTAGTCGGCCAGCGAGGTGTTCGCGCTGCCGTACGCGTACTGCGCGCGGATCCCGGACTCCTGCAGCCCGCGGATCGCGGCGTCCGGGTGCTCGGGCGTGTTGTTGATGTGCGACCAGTCCACCAGCGTGGTGATGCCGGCGTTCAGGCACTCCAGCGAGCCGGCCAGGTTCGACGCGTATACGTCCTCGGCCCGGTACAGCGGCGCGAACGTGTCCAGGATCTCTACGAAGTAGTCGTCCAGCGTCGCGTTCGGCGCCGAGCCGCGGATCGCGGCCTCCCAGGTGTGCCGGTGGGTGTCGACGAAGCCGGGCATCACGATGAACCCGTCGGCATCGACGACCTTCGCGTCCGCCATCGGTTCGTCGCCGGACGGCTCGACGGCGACGATCTTGTCGTCCTCGATCAGCACGTCCCCCCGTGCCAGGTTGCCGATCGCGGGGTCGACGGAGACGACATGGCCGCCGCGGACGAGCATCTTGTCACTCATGCCGGTCACTCCTTCTGCGAGCTGTTCGGTGGATCAGTAGGAACTCAGCCGGCGGATGGCGTCGGCGAGCTTGGCTGTGCTCGGGATGACCTCGTCCTCGAGGGCATCGGCGAACGGCAGTGGCACGCACTCGGCCGCGACCCGGACCACGGGCGCGTCGAGCAGCTCGAATCCCTCGTCGGCGGCGACCGAGACCACGGTCGCACCCCACCCGCCCTGGTACGGGTTCTCCTCGACGACCACCAGCCGTGAGGTGCGCCGGACCGACTCCAGGACGGTGCGCATGTCGAGCGGGACCAGGCAGCGCAGGTCGACCACCTCGACGTCGATGTTCTCGGCCGCGAGCTGTTCGGCGGCGCTGAGCGCGATCGGCACCGTCGAGGCCAGTGCGACCACGGTTACGTCGGCGCCGCGCCGTACGACGTTCGCCTCGCCGAGCGGTACGACGTGGTCCGGTGGCGCGGCCGGGCCCTTGGATGCGAACAGGCCCTTGTGCTCGAACACCACGACCGGGTCGTCGCTGCGGATCGCGGACGCCATCAGCCCGACCACGTCGGCCGGTGTCGACGGCGCCGCGATCTTCAGGCCGGGGACCGTGAACGCCCAGTTCTCCACCGCCTGCGAGTGCTGCGCGCCGAACCCGAGCCCGCCTCCGTTCGCGGTCCGGACCACCAGCGGCACCGTGACCTGGCCGCCGGTCATGTACCGCACCTTCGGGATCTCGTTGGCCAGGTAGTCCCAGCAGCAGGCCAGGAAGTCGGAGAACATGATCTCGGCCACGGGCCGGATCCCGGTCATCGCCGCGCCCATCGCCGCGCCGACGATCGCCTGCTCGGAGATCGGCGTGTCCCAGACCCGGCGCGGCCCGAACTCGTCGTACAGGCCGGCCATGGTCTTGAACACCCCGCCGGCCGCACCGATGTCCTCGCCGAGGCAGACCACGGTCGGGTCGCGTCGCATCTCCCTGGCGATGCCCTCGGCAACGGACTCGCGGTACGTCACGTCCGCCACGCCGCACCTCCGTCCGCCCAGACGTCGGTGAACGCCTCCGCCGGGTCCGCGGGCGGCGCGGCCTTGGCCGCCTCGACGGCCTCGGCGACGGTGCGCTCGGCGCGCTCGTCGGCGGCCGCGGTCGACGTCCCGAGCTCGGCGAGCCGAGCCCGGGCGATCGTCAGCGGGTCGCGGGCCAGCCAGGCCTCGACCTCGTCGGCCGGGCGGTACGTCGCGGGATCGGTGCGGCTGTGCCCGAAGTGCCGGTAGGTGAGGGCCTCGAGAATGGTCGGACCGTCGCCCGCGCGGGCCTTGGTCACCGCGCGGGCGACGGCGTTCCGGACCAGCAGAACGTCGTTGCCGTCGACAACTTCCGCTGGCAGGTCGTACGCCGCCGCGCGGTCGGCGGCGGGGTTGGCCACCGCGGTCACCGAGCCGATCGGGGTGTACTCCATGTACAGGTTGTTCTCGCAGACGAACACCACCGGCAGCTTCCACACCGCGGCCAGGTTCAGCGCCTCGTGGAACGCTCCGATGTTGGTGGCGCCGTCGCCGAAGAACGCCACCGCGACCTGCTCGGTGCCGCGCAGCGTCGCCGACCAGGCCGCACCGACCGCCATCGGGAGGTGCGAGCCGACGATCGCGTACGACCCGAGCATGCCGCTGTCCGCCTTGGTCAGGTGCATCGAGCCGCCCTTGGCCTTGCACAGCCCGGTCGACCGACTCATCAGCTCGGCCAGGCAGGCCTCGGGGCTGGCGCCGCGGGCGATCGCGTGGTGGTGGCCGCGGTACGTCGCGAACACGTAGTCGTCCGGACGGAGCGCCGCGCTGGCGCCGACCGCGACCGCCTCCTGCCCGGCGGCGAGATGCGTGGTGCCCTTCACCAGGCCGGCCAGGAACAGGTCCTGCGCGGCCTTCTCGGTACGGCGGATCACCGCCATCTGCTCGTATAGGTCGAGCAGCTCGGCCGCCAGCGCGGTGGCGTCGGTGTCAGTCGCCATGACCGTCGTGCCCGGCTGTCATCAGGCCGCGGCCTGCGGGGGTGTTGAGGTTCGACTGGGACTCGCGGGTGCTGCTCAGTGGTCCGCCCGCGGTCCAGTACCGCTGCCCGGCGACCAGCAGCTCCTCGGCCGGGAACTTGGTGATCACCTCGCACCCGGTCGCGGTCACCACCACCTCCTCCTCGATCCGGGCCGCGGACCAGCCGTCTGCGGCCGGCCAATAGGTCTCGAGCGCGAACACCATGCCTTCCTCGAGCACCTCGGGATGGTCGAGCGAGACCAGCCGGCTGAAGATCGGCTTCTCCCAGATCGACAGCCCGACACCGTGCCCGTACTGCAGCGCGAACGCCGCCTCCTCGCTCGGGAAGCCGAACTCCTCGGCGCGCGGCCAGACCTCGACGATGTCCGCGGTGGTCGCGCCGGGGCGGACCAGCGCGATCGCTGAGTCCATGTACTCGCGGCAGCGCACGTAGGCGTCCCGCATCGCCGGTGACGCGCTGCCGACCGCGAAGCAGCGGTAGTAGCAGGTCCGGTAGCCGAGATGGCTGTGCAGGATGTCGAAGAACGCCGGGTCGCCCGGCCGCACGATCCGGTCGGAGTACACGTGCGGGTGTGGCGAGCAGCGTTCACCGGAGATCGCGTTGACGCCCTCGACGTACTCGCTGCCGAGGTCGTAGAGCACCTTGCTGACCAGGCCGACGCACTCGTTCTCGCGGACGCCGGGGCGGAGGAAGCGGTAGAGCTCCTCGTACGCCGCGTCCACCATCGAGCAGGCCTGGGTGAGCAGCCCGATCTCGTCCGCCGTCTTGATCCGGCGGGCCTCCAGGAACACCTGCTGCCCGTCGACCACGGTCAGGCCCTGGTTGCGCAGCGCCTCGAGCACCGGCATCTCGACCAGGTCGACGCCGAGCGGCTCGTTCGTCAGGCCGTACTCGGCCAGCACCGCAGCCACCTTGCGGGCCACGTCGTCGGCGATCCCGGCCTTGGGGTTGAACGCACCTCGCAGTGTGGAGATCCCGGCTCGGGCGCGTTTCTCGCCGTCCAGCCACGGGTCGAACAGCTGGTGGTGCTTCGCGGCGGAGCCGAAGTCCCACAGCACCGGTTCGCCGCCGCGGGGGAGCACCGCGAACCGGATCAGCTTGTCCATCGCCCAGGTGCCGATGTGGGTCGACGTCATATAGCGGATGTTGCCGAAGTCGAACGTGAGCAGAGCGCCCAGATCGGAGCGTTCCAGGGTCTGCTTGAGCCGGGACAGTCGGTCATCGCGGAGCCTGCCGAGATCGATCCGCTGTTCCCAGTCCACCGCGTTCGGGCCGTAGGTGCGGACTGCCATGGGGCATCACCTCGTTCGACCGGTGTTGCAGATAACTAAACATCGCTCGTGGCCGGCGTCAATACATACTTAACAGAGCGACCACAAGGCGGCAACAGGCGCGGTAGAGTGTGCAGGCTCGCTACACAGATCAGGAGGTCGGATGCCGGCGCAAGAGCTGCCGTCCGTCGGCCAGCGAATCCGCGAGGAGCGGCTGAAGCGCGACCTGTCGCTGCGGAGCCTGGCCCGCGACGTCGGCGTGTCCGCCAGCCTGATCTCGCAGATCGAGAACGAGAAGAGCCAGCCCTCGGTGAGCACGCTGTACGCGATCACCTCGGCGCTCGGCATCTCGATCCAGGACGTGTTCGGCACCGGCTCGGCTCAGGTGGCCGACCAGCCGCGGGCGGTGGGCGAGACCGGGCCGCCGTCGACGGTGCTGGAGGCGCTCGGCTCGGCCCGCGGCAGCCGGCTCGGCCCGTATGTCACGCCGGCGCAGCGCCAGGTGATCACGCTCGACTCCGGTGTCACCTGGGAACGCCTCGGCGCGCTCCCGCACGTCGCCACGGACTTCCTGATGGTCACCTACGATCCGGGCGGTACCTCGTCAAGCAACGACGGGCTGATGCGGCACCAGGGCTGCGAGTTCGGGTACCTAATCAGCGGCGAGCTTGTGCTGACTCTCGGTTTCGAGGACATCGTGCTGCGGCCGGGCGACGCGTTGTCGTTCGACTCGACCACCCCGCACCGGTACCGGAACGAGGGCACCGTGCCCGCGGTCGGGGTGTGGTTCGTGACCGATCAGCACTGATAGCCAAATCCTGGTAGCGCGAGTTCTGGGCAGCGCCGCGAGTGCGGCGTACGTTCGAAGGCTGACACGTTCGGTGATCGAGGAGATACCGCCCATGACTGAGAAGCTCTCGGGGATCACACGGCGACAGGCACTCGCGGGTGCCGCGGCGGCGGGATCGATTCCGCTGCTCGGCACGACCACCGCCCATGCCGCTGACACGACGGAAGGCTGGACCGGCCCGGAACCACCGGCCGAGATCCGGGCCATGCTGCGCGAGATCAGCGCGGCCAACATCGAACGGACCATCCTCAAGCTGGTCTCGTTCGGCACCCGCAACACATTGTCGTCGCAGGACGACCCGACCCGCGGCATCGGCGCTGCGCGGGACTGGCTGTTCGACGAGTTCCGCAAGGTCGCGCTGACCTCCGGCGGCCGGATGACGGTCGAGCTGCAGTCGTACATCCAGGGTGTCGCACCGCGGATCCCGGTCCCGACGCCGATCACGAACGTCGTCGCGACGCTGCGCGGCGACCGGCCGGACTCGGTCGACCGGACGTACGTGGTCAGCGGCCACTACGACTCGATGCCGACCGACCCGACCAACTTCACCTCGGACGCCCCGGGTGCGAACGACGACGCGTCCGGTGTCGCGGCGGTGCTGGAGATGGCCCGGGTGATGGCCACCCGCCACTTTGACGCCACGCTGGTCTTCATGGCCGTCGCGGGGGAGGAACAGGGCCTGTTCGGCTCCAACTTCTTCGCGACCCAGGCCAAGGCCGCGGGCCGGAACATCGCCGGCATGTTCACCAACGACATCGTCGGCAGCTCGGTTGGCCCTGCAGGGGAGCGCGACCCGTTCAGCATCCGGGTGTTCGCCGAGGGTCTGGCGAACCCGCCCAGCCCGCTGGAGGCGGACTGGCGCCGGTTCGGCGGTGGCGAGACCGAGACGCCCGCACGGCAGCTGGCCCGGTACATCAAGGAGGTCGCGGAGAACGCGGCGACCTTGATGAAGGTCCGGATCAACTACCGCCGGGACCGGCTGGGCCGCGGCGGCGACCACATCCCGTTCCTGCAGCAGGGCTACACCGCGGTGCGGTTCACCGAGCCGAAGGAGGACTACCGGCACCAGCACCAGGACGTCCGGGTCGAGAACGGCGTGCAGATCGGCGACCTGCCCGAGTTCGTCGACTTCGACTACGTCGCCCGGGCGGCCCGGGTGAATGCCGCCGCGCTCGCGGCGCTCGCCCTCGCGCCCGCGGTGCCCACCGGTGCGGTGATCAACACCGCCGGTCTGCGGGTCGACACCGAGCTGCGCTGGAGCCCGAACACCGAAGGCGACCTGGCCGGGTACGAGGTGGTGATGCGGCCCACCACCGATCTCGAGTGGAACGACACCATCGAGGTCGGCAATGTCACCAGCGTGGTGCTGCCGAACGTCTCGAAGGACAACTTCTTCTTCGGCATCCGCGCCGTCGACAGCGCCGGGAACCGCAGCCCGGTCGCCTTCCCACGACCTGCCTAGAAAGTGGCGGCCCGGCAAGCGGAGTGCTGACGGACCACCGCCGCGGCCGCGACGACCACGGCCGCGGCGGCGTACCAGGCACTGATCCGGCCCGGGTCGTCGTACGCGGCATAGGCGCCGTACGCCGCCGGCACCACAGCGAGCCACTCCCATCGACCGGCCAGCACCACGAGCCCTAGCAGCGGCAGCGTGTACCAGGGGTACGTCGGGGTGCCGAGCAGCACCGCGGCGCCGAACAGCCAGGTCGCCGTCACCGCGGCGCCGTCCCGCTCGGCCCGCCGCCAGGCCAGCACCGCGAGCGCCACGCCCAGGCAGAGCGCCACCGGCGCGAGGGCGGGGCGCGGGAGCAACAGCGCCAGCACGGCGTACCGGTCGCGGCCGCTCTCAAACCCTTCCTCGTCCAGGTACCCGGGCAGGTAGCCGAGCACCAGCCAGCCGGTGACCAGGAGGTGCGGCAGGTACGACGCGAGCACGGTCCCGGCGGTAGCGAGCCTTCCCCGCAGCCTGGTGCGAAGCGCGGGTAGCAGGAGCAGCGGGACCACCTTGGTCGCGATCGCCAGCCCGAGCAGCAAACCGCTGAGCAGTCGCCGCCGGACCGTGACCACGGCCGCGACGATCAGGAGCGTCACCAGCAGCTCGAGGTGCGCGTTGTTCGCCGCCTCGAGCGCGACCGCGGGACACAGCCCGTACACCAGCGCGAGCGCCGGCCGGCGGCCGCGACGGCGCAGCGCGACCGCGAGGAGCGCCGTGGTCGCCACCGCGACCACCGCGGCCGCCAGCTGGACGCCGAAGGTGCCGGCGGACCACGGCGTGACCGCGGCGACACCGGCGAACCACAGCTGCGCCACCGGCGGGTAGATCGTGGGCACCCGCGGCCGGTTGATCCGGGACCGCTCGTCGTACTCGGTAACGCCCGGCTCGCCGGGTCGCGGCAGCCGGTCGACACGGGTGCGCTCGTCCGGTCCGAGCGCCGGGAACAGCACCGGGTCGCGCAGGCCGGCGAGCCGGTCGTCCAGGGGCACCATCCGGTACGGCGACGTGCCGCTGAGCTGAACCCGCCCGTCCCACACGTACCGGTACGCGTCGGTGCTGAGCTGCGGCGGCCAGCACAGGCCCGGCACCTGCACGAGCGTGGCAGCGAGCACGATCACCGGCACCGATCGGCTCGGCCGCGACGTCGCGAGCGCCACGGTCACCGCACCGAACACCAGCCAGCCCGCCACCAGCCAGACCGGGTCGAGCCGATGCAGGTAGGACGCGTCGGCGCCCGCGCACGCTGCCGCGCCGGCCAGCACGACGACCACCGCCGTGGTCCGCCGCCGGCGCCGGGCGACACGGCCCGCGGGCCGGGCGACGACGGTCATCGTGGTGCCGGGTACAACGACAGGAAGCTGCGGCCCGCCGCCCGCCACGCCTCGGCCACCCGCAGGCCGGCGGCTGCGGCCCGGGTCCGGCAGCCGGTCGCGCCGGTGCGCGCCCAGGGCACTCCATCGGCCCAGCCGCCGGCATCGTCGAACACCGCCAGCATCGTGGTCTCGTCCACCGCGTCGTCCGGATCGACCTCGACGATCACGACGCCGTCGGCGTGGATGAGCTGCCGGCAGCGCCGCAGCAACGCCTCGACGTCGCCGCCGATGCCGACGTTGCCGTCCATCAGCAGCACTGTGCCCCACCGGCCCTCACCCGGCAGCCGCCGCTGCACCGCCCGGCGCAGCACCGCCGCGCCGCGCTCCGCGGTGAGCGCCACGGCCGCGGGCGAGCTGTCCACCCCGAGCACCGGTACGCCGTGCTCGGCCAGCGCGCACACGATCCGCCCAGGCCCGCAGCCGATGTCCAGCGCCGGACCCCGGCATCGGTCCAGCACCAACCGGTCCGCCGCGTCGGCCGTGCCTCGCCACCGCTCGTGGTCCAGGGCGACCGGGGCCGCTCCGCTGTCCGGGTCGACGTACGCGACACCTCCGTGCCCGCCGGCCAGCGCCAGGTCGAAGACCCGGGCGGCCGTGCGGTCGTCGTACCCGTCTCGCTCGCAGAGGATCCGCTGGTGCACCCGGCTGAACCGCAGGCCGGGCGAGGCCGCGGCGACCGCGGCCGCGTCGGCCGGGGTGTCGACGTCGCGCAGTCGCGGGAGCAGCCGGACGCGCAGCCCGAGCGACCGCAGTCGCTCGAGCTGGTCGCGCCCGGTGTGCGCGGTCGACATCGGTACACCGGTCACGCAGCCCGGAACGAACCGGCGCAGCCCGATCGCCCAGTACCCGCCGTCCTCGGTCAGCCCGAGTACCGCGTCGGCGCCATCCCAGTCGACTGCGCCGAGCGCCGGTCCGAGCTGCGGTGTGTCCATCCCGACCAGCAGCACGGGCGGGGTCTGCTGCGACGTGCCCGACATCTCGGGCACGTCGTACGGCGCCCTGTGCAGCGTCTCGGAGAGGGCGGCCTCGATCCGCTCGGACAGGTCGCCGCCGGGCTGCCGGATCGGGTGGAAGCCGCGCGGCTGCCAGGCGCCCGGCCGGCCGTCGTACGCGAGCACCGGGTGGACAGGCAGCGCACGGATCGCCGCCGCGGTGTCGGCCAGCGCGGCTGTGGCGAGCCGGGCGGCCTGCTGCGGGGTGAACCGGGCGTGTAGTCGCGTCTTGACCCGTCCCGGCACCGGCTCCTTGGCGAGCAGAACGAGTCGCGTGCCGGCGATCACGAGCGGAGCACCGCGCGCATGTCGGTGACGGCCTGGACGGTGCCGCGTACCGTCCCGGTGACCTTGGACCGGCCCAGCCTGGGCAGGTACCCGACGTCCACCTCGCGGATCCGCCAGCCCGCATCGGCCGCGCGCAGCACGGTCTCGAGCGGGTACCCGGACCGGGTGTCGGTCAGGCCCAGACCGAGCAGCGCGTCGCGACGGGCGACCCGGAGCGGTCCGAGGTCGTACAGCCGGACCCCGGTACGGCGACGCAGCCGCCGGGCGAGCACCTGGTTCGCCAGCCGCAGCCGCCACGGCCATGCGTCCCGGCTGACTGGGCGGCGGCGGCCGAGGACCAGGTCCGCGCCGCCGGACAGCACCGGCGCCGCGGCGGTGGCGAGCCCACTGGGATCGAGGGTGCCGTCCGCGTCCATAACGGCGACCACGTCCCGGGTGGCCGCTGCGAGACCGGCCGCGCAGGCTGCGCCGTACCCCCGGATCTCAGCGGTCACGACGGTCAGCCCCGCCGCGCGGGCGACGTCCGCGGTGCCGTCGGTGCTGCCGTTGTCGACGACCACCGGGTGGCACCACAGCGGCATCCGGTCGAGGATCCAGGCCAACCCTTCCGCCTCGTCGAGGCACGGCAATACCACATCGATGTCGGCCATGTGCTGAAACGTAGCCACGCCCGGACGGGCGGGAACCGGATCGGCGATGACGGCTCGCTTACGCCGCAGCGGTCGCCTGCGCGCAGCGACCTCGCCGCGCAGGCGACGGCCCTACGATCAGAACGTGACAGCGCGAGTCCTGGTCGTGGAGGACGACCCCACCGTCTCGACGGTGCTGGCGGCATACCTGCGCCGGGAAGGGTTCGAGGTGGGCGTGGCAGCGGACGGCCGGGAGGCCGAGCAGCGCTGGCAGCGCGACCGGCCGGACCTGGTGGTGCTCGACGTGATGCTGCCGCAGCTCAGCGGCCTGGAGGTGCTGCGCCGGCGGCGCGCGGCCGCGGACGCCGCGGCGGTGATCGTCGTGTCGGCGCGCGGCGAGGAGGAGGACCGGGTGGTCGGGCTGGAGTTCGGCGCCGACGACTACCTGGTGAAACCGGTCAGCCCGCGCGAGCTGGTGCTGCGCGTGCACGCCGTGCTGCGTCGTCTCGAAGGTCGTCTCGACAACACGCTCGACCAGGCCGGTACGACGCTGCGGCCGCGGCGGATCGAACGTGGCCCGGTCACCATCGACACCGCGGCGCGCACGGCCCGGCTCGGTGACGAAACCTTGCGGCTGACGCATCGCGAGTTCGACCTGCTCGCGTTCCTCGCGGGGCATGACGGCGAGGCGTTCACCAAGGCCGAGCTGCTGCGCCGGGTCTGGGGTTGGGACTTCGGCGACACCTCGACAGTGACGGTGCACGTCCGCCGGCTGCGGGAGAAGATCGAGGAGGACCCGTCCGCGCCGCGGCTCGTGGTCACGGTGCCGCGGACCGGGTACCGGTTCGCGACCGCCGACGAGCTGGCCGCGACCGGGGGATCGGCCGGATGAACCGCGACACGCTGACGATCATCGCGATCACCGCGGGGGCATGCGCCGCGGTCGGGGTTGCCGGCATGGCGACGCTGTCGTACACCCGGCACTGGCCGCTGCGCCGCAGCGTGGTGCTCGCCGCCCTGCTGCCCGTGGTCGCGGTGATCGCCGCGGTGCTGGTCAACGTGCAGGCGATGTTCATCAGCAGGCACGACTCGGTCGTCGTGCTGGTCGCGCTCGCAGTGTCCGCGGTGTTCGCGCTGGTGTCGGCGCTGCTGATCGGCCGGTCGCTGTCCCAGGGCACCCGCGAGCTCGGAGCCCGGCTCGCGTCGCTGACCGAGGACGGTACGCCGGCCGGCCGCAGGAACGGCTCGCACCCTGCCGAGATCGCGGTCCTTGCCGAGGAGCTGGAGCAGACCCGCGCCCAGCTGGAGGCGGCCCGGACCCGGGAGCGTGCCGTCGAGCAGTCCCGGCGCGAGCTGGTCGCGTTCATGTCGCACGACCTGCGCACGCCGCTCGCCGGGGTCCGGGCGCTGGCCGAGGCACTCGAGGACGACGTGGTCGAGGACGTACCGGCGGCGCTGCACCAGCTGCAGGTGACGGTGGACCGGATGACCGGGCTGGTGGACGACCTGTTCGAGCTGTCCCGGCTGACCACCGACCCGTCACCGCGCTCCCGGCGGCTGGTGTCGATGGTCGAGATCGTCGACGACATCGTGTCCGAGCTGGAGGCGGCGGCCCGGCGGTCCGGCGTACGGCTGGTGGCCGAGCTGCCGCCGGCGCCGGAACGGCTGGCCGTCTCGGCCGACGGCGACGAGCTGACCCGGGCGGTGACGAACCTGGTCGCCAACGGCATCCGGCACACCCCGCCCGGCGGCACCGTCCGGCTGGTCGCCGAGCGGCAGGCCGACGAACGGGTCCGGGTGGCGGTCGAGGACGGCTGCGGCGGGATCGCCGCGCACGACCTGGAACGCGTCTTCGACGTCGGCTGGCGCGCGGACCCGGACCGGGCCGCCGACCGCGGGGCCGGGCTGGGGCTGGCGATCTCCCGCGGCCTGGTCGAGCTGCACGACGGCTCTATCGCGGTCCGCAACATCGATCACGGCTGCCGCTTCGACGTACTCCTCCCCGCGGCCACCTGAGCCACGTCGGCGAGGCCGCTGTCTAGGTCGACCACGGGACGCCAGCCGAGGGCGTCGGTGATGCGCTGCGACGAGGCGGTGATGTGGCGGACGTCGCCGAGGCGGTACTGCCCGGTGATGACCGGCGCGGGTGCACCGAACCGCCCGGCGATCACGGCGGCGAGCTCGCCGACGGTGCTGACCCGGCCGCTGCCCACGTTGTACGCCGTGACCGTGCCGCGCGGCCCGGGCCGGCGGATCGCCGCGACCACCGCCGCGGCGACGTCGCGGACGTGGACGAAGTCGCGGCGCTGGTGGCCGTCCTCGAACACCCGGGGCGGCTCACCCCGCTCGGCCCACGCCCGGAACAGCGCCGCCACCCCGGCGTACGGCGTGTCCCGCGGCATCCCCGGCCCGTACACGTTGTGGAACCGCAGCGCCGTCGCGCTCCCGCCGGTCTCCCGCGCCCAGACCCGGGACAGCAGCTCGGTCTGCACCTTGGAGGCGGCATAGGCGTTCCGCGGGTCGAACGGCGCCGACTCGTCCACCAGCCCGGGCGTCAGCCAGTCGTCGCAGGACGGGCAGCGCACCTCGAACCGGCCCGCTTCGAGGTCCGCCAGGGCGCGCGGAGGGGCCGCGACCGCGCCGTGCCGGGCGCAGCGGTACGCCCCGTCGCCGTACACCACCATCGAGCTGGCGAGCACCAGGTGCGGCACCGTGGCAGCCGCCGCGCGGAGCAGGACCGCGGTGCCGAGGTCGTTGCTGGACACGTAGTCGTCGATGTCGTCCAGCCGCACCCCGAGCCCGACCTTGGCGGCCAAGTGCACGACGACATCGGCGCCGCGCACCGCTGCCGCCACGGCATCCAGGTCCCGGATGTCGGCGACATGATCCGGCTGCTCGGGTGGGGGAGTCGTGTGCACGTCCGGCCGGAGCGAGTCGAGCACCGTGACCGTGTCGCCGTCGGCCCGCAGCTGCTCGACGACGTGCCGGCCGATGAACCCGGCGCCGCCGGTCACCAGCACCCGTGTCACGGCAGCTCGATCGGCAGCTTCAGTCCGTCCAGCGCGTGCCGGCACTCACAGTCCCCGGAGCCGAGCGAGCCGACCGTTGCCGAGAGCAACCGCCGTACGTCGTCCAGGCCGGCCGCGAACGCCTCGAGCACCTGGGCCTGGGTCACCCCGGTACCGGACTCGACGCCCGCGTCATGGTCGGTGACCAGCGCGATCGTGGTGTAGCAGAGCGCCAGCTCGCGGGCCAGGGCTGCCTCCGGCATCCCGGTCATCCCGACGATCCGGCCGCCCGCCGCGGCGTGCCACCGGGACTCGGCGCGAGTAGAGAACCGCGGGCCGTCGATCACGACCAGCGCCCCGCCGTCCGTGAGATCCAGTCCCAGCTCGTTGCCCCGGGCAAGGACCGTGGCGCGGCCGCGGGCGCAGTACGGGTCGGCGAACCCGACGTGCACCGCCGCGCCCACCACGTCGTAGAAGGTCCGGTCCCGGCCGGAGGTGCGGTCGATCACCTGGTCCGGCACCACCAGCGAGCCGGGCGTTAGGGCGGGATCGAGCGAGCCGACCGCGCACGGGGCCAGCACCTGCCGGACACCGAGCGACCGCAACGCCCACAGGTTCGCCCGGTAGTTGATCCGGTGCGGCGTGAGCTCGTGCCCGGTGCCGTGTCGCGGCACGAACGCCACGGGCTTGCCGTCCAGCGTCCCGGCGGTGATCGCCGCACTGGGCGGACCGTACGGCGTCCCGACATCGACCGCATCCGCGTCACTGAGCAGCTCGTACAGCCCGGAGCCGCCGATCACTCCGATGGTTTCGGCCATGCCGGGAGCCTAGGCCGGTGCGACGCCTGTCACCGCCCGCGACCGGTTACCGCTTCCGAACGCCGGTCAGCGCCGAGATATAGGTACAATCGCTACGGTGTAGGCACAACAGGAGGTGGGCGAGATGAGTGTGGTGTCTGTCCGGGAGTTCTCGTACAACCCCAGCGCCATCTTCAGCCGGGTCGAGCAGGGCGAGACGATCGAGGTCAGCCGGCACGGCAAGGTCATCGCCGTGCTGTATCCCGGTCCGGCCGCACGGCAACGCTACGCGGACCTCGTCGCCAAGGGCGTGGTCAGGCTCAAGGCCACCACCACCGCTGACCTGCAGCGTACGCCGCGGTATGACGTACCCGGTGACGTCTCGCCGCTGGACCTGCTGCTCTACGAACGGGCGGAGGACGAGCGTTGATCTACCTCGACGCCTCGGCCATCGTCACGATGGTGTCCGGTCGTCCGTACGCTGACGAGCTGTACGCCTACCTGGCCGCCAAGCCGCCGATGCCGATGGCCACCAGCACCGTCGGGCTGGTGGAGACGGTCCGGACGCTCGACCGTTTCGGCGCCTTCCCGACCCTGATGCAGGACCTGGTCCGCGACTACTCCGAGGTCGTCCTCACCGACGAGGTTCGCGACGCGGCCGCGATCCTGCACGGCCGAGTGCGCACCCTGGACGCGATCCACATCGCCAGCGCGCAGGTGCTCGGTGAGGCTCTGGACAGCCTGGTCAGCTACGACAAGCGGATGCTCGAGGTCGCGCACGAGGTCGGGCTGCCGACGGCCGCGCCCGGCCTCGCCTAGGTGCGTGATGAGTGTGGTCACCGGCTCTTGAAGTCGTCGGCGGTGATTCCGTCGGCGTGTCCTTCCGGCCATTGGACGAGCTCGATCAGGTAGCCGTCGGGGTCGCGCACCATGCTGACCAGCGGCTCATCGGGACCGGCGGTCGGCCGCGCCGGATCGGCCTGGATGCCGTGGGCGGCCAGGGTGGCGATGGTGGCGTGCAGGTCGTCCGTCTTGATGGCGAGGTGGTTGAGGCCGCCGGTCCCGGTGACCGGCCGGGCGGGGTCGTGCGCGAGCTCGACGGTGACGAACGGGTCGTCCGGCAGCTGGAGCATGGTCAGGGTGCCGAACGGGGTGCCGGGAACGGTTCCGACGACGGTGTAGCCGAGTGCCTGGTAGAACGCGCGAGAGCGATCCGGGTCGGTGACGCGGAGTCCGACGAGCAAGGTGCGCACGGTCATCTCCCTGACGGTGCGACGTCCTGCAGGTTCGTTGTGTCCATGATCAGTGTTCGACGTCGTAGAGCAGGTGCGTGACACGGTTGCCTTGGGCCACGCGGGACGGGTTGCCGAGCGTGACGTTGTCGCCGGGTTCCATGGCGCCGAAGAACGGCCTACCGCCACCGAAGACGATGGGCACGACGTTCATCACGATCTGGTCGATCAGGCCGAGCCGCAGTGCCTGCCCGCCGATCTGACCAGCCGCGACGTCGACGATCCGGTCGCCGCAGAACTCGCGTGCCTGCTTGATCGCGGATTCGACTCCGTCGGTGACGAACGTGAACGGTGCGGTGTCCGCATACTCCCAATCCGTCGGCACCTCATGTGTAACGACGAAGACGTGATCGCCCGCTGCCGGTACGCCATTCCAGCCGTTCGTCTGATCGAACAAGTTCCGCCCCATGATGACCGCGCCGATATCGGTGTAGACGGATTGCATGAACTCCTTGGACGCCTGCGTGCTGCGCATGGCGTGCTCGTCGGATTCGGACCATTTCCATTCGACATCGCCACCCGACATCCAGTCGAACAAGGACCCGATCTGGCCATCGTCGTAAGCGATGTAGCCGTCGGCCGACACCGCCGCGCAACCCATGATTGCCTTGCCCATGATGTTTCCTTTCGTCGCTCTCAGGGACACTACGACCTGCACGGGAGTGCTGGCGTCTGTCGAATGACCGGTGCTGAGCTGCGTCGATGACCTACGCGGTCACAGGTCGAGGTGAGGGAGTGGCTTCAACGACTTATGGAACAGGCCCTGGGCCATCACTAGGCCAGCTGTTCGAGCCGGCCGGTGTCGACGTCGTACAGGAAGCCGCCGACCGCGACGCCGGGGCCGATCAGCGGGTGCTCGCGGACCGCCGCGACGTCGCGGCGTAGCGCCTCGAGCTGGTCGGGGATGACGGCGAGCGGGAGGTAGCCGGCCTGCTTCCCGGCGGCTCGCTCGACCTGGGCGCGCAGCTCGTCCTCGGTCATCGCCGCCATCGCGCAGCGGGTATGCGGGACGATCAGGATCCGCCGTACGCCGAGCAGCTGGACGCCGAGCACCAGCCCGCTCATGGTCTGCTCGGTGACCCGACCGCCGGCGCTGCGCAGCACCTTCGCGTCGCCCGGCTTGAGGCCGATGATGCCGAGCGGCGCGATCCGCGAGTCCATACAGGTGACGATCCCGACGCCGGCGTGCGCGATGCCGTCGAACCCGCCGTACTGGAAGTCCGCGGCGAACTCCGCGTTCGCGGCCAGCAGGTCGTCGAAGCTGTCGTCGAGGTTGGCGTCGCCCTGCGGCTTCCCGGGATCAGACATGCATCGATTCTCCTGTCTGGACCACCTCGGACGCTGTGAGGACGGTCATGTCGTACGGCGCCTTGCCGCAGGAGTCCGGTCGTGGCGGATCCGCCACGGAGCTGGTCACGGTGACCGTCCAGCTCCGGCCGTCGTGGTGGGCCACGGTGACGGCGTCGCCTTCCTGACCCGTGACGACCAGGGCGTCCAGCCTGTCTTCGCCGGTGGCCGACCGGACCGCGATCTCGGCGACCTGGCCGGACTTGGGCCAGGTGGACCGGCCGCGCAGCCCCGTCAGCACGGTGCGGCCCTCGTCGGCGGCGGCCAGGATCCGGGCCGCGGTCACGGCGTCGAGATGGCCGTGCATGCTGCCGTGCGGCAGCAGCGTTGTGGTCGGCGCGAACCGGTGCCCGCCGAGGTGGTTCGACTCCCAGACCCGGCCGGGTGCGGTCTCGCGCAGCGCCTGGGCGATCGGCCGGCCGAGCAGGGCGCAGCACTCGTCCCGCTTGCCGTTGGTGCAGACCAGCAGCACCGGCCGGTCGAGCGGGGCGAGTGTCGGCAGCGACGCGACCACCGCGTCCCGGTCGCCGGTCGCGAGTGCGTCCAGGTCGAGCCGGTCCAGGTCCTCGGGCTCGTCGATCCGGCCGGCGAGCAGCCAGGTCCGGCCCGGCACCGTGCACGCGGCGTACACCTGCCGGCTGGGCAGCCCGGGTGGCGCGTCGGCGTGCCGTCCGGGGGAGCGGATCAGGCCGAACCGGACGCCGGCCTCCTTGGCCGCCTTGTCGATCCGCTCACCGAACGCGGGATCCAGGTGACTCTGTGTCGGCGCCTTCGCGCCCCACGGCCCGGGCTGCTCGACCACCAGCCAGCCGGCCGCGACGACTGCCGTCCCGGCCAGCGGCTCGTGCAGCTCGCGGCACCAGGTCGAACAGAGCTTGTCAGGTGCGGCCACGACGTCACCGTACGCGGTGCCCGCCCTCGACCCACGCGGTGTCCAGATCTACGCTCGGCATTGGGGGAGGGTGCATGCACACGTCGCTGCTGGTGATCGGGGCCGGGCCGTACGGGCTGTCCACAGCCGCCCACGCGCGCGAGCAGGGCATCGACACCGTGGTGACCGGCCGGTCGATGGGCTTCTGGCGCGACCACATGCCGGAGGGGATGTACCTGCGCTCGGGCCCGGAGTGGCACCTGGACGCGGCCGGCGTGCATACCCAGCAGGCGTACCTGGAGGAGCGGGGGATCGACCCGCGGGACGTCGACCCGATCCCGATCGGGGTGTTCCTGGACTACGCCGAGTGGTTCCGGCAGGCGAAGGGCATCGAGCCGCTGGACGACCTGGTCGACGACGTGGTGCGCAGCGACGGGCACTTCACGGCCACGCTGTCGTCCGGCGAGCGGATCGATGCCGAGGCTGTGGTCGCCGCGCCGGGTATCGCGCACTTCACCCACTTTCCGGCCTGGGCGGACTCGGTGCCGCCGGACCGCGCTACGCACACCTGCGACCTGGTGCGGTTCGACGACCTGGCCGGTGCCCGGGTGCTGATCGTCGGTGGCCGGCAGAGCGCGTACGAGTGGGCCGCGCTGCTTGCCGACCACGGCGCCGAGCGGATCGATATGGTCCATCGCCACGACGTGCCGGCGTTCGAGCGAGTCAGCTGGAGCTTCGTCGACGCGCACGTGGAGAGCACGCTGCGGACCGCGGGCTGGTGGCGGTCGCTGTCACGGGCCGAGCAGGACGCG
>Ga0075419_10000421_pt1 | contig 26246 bp, 18 predicted proteins | sample SoiMetdeltSBSDD3_FD_76900 | JGI IMG/M metagenome (GOLD analysis project Ga0075419, IMG submission 76900) | Bulk soil microbial communities from a Populus tree surrounding site in Tennessee, USA - Soil MetaG P. deltoides SBSDD3 | ecosystem: Environmental > Terrestrial > Soil > Tree plantation... | reverse complement strand
CAAGTTCGACCGCGAGCGCCAGCGCGTGTCGCTGGGCATCAAGCAGCTCGGCAACGACCCGTGGCAGCAGATCGGCCGCCGCTATCCGACCGGCACGCGCCTGTTCGGCAAGGTCACGAACATTGCCGACTACGGCTGCTTCGTCGAGATCGAGGAAGGCGTCGAAGGCCTGGTGCACGTCTCCGAGATGGACTGGACCAACAAGAACGTGAATCCCTCGAAGGTCGTGCACATCGGCCAGGAAGTCGAGGTGATGGTGCTCGACATCGACGAAGAGCGTCGCCGCATCTCGCTGGGCATCAAGCAATGCCAGGCGAATCCGTGGAAGGAGTTCAGCGACAACTACAACCGCGGCGACAAGGTCACGGGCCAGATCAAGTCGATCACCGACTTCGGCATCTTCATCGGCCTGTCGGGCGGCATCGACGGTCTGGTGCATCTGTCGGACATTTCCTGGGACGTGCCCGGCGAAGAAGCCGTGCGCAACTACCAGAAGGCCCAGCAGGTCGAGGCGATGGTGCTGTCGATCGATCCGGAGCGGGAGCGCATTTCGCTGGGCATCAAGCAGCTCGCGAAGGATCCGTTCTCGGCCTGGATCGCCGAGCATCCGAAGAACTCGATCGTCAAGGGCTCGGTGCGCGAGGTCGACGCCAAGGGCGCGATCATCGACCTGGGCGGCGGCGTGGAAGGCCACTTGCGCGCTTCCGAGCTGTCGCGTGACCGCGTCGAGGACGCGCGCACGGTCCTGAAGGTCGGCGACGAGGTCGAAGCGAAGTTCACCAACGTGGATCGCAAGAGCCGTACGATCGCGCTGTCGATCAAGGCGAAGGAGATTCACGAGGAGGCCGAGGCGGTGCAGAACTACCGCACCGGCGAGACCTCGGCGGGTACGAGCCTCGGCGACCTGCTGAAGGAGCACATCGGAGGCGGCGACAACTAGCCGCGAGCCGGCAGGCTGCGGGCTTCCCGCCTGCAGCCTGCAGCTTTCTGAAAAAGAACAACGGGCCCGAGCATGACCAAATCGGAACTCATCGAGCTCATTGCAGCGAAGCAGAAGCACCTGCCCGCCAAAGACGTCGAGTTGGCGGTCAAGCAGATCCTCGAGATCATGAGCGATGCGCTCGCCCAGGGCGGGCGCATCGAGATCCGCGGCTTCGGCAGCTTCTCGCTGCACTTCCGCCCGCCACGCCAGGGCCGTAACCCGAAGACGGGCGAGACCGTCGCGCTGTCGGGCAAGTACGTGCCGCACTTCAAGCCCGGCAAGGATCTGCGCGAGCGCGTGAATGACGGCGCTGGTTCCCCGATCAGGGACTAGCAGCAGTTAGCGGTTGGCGGTTGGCGGTTAGTGCAGAGGCGTATCATCTGAGCCTCCGCACCAACCGCCAACCGCCAACCGCTTCTATGGCTCGCCTTTTTTTCTACCTCACCGTTTCACTCGCTGCGTTGCTCGCGCTGCTGCTCACAGCCATGAACGCCGGTCGTGTCGACGTGGAGCTCGCGTTCCTGCGCATCGCTACGCCGCTCGGTCTCGCGCTGGTCGTCGCATTCGTCTGCGGTCTGCTCGCCGGTTTGTTCTGGCGCGTCTACTGGGTCGCCGAGCTGCTCGACGAGCGCGGACGACTGCGCCGCGCATTGCGTGCGGCCGAAACGCGCGCGCGGGCGCTGGCTGCTGCCGACGAAAATGCAGTTTGACCTGTCGCTCGATCTGGTCGTGGCGCTGTTTGTCGCAGCGGCCGCCGGCTGGCTCGTGGCGCAATTTCGCTTTCGCGATCGCGCGCCGCCGCCATCGCCACCGAAGCCCGAGCGCACCAACGGCTTGCGCATCCAGGAACCGCCGCGGCGCCTGAACGAGGACTATCTCAAAGGCCTCGGCTTCCTGCTCAACGAAGAGCCGGACAAGGCGCTCGAAGTCTTCCTGAAGATGGTCGACGTCGACAACGAAACCGTCGAGACCCACTTCGCGCTCGGCAGCATCTATCGGCGGCGCGGCGAAGTGGAGCGGGCGATCCGCATCCACGAGAACATCATGGCGCGCCCGTCGCTCAGCGACGAGCACCGCCTCGAAGCGATGTTCGCGCTCGCCGAAGATTACTTTCGCGCCGGATTGTTCGATCGCGCCGAAGTCTCGTTTCGTCAGCTCGTCGACAGCGAATCGCGCCGCGTGCCGGCGCTGCGTCATCTGCTGCGCATCTACGAGCAACAGCGCGACTGGGAGCAGGCAATCGCAGTTCACAATCAGCTCACCGCGCTCGCTTCGCCCGAGCAACCGACAGCGATCGCTCACTATCATTGCGAGCTGGCGGAGCAGGCGCGTGAGCGCAGCGACCTCGATGCGGCTCGCGAGCACTTGCATCGCGCACGTGAGGTGCAAAGAAATTTTCCGCGCAGCGCGCTGATTCGCGCCGATATCGCGCAGGACATGAACGAGCCCGAGCTCGCCGCGTTGTTGTGCCAGCGGTTCGTGGAGCTGCATCCACGGTTGCTCGCGCTCGCGTTGCCTCGCGTGTTGCGTGCTGTGCGTGGCGCCGATGCGGGCGACCTGGAACGACGCTTCAACGCCTGGATTCGTCCCGAGCCGTCGGCGCGCGCCGAGCTCGCCTACGCGGCGATCGTCGCGGGCCTGGAGCAGGAGCCATTCGTGCGCGATTGCCTGCCGGATCTGCTGCGCGAAGATCCGAGCCTCGGCGAGATCGTGCGTTCCGTCGCCGGCGATCCCGGGCAGCTCACGCAGCAGCAGCGCACGGATCTCGCGCTCGGGCTCGCGCGCATCCTGCGGCGGACGCAGCGCTATCGTTGCGTCGACTGCGGCTTCGCAAGCGCATCGCACTTCTGGCAATGCCCGGGCTGCCGTGCCTGGGATGCATTTGCGCCCGTCGCGTTGCTCGACGTGACGCCGGGCGGGCAGCGGCGCTGATTTTCTCCGCGACTCGAGCAGTTAATCCCGCTCAACGCTCTCCCGCGCCGGCGCATCCTGTGTCGCCGAACCCGGTAATTGTTTCAACGCAAGGAGAGCTTCATGTTCAAACTCATTCAGGCCCTCATCGTCACGCTCGTGCCGGCGCTCGTCTGGGCAGGGCCCGTCGACATCAATACGGCCGACGCGGCCACGATCGCGAAGGAATTGCAGGGCATCGGCCTGAGTCGCGCGCAGGCGATCGTTGCATACAGAGAGAAGAACGGCGCCTTCCGCAGCGCCGACGACCTGCGCAAGATCAAAGGCATCGGCGCGAAGGTGCTGGAACGCAACCGCGCCAACATAAAAGTCGAGGGCAAGGGCGAGGGCGCGCCGCGCAAGTAGGGCGCCGCCCCCGGTCTTGCGGGTATCATCGCGCTCCTGCGAACACGACGGAGGTGCGCGGTGACCCAGGCGCAAGAGATCAGAACGGCGGTGTTTCCCGTGGCCGGGCGCGGCACGCGGTTTCTGCCCGCGACCAAGGCGAACCCGAAGGAAATGCTACCGATCGTCGACAAGCCGCTGATCCAGTACGCCGCGGAAGAAGCGCTCGCTGCGGGCGCCCGCAAGCTGGTCTTCATCACCGGCAGCTCGAAGCGCGCGATCGAGGATCACTTCGACACCGACGTCGAGCTGGAACAGGCACTGGAGGCGCAGGGCAAGGCCGACCTGCTGAAGGCGTTGAAGGACATCGTGCCGGCCTGGGCGAGCTGCATCTACATTCGCCAGCCGTCGCCGCTCGGACTCGGTCACGCCGTGTGGTGTGCGAAACCGGTCGTGGGCAACGAACCCTTCTTCGTGCATCTCGCGGACGACTTGATCGACGGCCCGACACCGTGCCTGCGGCAGATGGCAGCGGTACACGCAGAGCGCGGCGGCAGCGTGCTCGGCGTCGAGACGGTGCCGCGTTCCGAGACCGACAAGTACGGCATCGTCGCGACCGAAGATCGCGAAGGCCGCATCAGCCGCGTCAAGCAGATCGTCGAGAAGCCGCGGCCGCAGAATGCGCCTTCGACACTCGCAGTCGTCGGACGCTACCTGCTGTCACCGACGATTTTCGCGAAGCTGGAGCAGACCGGACGCGGCGCAGGCGGCGAGATCCAGCTCACCGACGCCATCGCCGATCTGCTCGCCGACGAGCCGGTGTACGCGTACGAGTTCGAAGGCAAGCGCTACGACTGCGGCAGCAAGCTGGGCTATCTGCAGGCGACCGTGGAGTACGGCCTCAAGCACGAGTCACTCGGCGAGAAGTTCAGCGAGTACCTGATCGGGCTCGCCGCCAAGCTGAAATAGCAAGCAAAGCAAGCAGCATCGGCCAGCCTGGATTTCCGCCGCCGCCGCCACCACCACCACCGCCTGAAGGCGTAGTCGTCGGCGGCGTGGGAGGAGGCGGAGGCGGGGGCGGTGTGGGCGTCGCCATCGCAACGTCCGCCGTATCCTGCGCACCTGCGCTATCCGTCACCGTCAATCGCAGCGTGAACGTGCTCGCGTCTGAGACCTGCACTGTCGTCGTCGGCTGCGTTGCATTGCCGAACGCCGGCGTCGCGCCCGTCAATCCAATCGCGGTCCATTGAAACGACGTGATCGTGCGGCCGTTCGAGGCGAAGCTGTTGCGGGCGTCGATGCCCGCCGCGGTGCCGACGGTGATCGAGCTCGGAGCCTCGGCGATCGCAAACGGCCGCTGCGCCGCGAGCACGGCGGCGTTCGTGTTCAACATGCCCGCGCCGCAGGTTTCCGTCGTGCAAATGCATTCTTCGGCCTGCAGATCCCCCGCGGGTACATGACAGACGTTCACCGTAGTCGCGCTGCTGGTCGGGAACGGCGAGGCTGTCTCGCCCAACAGCGTGATGTACTGCGCCGACACGAGTCGCGCGTTGACTGAATGCATCAGCGCCGCCGCGCCGGAGACGAGCGGCGCCGAGAAGCTGGTGCCGAAATTCGGATTCGTAACGTGATCGGTGTACGACGACGCGACCGGTACCGTCGTGCCGGTGTTCGTTGCCGCAGTGATCGGGAACAAGCAGGGGCTGCCTGGGGTAAACGGCCCCGGATTCACGCAGTTGCCGCCCGGCGCGCCGATGCCGGTGCCCGGCCCCAGGTTGCTGAAGCCGACCTTCGTGCCGGCATGACGAATGCCTGCGACGCCGAGCGCGCCCACGCAGTTGGCCGGCGATGCGACCGAGCCACCTTCGTTGCCCACGGAAACGACCACGAGCACGCCCCGCGCAACGATCTCGTTGATCGCCGCCTGGTAAGCAGCGGAGCAGATGCCCGTCCCGCCGAGACTGAGGTTGAGGATCTGTGCCGGCGTCGGATTGATCGGAGTGCCCGGCACCGCGATGCCCGCTGCCCAGCGCATGCCGGCAATGATGTCGCTGTCCGTTCCGCCGCACTTGCTGAGCACGCGCACGGGCAGGATCAGCGTGTTCCAGCCCGTGCCGGCGATTCCTTCGGCGTTGTTCGTGAGTGCGGCGATCAGGCTGGACACGCGCGTGCCGTGCCAGGAGCTGGGGGCCACGTCGCACGTCGTGAACGGCGCTTGCTGCTTCTCGGTCGAGGTCACAAAGTCGCCTGGATCGCTCGCGTCGGCGTCGCGGCCGTCGCTGTCGTTCGAGAACACCGGCTGCGACACGAAATCGAAACCGTCGAGGAGCTTCCCGGCCTGTAACACTCGCAGCAGATCCGGGTGCTCGAAACGCACGCCGGTGTCGATGATCGCGACGACCGTCGTGCTGCTCCCCTGGGTGATGTCCCACGCTTGTTCCGCGCGCGTGGCGGAGGGTTGGGTGCTCTGGAAGTACCACTGATCGGGGAACAGCGGGTCGCCGGGCAGAGCCTGCGGCCACTTGCGCCCGTCGGCGACTGCGTATTCGACATTGGGGTCAGCCGCGAGGCGCGCGAGCAGCGCGCTCATGTCCGGTTCGGCAAGTGCGTGGTCGAGCTGCAGCACCTCGGTTTCTGCACCGATCTGCTGTTTGCGCTGCATGCGCATTCCGGCGGAGCCGCCCAGCTTCTGCACGCGCGCAGTCACGTCGGCGGTCTTCACGGCCGACCCGTCGCGCCATTTCACGATGATCTGGTCGGTCGGCGGCTGCGCTTGGCCGAACGCAGCCGTCAATGTGCCGATGAACAGCGCCAGTGCCGCAGCGAATCTCATACGCACTCCAATGACATCGAATGATGCACGGGCCACCGAAACGGTCGCGCGGGCATGGTTCACGCTTGGGTACCGTGCCGCGGAACCGGCCCCGCGGTCACCGTTTAGAGTGAATTCCTAGTCATTTGTCCGCACAATCCGCCCAGATGGTTTCCGCCGCTCGTTACAAACAATGACTCACTCCAGTCAGGGGTCCGCCATGAACGACAGTGCACCGGTGCTCCGCAGCCTCGAAGACGGTGTCCTTACGCTGACCCTGAACCGGCCGGATTCGCTGAACGCACTCAATGCTCCGCTGGTGATCGAGCTGCGCACCCAGCTCGAGGCGGCGGCGCGGGATGCCGACGTGGGCGCGATCGTGTTACGTGGCGCCGGCCGAGGATTCAGCGCAGGCGGCGATCTGCGCGAGGGCGCAACCCCGCGGTGGCATGGCGATGCCGCGAACGCTCACGAGGAATGGCGTGACTCATTGCGAGGCGCGATGGAAGCCTCGCGGCTCTTGCACCAGATCCCGAAGCCGACAATCGCGATGATCCGCGGTCCGGCGGCCGGTGCCGGCCTGTCGCTGGCTACAGCGTGCGATCTGCGGATCGCGTCGACTACTGCCATCTTCACGACGGCGTTCGTGAAGGTCGGCTTCTCCGGCGACTTCGGCATCACGTACTTCCTGACGCGCCTGGTCGGGACGGCGAAGGCCCGCGAGCTCATGTTCCTGAGCGACAAGATCGATGCCACCGAGGCGCTGCGCATCGGCCTGGTCAACCGCGTCGTGCCGGACGAAGCGCTGGAGGCGCAGACCATGGCGGTCGCGCGGCAGATCGCGAGCGGGCCGCGGATCGCCAACCGCTATATCAAGCAGAACCTCAACGCCGCCGAGGAAGGGCGGCTGGAAGCGCAGTTCGACATGGAAGCGACGAACCTCACCCGTACGCGTTTGACGCAGGACCATGCCGAGGCGGCCAAGGCTTTCCTCGAAAAACGCCCCGCCGTCTTCCGAGGGAGGTGAGGGTGGGTGACCTGTAGGTCGGGCTTTAGCCCGACTCATCATTTTTCCGTGACGCGGCGCACCTTTACTACCTTGCGGGCGCCTCGCCCACCTCTGTAGCATCGCCCGCCAACAATTTGACAATACTCAGGGATTGAGTGCAGCGGGGCGGGAGCCGGGGTTCCTGCATACATGTACCAGATTGCGATCATCGGCGCGGGTCCCGCCGGGTTGAGCGCTGCCGCTCGCGCGGCGGAGCGCGATCGCCACGACAAACGCAGCACGCCCAGCTACGTGCTGCTCGAAGGGTTCAACGCCCACGCCAAGACGATCCAGCGCTACCAGAAGGGTAAGCACGTCATGGCGGAGCCGGGCTTCCTGGACCTGCGCAGCGACCTCGAGTTCGGCGCCGGCAGCCGCGAGAAGGTACTCGCCAGGTGGGGCGACGGCATGCAGAAGGGCGGCGTGAACGTCCGCTACGGCGCCGAAGTCCGCAAGGTCGCGGGTAACAAGCACGCCTTCAACGTGCACCTCGCCAACGGCGAAGTCGTCCAGGCTGCCCATGTCGTGCTGGCCATCGGCCTCGAAGGCAATCCGCGCAAGCTCGGTGCGCCGGGCGAAGACCTGGAGCGCGTCCAGTACCAGCTCGACGATCCCAAGGAGTTCCGCGACGAGACGATCCTGGTCGTCGGCGCCGGCGATTCCGCGATCGAAAACGCGCTCGCCCTGGCCGACCAGAACGACGTGTGGATCATCAACCGCGGCAAGGAATTCAGCCGTGCGAAGGATGCCAACCTCAGCGCCGTCGTTGCCGCGATCGCGGACCAGCGGCGTCGCCTGAACTGCTACTACGAAGCCAGCATCAAGAGCGTTACCGCCGGCGCGCCCGGTGCCCCGCCGCTGACAGTCGTAGTGCAGACCGCCACTGGCGACAAGACCGTCCAGTGCCACCGCATCATCGCGCGCCTCGGCGCGATTCCGCCGCGCAAGTTCGTCGAGTCGATCGGCATCAAGTTTCCGAACGAGCGCAACGACGCGATTCCCGAGCTGTCGCGCCACTACGAGAGCAACGTGCCCGGCGTGTACGTGATCGGCTCGCTCGCCGGCTATCCGCTGATCAAGCAGGCGATGAACCAGGGCTACGACGTCGTCGAGTTCATCAACGGCAACGACCTGAAGCCCGCCGATCACCCGCTGCTCGAATACCAGTTCCACGGCCTGCCGTTCGAGCGGCCGGTCGACGAGATGGTCGAGCGCTTCCAGACGCTGATCCCGATGTTCCGGCAGATGAACGGCCTGCAGTTCCGCGAGCTGATCATCGAGAGCGACGTGATGGTCACGTACCCGGAAGGCGCCGAGTACGAGGATGCGAAGCGCAAGATGAACGTGCTCGGCAAGCAGCTCGCCGCGAAGCAGCCGCAGCCGCGTGCAACCCGCATCGTGCGCGAAGGCGAGGCGATCTATTCGCCGGGCGAGTTCGGCACTTCGTTCTTCACGATCGTCGACGGCGAGGTGACGCTGGAGAGCGCCACGCCGCCGCACATCCGCACGCGCCTCGGGCGCGGCGAATTCTTCGGCGAGATGAGCCTGCTGTCCGGCCGGCCGCGCTCGGACAAGGCGATCGCCGGTCCGGGCTGCATCCTGGTCGAGACGCCACGACGCACGATGGTCAAGCTGATGAACTCCAACGAGGAGGTTCGCAGCGGCATCGACTGGATCTTCGTCGTGCGCGAGCTGCAGCGGCACTTCGCGCCGTTCGCGACGATGCGCGACCTGCGAAGCATTGCGCAGCGTGTAACGTTGCGCCGCTTCAAGGCGGGGGAAGTGCTGTTCAAGGAAGGCGAAGTCGGCGACTCGCTGTTCGTGCTGCGTTCGGGCGGTGTCGCGCTGTCGCGCGGCAAGGGTAGCGAGTCGATTCTGGTGGCCGAAGTCCGCTCGGGTCATCTCGTCGGCGAGATGGCGTTGATGGGCGATCCGGTACGACGCGAGACAGCAACGACGACGGTTGCCGCCGATGCGATCGAGATCAAGCGCAAGGAATTCCTGGAGCTGGCGCGTCGCGAAGACGCACGGCTCGATCCGCTGCAAAAGGACGTCAGCCGGCGCGTGATCGACAACGCGCGCATGCAAGTCCGCCCGGAGGCGGGCTCGCTGATGAACTTCCTGATGCGCGAAGGCCTCGGCGAGGCGACCAATGTGCTGGTCATCGACGAGTCGCTCTGCGTCGGCTGCGACAACTGCGAGAAGGCGTGCGCCGAGACGCACGGCGGCGTGTCGCGGCTCGATCGCGAAGCCGGTGCCACGTACGCGAACGTGCACATCCCGACGGCGTGCCGCCACTGCGAGCAGCCGCATTGCATGAAGGATTGTCCGCCGAACGCGATCCGGCGCTCGGAGAGCGGCGAGGTCTACATCAACGATTCGTGTATCGGCTGCGGCAACTGCCAGGCGAATTGCCCGTACGGCGTCATTCGCATGGTGTACGACGCGCCGAAGAAGCGAGGCTTGCTGTCGTGGCTGGTGCTGGGCGGCAGCGGCCCGGGCGAACAACCGGGCTATGAGCCGAGTGCCGCCGCGAAGGAGAAAGGCAAGAAAGCAGTGAAATGCGATGCCTGCGTCGGCATGGATGGCGGTCCCGCGTGCGTGCGCGCTTGCCCGACCGGCGCGGCGATTCGCATCGGGCCGGAGCAATTCGTCGATCTCGTCGAGGAGCAGAAGCGGTGATCCACCGCAGTCTTCTGCTCTTTCGCGGTGCGCGCTACCTGTGGTGGTCGCTCGGCCTGCTGGTGATATCGGGCGTGCTCTACGCCACTCAGGGCAATGTGCAACCACCGAATGGCGGCACGTGGCAAGGTTACGTGCTGGGTTCGATCGGTGCACTGCTCATTCTGTGGCTCACGTTCCTCGGCGTTCGCAAGCGCCGTTACAACTCGACTATGGGCAGCGTGCAGGGCTGGACTTCGGCCCACGTCTACCTCGGCACGGCCCTGCTGATCATCGCGACGCTGCATGCGGGTTTTCAGGTGGGCTGGAATCTGCACACGCTCGCTTACGTGCTGATGATCGTCGTGATCGCGAGCGGCTTCTTCGGGCTCTACAGCTATCTGAACAACCCCGTGTTGATCTCGAAGAATCGCGAAGGCGGCAGCCGCGCGGAGCTGTTCGCCGAGCTGTTCGAGCTGGACAAGCAGTCGCGAACGCTGTCGCAGAAATGCGCGCCGGAAGTCGGCATCGCAGTCGCCAGCAGCATCGAGCGCACGACGCTGGGCGGCGGTGTCTATGCGCAGCTCTTCAGCGGCGACGAGTCGTTCTTCGTGCGCGGCGCAGGAGCGCCGGTGCGCAATGCGGATCAGCAAAACGTCATCGATTTCGTTGCCGAGCGACTGCCGCGGGCCCAGAAGGGCATCGAAGCAGCGTATCTGCAGCAGCTCATCGTGTTGTTGTGCCGCCGGCAGGCCGTGCTGCGACGGATCCGTCGCGACATCCGCCTGCGCGGCTGGCTGAAGATCTGGCTGTACTTCCACATCCCCGTGACGTTCGCGCTGTTGTTCGCGCTCACGCTGCACATCGTTTCGACGTTTGTGTACTGGTGACGCATGGAAGCACTGCTGCGCGAGTTGCACCAAGGCCCCGACGGAATCCCCGAGTACCGCGACACGGAACTTTCCGGCGCCGAGCTGACGATCGGCAGCTCGGCCGACCAGCGCATCCAGTTGCTCGGTCGCGCAGTCGCACCGGAGCATGCGGTCATTCGCAAGTCCGGCAAGAAGCTCGAGCTCAGTTGCAGCGGCGGGCAGCGTGTCCGTGTCAACGGCGAGGAGCGCAGCTCCGCCAAGCTGGAGATCGGCGACGTCATTGAGCTGGCCGGTCACCAGCTCACGATCGCGGAGGCGCCCGGCGGCTTCGACGTCGCCATTGAGCTGCGGCCGAACGAGAGCATCGACGCCAGCGAATTCGAAAGCGCCTTCCGCACCGACCTGATGCAGACGTGGCTGTCGAAGCGACCCGCGGCGTGGCTGCTGGTCGCGATCGTGCTGATCGTCGGCGTCGTGCTGCCGATCAGCGTGATCGTCATGCATCGCGCGGAGCGTGAAGTTCCGGCGTGGGTGCCGGGCGATGACTTCTGGAACAGCGGTCCGCTGAGTCCGGCGCATCAGCAGGCGGCGGGTGTCCGTTGCGATACGTGCCACCAGCAGCCGTTCGTCCGTGTGCAGGACGAATCGTGCCTGGCCTGCCACAAGACCATCCACGATCACGTCTCGCCCGAGCACTTGGCGCTGACGCAGCTCGGGCCCACGCAGCGCTGCGCGACGTGTCATCGCGAGCACAACGAGCCGGCCAGCTTCCTCGTGAACAGCAGCGACTCGATGTGCGTCGACTGTCACCAGGATTCGAACCAGAAATTTGCGAAGCTCGACGTTGAGCCGGTCAGCGGCTTCAGTGCGCAGCATCATCCGCAGTTCAAGGCACACCTGCTGAAGCCGACTGCGATTGCGGCCGGCTCGGGCTTCGAGTTCGACTGGAACTCCGAGGTCGTCGCGCTGGACAAGGCCGTCGAGCAATCGAACATCAAGTTCTCGCACAGCCAGCATCTCGATCCGGACCGCGTGCTGCGGCAGGGCGACAGCCAGCCGCTCAACTGCGCGGATTGTCATCGACTCGAGCCGGACGGCGAGCACTTCGAGCCGATCACGATGGAGAATCGCTGCGCCGCCTGTCACGAGCTGACGTTCGATCCGGGTGCGCCCGATCGCCAGTTGCCGCACGGCAAGCCGCGCGAAGTGGTGCAGACCCTGCAGGACTATTTCACGCGCAAGTTCTCCGATCCGAACGCCGGCCGCCCGACGCGCGAACGGCGGCGGCTGCCGGGCCACGAGGAAGAAGAGCAGACCTGTACCGGCGCGCCGTTCGATTGCGCGATGCGCAGCGCTCATGCAGAGATCGAAAATCAGTTCACGCAGCGCGGTTGCGTCGGCTGCCACATGGTCGTGGACACCAAGAGCGAAAGCGATGTCGACCGCTTTCAGGTGTACCCGATCCTTTTCGCGCGCGACTACTTCCCGGCCGGCCGTTTCGATCACCGCAGCCACCAGATCCAGGGCAAGCTCACCGGCGACGCCGCGTGCCTGTCGTGTCACAAGGCGAAGGAGTCGCAGGACAGCAAGGACTTGATGCTGCCGGCGATGGGCAAATGCGAGGAATGTCACGGCGATCGTCCGGCCGTCGAGCGCGTGTCCGTGCAATGCGTGAGCTGTCACTCGTACCATCCGCAGGCGGCAGTCGTTGTCGAGGCGCCAGAATCATGAAGAAGACGCCCCTGTTGCTCACAATCATGATGCTCATCGCTGCCTGCTCTGGCGGCGATCCCGTTGCGACGAGCACCGGCGCCGATCCCACCGGCGGATGCACCGGCGCATGCGGCGGATCGCCGACGAGCCTGACGATCGCGGATGTGCAGCAAGTCATCGCGCAAGCAGTCGCTGAGGCGCAGGCACGCAGCGTCAACGCGACGATCGCAGTCGTCGACAGAGTCGGCAACGTGCTCGCGGTGTATCGCATGGGAGCGGCTGCGACGCGCTCAGTCACGATCACGACGACTCCGGGAGCGACAGCGGTCAGCGGCGGACTCGAAGGCATTCGCCTGCCCGTCGCGCCCGCGCCGGTGAACATCGATCACGCGGCTGCCATCGCGAAGGCGATCACCGGCGCGTATCTCTCATCCGAAGGCAACGCGTTCTCGTCGCGGACCGCGAGCCAGATCGTGCAGGAGCACTTCAATCCGCGCGAACAGTTTCAGCCGGCCGGTCCGCTGTTCGGCGTGCAGTTCAGCCAGCTCGCGTGCTCCGATCTCATGCGTGCGTTCGATGGGGTAGGGCCGAGCGTCGGCCCGCAACGTTCGCCGCTCGGCCTGTCGGCGGACCCCGGCGGCTTCCCTCTATATAAGAGTGGCACCGTGGTGGGCGGCGTCGGCGTGCTGGCCGACGGGTTCTACACCATCGACAAGGACATCGCCGACAACGACGCCGATGCAGACGAGGCGATCGGCTACGCCGCGACATTCAGCTTCGCTGCGCCGATCGACCGGCGCGGCGACCGGATCACTGCGGACGGCAAGACGTTCAGGTTCAGCGACGTCGACTTCAATCAGTTGCGCAGCAATCCCGCGTCGGCGCCGGCGTTCACGACGCTCGCGGGATCGGTCGGTGCACTGATCACCGTGCCGGGTTACTTCGACGGTGTGATCAGGGCGGGCACGTCGTTCGGCCAGGCGGCGTCGGGCATTCGCGCAGATGGCGACGTCAACTACCCGGGGCGCGACGCGTTCGTTCTCGTCGACGCTGCGAACGCATTGCGCTATCCGCCGCGCGCCGGCACCGACGCCGCGCAACTCGGCGGTGCAGTGCTGACGTTGAATGAAGTGCGCTCGGTGCTGCAGTCGGCGCTCGACGTCGCGAATCGATCGAGAGCGCAGATTCGCCGACCGGTCGGCTCGCAGGCGCGCGTGACGATCTCGGTGGTCGATACCCAAGGCCAGATCCTTGGTATCGCGCGCACGCGTGACGCTCCCGTGTTCGGCACCGACGTATCGTTGCAGAAGGCACGAACAGCCGCGTTCATGTCGTCGACCACGGCGGCTGCCTTCCTCGCGACGTTGCCGGACGCGAAGTACCTGACGACGAGCGACACTTCTGTCGGCGTCACGCGGGCGATCGCCATCAATAGTTACACGACTGCGCTGCGCTCCTTCCTCGGGAACGGCAACGCATTGGCAGACGGCATCGCGTACAGCGATCGCGCGAATGGCAACCTGTCGCGACCGTTCTACCCGGACGGCATAGACAATGAGCCGCCAGGGCCGCTCAGCAAGCCGGCAGGCGAGTGGAGCCCGTTCTCCACGGGGCTGCAGTTGGATGTTGCGATCAACGCGATCCTGCAGCACGTGCTGTTCGTCGCGGGCGTGCCCGTTCCGGATGTCGCGCCGGGATGTGCAGGCGTCGCGCTCGCGAACGATCTCAGCAGCGTCGGCCAGACGATCGGCGGCGTGCGACTCGGCAACGGTCTGCAGATCTTCCCCGGCAGCGTGCCGATCTATCGCGGCAGCACGCTCGTGGGTGCGATCGGTGTCTCGGGCGACGGCGTCGATCAGGACGACATGATCGCGTTCCTCGGCTTGCACAACGCCGGCCAGACGCTCGGCACGATCGGCAACGCGCCGACCGGTGTGCGCGCCGACACTGTGATCGCGCAAGGCGTGCGGCTGCGATACGTGCAGTGCCCTCAGGCTCCGTTTATCGACAGTTCTGAGGACAATGTTTGTTCAGGAAAGTAGCAGAAGCGGTTAGCGGTTGGCGGTTGGCGGTTAGTGCAGAGAAGAAGATGGCTCAGCGGGTACTTGAAATGAAGCACCGGAATCGAGCTCTCAGCGGCAACAGTAGTGTGTTGGTGCGCCTCTTTTCCGCACTAACCGCTAACCGCCAACCGCTAACCGCTTCCATCGTTTTCTTCGTGGCACTCTGCGTGACAACTACCGCCTTAGCTGACACGTGCTACCAAGATGACACGGGACGCATCGTCAAGCGTCGTCGACCCGGCTACACGGAAGTGCCGTGCCCCGACGAGAGTGCGCAGCCGGGCGAAACGCCCTCCGCAGCACCGAACGTTGCGCCCACCGAGGACACCGGCCGCGCGCCGCGGCGGCGTGTAATCGAACGTGCGCCGCCGGCATACGTATCGCCGATTCCGCGACCGGGTCTTGCCGACTATGTCGATTCCGTTCCGGTGCCGGATCGCTGGCGCATCGTCGACACGCTCGGCTACCAGGAACGCTGGTTCGATCCGTACAACCGCAACGTGCTGAAGGCCGATCGCCCGGTGCACGGCGACGACTGGTTCTTCAATCTGGGCGTCATCTCCGACACCGTCTACGAGCTGCGCGAAGTGCCGACGCCAGTTGGTGGTATATCCACCGTCAGTTCTGGGCGCAGCGATGTCTTCGGCAGCGCCGATCAATGGGCCGCAGTGGAGAACCTCGCCGCGGAGTTCGTCTATTACAAGGGCGACACGGTGTTCAAGCCGCCCGACTACGAGTTCCGCTTCACGCCGGTCTTCAGCTACAACTACGTCGAGCTCGAGACGCTGCAAGGCGTGAACGCCGATGCGCGCGAGGGCAAGACGCGCGACGATCATCATCTCGGCATCCAGGCGGCGTTCATCGACAAGCACCTGCGCAACGTCTCCGACAACTACGACTTCGACAGCTTCCGTATCGGCATCCAGCCGTTCTCGTCGGACTTCCGCGGGTTCCTGTTCCAGGACAACCAGCTCGGAGCGCGCCTGTTCGGCACGCGCGACAACAATCGCTGGCAGTACAACATCGCGTACTTCCGCCGCCTCGAAAAGGACACGAACAGCGGGCTGAACGACCTCGGGCAGAGCCTGCGCGACGACGACGTGTTCGTCGCCAACCTGTATCGGCAGGACTTCCCGGTCATCGGCTTCACCTCGCAGCTCACGCTCGCGTACAACCGCAATCGCGAGAACGAGGACGCGTACTACAACCAGAACGACTTCATCGAGCGTCCGTCGTCGCTCGGCCGCGAAGTGCCGCGCGAATACGACGTCGGTTACATCGGCTACAACGGCGACGGGCATTTCGGCCGGCTGAACGTCACGACCTCGATCTACTACGCCATCGGCGAGGAGACGCCGGGCGTGTTCGTGCCGGCGAAGGTCGACATCGGCGCATTGTTCGCCGCGTTCGAGCTGTCGATGGACTTCGACTGGATCCGGCCGCGCATCTCGCTGCTCTACGGCAGCGGCGACGACGATCCGTTCGACGACCGCGCGACCGGCTTCGATGCGATCTTCGAGAATCCGCAGTTCGCAGGCGCCGACAACAGCTACTGGATTCGCCAGGCCGTGCCGCTGATCGGCGGCGGGCGCGTCACGCTGTCGAGCCGCAACGGCGTGCTCGCGAGCCTGCGCTCCTCGAAGGAGGAGGGCCAGTCGAACTTCACCAATCCGGGCATCCTGCTCGCAGGGCTCGGCGTCGACATGGACTTGCTGCCAACGCTGCGTGTCTCGTTCAACGCGAACACGCTGTACTTCGACGATCCGACGGTGGTCGAGGTGGCGCGTAACCAGGGGCCAGTCGACAAGCACATCGGCTACGACGTGTCGGCGGCGCTGACGTGGCGGCCGATGATGTCGCAGAACATCGTGCTGCGCGCGTCGTACGCAACGCTGCTGGCAGGCGATGGATTCGATGCGCTGTTCCCGGATGAAGATCCGGGCTATTTCTTGTTGAACGCTATATTCAGTTATTGAGTAGAAGCGGTTAGCGGTTGGCGGTTGGCGGTTAGTGCAGAGAAGAAGATGGCTCAGCGGGTACTTGAAATGAAGCACCAGAATCGAGCTCTCAGCGGCAGCAGTAGTGTGTTGGTGCGCCTCTTGTCCGCACTAACCGCCAACCGCCAACCGCTAACCGCTTCTATCCTTGTTCTATTCGCAGCAATCTCGTTTGCTTCCGAGGGCGAAGATGCAGTCGACCGCCACTACGTCACCGCGCCGTCGGCACCCGCGAGCCAAAATGACGAAGCGGTGCAGTCAAAGAGCTCAGGCTGCCTGACCTGCCACACGCAGACCGACGCGAGCACGATGCATCTCAATCCCGCGGTCAAGCTGGGCTGCACCGACTGTCACGGCGGCAACAGCTCCATTCGTCTGACCGGCGGCGCGCAGCGGGGCAGCGACACTTATACGAAAGCCTTCGAGACGGCACACGTGCTGCCGCGCTATCCGGAGTCCTGGCACTATCCGTCGAGCGCGAATCCCGAGCGCACCTACACGCTGCTGAATCGCGAGAGCCCGGAGTTCATCCGCTTCATCAATCCTTCCGACTACCGGATCGCGAAGGAGTCGTGCGGCGCGTGCCACATGGAGATCATCGAAGCATCGGTGCGCAGCCTGCATTCGACTGGCGCGATGCTGTGGGGCGGAGCGGCGTACAACAACGGCATTCTCGACTTCAAGCAGTACATCCTCGGCGAGGCCTACGACCGCGACGGCAATGCGATCGTCCTGAAGGGCCCGAAGATTCCCGATCACCTCATCGACGCCGCGGCGATCGCCGGCATCCTGCCGCAGCTCTATCCGCTGCCGACGTGGGAGTCGCTCAAGCCCGGCGACATCTTCCGCGTGTTCGAGCGCGGCGGGCGCAACATCGCGAACCTGTTCCCCGAGACCGGCCTGCCGAACGCGAACGGTCAGCTGCAGCGGATCGAGGAGCCGGGCCGGCCCGACTTCCGTCAGTCGAATCGCGGGCCGGGCACGGGCGCGCGTATTTCGGTGCCGGTGATCAACATTACGAAGACGCGTCTCAACGATCCGTTCACGTGGTTCATCGGCACCAACGATCAGCCCGGCGACTATCGCCACTCGGGCTGCGCCTCCTGTCACGTCGTGTACGCGAACGATCGCGATCCGCGGCATTCGAGCGTGTACGCGAAGTTCGGCCATGAGGGCCGCACGCAAACCGTCGATCCGACGATCAGCAAGACGGAGTCGGGGCATCCGCTGACGCACACACTCACACGCTCGGTGCCGACGAGCCAATGCATGATCTGCCACATGCATCAGCCGAACATGTTCCTGAACAGTTTCCTCGGCTACACGATGTGGGACTACGAGTCCGACGCGCCGCGCATGTGGCCGCAGAAGCAGCAGTACCCGGACTCGGAAAAGATCCGCGAGGTGCTCGATCGCAATCCCGAGGCTGCTGCGGCGCGCGGCAAGTGGGCGGACGTCGGCTTCCTCAAGCAGGTGTCCGAGCTCAATCCGCAGATGAAGGACACGCAGTTCGCGGACTACCACGGCCACGGCTGGAACTTCCGCGCCGTGTTCAAGCGCGATCGCAAAGGCAACCTGCTCGATGCCTCCGGCAACGTCGTCAACGACGACGATCCGCAGAAGTTCAAGAAGAGCGTGCATCTGTCGTCGATTCACGTCGACGTCGGCATGCAATGCGTCGACTGCCACTTCTCGCAGGACAATCACGGCAACGGTTACATCTACGGCGAAGTCGCCGCCGCGGTCGAGATCGCTTGCAAGGACTGCCACGGCACCGCGCAGCAGATACCGAACTTGTACACCTCCGGTCCGGCCGCGCTCGGCGGCGGCACGGACATGACGACGCTGCGCACGCCGGATGGCCGGCGCCGCTTCGAGTGGGTCGGCGACGCGCTCTACCAGCGCTCGATGATGGATCCGAATCTCGAATGGAAGATGAGCATCGTCAGGAACGCAGTCGATCCGACCAGCCCCGAGTACAACGAGAAGGCGGCGCGCGCCAAGCTGATGAGCCGCAACACCTCGTCGCTCGAATGGGGCAAGGACGTCAAGGCGGACAACCTGGCGCACACCGACGCGAATATGGAGTGCTACACGTGCCACACGTCGTGGACGACCAGCTGCGCCGGCTGTCACCTGCCGATCCAGGCGAACGAGAAGACGGAGCGCCATCACTACGATGGCGGCGAGACGCGCAACTTCGCAACCTACAACCCGCAAGTAGCGCGCGACGAGATGTTCCTGCTCGGCCGGCGTGAGCCTGCGGCCGGCGGCAAGATCGCGCCGGTGCGCTCGACTTCAGCGCTGGTGCTGTCGTCGACGAATTCGAGCCGCGAGAAAATCTACGTGCAGCAGCCGCCGATCGCGGCGAGCGGCTACAGCTCGCAGGCGTTCAACCCGCACTATCCGCACACCGAGCGTAAGACCGAGACGAAGACCTGCAGCGACTGTCACTTGTCGAAGGACAACGACAACAACGCGATCATGGCGCAGCTCCTCGCGCAGGGGACGAACTTCGTCAACTTCGTCGGCTACAACGCCTACGTCGGCGGCGACGGCGAGATCAGCGCTGTGACCGTCACCGAGTGGGACGAGCCGCAGGCTGTCATCGGCAGCTACCTGCACAAGTACGCGTACCCGGACTGGTACTCACAGCACGAGAAGAACGGCCGACGCTTGCAGCACGGCTACAGCCACGGCGCTGGCGATGCAGGTTGCCTGCAGTTGCGCGGCGAGTATCTGTACGTCGCAGAGGGCAGAAGCGGCGTGCAGGTCTACGACGTCGCGAGCATCGGCAACAAGGGCGTGTCGCAACGTGCGATCACTGCGCCGTTCAGTCCGCTCGGACACGATACGCACATCGGTACAGAGGACGCGACTTGCATCGCGCTGCCGACGAATCAGCCGATCCATCCGCCGCGCAACACCGGCGACAAGATGCGCAAGGCGAATCTCGAACAGCCGTTCCATGCGATGTACAACTACGCGTACATCACGGACGCGCAGGAAGGCCTGATCCTGACGGACGTCAACACGCTGGCGGACGGCGAGCCGCGCAACAACTACTTGAAGCGTGCGCTGACCTGGAATCCGAACGGCGCCCTGAACGGCGCGCGTCACATCGCCGTCGGTGGCTACTACTTGTACATCACCACCAAGCGCGGCCTTGCGATCGTCAGCGTCGACGTGCCGCTGAAGCCGGTGCTGGTCGCTGAAGTGCCGCTCAACGATGCGCGCGCGTCGGCGCTGCAGTTCCGCTATGTGTTCGTGACGGATGCGGACGGCCTCAAGACGATCGACGTCACCGATCCGAAGTCGCCGCGACTCGTGCAGAACAACACGATCCGCCTCGGCGATGCTCATCGCGTCTTCGTCTCGCGGACGTATGCCTACGTCGCGGCAGGCAAGGACGGTCTGGTGATCGTCGATGCCGAGAAGCCGGAAGCGATGCGCGAGTATCAGCGGTTCACGGCGAACGGCGCGCTCAGCGATGCACGTGACGTAATCGTCGCGACGACGAACGCCTCGCTGTTCGCGTATGTCGCGGATGGCAAGAACGGCTTGAAGGTGCTGCACCTCACGTCCCCGGAATCGCAGCCGAAGTTCTACGGCTTCAGCCCCGAGCCGAAGCCGCAACTCATCGCGACTTATGTAACCGGCAAAGCGGCGTTGAGCCTGTCGCGCGGTCTCGAACGCGACCGCGGCGTCGACGAGACCGGTAACCAGATCGCAGTCTTCGGCCGTCGCGGCTCGCGGCCGCTGAATCTGCAGGAGATGCAGAAGCTGTTCCTCGACGCGAGCGGCAAACCCTGGTACGTGAGCGACAAATGAGATCGATCGTCGTCTCGCTGTTGATCGTCGGTTCGGTCGCCCATGCGGCCGAACCTGGCGTCGCCGACTACAAGCATCTCGGCGTCGCTTCCTGCGCCACCTCTGTCTGTCACGGCAAGCTCGCTCCCGCTCCCGGCAAGCACGTCGCGTTGAACGAATACCAGACCTGGACCCGCGAAGACCGCCACGCCCAGGCGTATCGCACGCTCGAGCTCGCCGAATCGAAACGCATCGCTGCGAACCTCGGCTTGCCGAGCGCGACCACTGCGAAGATCTGTCTCGATTGCCACGCCGACAACGTCCCGAGCGACAAGCGCGGGCCGAAATTCCAGTTGAGCGACGGCATCGGCTGCGAGGCCTGCCACGGCGGCTCCGAGAAGTGGATCGAGAGTCACGCCGCCGAATCCGCGACCCACAAGGACAACGTCGCACGCGGCATGTATCCGTCCGAGCAGCCGCTGAAACGCGCGCAGCTCTGTCTCGGCTGTCACCTCGGCACGAAGGATCGGTTTGCGACGCACGCGATCATGGGCGCCGGTCATCCGCGCCTGAGCTTCGAGCTGGAGGCCTACACTGCGAACCAGCCCGCGCACTATGTCGTCGATGCCGACTACGACCAGCGCAAGGGCCGGATCGAAGGCATGAACCTCTGGCTCACCGGCCAGATCGAGAGCACGCGTCGCATGCTCACGCTGCTGCAGACGGACATGTACCACAGCGGCGGCATGTTCCCCGAGTTCGCGTTCTACGACTGCCATAGCTGCCACCATCCGATGGACAAGATCCGCTGGAACGCGCAGCGTGCGGGAGCAGGGATCAAGCCAGGCACGCTGCGATTGCAGACGCAGAACCTGGTCGTCCTGCAGGCCGTGACCGAGACGTTCGAGCCGGCCGCACTGACGGAGCTCGTCAACCTGACCAACGGGCTGATCCGCGCCGGCCAGCGCGACCGCGCCACGGTCACGTCCGCCGCCAAGGCGCTGCTCGACTGGGTCGAGAAGCGTGACGCCTTGACCCGCCGCCAGTTCTCGCCCGCAGACGTGACCGCCATGCGCAAGACGCTGGTCAAGTACGGTGCGACGGACAAGGCCGGCGACTACGCTGCGGCGGAGCAGATAGTGCTGGGCCTGGAGAGCTTGAGTTATTCTCTGGGCGATCGTGACAAGAAGAAGGCGGCGCTGGATGCGTTGTACAACGCGGTGAAGAACGATACGGCATTCAGTCCGCAGCAATTTGCGAGCGCGGCGGCTAACGCGCAGCGCTCGTTCTGATCGCCATCGCCATGCGCTTCGCCGCACGCACACACCCAGGCCGACGCGGAGGGCAGAACGAGGACTCGATCGGCTGGAACGAGGCCAGCGGCCTGTATTTCGTCGCGGACGGCATGGGCGGCCACGCCAGCGGCGACGTGGCGAGCCGGATCGTGAAGGAGACGCTGCTCGGCAGCGCATTGGATCTGCCGCTGCGAGCTGCAGTGAGGCGCGCTCATGACGAAGTCGCGCAGGCGGCGGCGGACAACACCGCACACTCGAACATGGGCTCGACGGTCGTCGCCTTTCGCATCGTGGATCGTCACGCCGATGTCGCCTGGGTCGGCGACAGTCGCTGCTACCTGTGGCGCGGCCAGTCGCTGCGCCAGCTCACACGCGATCACTCGTATCTCGAAGTGCTGCGCGAGCAGGAGAATCTCTCCGAGACGCAGCTCCGCGGCCATCCGAACAAGAATCTCGTCACGCAGACGCTCGGCATCGGCACGCCGGAGCCTTCGCTGATCACGGAGCCGCTGCGCAAGGGCGACTGGCTGCTCCTGTGCAGCGATGGTCTGAACGACGAGCTGGAGGATCAGGAGATCGCGCAGATCCTGCGCGCGCATGAGGCGCCGGATGCAGCGGCGGATGCGCTGATCGCAGCGGCACTGGCACACGGCGGCCGCGACAATGTCAGCGCTGTGGTGGTGGAGTACGACGGGCCGAATGGCGTAAGCTTCGATCAGAAAACGATACTGTGGCTGGCGGTTCTCGGCGGCGCTTGCGCAGCGATCCTTCTGGCGGTGCTCTGGTGGTGGCTCTACGGACGCTGAAGACAACTCGCTACTATGGCCGACAATCAACCCAAGCTCGTCAAGGTTACGAACCAGCGCGAGATTCCCATCAAGGCGGACATGGTCGTCGGGCGGCAGGCGGAATGCGATCTGCAGCTCACCGAAGGCCACGCCTCGCGCAAGCACGCCAAGTTCTCCTTCGTCGAGAACGCCGTGTGGCTGGAAGACCTGAACTCCGCGAACGGCACTTTCGTCAACGGCACCAAGATCAACGGCAAGGTGAAGCTGGCCCCGGGCGACCGCCTGCGCTTCGACGTCGAGGAGTTCGATTTCCGGGTTCCGAGCGCTGCGCCTGCCGCGGCCGATGACGGCAAGACGCAGTATCGCGAGCCGGCGTCGGCCGTCGTCGACGCGGAGAGCAGCGGCATGTACAAGCGTCCCGGCGCGTGGGCGGATCCGGACGCGATGGGCGACGGCGCGAACAAGACGAAGTTCATCGATCCGGCGCAGCTCAAGGAGATGATGAACAACGCGCCGGCGGCTGCGGCCGTCAACACGGCGACGATCGATGCTCCGCATCTGCATGTGGTCTCCGGCGGTCGCGCGGGCTTGAACATCAAGCTCACCGTCGGCGAATCCGGCGTGCGCGAGTGGACGATCGGCAGCCAGGCGGACCGCGAAGTGCAGTTCCAGGACAGCGGCGTGTCCGCGCTGCACGCGAAGATCGTCAACGAGGGCGAGCGCTGGAAGGTGCTCGACCAGATGTCGGCGAACGGCACGTTCGTGAACGGCAAGCGCAGCAACGTCAGCTATCTCACGGCAGGGGACCGCGTGCGCTTCGGCCCGGTGGAGTGCATCTTCCAGGTCTCGCGCGCCGGTGCGGCGCCGCGCCGTGCCGCGGCCTCCCCGGCCGGCGGCGGCGAGCAGAAGAGCAGCAAGACGCTGCTGATCGCCGGCATCGCGTTCGCCGCGACCATCGTCGTGCTGTTTCTCGTCTACAAGTTTGTCTTATAGTCGCGGGATGCGATCTTCCGGTCCCGACATCGTCCCGTTCTACGCGGGCGAGATCAATCGTCGTGCTGCTGCGCTGGCGCGCACCGGCCAATCCATCATTCCGATGCATCTCGGTCAGCCGACGCGCGGTCCGTCGGAGGCGACGATTGCTGCGGCCCAGGCGGCGCTCGTCAACGGGCCGAACGGCTACTGGGAATCGCATGAGCTGAAGGTCCGGCTCGTCGAACACTATCGCGAGTGGTACGGCGTCGAGATCACGCCCGAGCGCATCCTGCTGACGAATGGCGCAAGCGCTGCGCTCGTCGCCATCTTCGCGGCCATGTTCGCGACCGGCGAGCGCATCGCCCTCGCGCGTCCCGGCTATCCCGCGTATCGCAACACGCTGACCGCACTCGGCCGCGTTCCAGTCGAGCTCGATTGCGGCGCGGCGTCGAGCTATCGCCTGACTGCGTCGGTGCTGGCCGCGCTCGATCCGGCGCCGCAGGGCGTCGTCGTCGCGAGCCCCGCGAATCCCACGGGCACGATGCTCGACGGCCCAGAGCTGCAAGCGCTAGCGGACGAATGCAGGCGTCGCGACATCGTGTTCATCTCCGACGAGATCTATCACGGCGTGAGCTATCGCGGGCGCTCGGTCTCGGCGCTCGAGGTGACGCAGGACGTCATCGTCATCAACAGCTTCTCGAAGTTCTGCCGCATGCCCGGCTGGCGGCTCGGCTGGCTGGTCGTGCCGCCGCCGCTGATCGACAAGCTGCAGATGTACGTCGGCAACTTCTTTCTTACTGCGCCGAACGTTGCACAGGCCGCTGCCGTCGCGGCGCTCGGCGATGGCAACGAGCTGCGCGGTGCGATCATCGAATACGCGCGCAACCGGGAGATCCTGCTGCGTGAGCTCCCGAAGCTCGGGATCCTGCCGGTGGTCGAGCCGGACGGTGCGTTCTACATCTACGCCGACATCTCCCGGTACACGCGCTCGAGCCTGGAGTTCTGCCACCAGCTCCTGGAGCAGACCGGGATCGCGCTCGCGCCGGGCGTGGACTTCGACCCCATCGGCGGCGGACCGTTCGTGCGCTTCTTCACCGCGGTGTCGACACAGGAGATCGAAGAGGCGCTCGCACGCCTGCAGAATTGGCTCGCTCGTTGAAAGGAGCGGGCAAAGAGGAAGGCTGCCATGACGCAACTCTCGCAGAGCTTCACGCTCCAGGAACTGGTTTTCTCGCAGACGGCCGCCCGCGACGGCATCGATAACACGCCCAGCGTGGTGCAGGTGCGTGCGCTGCGCGGTCTGTGCGCGAACATCCTTCAGCCGCTGCGTGACTCGGTGGGAAAGCCGCTCGTCGTGAGCTCGGGCTATCGCTGCCCGCGGCTGAACCGGGCGATCGGCGGCTCGGCCACCAGTCAGCACATGGAGGGCAGGGCGGCAGATATCGTGTGCTTCAGCCTGGACACGAAGAAGCTGTTCAAGCGCGTGCTGGAGCTGAAGCTGCCGTTCGATCAGCTCATTTACGAAGGCGGGCGCCAGTCGATCTGGGTGCACGTCTCGTTCGACCCGGACCGCGATCGCCGCACGATCATGACCGCCACGTTCCCGGAGGCGGGCGGCGTCGTCTACGAGAAAATGTCACGCCGCGCGGCGCTCAAGTTCTGACATGCGCTGCAACCCGGTAGCACTCCTGCTGCGTCCAACGGGGACTATGCGGCTCCTGTTGCTCATTGGCTGGCTGGCGTTCGCTGCGGAAGCGGCGGCATTGCCGTCCGACGGCGAGATTCAGCGGATCATCGAGGAACGGGTCCAGGCCATCGCCGGGCCCGAGGGCGGCATGGGGATCGTCGTCGGCGTGCTCGACGAAAAGGGACCGCGCGTCATCGCCTATGGCGATACCGGCGGAGCGGACCGACGCCCGCTGACCGGGCAGACCGTGTTCGAGATCGGGTCGGTGACGAAGGTGTTCACCGCGCTGCTGCTCGCAGACATGGTCCGGACGCGGGACATGAAGTTGACCGATCCTGCAGCGAAGTACTTGCCCAAGGGCACGAAGCTGCCTGAGCGCGACGGTCGCGTGATTACGCTGGTCGATCTCGCGACGCACACGTCCGGCCTGCCGTTCATGCCTGACAACCTCGGGTCGCCCCAATCGACGGAGGATCTGTATCGTTTCATTGCTGCTCAAACGCTGGCGCATGACATCGGCTCCGAGTGGGATTACTCGAACCTTGACTACTGGCTCTTGCAGGAAGCCATCGCCGCACGCAGTCGCGCGGACTTCGAGCAGGTGATGCAGAAGCGAGTGATCGGACCGCTCGGGTTGCACAGCACGGCCATCACGTTGTCGCCGGAGTTACAGGCACGTCTTGCGATCGGTCACGATGCCACGTTGCAGCCGGCTCCGCTGATCGCCTCCCTCCCGGTCTTCAATCTCATGCAAGGGGCTGGCGGCATGCTCTCGACCGCCGACGATCTGCTGAAGTTCCTCGGCGTGGCGATGGACTACGAGGACTCGAAGCTCGAGCCCAGCATGGCAAGGCTTCTGCAGACGCGACGGCCGGCCGGCAAAAATGAGCAGGCGCTGGGATGGCTCGTCACAGGTGCCGGCGCAGAGGCCATCGTGTTCCATGACGGCGGCACCTTTGGTTCTTCGAGCGCACTGGCCTGGCAGCCGCAGAAACGTAGCGGCGTCGTGGTGCTCACGAATCGGGTGGGTAACGTCGGCGACATCGCGCGTCACCTGTTGCAGCCGAGCCTGCCGCTCGAACAGCCGATACGTGCGCGCCACACGGAGATCACGCTCGACGCAGCGACTCTGGATAGATACGCGGGGCGTTATGAGCTTCAGGACGAAGGGGTCACCACGATCGGCCGCGACGGCGCGCTGCTCACGATCGAGCTCCCCGCGAGCTGGGGTTTGCCGAAGCTGAAGCT
>Ga0075419_10000420_pt1 | contig 26255 bp, 25 predicted proteins | sample SoiMetdeltSBSDD3_FD_76900 | JGI IMG/M metagenome (GOLD analysis project Ga0075419, IMG submission 76900) | Bulk soil microbial communities from a Populus tree surrounding site in Tennessee, USA - Soil MetaG P. deltoides SBSDD3 | ecosystem: Environmental > Terrestrial > Soil > Tree plantation... | reverse complement strand
GCCGGCGGTTCAATATGAACAGGAATATGTTGGCTCCTCGCTTGCTGAACGAGATCGGCAAATTGGCGGTCGGTTCGCAGCACGAGAAGACGCTGCAGCGGACGACTCCCCGCTCGCAAGGCTTCACGCACGGCGTGGAGCCCATACAGGAGTTCCGGCTGGTTAGCGTTTCCAGCGGGTGGTGCCGTCGGGCTTGTCCTCGACGATGATGCCTTCGGCCGCGAGGGATTTTCTGATTTCATCGGCTTTGGCAAAGTCCTTCCTTTTTCTCGCCTCATTCCGTTCCTGGAGTTTCACTTCGATATCCTCCTCGGTCGGGCCGCTTGTCCCAATTTCAGAGGGATCAGCGTTGAACTGCCACCGCTCTAGTTGAAATAATCCAAGCACCCCACCCATGGAACGAAACGTTTCCCGAGCATCTTTTCTCGCCGAATTGGAAAGTCCAACGGCCAACAATTTATTCAGCTCACTCCGATACCCCTGTAATTTTGCAATCGCAGCTGGGGTGCTGAGATCGTCGTTCATTGCTTGCTCGAAACCGGTGCGGAGGTGTTCAATTGCAGTGTTAAGCTTCTCATCGCCAGAACCGGCGGTGTCAGCGTTTTCTTCTAGACGATTGAACAAATCATAGAATCCGTCCAGGGCGGATTTCGATTCTCGCAACGCTTGATCGGAGAAGTCTAAAGGTCCTCGATAATGATTCGAGAGGAGAAAATAGCGCAGTACTTCTCCAGTAATGTCTGTTGACCATTCAGATTTCCCGAAAATCTCTCTAATAGTGAAGTAATTCCCTAAGGACTTCGACATTTTCTCCTGGTTGATCTGCACAAAGCCATTATGGATCCAATACCGAGCGAATTCCTTGCCCGTCGCGCCGGAGGATTGTGCTATTTCATTCTCATGGTGCGGAAAGATTAAATCCATTCCTCCACCATGGATATCGAAAGTCTCACCCAGGTGTTTCATCGACATAGCTGAGCACTCAATATGCCATCCGGGACGGCCCGGCCCCCAGGGGCTAGCCCATGAGGGTTCGCCAGGCTTGCTGTGTTTCCAGAGCGCAAAGTCCATGGGATGCCGTTTGCGCTGATCCACATCCACCCGCGCACCGACCTGCAGCTCCTCAAGTCGGCGTTTAGAAAGGCGTCCGTAAGCCGGATATTTGTCGACCTGAAAATACACATCCCCGTCCAATGTATAAGCGAGTCCTTTTTCGATCAGCCTTTCGGTGATCGCGATGATCTCTGGCATGTGCTCGGTTGCTCTCGGCTCCTTCGACGCGGGCTTGATTCCCAATTTGCCCATGTCCTCATAGTAGGCGCCGATGAACTTGCTGGTAATCAGGTCACAAGAAACACCCTGCTCATTCGCCCGCTTGATGATCTTGTCATCCACATCCGTAAAATTCTTAACGAAGGTGACCTCGTAGCCGCTGTATTCCAAATAGCGTCTAAGCATGTCGAAGACCAGCGCGCTGCGCGCGTGTCCGATGTGGCAATAGTCGTACACCGTGACACCACAGACATACATCCGCACGTGCCTCGGATCGATCGGTCGGAATTCCTCCTGCCTCATTGTAAGTGTGTTAAACAGCCTCAGCATGACATCCTACGAGCCGGGGGTTGCTGCACGTCGGGGCCAATGGGACCAGAGAAAGTACCCTGCGGCCAGTGCCAGACAGAGACCAATGACGATGTCGAACCGGTGAAAGTACTCACGCAGTTGTTCCCATTGTTCTCCCATTTTTACTCCGACATAGGCCAGCGCATAACACCAAGGGATCGAGCCGATGAAGGTAAAAATAACAAAGCGGGGAAAATTCATGCGGGCGATGCCGGCAGGCAATGAAATGAACGTGCGCACAACCGGCAGCATACGGCTGAAGAAGACGGCCGCTTCTCCATATTTCAAGAACCAACGGTCCGCCGTGTCCAAATCCCGATGCGAAAGAAGCATGTACGGCCCGTATCGCTCGACAAACGGCCGCCCCCCCCACACCCCTGCATAGTAAGCGAGGATCGATCCCCCTACATTTCCAAGGGCGCCGGCGAGGGTGACACCCAGCATCGTGAACTGGCCGGTTGTGACGAGGTAACCGGAAAACGGCATGATGATCTCGCTCGGAAGTGGAATACAGGCGCTTTCGATGGCCATTGTCACCAGAATGCCTGTATAGCCCCAGGTAGAAATGGTGCTAATCACGAATCGACTCAGGATCGTGATGATGGCTTCGATAATCCCCATGCCTACCGCTTCGCCGTTCGTGCGCGGCTCTTCGAGGACACTCGTCGGCCTCTCTGCCCCTGGATGACCGGTCCCCAACTTCTCAACTGATCGAGAACCTCATAGTGGGTGCTATCGAGGTGGAGCGGAGTGAGGGAAACGGCGCCTTCCTCGATCGCTTCGTGGTCCGCATCTTTGCTTCGACTCCACGAGACGCGCGTTCCGGCTATCCAGTAGTAGGTCTTGCCGTGAGGATCGACCTTCTGGATGATGGGATTTTCGAATCGCCGGCGGCTCAAACACGTCACGCGGACGCCGGTGATCGATCCCGCGGCACGATCCGGCACATTCAGGTTGATGAGTGTTTCTTCCGGTAAGCCGCGTTGCAAAATAAGGCGCGCGACACGTCGCGCATAGTACGCTCCGGTGACGAAATGAAATTGCTCCCGCCCTTCCTGAGAGACCGCCATTGATGGCACTCCGAGGATCGTTCCTTCCACGGCGGCCGATACCGTCCCTGAATACAAGACGTCGTCACCGAGGTTGACCCCCTTGTTAATGCCGGAAACCAAGAGGTGAGGCCGCCTCGGCAAGATGTTCAAGAGAGCCAGGTTGACGCAATCGACCGGCGTTCCATTGATGGCATATACGCGTGGGGCCATTTCGTGAACACGGAGCGGTTTGTGCAATGTCACGGCATGAGCGACAGCCGTACGTTCACGGTCGGGAGCGACGACCCACACTTCGCCCAACCGGCCTAACGCCCTCGCGAGCATTGTCAGCCCGGCGGAATGTATCCCGTCGTCGTTTGTGACCAGAATCAACGGTGAATTGGGGTCAGACATAAAAAAAGCTGCGCGGGGCAGCTTCCTGGCATGAGATGATTGACGGCGAGCCCAGTGACTCAGTCTTCTCTTCTAACGCTCAACAGCAACGTCAAAAAGTTTGGTCGGGGCGAGCCGATTTGAACGGCCGACCACTCGCACCCCAAGCGAGTACGCTACCGGGCTGCGCCACGCCCCGACTGAGTTTTTGTTTCTATACCGGCCACATTCTCGCCTTGAAGCCTGCCGGATTGCAACCTCCTTCGACCGGCCGTGCTTTAAACAGGCGCAACGTGTAGCCGGCATGTGAACACCGTCAAGATGACGTCACGGCGTCATTAGGAGTGCGACTCAAGGATTTTCAGAATGGCCTGAAGATTTCCCCGCAATTTTTGGGCGAGTTCTTTCGGTTTCACCCGCTGCGCGGTGACACGACCACGGCGTGCCCAGTATCGTTTCACGCCTTCTAGTGTATACCCTTCCTCATAGAGCATCCGTTTGATTTCCAGCACCGTCTCGACGTCACGTCGAACATAGAGTCGCTGGTTTCCGCGACTCTTCTTGGGCTTGAGAAAGGGAAATTGTGATTCCCAGAACCGCAGCACGTAGGCCGGAAGTTTCGTCACCTGGCTGACTTCGCCGATTTTATAGAAAACTTTGCTGCCGAGCCTGGGCTCATTCCCCATGGACCGGTCCTCGTGGCAGGAGTGGCTTTGGGTGTGATGCTGTTACGAGTTGACGTACTTTTTGAATACTTGACTGGGTCGGAAGGTCACGACTCGGCGCGGTGTGATCCCAATTTCTTCACCGGTCCGTGGGTTCCGGCCTTTCCTGGCACCTTTGCTTCTGACGACAAAGTTGCCGAAGCCTGCAATCTTGACCGAATCTCCCTTTTGTAACACGGCCTTCAGCATGTTCAGCACGAGTTCGACGATATCAGCAGCTTCGTTTTTCGAAATGCCCACTTGCTTGTAGATTTCGTTTGCGATATCAGCCTTTCTCATGCCCCCTCCCCCTTGCGGCCACGTGCCTCCCGTCGAAAAAGAACGTCTGCCCCTCACGCAGGGGACAGTTTTACCATAAGTTACGTGAGGTTAGATAGGCTGTCAAGGACTTATTCTTGGAGAGATTCAGCGGCTAACGTTCTGAAGCCAAGAGTTTGTATTCGATGCTGTCTGCGAGAGCCTGCCAGCTAGCCTCCATTATATTTTCCGAGACGCCAACGGTCCCCCATTTGTCCTTGTGGTCACCGGATTCGATCAAAACCCTGACTTTTGAACCGGTTCCGCGGCTGGCCGAAAGGACTCTGACTTTATAATCGATCAATCTGACCTCTCGGAGTTGGGGGTAAAACTTCTCCAAGGCCCTTCGAAGTGCGTGGTCTAATGCGTTGACAGGGCCTGCGCCGGCCGCCTCAGCCTGCTCAGTTACATCTCCGACCTTCACCATCACGGTTGCTTCTGAACCTGAGTGCCCAAGATCTTGTTTTTTCTCAACAATCACCCTGAACCCGAGCAGTTGGAAGGACGGCTTGTGCGCTCCCATGGCCTTACGCATCAACAGTTCAAAAGACCCTTCGGCTCCTTCGAATTGATACCCTTCGTTTTCCCGCTCTTTGAGCGTGGCCATGAGTTCCTGCGCCTTCACATCGTTCTTATCCAGCTTGATCCCGTAAGCCTCTACTTTTTCAACCAGTCCGCTACGACCTGCGTTGTCTGATACCAGCACGCGCTGCCGATTGCCCACGAGAGATGGGACCACGTGTTCGTACGTGGCAGGATTCTTGAGCACGGCGTGGATATGGACCCCACCCTTGTGGGCAAAGGCCGAATCGCCGACATACGGTTGGTGCTTGTTAGGCATCAAGTTGGCAATTTCCGTAACGAAGCCCGATACCTCCTTCAAGTGGTGTAACCGATCGCCCAACGCAGGACGCTTCATCTTCAATTCAAGATTGGGAATGATCGAGCACAAATTTGCATTGCCGCATCGTTCGCCGATCCCGTTGATCGTGCCCTGAACTTGTACGACTCCGCTCTCGAGCGCGACCAGGGAATTAGCCACGGCCATGTCGCAATCGTTGTGCGCATGTATGCCCAACGGAACCTTGCACACGCCCTGGACCACGCGACAAATGTCTTTGATCTCCCAGGGCATGGTGCCGCCGTTCGTATCGCACAAAATCACGCGCTCGGCACCGGCCGCCACCGCACGTATTATTGTCTCCAGTGCATAGTCTGGATTGGTCTTATAGCCGTCAAAGAAGTGCTCGGCGTCGTAAAACACCCGCCGGTGCTTTGACCGCAAATACGCAATGGAGTCACTAATGATCTCGAGATTGGCGGCGAGCGCGATGCCTAGGGCATCGGTCACGTGCAACGACCAACTTTTCCCAAACAGCGTAATGATTTTAGTTTCGGCGCCGAGGAGCGCTTGAATGTTGGCATCTTTTTGTACAGGATTGCTGGCCTTCCTGGTTGAGCCGAATGCCACGACAGTCGCCTGCTTGAGCGGAGTTTCTTTGATGATCCGGAAAAACTCAATGTCTTTCGGATTGGCGCCCGGCCACCCGCCCTCGATGTAGTGGACGCCGAGATCGTCCAACCGTTGGGCGACCATCACTTTGTCGTCGGCAGAAAACGAGACGTCCTCAGCCTGGGCGCCGTCGCGCAGTGTGGTATCGTAGATTTCCAATGGGGCGGAGACCGCTTTCGCGGCCGGGTTTCTCCGAACCGAGGATTTTCGACTGGAATGCGGCACGTGTTTAGCCATGGCGAAGAGGGTACCAGGAGCGGGTCGGGCGTGTCGAGGGCCTGCGGAGCGTTATTTGCCGACGGTGGTTTGGTCCAGTCCGAAGGCCGCATGGAGCGCACGCATTGCCAACTCCATGTACTTCTCGTCGATCACGCAGGAAATCTTAATCTCGGACGTGCTGATCATCATGATGTTGACTCCCTCATGCGACAGCACATCGAACATTTTGGCAGCCACGCCGGAATGCGAGCGCATGCCCACACCGACCAGTGAAACCTTGGCAATGGCTTCGGTCACGGAGACCGATTTGGCGCCGATGTCTTTCGCCGTCTCCTCGATGATCGGCATGGCCTTTTTGACGTCGACGCGAGGAATCGTAAACGAAAAGTCGGTGAGGGATTCATGGCTCACGTTCTGGATGATCATGTCGACCAAGATATTCGCTTTGGCGACCGGGCCTAACAGCCGCGCGGCAATACCCGGCTTATCCGGCACGCCGACCAGTGTGATTTTGGCCTGATTGCGGTCGCCGGTGATGCCGGAGACAGCGACGGCCTCCATATCTGCGTCTTCGCGTTTCACAAGCGTCCCCTTTCCCTCCTTGAAACTGGAATTTACCTCAAGTGGTACGTTGTATTTGGCCGCAAACTCGACTGAGCGGCTTTGCAGGACTTTTGCCCCGAGACTGGCCATCTCCAGCATTTCTTCATACGCAATCCTGTTAATTCGTCTCGCGGAGGGAACGATGTTGGGGTCCGCCGTATAGACGCCGTCCACATCCGTAAAAATGACGCATCGATCGGCCTTCAATGCTCCGGCAAGCGCGACCGCTGTCAAATCCGACCCGCCGCGGCCCAACGTCGTGACGTCGGAATGCTCATTGATCCCTTGAAAACCTGCCACCACAGGAATGACTCCACGGGTCAGGGCGTCTCGAATCCGCTCCGCAGCCACCCTGGTGATCCGCGCCCTAGTATGGGCACTGTCGGTCATGATCCCGACTTGACGTCCCGTAAACGAGCGGGCGTCCAGCCCGCGTCCGCGCAATTCCATCGCCAATAGCGCGATGGTCACACGCTCACCCGTGGAGAGTAGCATGTCCAGCTCACGTTCATCGGGGAGCGCCGCCACATCCTGGGCGAGCTTCATCAGCCGATCGGTCTCTCCGCTCATGGCCGAAAGCACGACGATAACCTTGTTGCCATCCTTGACCGCCTGCTCGACCCGATCCGCGACGCGGTGAATGCGCTCAATAGATCCGACGGAGGTTCCCCCGTACTTTTGAACGATCAGTGCCACGTCACGAGCCTTTGGCGAAGAGCCGCACAACGAACTTCGTTGCATCCCGCGCGGCAGTCGTCATCGCCTTCGCATCCACCTCGGTGAACCGTCGGCCGGGACCGGACGGTTTGGCCATACGGTCCTGATAGGCATACGGCCAGTGCGCTTGCGCCATGTTTCCCTGATGTACACTGCCCGGGTCACTGACAGTGACCAACCGATAAGGACCGAAGGCCGCCATGCCGGTGAGGAAGGGGCCGACAAATTCCGCATCAACCTCCTCAATCGCACGCACCTTAGCCTTGACGTCCGGATCATAGACGACATGGTCAGGCAACTCGACGTGCACGTATGCGAAGTCCCTCGACTTCAACTCGTCAAGCGCCACAGACGCATGGGACCGAAGGTTGGTCAAACGACCAGGATCAACCACCTCGAGCCCAGAGAGCAGGCCAAGCCCGCGATGGACATCGCCGGAAGAAACGACCACTCCGGACACTCCGAAACGTTCAGACAGACTAGGCCTTGGGATGGCACGCCCTTCCCCCCACAGCCACAGGCAATTCGCCGGTTTATGGCCTGCCTCCCGTCGCTCATCGTTGACGGGGTGATCGCGCAGAATCATCAACGAGGCCTCCATTAGTTTCCGCAGTATGTCGGCTCCATCGCCTGCGGGCAGAGAGTCTCCGATCGGACGGCCCACCAATGATTGGGGATCCACGCAGACGGCACGGGGCTTCCCATTGACCCATACCATTAAGTGTCGATGCCCTGCTCCAGGGAAAAATTGGATCATCTCTGAGCCAAGCTGTTCATTGACGGCGTCAATCAGCTCCCGGGCCTCCTCGCTCGTAATCAGCCCTGCCGTTGCATCATCCATGACGATGTGAGGACCAAGTTTCTTGATGTCTGACGCGCCGGCTTTGGCGCCCGACGGACCCTCCGCTTTCAAGGTGACCATCGTACAGCGGTAGACCACATCATGCTCGCCTACCGTTACACCTAAACTAGCCGCTTCTAATGGTCCCGGCCCCTGATAGTATTTTTTGGGCTCATAACCCAGGATCGAGGTTCCAGTCAGCCCGCTACCATGACGGCCATTGTCCAGAGCGACCGTGAGGAGGCCCAGTTCGCTCTGCTCGGCCAATCGATCAAGGTGGGGAGTGGAGGCGGCTTGAAGTGGAGTTTTGCCGGCTAGTTCCTGCCGGGGATAGTCGGACATTCCCTCGGCATGCAGAATCACATATTTCATCGACCACACACTCGCATCGTGCCTTACACCTTCAGAAGTCGAGCCACTTCCTCCGTGGTTGCGTTGACGGTTTGCGGTTTGACCGATACGCTGATGGCCGTGTCGGCATCTTTCAAGCCGTGACCCGTGAGCGTGCACACGACCGTATCTCCTTCGCGCAGCCGACCTTGACGGCTCAGCTTCATCACACCGGCCACGGAGGCCGCCGAGGCAGGTTCGCAAAACACGCCTTCCGTGCCGGCTACCGCAACATAGGCTTGAAGGATTTCCTCGTCGGTCACAGAATCGATCGCACCCGACGACTCATTCACCGCGTCAACCGCCGCCTGCCAACTGGCAGGGTTGCCGATCCGGATTGCGCTCGCCACGGTCTGAGGATTGTCAACGACCCGACCGAGCACAATGGGCGCAGCCCCGGCTGCCTGAAAGCCCATCATCCGTGGTAGACCCCGGCTTTGATTGGCTGCACCATATTCCTTGTAGCCTTTCCAGTAGGCAGTGATATTGCCGGCATTTCCGACCGGAAGGACATGGACTGCCGGGGCATCGCCCAATTGATCGCATACCTCCATCGCGGCGGTTTTTTGTCCCTCGATACGAAATGGATTGAGAGAATTCACAAGCTCGATGTGATGTGCGGCGGAAAGAGTTTTCACGATCGACAGGGCCTGATCGAAGTTTCCGTCGACTTGAATGACGGTCGCTTGATGCATCATGGCCTGCGAGAGTTTTCCCATGGCGATTTTTCCCGCAGGGATCAGCACATAGACCGCCAAGCCGGCCCTGGCGCCATAGGCTGCCGCTGACGCTGACGTGTTGCCTGTCGAGGCACAGATGACGGCGCGGGCGCCATTCTCGACGGCCTTTGAAATCGCCAGCGTCATGCCTCTGTCCTTGAACGATCCGGTTGGATTCGCTCCCTCAAATTTCAAATATAGATCGATTCCTGGGGCGATCTTCTTGGCAAGCCTGGCCGCCTGGATCAAGGGCGTATTGCCTTCATCTAGCGTGATGATCGGAGTCTGATCACTGACGGGAAGGAATTTTCGGTATTCAGCAATGATGCCGCGCCAGCGAGTCATGACTTATTCGTCCTTGCCCTCGATGCGGATGAGAGTGGTGGGCTCGGACATGAACGACAGCCGATTGATGTGACTGAGTGCGGTCTGAACGTCACGCTCTGTTGCCGTATGGGTCTTGATGACAATGGGAACGGTCTGTCCCTCCCGACGTCCCTTCTGTAACATTGAGGCGATGCTGATGCCATATCGCCCCAATTCGCCTGCAATTTGTGCCAATACACCCGGACGATCGGTGACCATGAAACGCAAGTAGTAGAGCGAATGTATTTCCTCCATCCGTCGCATACGAAGGGGTCGCCGCTCATTCGGCTGAAAGGAAGCCGCTGGCACACGACCTGCCGCGCCCTTGAGGAGATTGCGGGCACCCGCGATGATATCGCTGACCACCGCACTTCCTGCGGCCAGATCCCCCGCTCCCCGTCCGCTCAAGACCACGTCGCCGACGGCGTCGCCCACCAATTGAATGGCGTTGTACACTCCTTCGATTTTGGTCAACGGTGACTCCTCGCCCAACATGGTGGGATGGACGCGCGCCTCGACCTCACCGTCAACGAGCTTCGCAATGCCTAACAGCTTGATTGTATAGCCAAATTCCCGAGCGTAAGCGATGTCATACTCGGTGATGTGCGTGATGCCTTCGGTGTAGAGATCCTTGAAGTTGACCGGCGTGCCGAACCCCAGGTTGACCAGAATCGCCAGTTTGTGTGCGCTGTCTGTACCCGACACATCGAACGCCGGATCGGCCTCCGCATATCCCGCTTTCTGCGCCTCCACCAACGTTTCGGCAAACCCCTTCCTCTCGTTCGTCATGCGGGAGAGAATATAATTCGACGTGCCGTTGATAATGCCATAAATGGATTGGATCGAGTTGGCCGCCAGCCCTTCCTTGAGCGCATGAATGACGGGAATTCCACCTCCGACGCTGGCCTCAAATCCGATGTCGATCCCTTTCCGGGAGGCGGCCGCAAAAATCTCTTCCCCGTGGAGTGCCAGAAGAGCTTTATTTGCGGTGACCACGCTTTTCCCAACGTCGATGGCCTCAAGAATGAGGCGCTTGGCGAAATCGTATCCTCCCACTAATTCGACCACGATGTCGATGGCGGGATCGGCCAATATCTGCTTCGCGTCCTTCACCAACACCCCGGCCGGCAGGGCCATGCCGCGGTCGCGGGTCGTGTCCAGATCGGCGATTCGAACCAGCTCGATCGGCACGCCGACGCGGCGGCGGATGAGGGCTGCATTCTCACGGAGTATCTTGGCCACGCCCGAGCCCACGGTGCCAAAGCCGACGATGCCAACGCCCACCCGCGAGATCACGCCTCGCCTCCTTCGAGCTTCAATGACTTCCTGATCCCCCGAACGGCTTGTCTGGTCCGGTGCTCATTTTCAACAAGCGCGAAGCGCACGTATTCGTCGCCGCCTTCTCCGAAGCCAACGCCGGGCGATACCGCGACTTTGGCCTCTCGCAGCAATAACTTGGAAAACTCGAGCGACCCCATATGGCGATACGGCAGTGGAATCCTCGCCCACACAAACATGGTCGCGAGCGGCTTGTTCACGTTCCAGCCGATGCGGTTAAGTCCTCCCACAAGAACGTCACGGCGTTTTTGATAGCGTTGAACCGTTTCCTTCACACAGTCCTGCGGACCGTTCAAGGCAATGACACTGGCAATCTGCAGTGGCTGAAAAATGCCATAGTCCAGATAACTCTTGATTTTGGCTAGCGCTCCAACGACCTCCCGATTGCCGACACAAAATCCGACCCGCCACCCCGGCATATTGTAGGCTTTCGACAGAGTATAGAATTCGACGCCCACGTCTTTCGCGCCAGGCACTTGCAAGAAGCTTGGCGCCCGATAGCCGTCGAACACAAGATCGGCGTAAGCCAGGTCATGAATGACAATGACGTGGTGCTCCTTGGCAAACGCGACGATCTTCTTGAAGAATTCGAGGTCCACGATGGCCGTGGTCGGATTATGCGGAAAATTGATGACGAGAATCCTCGGCCGGGGAAAGGTCTGGCGGTAGACGCGTTGGAGATCATCAAAGAAATCACTATCCTGCCTCAATTCAATCCCGCGCACTTCCCCTCCGGCGATCACAAAGCTGTACATGTGGATGGGATAGGTCGGTGTCGGCGTTAGCACAACGTCTCCCGGACCGATCATTGCCAGCGACAAATGGGCGAGACCTTCTTTGGATCCAATCGTCACGATCGCTTCCGTCTCCGGGTCGAGATCGACATCATAGTTACGCTGGTACCAGCCAGCAATGGCGTGACGGAGTTTGGTGATGCCTCGTGAGGCCGAATAACGGTGATTCTTACCTTTCCTCGCGGCCTCGATCATTTTGTCTACGATATGAGTCGGCGTGGGTTGGTCGGGATTGCCCATTCCGAAGTCGATGATATCCTCGCCACGATGCCGCGCTTCCAACTTCAGGCTTTGTACCTGAGCGAACACGTAGGGCGGGAGCCGCTTGAGCCGGTAAAAATTATCTGACAATCCCATGGCTGCTGCTGGCGAACGGCTCACCAGGAAGGACAAACCGCTCTGACGTTAGATGGAGGCCTATTGTAATTGCGAGTAAGCGCTGAGTCAAATTATCTTGTGATTCTGTGGGGTTCCGCAGGGCGCCCCAAACGCGTCTTGTGAGCAAGACTTACCCGATCGCCTTCAGGCAGCCTTGCCCCTCTAGACGGCTTTCTGTTACAACATCGGCATCCGCACCATTCGTATTGTTCTGCCTGTGACGCTCCTCACCAGATGACTTCAACGGGAGGGTTGTGGCCCGGCTCGGTGTGAACATTGATCACGTGGCCACTCTTCGGCAAGCCCGCGGCGGGCAGGATCCCGATCCACTGGCCGCAGCCGTGCTTGTGGAGTTAGCGGGCGCCGACGGTATCGTCGTTCATTTGAGAGAAGATCGCCGCCATATTCAAGATCGTGATCTTCACCTGCTGAGGGAAATCATCAGGACAAAACTCGATATGGAAATGGCTGCCGATGAAGCCATGGCCAAGATTGCTCTAGCCCTGAAGCCGGATCTCGTGACTCTTGTGCCGGAGAAGCGTCAAGAATTGACGACTGAAGGCGGACTGGACGTGCTCGTTCATAAGGAACGCGTGCAGCAGATCATTACATTGATGCATGACGGTGGCATTCCCGTCAGCTTGTTCATCGAGCCGGACCTCGGGCAAATCAAAACAGCGCACAAGGTCGCCGCCGATTTTGTAGAGTTGCATACGGGGCGATATGCCAATGCCAAGCGCTCGAAAGAGGCAGACGCTGAGTTTGAAGCCATCACCCAGGCCGCCAAACTAGCCTACAAACTGGGGATGGGTGTCAACGCCGGCCATGGGTTGAATTATCAGAATGTCAAGCGCTTAACCCACGTCCCTGAGATCGTGGAATACAATATCGGCCACAGTATTATTGCTCGAGCTGTCCTCGTCGGCCTTGATCGGGCCGTGCGTGAGATGAAAGCACTGCTCGACTAACCCTGGTCCGAAGGCCGCACCCTCTCCTCAATGATCGCTTGAGCTACCCATGAAAATCGTCACCGGCATCCAGATGCAGACTTTGGATCGCCGAACCATTCTAGAAGCGCGCGTCCCGAGTCTGATCCTCATGGAGCGCGCGGGGACCGGATTGGCCGATTTCATTCTGAGCCGCTTTGGACCGCTTCGCGGGAAGCGCCTAACCGTCGTCTGCGGCAAAGGCAACAACGGCGGGGATGGCTTTGTCGCGGCTCGCCTGTTACGCCAGCATCGAGCCGAAGTGACAGTACTGTTACTGTCAACGGCGACAGATTTGAGTCGTGACGCCGCGGCGATGTTTCGACGCTGGCGGCGCATCGCCGGACCTTCCGCGACCAAATCATTCCGGGCCTCGGAGCAGGTGGAATCGATCCTCAAGACAAGTGACATCATTGTGGATGCGTTGCTTGGGACCGGCCTCTCCACTGCCGTTACCGGCGCCTATGGCGAGGCTATCCTGATGATGAACCGAGCGGGGAAACCCGTCATTGCCGTCGACATCCCGTCCGGGATTGCTGCGGACACGGGCGCCGTCTTGGGGCAGGCCGTTCGTGCGACAGCTACCGTATCATTCGGATTGCCGAAGTATGGCTTTTATCTGGGTGCGGGGATCGATCATGCAGGCTCGGTTCATGTCGTCGACATTGGAATTCCAGCCGCATTTGTGGACGAGATCGACAGCCGGACACTGCTCGTGACAAAAGAAATGGTGAGGGAGGCGCTTCCTGAGCGGCCTGCTTCATCGCACAAGGGCACATTCGGCCATGCAGGTATCCTCGCGGGCTCAGTCGGGAAAACCGGCGCGGCAGCGCTCGCCGCAAGGGGGGCGCTCCGCGTTGGAACCGGCTTAGTCACCGTCGGCGTGCCGGCCAGTGTGAATGACATTTTGGAGGCTAAACTCCTGGAAGCCATGACGCTGCCTCTTCCCGAGACAAAAGCTCGCACCCTCAGTCGTGCCGGCGTCGATCGGATACTCGCCTTCCTGCAAGCCCGTTCGGCGATCGCCATTGGGCCGGGACTCTCGACTCATCCTGAAACCGTTGAGCTCGTCCAGTCCTTGATGAAACACCTTGACCGGCCTTCCGTGCTGGATGCCGACGCTTTGAACGCGCTGGCGAGTCGTGCGTCACTGCTGACCGCGTGCAAAATCCCTCCCGTTCTCACTCCACATCCTGGTGAAATGGCGAGGTTGGAGCCGGACGCTACTTCACAGAGCGTGAATGCCGACCGCCTGGGTACCGCCGCACGTTTTGCTCGCGAACGCGGAGTATATTTGGTGTTAAAGGGTGCGCGAACCGTGATTGCGCGTCCGGATGGCCTTCTCGCGATCTGTCCAACAGGCAATCCAGGCATGGCCACCGCTGGAACGGGAGATGTGTTGACGGGCATGCTCGTCGGCCTTCTGGCTCAAGGCCTCCCGTCCTGGGAAGCGGCCTGCGCGGCGACCTATCTGCACGGCAAGGCGGGAGACCTTGCAGCCGAGCACTTGGGATCGGCAGGCATGATTGCCGGCGATTTGATCGAACACATTCCGTATGCATTACAAGCCGTCAGCGAGTAAACGAAAGTCTGGAAGCTCCGATCGCGTATGGCAATTGGTCTTACCTTCACCGCGGCACACCGATCGCCTGGGACGCGCGATTGGTTCAGCCCTGCAGGGAGGCGAATCACTGGCGCTTTACGGACCATTGGGATCTGGGAAGACCGCGCTTGTTCGCGGAATTGCTGCCGGCCTCGGCGCCACATCCAGCGCCGTGACCAGCCCGACATTCGTGCTTCTCCACGAGTACCGTGGAAGATTGCCGCTCGCGCACGTTGATCTATACCGACTCGGTTCCCGGAAAGAGGTGGAATCAATCGGACTCGATGATTATCTCTCAGGATCGACGGTGGTCGTGATCGAATGGGCCGATAAGGCTCCTGGCATTCTCCCTTCAGACCGTCTTGAAATGCAGTTGCGCCATCGAACGGTTCAGAGTAGAAGTATCAGACTCATGGCTACCGGACCGCTGTCGGCTGCCCTGCTGGCCCGCACGAGATCGAAGCGCCCATCCAGAGGTCCTCGCTCCGGACGGCCCCGTTCGGCCACCGCAAGAGGACAGTCCTCCCGATGATTCGCGTGATCCTCGTCGGCACGCTGTTTTTGTTGTGCCTAGCCTTTTTTCTTCAAAATCAGGAACAGGAAGTCACGCTCCGCTATTTCTTCGGATTGTTCGAGGCCTCCACGCCGATCTACAAGCCCATTTTGGCAGGGTTCGGAATTGGCCTTTTGGTATCCCTCATCCTTCTGTTCCCTCCCTGGGTGAAAGGCCGCATCGAACTCCGCCGAAAAACCAAGGCGCTGCAGGAAGCCGAGGTGGACCTGGAACGACTTCGGCACTCGTTGGAAAAACTCACGGGCCGAACCACACCGCCCGTGCCCGGGGATTTGCAGCAACGGGAAGGCGTCGATGAGTGAGGAAGAAACGACCCCGCTGATGCGGCAGTACCGCGAGATCAAACGCGGTTATGCTGAAAGCATCCTCTTTTTCCGCGTCGGGGACTTTTATGAAATGTTTTATGAGGATGCTCAGGATGCTTCAAAGCTCCTGTCCATTGCCTTGACGTCGCGAGACAAGTCCAGCGCCGATCCCGTTCCCCTCTGCGGCGTTCCTTACCACGCCGCTCAAGGCTACATAGCAAAACTATTGAAGGCCGGGCGCACCGTCGCTCTCTGCGAGCAGGTGGAAGACCCGAAAGCGGCCAAGGGTCTCGTGCGTCGAGAGGTCGTGCGCCTCTATACACCCGGCACTCTGGTTGATACCGAATTCTTGAATCCCGCCGAGTCGAATTTCCTCGCAGCCGTCACCCGGGCGCCACGGCGGACCTCCGGGGGAGCCGCGCGTGTGGGCTTGGCCGCGTTGGATGTCACGACCGGAGATTTCTGGATGATGGAATGGGAAGGCGACGGCCAACAGGTCACCGATGAGCTGGCTCGCCTCCAACCGAGAGAATTACTTCATCAGGAATCGGACGCGGTCGTGACCCTGGCTATCTCGCAACTTCAAGGCACGAGACTCTGCGCCCGCGACCAGGCCTGGTTCGATCATGAAGAAGCGGCGCGATTGCTGCAAAGCCACTTCGGCGTTCAGTCGCTCGACAGATTCGGATGCCACGACACCACGGCAGGTCTTGGCGCAGCCGGTGCTGTCTGGCGCTATTTCCGGGAGACACAGCCCGCTGCTTCTCCAGCGCATGTTCGGCGCCTCCAGCGCCGCAACAGCGGCGATGCCATGCATCTGGACGGAGCGACGATTCGAAATCTGGAATTGGTTCGCTCCCTTGCAGAGGAGTCGAGCAGTGGTCGCCATACGACGTTGTTCTCCGTGCTGGACCGCACCGCTACGGCGATGGGAAGCCGGCTGCTTCGCGACTGGCTCTTGAGACCGCTGACCGATTGTCATGCGATTGACGCAAGGCTGGATGGAGTGGACGAGCTCAAGGAACGGATCAGCGAGCGTGTGGCCATCCGTGCGGCGCTACGAACCGTACAGGACATTGCACGCTTGAGCACCCGAGTGACGCTCGCCATGGCAGGGCCGAGAGAATTGCTAGCCTTAAAACACTCCTTGGGCGCTCTTCCGGCTGTCCGTCAGCAGCTTGAGTTCTGTCGATCCACCCTCCTCGCCGAACGGCGCGATCAATGGGACGACTGTCGCGATCTCTATGACCTCATCGAACAGGCCATTGATCCGGATGCTCCACTCTCGTTACGGGACGGAGGCATCATCCGTCCCGGATATCACCCTGTTGTCGACGAACTGCGAAAAGCACGGACGGAAGGCAAGGGCTGGATCACTGCATTGGAGCAGAAGGAACGCGAGCGCACGGGCATCGACTCTCTGAAGATCCGCTACAACCACGTGTTCGGCTATTACATTGAGGTCACCAAGGCCAATCTTTCAAAGGTGCCCTCCGATTTTATACGCAAGCAGACATTGGTCAATGCCGAACGGTTCATGACAGCCGGCCTCAAGGAATTGGAGGAACGAGTAAGCGGGGCCGAAACGAAGCTGGTGGCGCTGGAGGAGGAAACGTTCGTTCATGTGCGACAGCGGATCGCACAGGAGGGAGTTCGGCTGCAAGCCATGGCACAATCCCTGGCACTAATCGATGTCCTCGCCGGCCTCGCTGAGACCGCAGCCTTGCAACGGTACGTCCGGCCGGCCATCGATGAGTCTGGGGTGCTCCATATTAAAAATGGCCGTCATCCGGTAGTCGAACAACTCGCGATTGATCGATCGTTCGTTCCCAACGATACGGTTCTGGATCAAGACAGCAACCGCTTGATTATTCTGACCGGGCCGAACATGGCTGGTAAGAGCACCTATTTGCGGCAAGTCGCGCTGATAGTCCTCCTCGCGCAAATTGGCAGCTTCGTGCCGGCAACCGAAGCGCATATAGGCATTGTAGACAGAATTTTTACCAGAGTCGGTGCTTCCGACAATCTCGCCGCCGGCCGAAGCACGTTCATGGTGGAAATGCTGGAAAGCGCGCAGATTCTGAACTGCGCCAGCCGGCAGAGCCTGATTCTCTTGGATGAGATAGGGCGGGGGACGAGCACCTACGACGGCTTGAGCATCGCCTGGGCAATCGCCGAGTACATCCACGCACGTGACCATTTGGGAGCACGAACGCTGTTTGCTACGCACTACCATGAAATGACACAACTTGAAACCTTACGCGAAGGGATCCGCAATTACCGAGTTGCGGTGCAAGAACGTGATGGAGATGTCGTCTTCCTGCGGAAGATTCTGCCCGGCGGGGCGGATCGGAGCTACGGCATCCATGTGGCCAAACTGGCCGGACTACCTGATCCCGTCATCGCTCGAGCGCAGGAAGTGCTGGAACAATTGGAACAGCCGGATCCCTCGCGGGAATCTCGTCGTGTTGCAATCGAGAGCCCGCCTCGCAATCCTCAACCACATCCGCTCATCGATGAAGTCAGGCAGATCGACCTGTTTTCCATGACCCCGCTCGATGCCCTCAACCGCTTAGCCGAACTTCAAAAGCGCGCCGCCGATTCTCATTGAAAGTACGCTCAAGGCTGTCGAAGCCTTGTTTCGCTCCGGCGCGCCACACGCGCAATGGCCCAAGCAAAGCCACAGGCCGAGACGTCTTCCTTTCCTGCGTTGAGAGCTTGAGCGACGCGAGAACGCGGCTTGGGGCAAGTCGCACCCTGTGCGCTAGGGGTGAGAAATCCGGCTTAATAACCTGAAACCAAATAAAAAGGCGGCAGCCCTTTCGAGCCACCGCCTTCTCGTCTATGCTTCGAACCGACCTACTTACCGGTATTGTACTTGGCCGTCCAAGGGATCAGGCCGCCGAGCGGCTTCTTGTCCGGTGTCAGGACATCGTACTGCATGGGCATCTGCGCGCCATCCGGCGTCTTAGGAGAAGTGTTCAACTGCTGCTTGGCCGCATAGCACGACGCATCCATTTCATTCTTTCCCGCACATTCCTTCAAGCGAAGCGCCGAGATACTCATGGTCTTGCCAGGGGCACCGGCGATTTCCGGGAGCTTCTTCACGGACTGAATCACCCGGTGATTCTGCTCCGTCTCGACCGCTGTGAACTCGATCAAATCCGTCGTGCTGCCGGGAGGCACTTCTTTAGCCGCCGCGGGGCCTGCGTGTGGACGTCCCATTTTCTTCAATTCTTCCCAGGCGCCTTTGTCCGCATAAAATTTGAGATTCTTACCCGGATGCACCTTCTGCCAGTAGAGACCACTCTCTGCGTTGCCCCCGAAGACCGCAACGTTGATCCAGACAGCTTCGTCATAGTGGTCGAGCACGATCACACGCCCTTGCAGTGTCGTGGGCTTGCTCATGTCGCCCCACTCAAAACGTTCCTGAAACGATTCGATGGCCATGGCGGTGGAGGCTATGGAAACCACCAGCGCGACGGCGGCCACCAGGGCCCAGCCTTTCATATAAAACTTCATAATCGCATCCTCCTTCAACAGCATGAAAGAATGATAACTTGTCGAAGTCGATTACTTGATGACTTTAAAACCGGTGATGGTCCGGCCATCCAGGCTCACTTCCATCGCGACCAATTCCTGAGACGCCTTGATGATCTGGTCCATTAAAGCCTTGTCCTTCACTGCTAGACGAACCGTCGTCGCCGCGTGATACCAACCGGCGTAGGGATTGTTCCTGTCCGTTCCACCGGTGAATCCCCAAGCGCAGCAGACGAACAGCGGATCGGGCGGCTTCACATCGAGGTCGGTCGACGAACGGCCTGCGGGTGTACCCGAAGCTGGCTCGCCGGTATTCCAGTATTGAATGCCGAAAAGAAGTTCACCGTCCGGATTGTCGGCCCATTGGGACCACACACGACCCTTGAGAGTCTTCGTGACTTCACCCTTGAGCGGCTTTCCTCCGACGATGATATCGGTCGGGCCCGACGGACCGCCCGGTGCATCCGCGGCGACGGTAAACTCAGCCGTCAGCAAGCCGAGCACAGAGCACACTGCAACTGCGGCTAGAAGTACGACCCTTTTCATCTCAAATCCCTCCTTCATGAAAATAACCTACAGAAAATAAACACGGTCGTTAAAGTACGATGAATGCGAAAACGCGATTGTGACGATTCGGCAGTCAGGAGAGCGGGACTTTTGCCACCTCCTTTTGTTTGGCTCTCACGCCGCACGTCGTCGATGGAAGAGTCTTCAAGTAAAAACGAGGGCATCGTACTGAAAATTACGGAATCGAGTCAAGGAAATGTTTGCCCTGTGGATATCCGGACCTGTTTCCTATTTTTTGCAAAATATACAATAGCTTATGATATTTTACCCGCGGAATTCACTTTGAACGAGAACGGCGGATTGGAAGGATCTATTAGAAAATTCTCATCTGTACGCCTGCAAGGCGCGGGGGGACACGGGACCCAACGCGGTGATTGCCAGATGATCAAGCACGAATAGTTGTTGACCCACGGCCGAGACTTGCTCGGAAGTAACTCGATCGATATGCGCCAGCATTTCTTCCAGCGAGGTGCGTCTGCCATAGATCAGCTCGTCTTTTGCCAGCTTGCTCATTCGGCTGTGTGAACTTTCCAGGCTGAGCATGAGGCTGCCTTTCATTTGGTTTTTCGCGCGCTCAAGTTCCTTGCGATCGATACCATGCTTGTGCATCCGTGTGATTTCTCTGCACACGAGGTCGACGACCCGCTCCACTTCTTTGGGCCTGGTCGCCGCATACACGGTGATGGTTCCGACGTCCGAGTATCCGGAAAGAAAGGAATAGATCGAGTACGCCAGACCTCGCTTCTCTCGTACCTCTTGGAACAACCGCGAACTCATACTTCCGCCCAAGACACTGTTCAGAGCATAGACGGCATAGCGGTCACGATGACCGGCGGCGACGCCTTTGAGCCCGAGACATAGATGCACCTGTTCAAGTGGCTTCTTCTTGGCGAGGACGCCCCCACGCACGTCCGGGGGGCGGCGCGGTGATCTCAACGATCCATTGACCGGCTTTCGTTTTCCAAAATATCGCTGAACGAGCCGTTCAACCGTTGCCTGATCAAAGCTACCGGCAATGGCAATGACTATCTGGCTGGGATCGTAATGTGCATCGATGTACCCCAGCAGGTCCGGTCGCCTGAGGCTTTGAATGGTATCTTCCCGACCAAGAATCGATCGCCCCAGCGGATGCCTTCCCAATACCTGACCGGTATGCAGTTCCTGCACCAAATCTTCGGGGTCGTCCTGGACCATCCGAATCTCTTCCAAGACGACCTGCTTCTCTTTCTCCACTTCTTTCGAATCGAAACGGGAGTGATGAAAGAGATCGGCCAACAATTCGAGCGCCTGCTGGAGCTGCTGGTCGAGAACCTTGACGTAAAACGTCGTCGTCTCGCGCGTCGTGAACGCATTCATCTCACCCCCCAAGCCGTCGATCTCCCGTGAGATTTCGCTTGCGGAGCGGGAGCGCGTCCCTTTGAAGAACATGTGCTCGATGAAATGGGAGTAGCCGGCTTGAGCAGGCTGCTCGTCTCGCGACCCGGTGTTGACCCAGATGCCCACGGTCACGGACTTGAGCGTCGGAATCCGCTCAGTCACCACCCGCATGCCGTTGTCGAGTACGAGCTTGCGGTACAAGATGCTTACCCGGAAGTTTGCTCTTTTGTTCCGGCTCCAGTTGGAGCCGGCATTGTTTCCTTGCGACTGAGGCGAATCTTGCCCTGGCGATCGATTTCCAGGACCTTCACGAGGATCTGATCACCTTCCGCCACTTCGTCCGCCACCGATTTGACCCGGTGGTGGGCCAATTGAGAGATGTGTACCAACCCGTCGGTTCCAGGCAACACTTCGACGAAAGCGCCGAAATCCATAATCTTTCGCACCGTGCCCAGGTACGTCTTGCCGATTTCCACTTCTTCGACGATGCGATTGACCATCTCTTTGGCTTTTTCGAGCGACGCGCCGTCAACCGATGCAATCGTGACGATGCCGCTATCCTCGATGTTGATCTTGACTCCACAATCAGCCTGGATGCCGCGGATGGTTTTTCCGCCCGGACCGATGACTTCGCGGATTTTGTCCTGCTTTACCTTCATAGTGTAAATGCGCGGCGCAAACGCCGACATATTGGTACGCGGCACTTCGAGAGCCTTTTGCATACAGCTGAGAATGTGCAGCCGGCCGGCCTTCGCCTGTTCCAACGCCTGATGCATCAGGGCCGGCGTGATGCCGCCGATCTTGATGTCCATTTGAAGGGCGGTCACGCCGCGTTTAGTGCCACACACCTTGAAGTCCATATCGCCAAGGTGATCCTCGAGCCCCAAGATATCAGATAAGATCATGACACGGTCTTCTTCCTTGATCAGCCCCATGGCTATTCCCGCAACCGGCTCCTTAATCGGCACGCCAGCATCCATCATTGCCAGTGTGCCTCCGCAGACCGTCGCCATCGACGAGGATCCGTTTGACTCGAGAATATCCGACACGATACGCAGCGTATACGGAAACTGATCCTTGTTGGGAATCACAGGCTTGAGCGCCCGTTCCGCCAGCGCCCCATGACCCACTTCTCGCCGACCAGGCGAGCGCAGCGGCCTGGCCTCGCCGACACTAAAGGGGGGAAAATTGTAATGCAGCATGAACGTCCGTGTGTACTCCCCTTCCAACGCGTCAATCCGTTGCTCGTCATCAGTAGTGCCTAAGGTCACGACCGCCAAGCTTTGCGTTTCACCTCTGGTAAAGAGGGCCGATCCATGCGTGCGAGGCAACACGCCGACCTCACTGGTAATGGGACGAATATCGGCCGGCCCCCGGCCGTCTGCTCGGGAACCTTTCTCGAGAATCATGTTACGCACTTCCGTGTATTCGAGGCCATGAAATACGATCTTCACATGGCGCTCACGATTAGGATCATCCGACTGCTTCAGTTTTTCTATGGCGTCTCTCAGGATGAGATCCAGGCGCTCCTGTCGCGCCGTCTTATTGGGAATCATGATCGCATCACGAATTCCTTGCGCCACCAATGCCTTGACTTGAGACGCCACATCCGAAGGAATCTCCTCCGTGGCGATCACCCGTTTCGGCTTATTACCCGACAGCACCCGCAGTTCGTTGATCTTCGCGACAATCTTCTTGATCTCACTGTGAGCCAACTCGATTGCAGCCAGCATCATCGCTTCCGGTAACTCATTCGCCCCCGCTTCGACCATCATCACGGCGTCAGCCGTCCCGGCCACGACGAGATCCAGTTCGCTTCCCTTCAACGTTTCAAGATCGGGGTTGACAATGAATTGACCGTTGACGCGGCCGATTTTGACGCCGGCGATGGGACCGAGGAAGGGAATGTTGGACACGGCTAGAGCCGCCGACGCGGCGGTAATGCCGATGACGTCGGAAGAGCCTGTCCGATCGGACGACAGCACTGACGCAATGACTTGCGTTTCGAAGTAGTAGCCTTCAGGAAAAAGCGGGCGAAGGGGACGGTCGATCAATCGGCTGGTGAGCACTTCCTTTTCGGAGGGACGGCCCTCCCGTTTGAAGTATCCCCCTGGGATTTTCCCGGCGGCGTAGGCCTTCTCTTGATAGTCGACAGTCAGTGGGAGAAAATCGACGCCAGGTTTGGCGTTCTGAGATGCGACCGCAGTCGCCAGGATCACTGTGTCTCCGTACGACGCCCAGATCGAGCCGTCTGCCTGCTTGGCGACCCGGCCAGTCTCCAGCCTTAGCGTGCGCCCGGCCAGATCAAGTTCAACTGCATGTGCCATCTATGGTCTCCTCGTGTTATGTCCCACAGATGCCCACAGACATGGGCTCCTTTTCGATGTGCGATGGGTTTGGATGGGTTGACTGATCGCCAACGACTCACCCAGCCCGCATCGCGTCATGCATTGGAGCACATGTCAGTGTTCACCTGTGTGACGGTTGCCTGCTGTTGACGCTCGCAAACAGCAGAGCGTCCCGGCTACTTGCGAATACCCAATCGCTCGATGACTGCCCGATACCGCGCGTCATCGACGTCTCGTAGATAATCCAACAGTCTCCGGCGGCGACCGACAAGCTGCAGCAATCCACGCCGCGAATGATGATCCTTCTTATGGAGCTTGAAATGTTCCGTCAAATAGGTAATGCGGTTGGTCAACACGGCAATTTGTACCTCCGGAGACCCGGAATCGGTGTCATGCTGCCGGTACCCTTTAATCAATTCCGCTTTTGCTGCCTTTAACAACGCCATGTGAGTTCTCTCCTTTTTATCATCTCCACTATCCTGACTGATGGACGAGCACTTTCTCAATTGCAATCCAATCACCCCGGATTTGAGGTGCCCTCCCAACCGCCAATAACCGGCCGCCTTGATCATGGATACGAACGGGCGTCCTTCCAATCCTCCGAACCTCTTCGCCTTGGGGCGACACTATACTCGAGTAGGCAACGGGACCTCCATGGCGCACCCGATCCGCCGTCTGCCGGTCCACAACGAATGCTGGCAGCGCTCCCAAGATCTCATCGAGGGACCACACATCGTCTGCCAGCCGACCGAGCGCATGGCGGGCAACGACAACATCCATGGTCAAGGCTCGCTCCACTGTCAGCGGCCCCACGCGGGTTCGTTCCAAGGCGCGCAAATGACCCCCGACTCCCAATGCGGCCCCGATATCGGCGCAGAGGGTGCGGATGTAGGTCCCCTTTGAGCAGGCCACACGGAGGCTGACGTCACAACCCTCGACCGTGAGCACTTCCAATTCATGAATTGTCACCGCCCTGGCTTCGCGGGCAATCGTCTTGCCGGCACGGGCAGCCCGGTATAACGGCACGCCGCGGACTTTCACCGCTGAATACATTGGCGGAATTTGTTGGATTTCACCTCTAAAACGCCCAATGGCTTTCTCGACATCGGCCGGCGTCACATCGCCCGTCATCTGCCGTTGCAGCACCGTTCCGGTGGCGTCCTGCGTATCGGTCGTTTCGCCAAGCCTCAAACAAGCACGGTATTCTTTGTCCCAAGGCACGAGATACTCGGCAATGCGCGTGCCCTTTCCGATCAATACAGGCAGTACGCCTGTTGCGGCAGGATCCAGCGTGCCTGCGTGACCGACCTTGGTAGCGCCCAACAGATGCCGGACTTTAGCCACGACGTCGTGGGACGTCCATCCGGCCTCCTTGTGCACGACCAGCACGCCGTCCATCACATCGCACTCTCGAACCGTAGCGGTCATTGCGTTACCGGTGTTGACTGGAACGAGCGTCGTCATGCTCACCTGAATGGGCGTTACCCTTGTCTTGGATTTCGTCCAGCAATTGCAGCACACGGTCCCCGCGTGGGCCACTGACATCCCTGTGAAAGACCACTTCGGGCAAATATCGCAAGGTCAACCGCCTTCCCAACTCGCTCCGGATGAACCCGCTGGCCTTGCTCAGACCGACGAAGACATCCTTCGTTTCCTCCTCCGTCCCCAACGCTGTCACGAAGACTCTGGCGATCCGAAGATCATTAGTGAGTTCCACGTCGGTAACGGTCACTGAGCGGACGCGCGGATCCTTAATTTTTCGCATAAGGATATCGGCCACCTCCATGCGAATTTGATCGGCGACGCGCTCGGCACGACTGTAACCTGTTTTGGCCATCGCCCAGCTCCTTATGGCCGTCCCATTGTCGACCCGACAGGCACCGACCATTCTCACAACAACTCAACTCGAGACTGGACAATCTCGACGACCGGATTGCTCTTGATCATGTTCTGCGCCTGGTCCAACACTTGGTTCACATAGCGGCCGTCGTTCGCCACACAAGCAAATGCGAGCACTCCCTTTTGCCATAGATCCTGGGCGTCGATTTCAGCCACCGACAGGTTGAATTTCTGTCGCAGTCGATCTTTGAGACTCGAAAGAATCTGCCGCTTGTCTTTCAGCGATTGACTGTCGCCAAGAAAGAGCTCGATTGTACACAGTCCGACAACGACGCTCACGATCTATCGTGTCAGGACTGCCGGCAGCGCACTGGCGGACGGTAGGTCCAAAATGTCACGCCGGCCCCGCGGGGCATAGATCGTTTGGAGCGCTACGCCTCTCGACACCGGATGCACACAGCGGGCAAAACTTTTCACCATCCTGATCATAGCTTTGCCGCAATCTTATCGATGGCGTAGGCCTCGATGACGTCACCACTTTTGATATCGCTGAAATTCTCGACAGCGATACCGCACTCGTAGCCTTGCTGCACTTCACGAACGTCGTCCTTGAAACGACGGAGCGATCCTAGCCTTCCCTGATACACCACGACATTGTCACGAATCACCCGAACGCCCGCACTTGCCCGGGTAATCGTCCCATCGATCACGTAAGATCCGGCAATCGTGCCGGCCTTGGACACAGTGAACACCTGCCGGACTTCGGCCCGGCCGAGCACGCGCTCTTTGAGCGTCGGTTCCAGCAGCCCTTCCATCGCCGCTTTGATATCGTTCAAAGCATTGTAAATAATCGTGTAGAGCCGGACGTCGACGTGTTCTTTCTCGGCGAGATCTGACGCTTTGGGTTCTGGCCTGATGTTGAATCCAATGATAATGGCGTTGGACGCCGCCGCCAAGAGCACATCTGATTCGGTAATCCCGCCTACGCCGTTATGGATCACGCGAATTTTCACCACTTCTGTGGGCAACTTTTCAATGGCGGCGGCCAGCGCTTCCGAAGACCCTTGCACGTCTGCCTTGATGACCAGCGACAACTCCTTGACGGACCCTTCCTGGATCTTGGCGAAGAGATCGTCGAGCGACACCTTTCCGGCACCGGCCAATTCTGC
>Ga0075419_10000416_pt1 | contig 26342 bp, 20 predicted proteins | sample SoiMetdeltSBSDD3_FD_76900 | JGI IMG/M metagenome (GOLD analysis project Ga0075419, IMG submission 76900) | Bulk soil microbial communities from a Populus tree surrounding site in Tennessee, USA - Soil MetaG P. deltoides SBSDD3 | ecosystem: Environmental > Terrestrial > Soil > Tree plantation... | reverse complement strand
CAACCCGCACCATCTCGACAGAAATTATTACTGGTTTAAGAAATAGAAGCGTTCAGCTGCACCACGGAGAAAAAATAAATACTGCAAACCAAAATGGTTTTGGTTCGGTGTGTTGTCTTGTTACATCGCTTGATGATTCAAATTTCAAAGGAGTCGTTACTGCAGGCCACGTTTATTCAGGAGGAAACGCCACAAATATGAAAGGGGCACTAAGTGCCGTTGATCAAAAAAGAGTGTCCGTCAATGACAACATAGTCGGAAAGTGGATATTCCAGGTAATAGTAAATGGACTGGATATGGCAATTGCGGCACTGGAAGGTACAGACGAAGACGCTTCCAACCTTTCATTTAAAGATAATGGCTTTTACGTAGTCCAGGACAGCGATGTGAAAACATGCAATGTAACACTCGTTTCAACCGTAAGCGGCACACGGCAAGGATTTGTTCTGGATTATAACCTTGGATTTGAAGTGCCATATGATGATATAGATAAGTTTATGAGTAGGATTATTCTCATTGGAAGTACAACTGACCGAAATAACTCAAAAACCCTTTCTGCAAGAGGAGATTCGGGAGGTTGTGTTTATAATACGAAAACTAACCAACTGTTAGGTTTGATCCTGGGAGGAGATGAGAAATTCACTTATGTCCTTCCTTTAAAAGATACTCTCGAAAGACGCAATTATGAACTAGTTTAAAAAAACAATATGAAAAAAATCATCCTTTTATTTTTAGTTCTTAGCATCTTCTCAGGTTATCACCCTGCGATTGCCCAGGACACATTGGTAGTTTCATCTCTTACAGAGGAAATTGTTTCCTGCCCTTCAACAGATAAAATTTACAATCTTCCACTGGTCTTGAAGTTTGATATGACCTTTAAAGATCATGCTATAAGTTTTTTTAGGGATATACAACATACTAAACGAATAGGAGCCAAAGCAACTTTTGGCGGCGACAATCTAGGAGATATCGGAAAAGACAGGTCAACAAATAATTTTTTTGTTAAAATAAAAAGCGATCGCATCATTTCTTTTATGAATGAAGAAGGAATACCGACCGGCGATGAGTTTTTCTTTATACAGATTGACGATAAACCGGTTTGCGGCCCGTTTAAAATTTCCGGGCCCGGAAATAATGATGATGATGAAAGACAAAGATCTCTCGAATATAACCCCGGCTATCTTTTTTACGACGCTTTAGAGCTTAACAAATTAAAAAATAACACAGATAGCAGGTCAATAGCTGTAATAAAAAAAATTTTGAGCTTCTACGAAATAAAAAATACCGACGACCTGAAAGCGAATCCATTTTTAGCAACAATTTTTCCGGACGTTTTCAAGCGTGGGGGCGTTCAAAGCACTGGTGGTGGTGTCTCATCAATTATTTCTTCCGTCGGCGGACTTGATGTTACCAATATCGCCGATGGCTTAGCCAAATTTCTAGTGAAAAGGGCGAAGCAGGAATTGACCATGGCTTTTTTTGATAAACTGAAAAAAATAATTGAAGAGGCTGAGGATCTGAAAACTCTATTTCCACAAACAAGTTACCTGCTGGCAGCGATGGGAAATGAAGTATACAATTTTGAGGCTTATGTGCAAAACCTGAGAGAAGCATTTAAAGACGATATTAAATACATTCCCGATAATTTTCCCGGGATCATTGATAATCATAAGGACCCTGGCGAATTTTTTGATAATCAACACCAGGAACTGGAGGCAGCATTGCGAACAGCTTGTTATGTCGTCAATGCATTACAGGAACAAACACATCCCGGTGATATCCTGGATAATTATCCTTTGGAATTTTTGGATTCGATTCCTTCAAAAAATTATAAAGGAGCCCTACAGACGCTGCAATTGATAAGCGCTGCCCTGAAAGATTCAACAAACAGCGATACTGCGTCTTATTGGGTAAACTTAAAGAAGGTCCGTGAAATGGCAGGTGACAAAAGTTCACTGAAGATTTATCTCGGTTTGATATACCAGAGAGCGAAAATGAATACGATTACGTTTGACAGCGGATTTCTATTAACAAAATTATTGGATGGAGCGGCAAATTCTTTTGACAAGGCATACGATGCTTATAAAAGATATATCCAGGTATTTGCTGCAAAACTGGATGCATTAAATAAAATGATCAAAAGTTATGACAAGCCTGCGACGGATTCCCTGGCATTAGAAAAATATGCAAAATATTTTACTGCAACTGTAGATCTGATCGAGTATTGTACTTCAGTAAGCGACCTGCCTCATTTTGCAGATTCAAAGATCGGTAACCTGCATAAACAACTGAAGACCTATTTTAATATAGCATATGCAACCGCCGACCTCACAATGGCAATTATCAGAAGAAATTATTCCGCAGCTATCAACAAAACAGTATTTATCTACGATGAAATAATAGCAAAGGGAAACGAAGCTTCCAAAACGACCTTAGTTAGCCTTGTAAAGTACGGAAGTTTCATGGCAAGCGTTGCCACTGCAAGAAACAGCGATGAAGTAGAGGAAGCCATCGAGGCCTTTGCATTACCTGCAGGTTCGTCAAAAATAAAACGAAGAACATTTTTCAATGTATCATTAAACGGATATGCCGGATTTTTTTATGGGCATGAATCTATTCCGGACATAAAGGACAATCGCACTTTTAACAATTATGGTGTTACCGCGCCGGTGGGAGTTTGTATAAGTGCCGGTCGAAAAAGGTTGTTTAATCCTTTTGCCAATGATGGGAATGCTTCCTATTCTTTATTTATTTCGTTGATAGACGTCGGGTCAATAGCATCATACCGGGTAAAAAATGATTCGATAGCGCAAATTCCTACCATTGAATTAAAAGATATATTCTCTCCAGGAGCCTTCTTATCGATCGGCATCCCTAAAACACCCCTGTCATTTAACCTCGGCGCGCAATTCGGTCCCAATCTCAGAAAAGTAAAAGATGCGCAAAATGATTATTCCAATAAAACATATACGAGATTAAGCGCTTCTTTATGTGTTGATATTCCCATTGTAAATTTCTATACTAAATCCCAATAGCCTTCTATTACAAAATTAATTATTATGTCCCGCCAATCAATCATCGCCTTTGTTACTGCCGAAAACGGCACAAAGGAAACGGCTACAAACTCACCGTTAAAACAGTCCTTATAAATAATTATTCACTTTAAATATCAATTTTCTAAGTAACGCACACCTGTACGTGGAATTAGAGGAGGCTGAAAAAATCCAACTCCCGCATTCCTTATCTTCGCAGCTATTAATTAGCAAGCGAACATGACGATCTCTTATAAATGGTTAAGTGAATATTTGCCCGTTACTGTGGAGCCGGAACGACTCGCAAGAATCCTTACTTCAATTGGCCTGGAAGTTGAAAGTTTTGAAAAATATGAAGAAGTAAAAGGCGGATTAAAAGGCTTGGTAATCGGCGAAGTGATCTCCACCGAAAAACATCCTAATGCCGATAAACTCACGCTTGCAAAAGTGAGCATAGGGAATGGCGAGCCATTACAAATTGTGTGTGGCGCGCCAAATGTTGCAACCGGCCAAAAAGTTGTTGTTGCAAAAGTTGGTACAACTATTTACCCCACGAACAATGAGCCGGTGACAATGAAAGTGGCAAAGATCAGGAATGTAGAAAGCTATGGAATGATCTGCGCAGAGGATGAAGTCGGGTTAGGAGCATCGCATGCCGGAATCATGGTATTAAAAGAAGACGCAAAAGTCGGAAGCCCTGCTGTTGAATATTTTCAACCTTATGAAGATTGGATCTATGAATTAGGAATTACCCCTAACAGGATGGATGCCATGAGTCATTGGGGTGTGGCAAGGGATGTTTGCGCTTACCTCAGTCATCATGATAAAAAAGATAGTAAGCCGAAACTTCCAACAAGCAATGGATTTAAGATTGATAACCGTTCGTTACCTGTGTCGGTTACGATTGAAAATGAAAAAGCTTGTCAACGATACAGTGGTGTAAGTCTTGCAGGGGTTACGATCAGGGAATCGCCTCTTTGGTTGCAGCAAAAATTGAAAGCAATTGGGTTAAGGCCTATTAATAATATTGTTGACATCACCAATTTCATTCAGCATGAAACGGGCCAGCCGCTTCATGCCTTTGACGCCGATGAATTGAAAGGCAAAAAGATCATTGTAAAAAATCTTCCTGACGAAACCACCTTCATTACACTTGATGAAAAAGAAAGAAAACTCAGCAAGGAAGACCTGATGATCTGTGATGCCGACGGAGGAGTTTGCATTGCCGGCGTTTTTGGAGGTCTTCATTCCGGTGTCACCGATAAGACAAGAAATATTTTTCTTGAAAGCGCCTGGTTCAACCCTGTTGACATCCGCAAAACAAGTTTTCGTCATGGATTAAGGACCGATGCTGCTACACGTTTTGAAAAAAATATTGATATCTCGAATACCGTTACTGTTTTGAAGCGTGCTGCGTTAATGATCAAAGAACTCGGCGGCGGGCAAATTGCATCGGATATTGTAGATGTATATCCTGATCCGGTAAACAAAACAGAAGTATCGCTTAAATATCACTACCTGAAAAAACTGAGTGGTAAGAATTATCATCCAGATACGATAAGAAATATTCTGGCAAGTCTTGGCTTTGAAATTGTACGGGAAGGTATTGATGAGATCCGCGTCGCAGCTCCCTTCAGTAAACCGGATATCTCGCTTCCGGCAGATATTGTTGAAGAGATATTGAGAATTGACGGATTAGACAATATCGATATCCCTACTGCGATAACCATTACACCTTCCGTTGAAGAAAACTATCTTGGCCATACATTAAAGGAAAAGGTTGCCAACTATTTTATTGGCCTGGGATTCCATGAAATGATGACCAACTCGATTACGAACGCCGCTTACTTCACCGAAGAGGAAAAACACCAGATGGTAAGAATGCTGAACAGTCTTAGCGCGGAGCTGAATATTCTTCGTCCATCACTATTGGAAACAAGCTTAGAGGTGGTTGCCCGTAATCTGAATCACAAGAACAATGATTTGAAGCTTTTTGAATTTGGCAAAGGATATTTTACCAGCGGCGCCGGCAGGTATCATGAAATGGAACAGGTATGTATGGTAATTAGCGGCAATGTAGAAGGCCAAAGCTGGAAAGGCAAATCAATTCCTTCAGATTTCTTTCATATAAAGGGAATCGTATCTTCTGTATTGCAATTATTGGGAATAAAGCCAGATTCAATTGAGCATTTGTCTGTACCAAAATTGCAGGATCATATTATTTACAGGTCCGGCGGCGAACTGGTAGCCGGTGCCGGGGAAGTAAATCAAAAAATACTCACTCAATTTGGCATCAAACAACCTGTATTTTTTGCCGCTCTTAATTGGGAGGCCGTATTGAAATTGGCTTTAAAACAAACCCTTGCCATAAAAGAGCTGCCGAGGTTCCCGTCGGTAATGAGAGATATTTCAATGGTGGTGCCAAAGGAGCTGGCCTATGCGGAGGTGGAGAATTCTGTGAATAAGTTAAAGCTGGCAAATCTGCAGGAAGTAAAACTCTTTGATATATTCGAAAGCGAAAAGCTGGGTGCTGATAAGAAATCAATCGCGGTAAGTTTTACATTTTTAGATCAGGAAAAAACGCTAACTGATAAAGAGATCGATGAATGGATGAGCAGCATAATGAATGTATTAGAAAGTGATCTCAAAGCAGAAATAAGGAAATAAATGTTCAAGAATCAATAATCAATATTCAACAACTTGAAAATTGCAAATTGAACATTGAGAATTGAACATTTAAATCGTAGTAAGAGATATGTCTATAGAAGTACAACTGAAACGTATACAAGACAAGCTACAACAAGTGCTGAAAGATCATTCAGCCTTGCAAAAAGAGAATTTACGTCTGAAAGATGAGTTGGATAAAAACAGGACCCAGTCTTTTGCCAATCAGCAAACGATAGAAGACCTGAAACAGCAGGTGGACGTATTGAAGATCACATCCGGCGATTGGGACCCCAATGATAAAAAGGAATTTGAAAAACGTATCAATTCATACATTAAAGAAATTGACCGTTGTATCGCATTATTAAGTGAGTGATCAAAGCTTTGCGCTGTTCTCATTCACCATTCACATCCCGATAGCTATCGGGAGACAAATTCACGATTATGTCTGAACAACTCATACCAGCCACAATAACGATCGCCGATCGCAGTTATCGTATCAAACTCCATCCAAAAGACGAGGAGGTGGTTCGAAAAACAGTAAAGACTATCAATGACAAGATTATTGAATTCAAAACCATGTTTGCCGGGAAGGATATGCAGGATTATGTAGCCATGGCGCTGGTTTGGTATGCTACAGACCAGGTAGAAAATCCTGCATCGGATATAGAAAAGGAAAACATAACTGATAAATTGAACTTACTGGAACGGATGCTTGATGGACAACTGCAATCCTAAATCTCTTCAATAGCCTCGAAGGATTTCTTAAACACACCGTTTTCAAAATACAAAAAGCGACCCCGCAAATTTTGCTGGTACGTTACATCATAAATGAAGCTTGAAAGATACCGTGAAGTCGTGTTTGAGTTGTAATAGTCGACGTCAATCCCAAAGATTGGTTTTTTTGTTTGATAGTTTACCTGCATTAAATCACTATCATAATATTCAGCCACAATGAACAAGGTTGTATTCTTCAGATCACATTTGGTTTGCAATGCATTTAAAGAATAACAAAACTCGCCCTTACATTTCGGAGCCCATATAGAAATGATGGCTTTGTCCTTGTTTTTTAAACAATTCTTGAGATCAATTCCATTAGTTATATACAAGCCCTGAAAGGAGCCTTTAATAGTGCAGGCCATCCAAGAAACGACAGCCATTGTGGTAAGCAGAACTACCTTTTTCATATCTAGATGGTATAAATTGCAAACAATAGGGATTTATAAATCCAACATTGATTTCCTCACTTCCCGCCGTTTTGTATCTTCGCTGATTCCCTGACCGTTAGTATCTGAACCGGCCAGGATTTTAAAACAAGCATTGTGAAATCAATCAAACTAAACATTCATGGATCAAAATATATTGTTTGCCATTATTGGAGGCGCAGGGCTTATCATCGGCATTTTAGCGGGTAAGCTCATTTTTGCCAAGAACACCAAAAAACAATTAGCCGAAGCCGAATTACTTGCTCAAAACATCATCAAAGAAGCCGAACTGAGGGGCGAAACGTTCAAGAAAGAAAAAGAACTCGAGGCGAAAGAACGCTTTGTCCAGATGAGAGCCAATCATGACAAAGAAGTCTTTGAGAAGAACAAGAAAATAAATGACGCCGAAAATCGTATCCGTCAAAAAGAGCAATCGATTAACCAAAAAGAATCAAATCTTGATAAGCATATAAAGGAAAATGAAACTATCAAGGACAATCTAAACCGGCAGATAGAACTGGTGAACATTAAAAGAACAGAATTAGAAAAGCACCAGGAGGAACATATTCGCCGCCTTGAAAAAATTGCCGGCTTAACTGCTGAAGAAGCGAAGGCCCAACTGGTCGACAGTCTGAAACAGGAAGCACAGACCAAGGCATTGGCAGCTCAACAGGAAATCATCGAGGACGCCAAACAAAAAGCGAATAAAGAAGCAAGAAAGATCATCATTCAAACTATACAACGCACGGCTGCAGAGCAGGCCATTGAAAACTCAATCACTGTTTTCAACCTGGAAAGTGATGAGATAAAAGGACAGATCATCGGTCGTGAAGGACGAAATATCCGCGCCATCGAAGCTGCAACCGGCGTAGATCTAATTGTTGATGATACCCCTGAAGCTATTGTCCTGTCATCATTTGATCCGCTTCGGCGGGAGATTGCCCGTTTGAGTTTGCAGCGATTAGTTGCGGATGGCCGTATTCACCCCGCAAGAATTGAAGAAGTGGTGGATAAGACACGCAAGCAAATTGAAGAACAGGTGATGGAGATCGGTGAAAGAACGGTGATCGAGCTTGGCATTCATGGCCTGCATAAAGAACTTGTAAGGATGGTTGGCCGTATGCGTTTCCGCTCATCTTATGGACAAAACCTGCTGATGCATAGTCGTGAAGTGGCAAACCTTTGTGCTATCATGGCGGCTGAATTAGGAATGAATCCCAAGCTGGCAAAGCGTGCGGGACTACTTCATGATATCGGAAAAGTTCCGGATGAAGAAACTGAATTGAGCCATGCATTGCTTGGCGCTAAGCTCGCGGAGAAATATGGCGAGAATCCGGCAGTGATCAATGCCATCGGAGCCCACCACGACGAAATGGAAATGCAATATGTCATCTCTCCTATTGTTCAGGCTTGTGATGCTATAAGTGGTGCAAGACCCGGAGCACGCCGCGAGATAATGCAACAATATCTGCAAAGGATCAAGGATCTTGAAAACCTGGCAATGACATACAACGGTGTCGAAAAAGCCTATGCCATCCAGGCCGGTCGCGAACTCCGTGTGATCGTTGAAGCCGATAAAGTTTCTGACCAGGATTCGGAAAAACTTTCATTTGAAATAGCTCAGAAGATCCAAAACGAAATGACATTCCCAGGCCAGATAAAAGTGACCGTGATAAGAGAAAAGCGAGCTGTAAACGTTGCGAGGTGATAATTTCGGATGGCGGATTTTAGATTTCAGATCGACTAGAGAGTTTGTTTTCAAAGGATAGCGAATGGTAAAGCTTTCTCCTAAAAATCTGCAATCTGCAACCTAAAATCTAAAATGTTTACCTTACTTTTGCGTCCCCTTCTAAAATTGAGGTTATGAATACGAACGCTATAAATTTTGTACACGAACAACTGACCGGTAAAAAGGAAATCCCTGCTTTTAAGTCCGGTGATAATGTGACCGTTAACTACAAGATCATTGAAGGTAACAAAGAAAGGATCCAAAGCTTTAAAGGCGATGTGATCAAGCGTCAGGGCTCAGGCGCAACTGCAAGTTTTACAGTTCGTAAAATTTCCGACGGTGTTGGTGTTGAAAGGCTTTTTCCTCTTTATTCGCCCAACATTGAATCAATTGAAGTAAATAAGAGCGGTCGTATTCGCAGAGCAAAACTTTATTACATGCGCAGCCGCAGTGGCAAGAGTGCGAGAATTCGTGAAAAACGCCGCGCTGTAGAAGGAGCAGAACAACAGTAGAATTCACTCCATTGAATTTATTGGCGACTGGTACTAACGGTCGCTTTTTTTTGAACGATACAGATTGATTCTAAATGGATTTCAATTTATACTACCTTTAGTTCCTTATTAAAAAACATTTTATGAAGTTCGGATGGATGGAAATAGTATTAATCGCATTTGTTGTTTTGCTTTTATTTGGCGGAAAAAAAATTCCAGAGCTGATGCGTGGCCTCGGCAGAGGAGTTCGTGAGTTCAAAAAAGGGAAAGATGATGATATTAAAGAACTTGACGACGATAATGGTGATAAAAGAAACAGGACTTCCAAGTAACTAAAAAACAACGGTAATTAACCCGCTTGCATTTGCATCCACTTAACAAATAATTTCAACGCATACTTCCGTTTTACGTTACCTTTACGATTCTAAATTTTAAAAAATGGGAAATCTTGGTTGGACCGAAATACTGTTGATCGCTTTCATAGTTTTATTACTGTTCGGTGGCAAAAAAATACCTGAATTGATGCGTGGCCTTGGAAGAGGTGTTCGTGAATTTAAAGATGCAAAAGATAATGTAAGAAGAGAGCTTGAAGAAAGCATCACCGAGCCAGACACTAAAACTCCTAAGTAATCCTCATTAACAACATAACCTTTTATTCAATAAAGGCGTTCGCTTTTGTTTGAGCATACTTCTATTAACCAATACCAGCTCGATTTAGCGCAGGGCAAAACAACCTGTACTGACGCAGTACGCTATTACCTTTCAAAAATTGAACAAACAAGACACCTGAATGCATTCGTTCATGTGTTTGCTGATGAAGCGTTGCAAAAAGCTGCAATACTTGATCAAAAGAGAAGGTCAGGAAAATCTCCGGGCAAGCTTCATGGTGTCGTCATGGCAATCAAAGATGTTATTTGCTACCAGGATCATCCTCTTACGGCAGCTTCTAAAATTCTGCAAGACTTTACATCTATTTATTCAGCAACCGCGGTTCAAAGATTGCTCGGGGAAGATGCGATCATCATCGGCGTTTGCAATTGTGATGAATTTGCAATGGGATCCACCAATGAAAATTCTGTATATGGAAACGTGTTGAATGCAGCTGATGAGTCGAGAGTTCCAGGCGGCTCTTCCGGTGGATCAGCAGTAGCAGTACAGGCAGGGCTTTGTATGGCTTCATTAGGAAGCGATACCGGTGGCTCGGTTCGTCAGCCAGCAGATTTCTGTGGCATACTCGGATTAAAACCAACATATGGCCGGATTTCCAGATACGGATTAATTGCATACGCCTCATCTTTTGACCAGATAGGAATCTTTGCAAATAATGTTGAAGACGTTAGCAGGATATTAGAAGTACTGGCAGGTGCTGATGAGTATGATAGTACAGTTTCACAAAAACCAGTAGAAGCTTATTCTTCATCTTTAATCGGAAATAAGAAATTCCGCTTTGCCTATTTCAAGGAAACCTTAGAGCATTCTTCACTTGATAAAGAAATTGCAGAGGAAATAAATGAATTGATCGAACGACTAAGAAAGCAAGGACACGAAGTAACAGCCTTAAGTTTCGAATACCTCGATTATATCGTGCCTGCTTATTATATACTAACCACTGCAGAAGCATCTTCAAATCTTTCACGATATGATGGTGTCCGCTATGGTTATCGTTCATCGAAGCCTTCTGATGATTTAACAGAGTTTTACAAACACAACCGCAGTGAAGGTTTTGGCAAAGAAGTAAAGCGCAGAATAATGTTGGGAACATTTGTTTTAAGCACGGGTTACTATGACGCCTATTTTACAAAAGCACAAAAAGTAAGACGCAAATTGGTAGAAAAGACAGAGCTGGTTTTCAGTGAATTTGATTTTATCCTCATGCCTACTTCCCCAACTGTTGCATTTAAGATAGGTGAAAAGACCGATGACCCTATTGCCATGTACCTTGCCGACATCTATACCGTATTTGCAAATCTCACTGGTATTCCCGGCATTTCTTTACCATTATTTAAACATTCTAATGGCATGCCATTCGGAATACAGCTGATGGCAAAACAGTTTAACGAAGTATCTTTGCTGCAGGCATCAGAACAGCTGATGCAAATGTCTGAAAGGACTCCGTTGGAGAAAAAAGATTAATGCGTTTAGTACCGATCATATTTCTTTTTCTTAGCTCTGTTGGAGTTACCGCTCAGCAACCGGTTACTGATTCCATAAAAGATCTGTCGAGATCCAGGCTTAATAAAGAACCGATCGATTCAACAATCACCCCTGTTAAGATCGCAATCGATCCCAAAGCCGGTTTTAAGGATCTGTTTGTTGGCAAGCCCGAAGAAGAGGGATTGAGCCAGGTACAATTAAATCCACGTGCCATAAGTTTTGTTGATGATTATATGCGTAAGCATAGAAAGGGATTGGAGAACCTTAAAGGATGGGGTCGTCCGTATTTTGATATGATCGATGCCGTGCTTAATTATCATGGCTTACCAAGAGAATTAAAATATCTGGCTGTCATCGAGTCCTATTTAAAAACGTATGCAGTGTCATGGGCCGGAGCCGTTGGCCCCTGGCAATTCATGCCCGCAACCGGCCGCAGGTTTGGATTAAAGGTGAGTGCTTATATAGATGAAAGAACCGATTACTACAAAAGCACGCACGCCGCTGCCAAATACTTAAGTGAACTTTACAACACATATAAAGACTGGTTACTCGTAATTGCGGCGTACAATGGCGGTCCCGGAAATGTAAATTCCGCTATCAGGAAGAGCAAGAGCAGAAATTTTTGGGATCTCCAACATTATTTGCCTGCTGAATCCAGAGACCATGTGAAGAAATTTATCGCCACACATTATGTAATGGAAGGTGATGGAGGAATAACCACATTAACAAAGGAAGAGGCCGAAGTTTTAAAGCAGGCATCGAATGTAAATCCCGCGGCAAAAAATTTAAGCACCGATGAAATGAATAATTCGAAAGTGCAGCCAATCAGCGGCAGGTATAATTCTTCGGTGATCACAAAACATATCATGCTGTCTATTACAAAATTTAATCGCTATAATCCTGACTTTGATAAGCTGATCACTCATAACGGAAAATATGAACTAAGATTGCCTGCCGATAAGATGGAATTGTTCATGGCAAAGCGATACGATATTCTTAATGAGAGTTTACAAATAATGCTCGATTCATTTAAACAATCGCTTTCAACGCCAGCGAAGGGTCAACCAGTTAAGAAACCGGCTAAATAATTTTAGTTTTCGATCGCTCCTTTCATGGCCCCTGCTTTCAACAAGCATTCCTGATACTCTTTCTCCGCATCACTGTAAAAAGTGATTCCTGAACCGGCCATGAATGAAAGGTATTTTTTTGAAGTATTGTACATAATACTTCTTATTACCACATTAAAATCAAAATCGCCATCAGGAGTGATATATCCTACAGCGCCGGAAAAGATTCCCCGGTTCGATCTCTCATACTTCTCAATCAGTTCCATTACTTTTCTTTTTGGCGCGCCGGTCATCGATCCCATGGGGAAAGTAGCTTTGATAATTTCAGTAAAAGAGATCTCATCTTTCAACTCCCCGCTTATTGTCGAGATCATTTGATGCACCTGGGGGAATGAGTAAACACCAAACAATTCATCCACCGCTACAGTTCCTTCCTTACATACGCGTGCAAGGTCATTGCGGACCAGGTCAACCACCATTACATTTTCTGAACGGTCTTTTTCACTTGCAAAAAGTTCTTCTTTGCTTCTCTTATCTTTTGTATCGTCTTCTAAAAACCTGGAAGAAGTTCCTTTGATCGGTTGGGATAATATCCTATCACTTTCTTTTTTCAAAAATCTTTCAGGACTTGCACAGATCAGCCATTTATCCTCCAGCTTATACAGCGCAGAAAATGGATTTGGAGAATTACTGCTAAGGTTTTGATAAACTGATAAGGGGTCAATAATCGTATCCTCGGCAAAAAATTCCATACAATAATTGATCTCATAACAATCCCCACGAAGAATATGCTTCTTTAGTTTTTCGATTGTTTCAATATATTCTGTCTTAGAAATCCTTTGATCAATTTTAATATCGCCCCATTTTTCCCGAGCTTCATCGCCCGCCTCCATAATCTCATAAAAAATCTCCCTGGCCTTAGCTTTATTCTCTGCCTCAATCTCCATTTCTGTTTCTGAAAGCCTGATAATGATCTGTGGCTCAAAGAAAAAAATTCCGGGAAACCCAAGCCTGTCGGGATGAAATGAACGAAGCCCCTCAATTTCATTTTTCAGATCATAGTTTAAATGGCCAAATAACCATCGCGGCTGTTCATTCAGAAAATCCTGGAACTCTCTTAAACTATTTGCTGTATAGCTGAATTTACATCCGGCTGCCAGCAAACATTCAACAGAATGATAATTGGTTTGGTAGCGATGATTGTCTAAAAAACAAAAAATGCTAGACTGGTTGGCCCAGCTTAGCATTTTTTTCTTTGCACTCTCAAGATCTGTGATTGTAAAAATGCAGTTAGTGTTGGTTGCGCTCAAAATATAAGTCGGAAAATAAAAACTCTTTAGTAATCGTCTTCTTCATCATCATCGTAGCTATCGTTGTAAAGGCCCATTTCTTTAAATTCATCATCTACTTTGAAGTCGTCATCCTCATCTTTTCCTTTCTTACCACCGGTGGTTCCCGCACTTTTCTTGCTCTTTGATGCAGGAATATCAAATTCATCAAAGTCAGGATCCCAATCCTCTTCTTCTTCCGGTTTTTCCCACTCATCCAATTCCTCTGCTCCATCTTCGTCATCATCGTCTTCATCATCACCGGATTTTTTAACAGCAGCGACCTTGGCTCCTTTCTTTGCAGGAGTTACTTCTTCATCGGCATCTTCCAATTCTTCATCCTTATCATCTTCTACTTCTTCCTGCTTCTTTTTTGCAGAAGCGGTTTTCTTATCATTACCGGAAGATGCTTTATGATTGTCACCGGGTTTTTTCCCTTTACCAGATTTCATTGTCATATTCCAATAAATTAATCAATGTAAAATTTCAAGGAAGTCTTTAAACTTCCAAATTTTTGTAAAAATTTTTTACTGATCTTTTTTCAAGATAGTGAAACTATCTGGTCCCTGCCCGGTCCGTTGGAAATATAATTCACCTTAACTCCCAGGTATTGATTAATAAACTGTACGTATTGCTGCATGGCCGCCGGCAAATCTTTTTCAACTTTTAAAACGGATGAATCAGTTTTCCACCCTTTGAATTTTTTATACACAGGGTCAAGGTCGATTCCCATCATTTGATAGGGAACTTCCTCAGTGTTCTTTCCATTTGAACTATATGCTGTGCAAACTTGTAATTCTGCAAACGCATCCAGCACATCGGCTTTTGTCATGACAATTTTTGTCACCCCGTTAATGATACAAGCGAACTTCAATGCCACAAGATCGATCCAGCCACAACGACGCGGGCGACCGGTAGTAGCTCCAAATTCATTTCCGATCCGTCTTAGTTCCTCCCCGGTGGCATCCTCAAGTTCTGTCGGAAATGGTCCGCCGCCCACACGGGTGCAATAAGCTTTTGTTACTCCCAACACATCTTTTATTTTTTGGGGAGCAACCCCTAAACCGCTGCAAACACCGGCGGTAATGGTGTTGGATGAAGTAACAAAAGGAAAGGTTCCAAAATCTATATCAAGCATGCTTCCCTGGGCGCCTTCTGCCAAAATCTTTTTTCCTGAAGACAAATGTTCATTAATAAAATATTCACCGGAAACAATATTCAGGCTTTTTAGAAATTCAACCCCATCAAAAAACTCTCTTTCCCATGCCGAAATGTCTTCATCAAAAGAATAAGCATCCAGCAGCTGGCGATGTTTTTTATATAATTTATCGTAGGCAGACTTGAAATCATCGCGAAACAGGTCGCCAACCCTTAGGCCATTACGACCGGTCTTATCCATATAGGTGGGACCGATACCTTTTAACGTCGATCCAATCTTATCGTGACCTTTTGAAAGTTCGGAAGCCTTATCAAGGGCTCGATGCGTTGGGAGTATCAGGTGAGTTCTTTCCGAAATAAAGAGATTCTTTTTTACATCAACACCAAATCCGGCAACGGTGTCACACTCCCTTTTCAATGTAACGGGGTCAAGAACGACGCCTCCCCCAATAAGGTTAATGGCATTTTCATGAAAAACACCGGATGGAATCTGGTGCAATACAACTTTTTTATCTCCTACATATAAGGTATGTCCCGCATTGGGTCCACCCTGGAAACGTGCAATCAGATCATATTTCGAAGCGAAAAAGTCAACGATCTTTCCTTTTCCCTCATCGCCCCACTGCAAACCAAGAATTACATCGATCATATATAGTGATTATTATAAGTTATTATTTTATCGGCTTAATTGCTACTATTAGACTTTGTTGCGACGCTCCGTTCATCTTTTGTAAGTCTATGGAGCAGATCAGGGCCTCGTCTTGAGGCGGGGGCAAAAATAAGGGGAAAGAATAATGAATAACTAACAAAAAATACTGACTTATGAACACAAATAAATCTACCTGATCAATGTCACCGTCCCTTTCTTCGTGATCACTCTTCCATCACGGGCAACACCCTGTACCATCCAAACAAATGTTCCTGTTGGTTGATCCACACCACTGATACGCCCATCCCATCCTTCGTTCAGTTTTGCAGTAGAATAAATTAACCGACCCCATCGGTTATATACACGGAAATAATTAAGTTTTGTAACACCAACTGTGAAGGGTTTGAATTTATCGTTCTTTCCATCATTATTTGGAGTAAAGCCGGTTGGCATATAGATCTCGGGGCCTTTGAATACTTTAATATTTACCTCAGCCTCTCCTTCGCAACCCGCCGGCGTTTTTGCTGTCACGGTATAGGTGATATCGGAGGTAATACTAATAATGGGACCTGGAATAAATGGATTATTTAACCCTGTTCCGGGACTCCATGAATAAATCGTCGCCGGCGAAGATGCAAGCAACTGGAACTGATCACCAGCAAATACAACTGTATCTGCAGGGTTTGTTTTTACAATGATCGGGGGCGTCACCGTCACGATAACCTTGTCAGGCACCAGCGAAGAACACCCCTTTGCGTCAATAACATTCAAACTATAGGTTATTGTTTGTGAAGGAGTGCAAACAGGGTCAGCCAGCGTTCCATTGCTTAGTGTTGATGACGGCGTCCAACTATATTGAACACCACCTGATCCCTGCAATTTGTGATTCTGTCCATAACAAATCTCAACATCGGATCCTGCATCGGGTATTGGGGCCGGATCCACGCTGACAACTACTGTATCTTTCCCTGTACATTGACCAAAAGTGGCGGTAACGATATATTGCGTTGTCACAGCAGGATTTGCTACAGGGTTTTGAATAGTTGCATTGTCCAGGCTTGAACCTTGTGTCCAGGAAAACTGCGTCGCATTACTTATCACACTCAATTGTGTTGATTTGCCTTCACAAATGGTTACATCCTGGGAAGCTGTAACGGAAAGATTATTGGTTAATCCAACCGTCACAGGCGGAAGACCAAGAACACAATTGTTTGCATCAACGATCATGATATTATAAGTGCCAGGAACTACAGTAAAGACATTTGAAGTTTGCAGTGGTGGCACAGTTAATGAATAATTTAATGGCGCAGTACCACCAGATGCAGAAACTGTTATTTGTCCGTCGGCTCCTCCATTGCAGGTTGCGTCCGCTACAACAGCGCTTCCTGTCAAAGCTGCTGGTTGATTTATTGTAATTGATTTGGTGACAACACATCCATTAACGTCTTTACAGTAAACTGTATAATTACCCGCGGTAATTGTATTAAAGACATTTCCAGCCTGCCAATTCATATTATTAAGAGAATACTGGTATGGACCTGACCCGCCACTGATGGTTGCGGTAATTGTCCCGTCCGCATAACCAAAACAACGTGGCGCTTGTGCCGTCAGCGTTACATTTAATGCAGCAGGTTGACCAATGGTAACCGGTTGTGAATTTGAGCAGGCATTATTGTCTTTGTAATAAACCGTATAGGTTCCTGCAGCAAGATTAGAAAAAATATTGCTTGTTTGCCAGGTTGTATTATCGAGTGAATATTGAAAAGGCGGCGTACCATTTGAAAGGTATACAGAAATCGCACCATTAGATCCCCCATTGCAGCTTACATCAGATTTAAAAATACTTGCCACTAAGGGAGCGCCGGGATTTACAACCACTGGGTAAATTGAACTGCAACCTGTGGCATCGGTGATCTTTACTGAATAATTTCCCGGTGCCAACCCGACAAATATATTAGTTGACTGGGACGGGCCGCCATCCAGGGAATATTGATACGGAAGATTACCGCCACTGGCATTTACAGTAATAGTCCCGTTATTTATACCCGTACATGAAGTTGGTGTGGGATTTAACGTCGCTGTGATTCCTGCTCCTTCAGTAATGACAATGGTAGTGGAACCAGCACATCCAATGGCATCTGTGACACTCACATTATAACTTCCCGCCGCAAGGCTGGTGAAAATATTACTTGTTTGAGGAGCGCCCCCATTTAATGAATATTGTATCGGTGTATAAATCGAAGGAGGAAGGATTGTGATACTACCTGTGTTCATACCTGTGCAAGCCGAATTGATAGATGTATAGCCAACTCCAAGAATTCCCGTTCTGGTAATGGTTTCTGTGAATGTAGAGTTGCATCCATTCGCATCGGTCACATAAATACTATAAGTTCCATCAGCAAGATTATTAAAGGTATTACTGCTTTGAAGCGGACCACTGTTAATAGAATATTGATAAGGAGGCACACCATTTCCTGCAGGCACATTCACTGTTAGTGAACCGGAAGAACCTGTAGTACAATTAAGATTTGTAACAGTGGCGGTTGCTCCCAAACCATTAGCTTTATTTATGGTAATGGTATCTTCAGTAATATATACGTCGGTTGGGTCCGAACAGGATTGATAGCTTGTCCTTACAACAAATTGTTCGGATGTTCCAGAAGGACAGATATTCGAAAAACCCAATCCGATGGTACCGGGTGTTACAGATGATGTAGTGGCTGTTGCCACCAATGAACCACTCATGGTAAACAATTGCGAATTGATGAATCTTGTTGCTCCACCAGAAGGGACAAAACGATAAGCTTCATTTCGAGCGGTCCAAAGAGATGCGTTTTTACCGGGTGCTGCTACGGCCGCATTTCTCGCCCAATTCTGTACTCCCATTATTGCATTACCACCACCCGGATTACTGTTTGCAATACAAGTTTTGTTTTCAATATAAACTTCTATGATGCCGGTTGACTCATAAAGAACAATTTGAAATGTAGAAGGGTTCTGAGAATTACAATTTGCACCACCTGTTGTATAATTACCTTGGTTAAACATTCCCACATGATAATAACTTGCAATAAACTTTCTGCAGGGAGCCGTTCCTTCCACCCTGTATTCAATTTTTCTGTCAGGAGGGCTGGCTTGCGCAACGGGATAGACATCTGTAAATACTCCCATCACGGATGCTTTTGGATAATAAGCGGCACCCGCGCTGCAAATAGATCCACCTGCATAAGGAATGGGTTGGGTTTGCTGCCATGAGTTTCCACAGGAAGCATTTGCCTGGTCAAAGGTGATTAGGCCATTAGAACCGATAACACACTTATTGAAAACCGTATCGTAAAAACAAAAATTAAATCCCATATCAATCACGGAGCTATAAATATCATCTACATAAATGGAAGTAATTTCATTACCACCTGGTGTCGTATACGCGTATGGGATATACGGGATCCGCGTTACAATATATGTTGATGTTGTTTTAAGATCAGGTGCCTGCAGAGTTACATTTCCGCAGTTAACACCACAGGCAAGATTGATAACAGTACCGTTATTGGAAGAAGCACAGCTTTGCGAATAAGCACCAGTAGTCCCTGAAATAATTAACCAGAGAAAAAACATTCCCACATGGTACTTTCTCATAATAAGTTTCGAATCGCGTTTTGGTAAAATGAGAACAGAAAGATAATGATTTATTGAGCAGGAAGCAATGGTTATTCGGTATCGTATCGATCAACTTTTTCTATTCCCGGCAAGGCCAAAAGTCTTGAAACCAATTCATCCAACTCCTCCTTATCATGGACATAGAGTTTTATATTTCCTTCAAACACACCCTCTTTGGCTTCAATGGTCAGGGCGGCAATATTGATACGTAATTCTCCGGATATCAGGCTGGTGATCTTATTCACCACACCCACATCATCGAGGCCGACAATTTTTAAGCCGGTAAGGAATGAAATCTCCTTATTCTTGGCCCATTTTGTTTTTACAATACGATGGCCAAAATTAGCCATCAGCTTTGCTGCATTTGGACAATTGGTTCTGTGTATTGTTAATCCTTTTCCTGTTGTTACAAAACCAAACACGTCATCACCCGGAATAGGCTTGCAGCAATTCGCAAGATTATAAACGATCTTGTCACTGCTTTCACCAAAAATGATAAGCTCTGCATCTTTTTTTGCTAGTGGCGCATGAACGCCGTCAACTTTTATTTCATGGATCTTAACTGGTTTTGGCGGTTCTATCTTATCACCAAAAACTTTAAAATCCTTTAATTCTTTCAGATCGATATTCTTAATGGCAACCTGGTAAAACAAATCAAGAGCAGAATTAAGTTTATAGTAAGACCATAACTCGTCGATATTATGCTGGTTGAAAGCCGCCCCCATTCCTTCCACCTTTTTTTGAACCATATACTTTCCTTCATCAGCAATTTTGCGTTTTTCTTCTTTTAGCGCATCACGAATTCGTCCTTTTGCCTTTGAAGTAACAACAAAATTCAACCAATCTTCATTTGGTTTTTGCTTATTGGAAGTAATGATCTCCACCTGGTCACCACTACGAAGCTTATGGCTTATCGGTACAAGCTTATGATTTACTTTGGCGCCAATTGTCTTGCTGCCAACGGCACTATGAATAGCAAATGCAAAATCAAGAGCCGTAGAGCCAACAGGCAACATTTTTACATCACCCTTTGGTGTGTACACATAAATCTCTTCCGCAAGAAAACTTGTTTTAAAATCCTGCAGAAAGTCAACTGAATCGGTATCCTGGTTACCGATCACTTCACGAATCTGTTGAAACCATTTATCAAAACGATTTTCATCGGAGCTTCCTTCTTTATACTTCCAATGTGCGGCCAACCCTTTTTCCGCAATTTCATTCATTCGCTTCGTCCTGATTTGCACTTCCACCCATTTTCCCTGCGGACCCATCACGGTCGTGTGTAACGCCTCATAGCCATTACTCTTGGGATTACTTAACCAGTCTCTCAATCTTTCAGGCGCTGGCGTATATTCATCCGTAATTATTGAATAAACTTTCCAGCAATCACTTTTTTCATTTTCGGGTAGCGAATCAAGAATGATACGAATCGCGAACAGGTCATATACTTCTTCAAAACTCACACCCTTCTTCTTCATTTTATTTTGGATAGAATGTATATGCTTTGGTCTTCCGTATATTTCAAACTTCAGCTCTGCTTTGTCAAGTTTATCCCTTAATGGTTTTATAAATTCATTAATGTATCGTGTTCTTTCTTTTTTTGTTTCGGCGAGTTTTCTTGCGATCTCTTTGTAAGTGTCCGGCTCCAGGTATTTCATCGCAAGATCTTCCATTTCTGTTTTAATATTATACAAACCCATGCGATGTGCAAGTGGTGCATAGACATACACAGTTTCTGAAGAAATCTTCAATTGCTTGTCGGCTTTCATATGATCGAGGGTACGCATATTGTGCAATCGATCCGACAGCTTGATAAGGATCACTCTTGGATCATCCGTAAGGGTAAGCAGGATCTTTTTGAAATTCTCTGCCTGTTGTGATGCATTGACATCAATCACATTGGAAATTTTGGTGAGCCCATCAACGATCCTTGCAATCTCATTTCCAAATTCCCTTTCAATATCTTCCAAACTGATGTCCGTGTCTTCCACCGTATCGTGCAGTAAAGCGCAGATAGTAGAGCGAACCCCAAGACCAATTTCTTCAACACAGATCCTTGCCACGGCGATGGGATGAAGGATATATGGTTCACCGCTTTTCCGGCGCATGGTCTTATGAGCTTCAATCGACATTTCAAACGCAGTACGAATAAGTCGCTTGTCACCGGGTTTTAATTTTGTTTTTAATGCGCGCAATAAGGCACGGTATTCCCTCAGGATCAGTTTCTTTTCCTGCTCTTCATTCAAATTGTATTTGGGTAACTGTGCGAGGGTATCCATGAACAGCGAATTTACTTAAAAACAGCCGTTTTTTCTGAATGAAAACACTTAGCTTTGCCGCCCCAATTTGGAAATAACATTATGAAATAACAAATCATAAATCCCAAATTCCATGTGAAAACGCTGCTTTTGGAATTTGGTATTTGTTTTTTGGAATCTTCCCGGATGTGGTGAAATTGGTAGACACGTCAGACTTAGGATCTGATGCCGTAAGGTGTGGGGGTTCGAGTCCCTCCATCCGGACACCGTAGAGACAAGGCATGCCTTGTCTCTACCCTCAATTGAAAAATCATGGCTACAGTTACAAAAGAAAATATCGGTTTGTTGAACGAGAAGCTTACGCTGAAACTTGAAAAAACCGATTATCTCCCCGAATTTGAAAAAACATTAAAGGATTATAGCAAGAATGCAAATATTCCCGGGTTTAGAAAAGGGATGGTGCCTGCAAGCCTGATCAAGAAAATGTATGGCCCCTCTGTGTTTACTGAACAAGTGCTTCGCTCAGTTGACAGGGAACTTATAAAGTACCTGGAAGAAGAAAAGCTCGACATATTCGCTCAGCCGCTGCCGGTTGAAATGGATATTCGCCAGCTTGATGTAAATAATCCTGCCGATTATACTTTCCATTTTGAAATTGGAATGAAACCGGAATTTCAATTGGCCGATCTTTCAAAAGCAACGATGACCAGATACAAAGTGAAGATTACCGATGACATGATCAACAATGAGATCACGCGTTTGCAGAACCGGTATGGCAATATGAAAGATGAGCACACCGTCAATACCGAAGAAAATGTGTTGAATGTGATCTTTACCGAAGTAGATGGGAACGGAAATGAGATTGAAGGTGGAATTAAAAAAGATAATTCACTGCTTGTAAAATATTTCAAAGAAGATTTTCGAAGCAACCTCATGGGTAAAACGATCAATGATTATGTGATCGCCCAACTTGACAACGCATTTGCAGAAAAGGAACTTGAGTTTATCATTCCTGATCTTGGTCTTGACAAAGATGATTCAACTGCTCCAACAAGGCATTTTAAAATACAGGTCACTAAGATCGGATTGATGGAGAAAAGAGAATTGAACGAAGAATTCTTCAAACAACTTTATCCAAATGCAGAAGTAAAGTCAGAAGCTGATTTTCGAAATAAGATCAAAGAAGAGATCCAAATTTATTGGGATAACCAGGCAAAAAGTCAATTGCAACACATGGCATATCATGAGTTGTTGGATGGAACTAAGATTGACTTCCCCGAATCATTCCTGAAAAAATGGATGACAACACAGGGTGAGAAAGAAAAACCCAAAACTGTTGAAGAAGCAGAGAAAGAGTTCCCCGTTTTTAAAAACCAATTGAAGTGGAGCCTGATCAGTGATAAAATTGTGAGGGAAAATAATATTGAAGTAAAACCTGACGAGCTAAAAGCTTTTGCCAAACAACAACTTTTTGGTTACATGGGTATGCAAAGTGCTGGCGACGATCAGCCATGGGTTGAAAGTTATATTAACAAGATGATGCAGGACCGCAAATATGTTGAGGATGCCTATAACCGGCTTCAAGGTCAGAAGGTATTTGACTGGGCAGAAACCCAGGTGACAGCAACTGAAAAAGAAATTGCCATGGAGGATTTTGTGAAGATGCAGGAAGAACATCAGCATCACCATCATTAAACTCCTGCCTCCCCTACTGCGGAGAACCCAGGCTTGAACTAATTTAATTTTAGGAGTTGATTTGATCAACTCCTTTTTATTTGTGCCAATTCGTCTTGATTCAGGGAGCACTGGTGTCCGTTGACAAAAAATTGGCATTCATTCGTGTCACTGATTTTGTGATTTTGCCATTTGGACGGATATTTGAGGAGTTGGTTGACTGGTTAATGGGTTTATTAGTTTATTGGTCTATTGGTAAACTGATATCTTCTAATTAACTAATTAACCAAGTAACTAATTAACTAATAAACGAAACATGAGTTTTAATTCAGAATTTGAAAAATATGCGGTGAAGCACCGCGGGCTTTCGAGCAACACGCTTCATAGTTATGCAAGCCAGCTTGTAACAGGTCTTACTCCAAACATCATTGAAGAACGCCCAATGAATGTAGCTGTAATGGATGTGTACAGCCGTTTGATGATGGACCGTATCATCTTTTTGGGTTATCCTATCAATGATGAGGTGGCAAATATTGTGACAGCACAATTGTTGTTCCTCGACTCCACAGACAGGACAAGAGATATCAATATGTACATCAACAGCCCCGGCGGTGCTGTCTACAGCGGGTTGGGTGTGTACGATACCATGCAGTATGTAACTCCGGATGTGGCGACAATTTGTATTGGTGTGGCTGCTTCGATGGCCTGTGTGTTACTCGCTGCCGGAACAAAAAGCAAAAGGGCCGCATTGAAACATGCAAGAATCATGATGCACCAGCCCAGCGGTGCAATCGGCGGGCAAGCCAGCGATATTGAAATTACTGTAAATGAAATAAGGAGATTGAAATCTGAATTGTACGATGTCATCAATTACCACTCGGGTAAAGATGTGACACAGATCGAGAAAGATTTTGATCGTGACAGGTGGATGACGGCCCCTGAAGCAAAAGAATATGGCCTGGTGGATGAGGTGTTGGTGATCAATCCAAGGAAGGTGAAGAAAGATTAACCCCCTGTCCCCTAAACGGGCGACTAAGATCGAACAGACTTTTAAAAGTTGAAGTTATTATTACTGAAAGATGATAAGAATTGTAAAGGCTGATAACTATAAACAAAAAACTATAAACGATAAACTATTCATATGAACAGAAAGAATTTTGAACACAAAGGTTGGAGAATGGATGAGGAACCAGATGAAGATGAAAAGGAAAGAGAAGACAAACGGGATGATCTGGTCATGCTAAACAAAAAATTGGAAAAATATTTCTTTGAAAGAAGAGAAGTATACCTATGGGGAGTTGTGGACGATAAATCAGCAAGAGAAACCGTCTCAAAATTTCTGTTGCTGGATGCCGATAAGCCGGGCGAAGAAATAAAATTCTATATCAATAGCCCGGGTGGTGTGGTAACCAGCGGCATGGTAATGTATGACACAATGCGAATGATGAAATCGCCGGTGAGTACGATTTGTATGGGACTGGCAGCTTCGATGGGAAGTATTTTGTTGAGTGGTGGAGTAAAGGGAAAGCGTTTTATTTATCCGCATGGCGAAGTAATGATACATCAGCCTTCGTTGGGTGGCTATATCCGCGGTGTAAGTGCCGACCTTGAGATACAGGCGATTCAAACCAGGAAGGTAAAAGAAATAGGCGCCAAGATCCTGGCCCAGAACTGCGGCAAGACCATGGACCAGGTGATGAAAGATTTTGACCGCGACTACTGGATGGACGCCAAAGAGGCGATCGAGTACGGAATTGTCGATGGCATTGTGGAGAAGCTCTAAACTGTTCTTTGGCAACCCTTTAACATGCGTTTATAAAATAAATCCGCCTCTCTCCGGGTGGATTTATAATTTTGCTGATTGCTTACCGTTTAAGTCCAATAAATAAATGGCTAAAAATCCTTTACACTGTTCTTTCTGCGGACGCAACCGCGACGAGGTGAAGATCCTTATCGCCGGCCAGGAAGGGCATATCTGTGAAAACTGCGTCGAACATGCACGCGAGATCATCGAACAGGAATTAATGACCAAGGATGAACGCATTCCCTCTTCATTTAAGCTTACCGTAAAGAAGCCCGTTGAGATCAAAAAATTCTTAGATGAATATGTGATCGGGCAGGATGAAGCAAAAAGGGTTTTAGCCGTTGCAGTTTACAACCATTATAAACGATTACAGCAAAAAGCTAATGAATCGACAACCAATGAAGTTGAGATCGAGAAGAGCAATATCATCATGGTTGGCGAGACAGGTACCGGTAAAACCTTGCTTGCAAAAACAATCGCACGCCTATTAAATGTTCCATTTGCTATCGTTGATGCCACTGTATTTACGGAAGCGGGTTATGTAGGCGAAGATGTCGAAAGCATTTTGACAAGATTACTCCAGGTTTGTAATTATGATGTGCCTGCAGCTGAACGCGGTATCGTTTACATAGATGAAATAGATAAGATTGCACGCAAAGGCGATAATCCTTCCATTACACGAGATGTAAGCGGTGAGGGTGTGCAACAAGGAATGCTGAAATTACTGGAAGGCACAGATGTATTAGTTCCACCGCAAGGCGGACGTAAACATCCTGAACAAAAACTCATCAAGATCAATACTCAGAATATTCTCTTTATTTGCGGTGGTGCATTTGATGGAATTGACAAAGTGATTGCCCGCAGAGTGCAAACGAATACGATCGGTTTCAATGTTGACAAAGAACAACAGGATGCTATGAAGAAGAATTTACTTCGCTATGTAAATGCTCCTGACCTGAAAACTTTTGGTTTGATCCCGGAATTGTTGGGTCGTTTACCTGTTGTTACCCATCTTGATCCGTTAGACGCTCCTACGCTTCGTGCTATCCTTACTGAACCAAAGAATGCATTGATAAAGCAATACCGGAAATTATTTGAGCTGGAAGGAATCCAGTTAACAATAGAACCATTGGTTCTTGATTTCATGGTGGAAAAAGCGGTAGAATACAAACTGGGTGCCCGTGGTCTTCGCAGCATTTGCGAAAGCATTCTAACCGATGCCATGTTTGAGCTCCCCGGTACAAATGAAAAATCTTTTGTGCTGGATATTGACTATGCCAAGAGGAAGTTTGAAAATAGTAAGATCAGCCTTCTGAAAGTTGCATAAACCAGGATGTAAGGATTATTAAGATTAATGATGATATTTGGTCAGAGAAATCTGACCTTTTTTATTTCTAAAAATAATTTATGCAGGAATTGATCGATCGCCTGGTTGCGACCGGGTTAACGGAACAACAGGCCATGAAGGCAAT
>Ga0075419_10000415_pt1 | contig 26370 bp, 16 predicted proteins | sample SoiMetdeltSBSDD3_FD_76900 | JGI IMG/M metagenome (GOLD analysis project Ga0075419, IMG submission 76900) | Bulk soil microbial communities from a Populus tree surrounding site in Tennessee, USA - Soil MetaG P. deltoides SBSDD3 | ecosystem: Environmental > Terrestrial > Soil > Tree plantation... | reverse complement strand
TTGCTCTACCCGGCAAGCTTCGTCCACTTCATGACGGTGTTCCCGCGGCCGCGCTGGAGCGCCGGTTCGCGACTGCGCAACCCGTGGTTCTGTCTGACGCTCGTGAGCTACGCCGTGCCGCTGCTGGTGGCGTTCGTGGGCTCGGACTCGGTGCCGCCCGAAGTCCTGGGCACGTGGTACCCGGGGGCCGCGGCCGTGATCGGCACCGCGTCGCTGCTCTTGCGCTACAGCCGGAGCGAACCCGGCTGGTCGCCCACCGCCACGCAGCGCCTGCTCGCGGTGGTGGTGGCGCTCGCCATGCTCGTCAGCAACCTGGCGTTCGGCGGCGACCGCGTGGACCCGCTGCTCGCCGCGGCCACACCCGCAGCCCCCGTGCACGTGCTGCTCACGATCGTGCTGGCGCTGTGGCTCGCCACGCCCATCCTGCTCTCGTACCTGATCGCCGACGACGCGCTGTTCGACCCGCGCCGGCTGATCGTGGGCGGACTGCCGTATGCGCTGCTGTCGGGACTGCTGGCGGCCATCTACCTGGCGATCGTCTTCGGCGGCCAGCGGCTGTTCGCGACCGTGACCGGCGAGCAGGCACTCGCGTTCAACGTGATCGCCGCGCTCATCCTGGCGTTCCTGTTCGCGCCGCTGCGCGAGCGCGTGCAGCGAGCCATCGCGCGCGTGTACGGCCGCGACCCGGAAGCCCTGCGCGCCGCACTCGACGCCGCGGGCGACAGCCTGCTCTCGGCGCTCGACCGCGACGAGGTGCGCGCCGCCGTCGAAGGCGGCATCGAGCGCGGGTTCCACCGGCGCGTCGCCATTGATTGGCCCGAGAACGGCCAGCCCGCGCTGGCCGAGCCGGCACAGGTGGCGGACTTCGCGCGCGGACCCATCACCGCGCTCTTGAAGCAAGCCGGCGTGCGGCTCGACAACCTGCGGCTCACCGCGGAGCGCGCCTCGGCCACGCGTGCCGAGTTGCGAGCACTCCAGGCCCAGGTGCAGCCGCACTTCCTGTTCAACGCATTGAACGCGCTCGCGTACCTGATCGAGACCGACCCCATGGCCGCGCAACGGTTCACCGGGCGGCTCGCCGACATGCTGCGTTACACGGTCGAGGCCGGTAAACGGCAGGCCACGCTGCTGTCGGACGAGATCGCGTTCGTCGAGGACTACCTGGGCGTGGCGCGCGAGCGCTACGAGAACCCGCTCCACTTCCGCTATCGCGGGGACCCGTCGCTGCTGTCGACGTCGGTGCCGCCGCTGCTGTTGCAGCCGCTGGTCGAGAACAGCCTCAAGCACGGTATTTCGGCCGACGGAGGCTCGTTGCGCATGACGCTGGATGCGAAGTACACGCAGGGCTGGTTCGAACTGGAGTTCGCCGACGACGGCGTGCCGCACGGGAACGGCACGCCCAGCCTCGGCGTGGGGTTGGACAATCTCGAATCGCGCGTCCGGCACTTCGCTGGGCCGAACGCGCGCGTACAGGCCACACCGCGCGGCAGCGGGGGATTCTCCGTGCGCATGGCGTGGCCGGTCCCGACCGGAGGAAGTGAGTGACGATGGACGAACGGCTGCGGGTGGTGATTGCCGATGATGAGCCGCGTGCGCGGCAGTTCCTGGAAAAGCTGCTCTCCGAGCACGACGAGGTCGAGGTGGTGGGCGTGGCGAAGGGCGGCGGTGAGGCGCTGGCGCAGATCACGAAGACGCGGCCCGACGCCGTGTTCCTGGACATCCACATGCCGGACTTGTCGGGGCTCGAGGTGGCGCGGCACCTGAAGGGCGACGACGCCCCGATCGTGGTGTTCGTGACCGCGTACGACCAGCACGCGGTGGAAGCGTTCGAGCTGGCGGCACTGGACTACGTCCTGAAGCCCATCCGTCGCGACCGGCTCTCCGAGACGGTGCAGCGCGTGATCCGCGAAGCCAAGCTGGGGGCCAAGCGCTCGGGCAACGCGGCCGCGGTGCGCACGGCACTCGCGTCCGACCCGCTCCAGACGAACCCGGCGCGCTTGCTGCGGCTGCCGGTCCGTCACCGGCGCGAGGTCAAGCTGCTGGACCTGGGCCAGGTGCCGATCGTGTTCTCGCGCGACCGGCTGGTGCTCGCGCGCTCGGACGCCAAGGAGTACCTGGTCGACTACACGCTCCAGGAGCTGGAAGAGCGGCTGCCCGAGGGCCAGTTCGTGCGCGTGCACCGCGGCGCGCTCGTCAACATGAGTGCGATCGAGAGCTACGGTGCCGAGGACGGCGTGCTGGTGCTGCGGCTCAAAGACGGCACGCGTGTCGAGGCGAGCGAACGGCGGGCGGCAGAGGTGCGGCGAAAGCTGAGATGACGCGGCGGCGGGGGACTCAGGGCGTCAGGACGATCCGCCTTTTGTCCTCCCCGCCGGGGTGGCGGTAGCGAACCACGTATATGCCGACGGCGAGCCGAGAGCTCCCCGAGCGGCCGGCCCATTCCACGGCGTGCGTTCCCGCCGGCCACGTGCCCTGTGCGAGCGTCGCGACGCGCCGCCCCTGCAGGTCGAACACGTCGATCTCGATCGCGGCCGGCACGGCCAGCTCGAACTCGATCCGCACCGGCCCGCGCGACGGATTCTGCCCCAGCACGGTCAGCCTCGACGTGCCATTGCAGCCCACGCCGAGCGCGCCCACCTGGCCGCACCCGGACGGATTCACGAGCGGCGAGGTGGAAGCGAGTCGGAAGTCCCCGTTCGCCGCGCCGCAGAACTGCGGGTCCACGGCGCGGTCCTCGCTCGACATCGGCAGGCCATTCACGGTGCCGAGCCCGTTGCCGAACCAGTCATTGCAACGGACAGTAGTCACCTCGGTAACGCCCCACTCGACGCCGTAGCGACCGTTGCCGAAGCCGATGTTGCCCTCGAACTCGTAGCGGCCGCCGCTGACGTAGACCTCGGACTGGAAACCGGTCCAGCCATTGAGGCTGCTGGTGTTGTTCTTCACCTCCAGGAGGCTGGCGCCACCCTCGCCGAGGTGGATGCCGTAATAGCGACAGCCCCACACCACGTTGTCCACGACCGCGCAGCGTGAGCTGACCATCGCGAGCATCCCGGAGCCAGTGCAGTTCGCGACGGTATTGCCCTGGAGGACCAACTCGTCTATTCGGTCCGTGCCGATCCCGTACTGTCCGCCGCATCGCTCCACGCGATTGCGAAGGATGTACGCACGCGCGGCTCCGCCCGTGCCGATGCCGCCGCCCACCATGTCCCGCACCACGTTGTCCTCGATGCGCAGCGTATGGAACACGCCCAGATACAGCCCGCTTCCGTATCCTTCCATGAGGTTCCCGGTGACGGTCGCCTCGCTGAGCTCGGAAGTCATGATCGTGATCGCGGATCGCGTGCCATCGCCGTGGAACTCGCTGTTCTTCACCGTGAGGCCGCAGTCATCGCCCCCCGCGACCAGGTGGCTTCCTTGGAAGACGCAGGAGTCCACGAGGAGGCCGCCGTCCGTGTGCACGAGGTCCTGGTCGAACTGGCACCCCTTGATCCTGAGTTGGGTCGCGTCGGGACTCTCGAAGAGATCCAGCAGGCCTCCTCGGAGCCGGCAGTTCTCCAGCACGATCTGGGAGGGGCCGTCCTGGCAGGAGGTGCGGATCTGCCCGCTGAACTCGAGGCCGCGCACGCGGAACTCCGCGACGTAGCCGGGCACGGACCCCAACGTCATCCCCGACACGATCGGTCGCTCGAAGCCGGGCCCCTCGGGAATCCCCAGCAGCGCCACGCGTGAGAACAGCACCAGGCTCTCCGCATACCTTCCGCTTCGCACCAGCACGGTGTCCGGCAGTGCGTCCAGCGCCCCTTGGATCGTCGGGCTGTCATCGGGCACGGTGAGTCGAGAAGCACTCACGGGCGCGACGACCGTCACGGCAGCCAGCAGTGCGAGAGCGCACATCGCGCATCGTCCCACCGGGCGCGGCCGCCTGCTCCGGAGGAAGGCGCGGAGCGCGGCATCTCGTCGGGACGCTGTGGGGCGCATGCGCGCCTCCGGGGTCGATGAAACGTGACCGGGGCCGCCGACTGTCCGTGGTGGGCGAGGGAGCTCGAACCAACTCCAGTCTCCCACGCTCGCCCCGCCGCTCGAAGCCACATCTCGGAGCCGCGCTCGTCTCGAGCGTCGTCGTGTCCCGACGCGGGGCGATCTGCAACCCCGCACGAAGCACCACGACACGGGTTCGGTCACATCGAACAGACGTGCATTCGTGCAAATCCGCTCAGGCGTGCCGAGCCTTGCTTCGCTGCGACCGCAGGGCGTTCTGGAGCGCCACGCCGGCGCGGTTCGATGAGCCGCTCCCCGCGCCGAGCGAGGCCTCGCTCAGTTGCTCGGTAGCCCCGGGATCGCCATCGGCGGCGCCGCCGGTTCGGGCCAGCGCAGCTTCGCGGCGAGCGCCTGGTCGACGCTCACGTGGTAGGCGGTCGAGAGCGAGTCGGTGAACTCGCGGAAGCGCTGATCGCGCGCCAGGTCGTTCGCGTTGCCGGCGATGCTCTGGCGCACGGATTCGGGCAGGTCTTCCCACTTCTGCTCATGCATCTTCTTGTCGGTCATCTGCATGATCCGCCAGCCTTCGGCAGTGCGCAGTGGCCCGATCCACATGCCCAGAGCCTGCTGCGTGAGCACGCTTTCGTACGAGGCCCACTGCGGATCGCTGCTCGGGTAGGTCACGACCTGCTCGGTGACCGCGGGTGCGCCCGCGACCTGCTTCGCGGCCTCGGCGAGTGAGTGCTGCATCGCACCAGCCTGGGCGACGATCGCGACCGCGGCGGAGTCGGGCGAGTCGAGGACGGCGAGCGTCACCGAGGCGAGGCGCGCGAACTGGCCCTTCACGCGATCCCACGCCAGGGCGATGATCTCCGGTCCCGCCGCGGGCACGCCCTGGATGGCGACTTCATACGCACCCTGCAGCAGGGCCTGCTCGCGCTTCGAACGCAGGCTCGCCACCGCCTCGGGCTCCTCGTGCAGGTGGCGCTGCTTCGCCTCGGCCACGGCGACGCGCGTCATCACCTGCGCCTCGATCCAGATCTCGATCGCCGGCAGCAGGTTGGGCGGCGGCTGCTGGTTGTCGGCGCGCGCCATGTCCGCGTACGCGTCGTCCAGCGTGTACGTCTGTCCGTCGTACGTCGCCAGCGGTGTGCGCCGCATCTCGGGCGTGACCGGGAGGGGGTCCGCGGGGGACATGACCCGGAACAGGAGCTGCGAGCCGCCACTCACCGCGCGCACGTCGTGGGCTTCCTTCATGGACAGATAGGCACGGTTGAACGCCGCACGGAACTTACGCTGGCGGGCAAGCTCGTACATGCTGGCGCGCAGCACCTCGAACTCCTGCTGCTTGCGCGGCCGGCGCTCGCTCACCATCATCACGAACCAGCCCTCGCGCGATTCCAGCGGCTCGCTGATCTCGCCCAGCTTCTGGTGGCGCAGTGCGCCATCGAGCGGGTCGGGCAGCGCGCCGGGGGCCACCCAATCGAGGTCGCCGGTCGGGGGCAGCACGCCGAGCAGGCTGTAATCCACCGCTACCTGCGCGAACGCCTCGCCCGCGCGCAACCGCTTGATGACGTTCAGCGCGCCCTCGCGCGACGACGAGTAGATCACGTGCGCGTGCGATTCCTCGTTGCGAGCCTCGTAGAGCGCGCGCGCCTCGGCCTCGGACACGCGCTGGCCCTGCACCGCCACGCGCGCATAGAGCATCTGGAGGAGCAGCCGTCGCTCCTCGTCCCGCTGCGTGTTCACGGCCACCGAAGAAGTGTCGTAGCCCATCCGGTGCGCCAGCTCGAGCAGCACGGCGCGGCGGCGCAGGTCGTCGAGCAGTTCGGCCTTGGCCGTCTCGGGCGCACCCCGGTACTGGGCCGCGGCCGAGGTCGCGGTGCGGTCGAAGTCTTCGACGGTCACGGTCTGGCTGCCAGCTCGGATGAGCGGCTGGCCACCGGGCGAGCAGCCGGCGAGCGCCAGCGACAGCACCAGCACCGCGAGAGCGGAACGGTTCACGCGCGTGTCCTTTCGTGGTCGGTCATGCCTGGAGGGAATGCCCGCGCAGACTAGGCGTGCGCGTGGGGGTGGGCAAGCGGGCCACCGCGCCTTCCATGCTCGCGTCTTGCCGGCCACCGCGCCGGCCTGCCGTTCACCGCGTTCGTCGGCGCGCGTTCGCGCGAACCGCTCGCCAGCGCGAGAATCGGCCGAACCGGCACCGCGCCCCGCGGGTCCCTGGCCGGCGTTCGAACAGGAGATCCAGAATGCCGCGACCCGGGAACCCCGCCGCGCATGCGGTCGTCGTGCGTTTGCCGCGAGCAGGAGTACCGCTCCTCGCCTTCCTCTTGGCCCTCGTGTGCGTGCCGCTGGCCGCGGCCGCCGAGCTTCACTGGCCCCCGGGCGAGTTGAGCGCGCACGTGCAGGCGTACTTCGCGCAACTGCGTGGCAGCGAAGCCCAAGCACGCAGGTTCTTCGCCGAGCACATGTCGCCCGCCGCGCTCGCCGACGCGTCCGTGGACGAGCGCATGGCACGGCGCACCGCCATGCTGCAGCGCACGCAGGGCCTCACACCGCTCTCGGTGATCACGTCCGAGCCGGCGAGGATGGAAGTGCGCTGCGGTGCGGGAAATGGCGACCAGGTGCTGGCGATCTTCGAGGCCGAGCCCGCGTCTCCTCACGGGCTGCTGGGTGTGCGGCTCGAAGCCGGCGAGCGCGGCGGCGGTGGCCCGCCGGTGGCGCCGGGCCCGCCGTTGGCTCCGGCGGAGGCCGCGGACAAGCTGCGCGAGTCGCTCCACCGGCATGCGCGCGCGGGCCGCTTCTCGGGCGTGGCGCTCCTGGTCCAGGGCGACTCCACGCTGCTCTCGGACGGCTGGGGATTCGCCGACCGCACGAAGCAGACAGCGATCACGCCGGCCACGCGCTTCAATGTCGGCTCGATCGGCAAACTGTTCACGCGTACCGCGATCGCACAGCTGGCGGACCAGGGCAAGCTCTCGCTCGACGACAAGCTCTCCAGGTACTTGCCGGACTTCCCGCACGCCGACGAGATCACGATCGAGATGCTCACCGAGCACCGCTCGGGCGTGGGCGACATCTTCAACGACCGCTATCAGGCCATGGACCGCTCGAAGCTCCGGCACAACCTCGACTACCTCGCGCTCATCCGTGACCAGCCGCTGTGGTTCCCGCCCGGCACCGCCAAGCGCTATTCGAACGGCGGCTACGTACTGTTGGGCGAGGTGATCGCGAAGGTCTCGGGCGAGGATTACTACGACTACCTCGCGAAGCATGTCTACGGCGTCGCCGGCATGAACCAGACCGGCGCGCCCATCGAGGGCGACGGCACGAAAGGGTTGGCGCGGGGCTACACGAGGGAAGGCGCACCCCGGGGCCAGGAGGCCGACAACGCGAAGACGCGACCCGCGCGCGGCAGTGCCGCGGGCGGGAGCTATTCCACCGCCGCCGACCTGCTGGCGTTCGACCGCGCGTTGCTGGGCGCGAAGCTGTGCAGCGCGCCATGGGCGGGATGGGTCACCGATGGCGTGAGGCCGGGGCCCGGGCCCGCAGCATCGGGCCCGCCCGGGTTCGGCTTCGCCGGCGGCGCACCCGGCATCGCCAGCGAGTGGACGCACAACGGCGAGACCGTGCTGATCGTGCTCACGAACCGCGACCCCGAAGTCTCGCAGCCGGTGTTCCAGGAGCTGCGCGACGTGGTGCGGCGCATCCGTCCGGCGGCGAAGCGCCCGAGCTGATCTCGGCTCGTCCGGTCGGCGGGCCGCTTCGGGCCCGCCCGCCGGATGGGCGCGGCTAGCGCTTCTTGCGGTGGATGCGCACGGGTGCGAGCGGCGAGCGCGTCACCGCACCCAGCAGCCGCTCGATCTCGACGGCAGCACCGGCCGCGCCGGACTCCTTCTTCACGCGCTGGGAGACCGCCTTCGCTTGCTGCGCGACCTGCTTGTCGGCGAGCAGGCGCTCGAGTTCGGCCGCGAGCGTGCCGGCATTCACCCGCTCGCGCCGGAGCATGCGCGCCACGCCGAGCCGCACGCAGCGGTCGGCGTTGTCGGGCTGGTCGTGGCTGAACGGCACCACGAGCATCGGCTTGCCGGCGCGCAGCGCCTGCGCTGTCGTGCCCACGCCGCCCTGATGCACGGTGGCGAGTGAGCGCGGCAGCAACTCGGAGTGCGGAGCGTAGGGCAGACGCACGACGCGGTCCCCCAGCGCCGAGTGTGCGACCGGGGGCACGCCCGGGACCTCGTTCATGCCCTGCTCGCCGGTGAGCAGCACGGCACGCTTGCCCAGTTTGCGAGCGGCCTCGGCGGCCGCCGAGTAGAAATCGCCCGCGGCGAGCACGGCCGAGGAGCCGAGCGTGAACGCGATCGGCGCTTCGCCCTGGCGCAGGAACACGTCCAGCGCCAGCGGCAGGCCGGTGCCTTCCTCGCCGCGGTCGTGGATCGGGAAACCCACCTGGGCGGTGTTCTTGGGCCAGTCGCGCTGCGGCGCGGCCAGCTCGCGCGAGAACATCACCAGGTGGAGATCGGGGGACCAGCCGTCGAACATCGGATGGCGCAGATCGGGCGGCAGGTCCACCGACTCGCGGATCTCGTCGAGCTTCTTGAACCAGCCCCGCGTGGCCATGCGCGCCAGCGACCACAACGGCTGCCACACCAGCGGGCCCGCGCCCCGGAGCATGCCCATCAGCGGCATCGCCGGCATGTAGGGCGGGTCGTACGCGGAGAACATGGCCATGGGCTGGAGCGTGGTGGAGACACGCGGCAGGCCCAACTTGGCCGCGACGAGCGGTGCGGTGAACGCGAGCATGTGGTAGACGATCAGCTGGGAACCGCGGCAGGCGAGGTAGAGGTCGTCGTAGGACTGGCGCAGGTAAGGCAGCACCAGCTTCTGCAGCACCACCTCGCTGCCGTTTCGCGAGTCCATGGCCTCGCGCAGCAGCTCGGGGGAGTCGCCCCAGTCCTCGTGGTGCGGGCGCACCGGCGCGAACTCCAGCTTCATGGCCTCGACGCGCTCGCGGTAGAGCGCATGCGTGGCGATGACCGGCTGGTGCCCGCGGCGCTTGAGCTCGAGGCCGACCGCCAGGTAGGGGTGCAGGTCGCCGAGCGAGCCGAACGTGGTGAGAACGATGCGCGCCATGGCGCCAGTCTACCCGCAGCGCTGCGCTCGTGTCGTCATGCGGAGCGCGACTGCCTCGCGTCGAGCGTGACTCAGCGCGCGGCCGTGGACGACCGGCGCGCCGTGCCGACCGCCGCCGCGCCACCGCTGGCCGGGCCCGCGGGGCCGCTGCCTGCGGGCTTCGCCGCCGCCGCGAGCGACTGCAGCGTCTCGCGCACCCGGTGCAGCAGCAGGATGCCCTCGCCGCGCACGCGCAGGCCGAACTCACGGCCGCTGAAGAACTCGGCCTGGAACTCGAGCCCGGTCACGAGCGCCTGGATCTCGTCGGGGCGCAGCGGCCGGCGCAGCGTGACCTCGGCCACCTTCTGGAAGATCTTCAAGCTCTCGACCGGTGCCGCACCGCCGCCCGGCTGGCCCTTGCCGAGCACGCGCAGCCGCCGCAGCTCCACCAGTGCGACGGCCGGTGCGGGCAGCGCGCCGAAGCGGTCGCGCAACTCGAGCGTGAAGTCGTCGATCGCCTCCGTGCTGCGCACGTCGGCCAGCCGGCGATAGAGGGCCAGCTTCTCGTGCTCGTCGGGCACGTAGTCGTCCGGCAGGAACGCGCTCCAGTCGGTGAGCAGCCGCGGTTCGGGGGCCACGCGTTCGGCCTCGCCCCGCAGTTCGGCGACGGCCTCTTCCAGCAGTTTCACGTACAGGTCGAAGCCCAGGCCCATGATGTGGCCATGCTGCTCGGGCCCCAGCAGGTTGCCCGCGCCGCGGATCTCCATGTCCTTCAACGCCACCTTGAAGCCCGCGCCCAGTTCGTCGAACTCCTCGATCACGCGCAGGCGCTTCTCGGCGTCCTCGGTGAGCACGCGCCGGCTCGGCACCATGAGATACGCGTGTGCGCGGTGCGAGCTGCGGCCAACGCGGCCGCGCAGCTGGTAGAGCTGGGCCAGGCCCAGCGCGTCGGCACGATCCACGATGAGCGTGTTCACGCTGGGGATGTCGATACCCGACTCGATGATCATCGTGGCCACCAGCACGTCCACGCGGCCCTCGGTGAAGTCCAGCATGACCTGTTCCAGCTTGTGCTCGCCCAACTGGCCGTGGCCCACGGCGAAGCTGACCTGGGGTACCAGCTGCTGCAGCTCCGCCGATTTGTTGTAGATGGTCTCGACGCGGTTGTGGACGAAGAACACCTGCCCGCCGCGATCCACCTCGCGCAGGATCGCGTCGGTGATGACCTCGGGGTCGTACTCCAGCACCTCGGTGTGCACCGGCAACCGGTTCGCGGGCGGCGTCTCGATGACACTCATGTCCCGCGCGCCGGCCAGCGACAGGTTGAGCGTGCGCGGGATCGGCGTGGCGGTGAGCGCCAGCACGTCCACCGTGCGCGTGAGCTGGCGGATCTTCTCCTTCTGCGCCACGCCGAAACGGTGCTCCTCGTCGATCACCACCAGACCCAGCTCGGCGAACTTCACGTCCTTCGACAACAGCCGGTGCGTGCCGATGATGATGTCGACATCTTTCCGGGTGAGCCTCGCGACGACTTCCTTCTGCTCTTTCGCACTCCGGAAGCGCGACAGAACCTCGACCTTCACCGGGAAGTCCGCGAGCCGCTCGCGGAACGTGTGCCCATGCTGTTGGGCCAGGATGGTCGTGGGGACCAGCACGGCCACCTGCTTGCCGTCCTGCACCGCCTTGAACGCCGCGCGGATGGCCACCTCGGTCTTGCCGTAGCCCACGTCGCCGCAGATCAGCCGGTCCATGGGCGCAGCGGTCTCCATGTCGGCGCGCACGTCCTCGATGGCCTTCATCTGGTCGGGCGTCTCGTCGTACGGGAACGACGCCTCGAGCTCGCGCTGCCACACCGTGTCGGGCTTGAACGCATGGCCGGGCAGCGCGCGGCGCGCGGCGTACGCTTTGAGCAATCCCTCGGCCATGTCCTGGATGGCCTTCTTCGCGCGCGCCTTGGTCTTCTGCCACTGCGCACTGCCGAGCGAGTGGATGCTGGGCCGTGCGCCGTCGCCGGCCGAGTAGCGCGACACCATCTCCAACTGGTGCACCGGGACGTAGAGCACGTCCTTGCCCGCGTAGGCGAGCTCGAGGCAGTCGGTCTCCTGCCCCGAGAGCGTGAGCCGCCGCATGCCCTTGTACACGCCGACGCCATGCTCCTCGTGCACCACGTAGTCCCCGGGCTTCAGCGCCGACAACTCGGCGGCCGTGAGCCCGCCGGTGCGGCGTGAACGCCGGCGGCGGCGCCGGTAGCGCGCGAAGATCTCGTGGTCGGTGAGCAGCGCCAGCCCGGCGTCCTTCCACGTGAACCCGGCCGAGACCAGGCCCACGCCGAGCGTGGCCCCCGCGTCCCCCATCAGCTCGTAGAGGCGGTCGCGCTGGCCCTGGTTGTCGCACAGGATCACCGGCGCGACGCCGCGCGCGGCCAGCTCCGCCAGGTGCGTCTTGAGCTTCTCGATCGAACGCTGCAGCGGTTCGGGCGGGGCCACTTCCACGACCAGCGAGGCGGCGTGCTTCGAGGCCTCGCCGGCGCGCGCGATCGCGCCCATCCAGTCCGCACCGCGTCGCGTGGTCGAAAGCTCGGTCCACGCTTCCTCGGGCAGCCACAGCTGCTCGGGCGGCGAGATCGACGGGTAGTGCGCGCGCGTGTCGTCGAACCCGCGGCGGATGCCGACCCACAGGTCCTCGGCGCGTTCCGCGAGCGCGGCCGGGTCGTCCAGCAGCACGAGGGTATCCGCGGGCAGGTGGTCCAGGAGCGAGCCCAGGTTGCTGTCGTAATAGCCGGCGAAGCGCTCCATGCCCTCGTGGAACAGGTTCCCGCCCGGTGCGGCCGCGCTCTTGCCCGCGGCCTCGTCCCCGGCCTCGCGCAGCCGCTCGGCGATGCTTTCCACCTCGTGCGGCTCCACCACGATCTCGTAGCGCGGCAGCACGAGCACGTCGGTGAGTTTCTCCAGCGAACGCTGCGAGCCGGCGTCGAAGCGGCGCAACGACGCCACGGCATCGCCGTCGAACTCGATCCGCAGCGGATCGTTCCAGCCCACCGGCCACACATCGAGGATGCCGCCGCGGCGCGCGCAGTGACCGACCGCCTCCACTTCGGGGAAGCGCTCGTAGCCCAGGAACACCAAGCGCTCGAGCAATCGGTGCGGATCGATCTCCTCGCCGGTCTTGAGCTTCAGCCGTGCGCGTGCGAGCCGCTCGGGGCGCGGCACGCGCTGCAGCACGCCACGCACCGTCGCCACCACCGTGCCCGACTCGCCCGCCGCAAGACGCGTCAGTGTCTCCAGCCGCTCGGCGGTGACGCTCGGGTGCGGCGACGAGGGGTCGTAGGGAAGCGTGTCGGGTTCGGGATAGGCCAGCGTGGCCGCGCGGCCGGCGAAATACTCGAGGTCGTCGCGTGCGGCTTCCCACGCCTCGCCGTGCGGCACCACGTAGAGCACGGGGCCGCCGAGTTCGTGCTGCAGCCACGCGGCCAGGTACGCGCGCGACGAACCGGTGAGGCCGCGCAGCGCCACACGCGGCTTCCGGCCCGCGGCATCGGCGCGCCCCCAGCCGTCGCGCAGCCGCTCGAGCAACTCGCGTGCGACCGGGCTGCGGCCGGCGTGCGACAGGAGCGACTCGGCGAGGCTGTCGCGCAGGAACACGTTCGGGGAGCTCATGCAGGTCCGTCGCCGCGAAGCGCTCGGGCGGCCCCCTTCAGTTGGCCGCGGACGAAACCGCCAGCAACTCGCGGATCGTGCGCTCGAGTTCGGCGTAGCGCGCCGCGCACGCGGCGTGGCCGGGATCGCCGGACGGATGGTACTCGCCGCCGCCCTGGCCCCAGCGCACGATGCCCTGCTGGTCGATCAGGAACGACACGCTCGTCCAGTTGCGGCCCGGGTGGTTCATGAGCCACCAGCGATTGAGCGTGCTCCACTCCTGGTCCAGCGCGAGCGGCCCGGTGTAGCCCAGTTGGCGCGCACCGTCACGCACTTCCTTGTCACTCACCTCGCGCATCGGCTTGGGGTGGTAGACGCACACCACGACCAGGCCCTGCGACGCGTAACGCTTGCGCAGTTTCTCGATGCTCGGCAGCGAGGCCTTGCAGTAGCGGCACTCGGGGCTGAACCAGCGCACCAGCACGACCTTGCCGCGGAGGCCCTGGAGCGTGAGGGGTGCGGTGTCGACCCAGCGCGTGAACGTCCACGCGCGCGCCGGTTTGCCGATCAGCTCCGCGGGCGAATCCACCGCCTCGGTCGCGCCGTGGGCCGGAGGGGCCTCCGGCGTCGATGTGCGCGCGGCGAGCGGCCGGGCGGTGGCCAGCGCAAGCAGGCATAGCCCCGCCGCGGCGGCGTTCGCCACGAGGTGCCGCAACCGGCGCGACATCGTGGCGGCCGCGCTCGCGGCGGGCCGCAGGCAGCGGCTCCGTTCCGAGGTGCGCGTCATCAACGTGGAGGCTAGTCTATCGGGCGCCATCCCCTCAATCCCGCTCATCCCCGCCCGGAGGTGACCATGAGCGCTCGCACCGTCTCCCGCCTTGCGTTCGCGCTCGCCGTCGTGTGTGCCCTGGCCACGACCGCGACCGCCCAACTGCCGGGCACGCTCCAGCATGTGGACTCCAAGGCCCCGTGTTTCCGCTGGCCTGCCGTGGACCTCGACCGCGATGGGGTGTACGACCGGATCGACCGCTGTGGCAACACGCCCAGGGGCGCGATCGTGGACGAGTGGGGCTGCCCGCTCGACAGCGACGAGGACGGTGTCTTCGACGGGCTCGACAAGTGCCCCGGCACCGCGCGCGGAGAGCACGTGGACGCGAACGGGTGCTCCAAGTCGCAGCTCTCCGGCTCGCCGCGTTCCGTCCCGCGCGAGCCCACACCCGCTCCGCCGCCCGCGCCGGTCAGCGCCAGCGAACGGCAGTTGGTGGAGGGCGGCCGCATCCGACTCGAGAACGTGTATTTCGAGACCGAGAGTGCGCGACTGCTGCCCGAGTCCGAGGCTTCGTTGAACGAGGTGGGCAGCGTGCTCGAGAAGTACCCGGGGCTGCGGCTCGAGGTGCAGGGCCATTCCGACACGCGCGGCCGGAACCACTACAACCAGACGCTGTCGCAGGCGCGCGCCGAATCCGTGCGCACCTACCTGATCGAACACTTCCGGTTGAAGCCGAACCACATCACCGCACGCGGCTACGGCGAGACGCAGCCGGAGACACGTGAGCGCAACGATGAGGAGCGGCTGCGCAACCGGCGCGTGGAGATCGCGGTGCTGAATCCGGAGGTCCTGCCCAAGGGCGTGAAGGTCGAGCACCACGACTAGGCCGCTGTGAGGCGGCATCGAGCACGAGCGCCGCGCCCCGCCTCGACCGGGGCGCGGCGCTCGTGCTTCGTGGGACGTGGGACGCTTCAGGCGCGCTTCCAGCCGCCCCCGGCCATCCCCCAGCGTGCGCTCACCGACTCGGCCACGAGCAGCAGCAGCGCGGCGATCACGAACTCCGGCCACAGCTCGCGGCCGAAGCGCGCCTGGCGGATGCGCGCGGCGAGGTCGTCACCCATGCGCACGAGCCGCACGCGGCCGTTGGGGAACGCGGCGGTCAACGAGCCCTCGGCGAGTGGGGCCAGGTCGCCCTCGCGCGCGTCGGGGTTCACCGCGAAGCTCGCGCGCAGCTGTCCACCGGCATACGCGCGATAGAGCCCCGGGCGTTCGAGCGGTGCGCTCACCGCGCGCGGCGCACCGCTTGCCGACTCCACGTGCACGGCGACGGTGCGGCCGGTCTCGTCCTCGATCCGCCACTCGGCCGATGCGGGCGCACTCCACACGTCGCCGGGGTTGAGCGACGGCGAGGCGGTGCCGCGAGCGAGGACCCGCGCACACTGGTGGACGAGCGGCAGGAACGCCCCCGACAACGCGAAGTCCGACCGTGCCAGATCCAACGGCGCGGCCAGGACGAGCGAGCGGCCGGCTTCGATCAACGCGGCGTGCCGCTCGTCGAAGCGCAGCAGCACGCGCGCACCCGCAGCCGCGCGCAACCCGGGCACGCGTGCGAAGCGCGCCTGGGTCAACGGCTCGCCGGGCCGGGTGGGGAATCCGTCCAGGATGGCGTGCCCGGCGACCGCGCGCAGCAGCCGCCACGACGCACCGGGAGGTGCCGCATCCTCGGGCGCGAGCGTGCCCGCGCCGACCGTGCGGAGCAGCTCGTTCCAGGCGGTGAGGTCGGCGCGAGCGCCGGGGGCCAGCAGCAGGCCGCCGCCCGCGCGATGGAAGTCGAGCACGGTCTGCAGCTCCGCGGGGCCCAGCCGCTCGACGTCGCCCACCACCACCAGGTCGGCATCGCCCACGCCACCCGCGAGTGCGGCCGCATCCACCGTGCGCACGGCGAGGCCCGAGGACGGCGAGCCCGCCTCGAGTGCCAGGCGCAGCGCGGACGGCGGGCCGTCCTCGCGCAACACCACGTGCAACGTGCCGGCGCGTCCCGCGGCGAACACGCGGCGGTTGTCGAGCGCCAGCGCGTCGTCGGGCAACAGCACTTCGCCTCCCGCTTCGGGCAGCCGTGCGAGCGGCACCAGTGTGCGGCCCTCACCGCGCGCGGCGAGCGAGACGAACCCGCGCCCGAGCGAGAGGTCCTGGCCGCTGGAGGCACCGCCGGCAGGCGGTGCCAGCTCGCGAGCCTCGAGGGCGAAGTCTTGGGAGACACCACCCGTGGGCACGGCGTCGTAGGACTCGGCGATCACCTCGAGCGCGGGTGCGGCACCGGCATCGGCCGCGGGTGCCAGCGTCGCTCCGGAGAGCGCGGCGTTCGCGCGAGAGCGGGGATTCAGCGGCACCAAGTAGACACGCGACGTGCCCCACGGGCCCGGCGGGGCTTCGAGCCCGCGCTCGCCGAAGCCCGTGCGCTGGAAGTCCGAGACCCAGAACAGCTCGCGGTTCAACGCGCGCGACTGGCCCAGTGCGCGCGCGGCGAGCGCCAATGCCGCGGTGTGGTCGGTGGCCGACGCGCCGGGTGCGAGCGCCTGGGCCCCGGCGCGCAGCCGGGCGGCGTCGGCGAGCGGGGCTTCCGAGAGCGGTCGCGGCGAGCGGTCGTAGGGGACCAGCAACAGCTCGTCCGCGGGTCCCAGCGTGGCGAGCAGGCTCTCCACCACGCGCCGTGCTGCCGCGGTGAGCGGACGGCCATCGGCGTCAGGAGCCCCCATGCTGCCCGAGACATCCACCAGCGCGACCAGCGTGCTCGCCGCACTCCCGCCGCGCGCGCCGCCCTGGAGTGACGGGCGCGCCATCGCCATGGCGAGCAGGGCGACCGCCAGCGTGCGCAGCAGCAGCAGCAGCCATTGCTTGAGTCGCAGCCGGCGGATCTCGCTCTGGTTCACCTCGGTCAAGAAGTCGAGTGAGGGGAACTTCACCTCGCGCGGCCGGCGGCGCGTGAACAAGTGGATCAGCACCGGGATCGCCGCCGCGCCCAGCCCGAACAGGAAGAACGGGTTCAGGAAGTTCACGCAGGGTCCTTGGCCGCACGATCACGGCTCATCGCGTCAGCTCCTGCCACGACTGCGACGCGTCGTCCCAGCACTCGATCGCGGTCACCGGGTGGATCTCCCAGCCCGTCAGCCGCACCGACTCGCGATGCAGCATCCAGTCGTTGACGATCCTGTCGTAGGGATGGTCGTAGTTCAGCCAGCCCGAGATGCGCACGCGCGCGGGGCCGGCATTCCAGCGCGTCGCACCGCCCCGGTTGGGGCGGAACGCCACCAGCAGCGAATCGTAGTCCCAGGCACGCCGCGGATAGCGCCACTGCGGCGTGATCTCGCACACCACGTACGCGGTGTCGCGATCGAGTGCGGTGCGCCGGTGCTCGGCCAGCTCCAGGTGCAGGTCGCCGTCGCCCGAGAGCAGCACGCGCTGCACCCAGCCCTCCATGCGCACCCCCTGCTGCTCGAGCGCGGCACGCTCGGAAAACGGCGCGCGGTGCGGCAGTGCGGCGAAGTCGGCCATGTGGAACTCGCGCAGCTCGCGTGGCGGCTCGAGCCGGTCCTTCATCGCACGCAGGTGGCGCGTCTCCGCCGGCAGACCCGGCGCGCGGCCCAGCAGCGCCAGGGCCACCAGCAGCAGGGCCGCGCCCAGCGCGAAGCCCAGCACGCCCAGCGAGCGCGTGATCACAGCAGCGTGGCCCGCTTCTCGAGGTAGGCCAGCAACGCGCGGTCGAACGGCATGCGCGTGTCGAGCGGTACGTAGTCGATGCGCTGTTCGCGGCACGAACGCGCGTACTGGTCGCGCCACGCGGTGAGCTGCTGGCGATAACGCGTGGCGATCTCCCACGGCTCGGTGGTGAGCTGCGCTCCGGTCTCCATGTCCACGAACGTGGACGCGTCGGTGTAGGGGAAGTCCACCTCGTCGGGATCGAGGATGTGGAACACGATCACCTCGTGGTTCCGGTGCCGGAAGTGCTGCAGGCCCGAGAGCACGTCGGCCGGCGAGTCGAGGAGGTCCGAGAGCAGCACCACGAGCCCGCGTCGCTTGATGCGCTCGGCCAGTTCGTGGAGCGCCGGCGCCAGCTTGGTGCGGCCCTCGGGCTGGCCGGCGGCGAGCGCCTTGAGCACCACGTCCAGGTGCGAGCGCACCGAGCGCGGCGGCACGTACTGCAGCGGCTTGTCCGCGAACGTCATCGTGCCCACCGCGTCCTGCTGGCCGAGCATCAGGTAGGCGAGGGCCGCGGCCAGCGAGCGCGCGTACTCCAGCTTGCTCAGTGAAGCGCGCTCGGAGCGGAACCCCATCGAGCCCGAGAGGTCCAGCAGCAGGTGCGCGCGCAGGTTCGTCTCTTCCGTGTACTGCTTCACCAGGTAACGGTCGCTCTTCGCCAGGACCTTCCAATCCAGGTTCTTGAGCGGATCGCCCGGCATGTACGGGCGGTGCTCGGCGAACTCCACCGAGAAGCCGTGAAACGGCGAGCGATGCATGCCGGCGATGAAGCCTTCGACCACCAGCCGCGCGCGCACGTCCAGGTGGGCGAGCCGTGCCACCACGGCCGGGTCCAGCCATTGCCGCGCGCCCTCGGCTCCGGCGCGCGCCGTGACGGGACCGCGCGCCGCGCCGCCCGCGGTGCCGTGCGAGCCGCCGGGTTCGTGAACGCTCATGCGCTCAGTCCTTCCATGCGGTCCACGCGATCACGTCACCCTCGCGCAGCGCTCGCTCGCCCGCGGGCTCTCCGGCGTCGGTGAAGTAGCCCTCGAACGCGGGCCGTGCCTCCCAGCGCGAGAACCCGGCCACGTGCAGCAGCAGCTCCATCTCGGGCTTGTACGCATAGCGGAGCGAGAACGTCACCGTCTCTCGCCGCGTCACGGCACCCGCGGCATCGGTGAACTCGATGCGCCGCGTCATGTTGCGGACCTGCTCCACGCGGTCGTCCTGGGCGAGGTCCCACAACCGCACGCGGCCGTCCCCGGCCGGGAGGTCCTTGAACATGCGCTCGCCCTGCGACCACTCGATCAGCTTCTCGGCGCTGGGGTGGAATGCGGACAGCACCAGCCGGCCGCCCGAGGTCAGGTGGTGGCGGCAGCAGCGCAGCGTGGCGAGCTGGGCGTCCTGTGTGAGGTTGTGCAGGAACGAGTTGAACCCGATGACGATGACCGAGTAGTGCGCGGGCAGCGAGAAGTCGCGCATGTCGCCGGCGTGCACGCCGAGCTGGCGGCCGTCCGTGTGCTTGAAGCGCCAGGCGCCACCCTCGGCGCGCTCCTGCCAGCCGCGCGCGACCAGCTTGGCGCGCAGGCTCCCGAGCATCTCCGTGGACAGGTCGAGCGCATCGCAGGAGAGGCCGGCGTCGAGTGCCGGCAGCAGCAGCCGGCCGTTGCCGGCACACAGCTCGAGCGCAGGGCCGCCCGCCTGCTTCAACAGCGCCACGTGCGGCGCGATGTCGGCGACCACGTCGGCATAGACCGCGTCATACAGCTCCGGGCTCAGGTAGTACGCGTCAGTCACCGTGACCTCATGCGCGTTTCCGGCCGCGCCACAGCCAGTAGACCGGGAACCCGGTGCCCGCGATCAGCAGTCCCGCCATGGCGCGCGGGATCCACGTTCCTTCGAACTTGGGGCTGCTCGAGAAGTCGCTCCAGATGATGACCGCGGTGACGACCAGGAACAGGATCGCCGGCAACGGGTAGAGAGGCGTGCGATAGCTGGCCGGGGGCAGCAGTCCCTTGGCCTCGCGCGCGCGCATCACGAACAGCGCTGCGGTGGACACGCCGTAGAAAAACCACGACGTGGTCACGAACCAGCCCGACACGTCTTCGAAGCCGTTCGCGAGATAGAGCCACACGCACGACAGCACCGCCTGGATCCAGAGTGCCAACGCCGGCGATTCGCGCTTGGGATGCAGCGCGGCCAGCGGCTTCCACAACAACCCGTCCGCGGCCATGGCCTGGGTGACGCGCGGCCCGGTGAGGATGGCCCCGTTGGTGGTGCCGAACGTGGACACCGCCACCAGCACGGCCAGCGCGCGCGCCCCCCAGTCGCCGAGGAGCCGGTGCACGGTCTCGGAGCCCACGGCCTCGTAGCTGGCCACCTCGTTCGGCGTCAGCACCTGGTAGTAGGCGAGGTTCGTGAGCACGTACACGCCCACCACCAGCCACGTGCCGCCCAGGATGGCGATCGGCATGGTGCGCTGCGGGTCCTTCACCTCGCCGGCCACGTACGTGGAGTCGGTCCAGCCGTCGTAGGCGAACAGCACGCCGATCATGGCCAGTGCGAGTGCCTGCATGATCGGGTGGCCCGCCCCGCCCGCGATGCCGGGGGTCTCGATCGCGCCCGGCGCGTGCACCGAGGGCAGGACGAACGCGAGCACGCACAGCAGCAGGATGCCGAGCAGCTTGGCGGTGGTGAACAACGACTGCGTGCCGGCGCCTTCCTTGATGCCGAGCCAGTTGATGAACGTGAGCACGGCGATGCCGGCGCAGCCCACGCCGAACTCGGCGCCGTGCCCCAGCCCCAGCACCTGACAGAGGTAGAGCGCGAACACGCTGGTGATGCTGGCGATCACCGTCGGCTTGATCACCCACAGGTTGGCCCACCCGAACGAGAACGCCCACGCGTCGCCGAACGACTCGCGGATGTACACGTAGAGCCCGCCGGTCTTGGGCGTGCGCACCGCCAGCTCGGTGAGCACGAGCGAGCCGCAGATGCTCAGCACGCCGCCCACCACCCACACCAGCAGCACCAGCGGCAGCGTGGGCAGCTCCTGCGCCACGCCGTGCGGCGAGCGGAATATCCCCGAGCCGATGATATTGCCGACCGTGATGGCGGTGGCGGCGTAGAGGCCGATCTGGCGGTGGAACTCGAACCTGGACGAAGCGGCCATGCCTCGCTCCTTTCACGGGACCCGCGTGAGACGGGGTGCTGCGCGGCCGGCGCGCCGGATGGGGCGCGCGGTGCTTCGAGGGGCTACTCCGCCGGCGTGGCGGCGATCAGGTCCGCGACGATGCGGTCGGGCTTGATACCCTCGGCCTCGGCGGTGAAGTTCGTGACCACGCGGTGGCGAAGCACGGCGGGCGCGATGGCACGCACGTCCTCGATCCCCGGCGCGTAGCGGCCGTGCAGCACGGCGCGCGTCTTCGCCCCGAGCACCAGGAACTGCGACGCGCGCGGCCCGGCGCCCCAGCTCACCCACTGCTTCACGAACGCCGGCGCGCCCTCGCCGCCGCGCGTGGAGCGCGCGAGGCGCACGGCGTAGCGCACGACGTGCTCGCTCACCGGCACGCGGCGGACCAACTGCTGGAGCTCGAGGATGTCGGCAGCGCCGAGCACGCGCTCGAGCACGGGAACGTACGCCGACGTGGTCGAGGCCACGATCTGCTCTTCCTCACTCGCGGAGGGATAGTCCACGCGCACATTGAACATGAACCGGTCCAGCTGGGCCTCGGGCAGGGGGTACGTGCCCTCGAGCTCGATGGGGTTCTGGGTGGCGAGCACGAAGAACGGCAGCTCCAGCCGGTAGGTCTGGCCACCGGCCGTGACCTCTTTCTCCTGCATGGCCTGCAGCAGCGCGGCCTGTGTCTTGGGCGGCGTGCGGTTGATCTCGTCGGCCAGCACCACGTTCGCGAACACCGGGCCCTTGATGAATCGCATGCTCCGGTGCCCGGTGGTGCTGTCTTCCTCCAGGATGTCCGTACCCGTGATGTCGCTGGGCATCAGGTCGGGCGTGAACTGGATGCGGTTGAACTCGAGGTCCAGCACGCGCGCGAGGCTCGAGATGAGCAGCGTCTTGGCGAGCCCGGGGACTCCCACGAGGAGCACGTGGCCGCCCGAGAACAGCGCGGTGAGCAGCTCCTCGATGACGGCGTCCTGGCCGACGATGGCCTTGCGCAGCTCGGCCACGATGCGCTCGCGCGCCTGGTTCAACCGCTCGACGGCCTGCAGATCGGATGCCGGTGCGGACACGGGGTGCCTTTCGCGTGTGGGCCGATGGCGCGGCCAGGTGCCCGCAGGGCAGCCAGACCGCAACGCTCGTCATGAAGAGCGGCGAGCCTACAAGTGGCCACGGCATCGCGGCAATCGAGCCGCGCCGGATGCGGTCCGGCGAGCGACGGGCGGGGCTGGAGCGCGTGGTCCCTGACAGGGAGTGCACACCTGAAGTTAGCGCCGGGCGCCAGGGAGCGCTTTCGGAGCAAGGCCGGTGAAGGCCATCGCTCACGCGCTGCTCACCCGGCCGCCCTGGCGCTTTTCGAAGAGCGGCCCGCGCCGGCCGACGTGTCGCAGTCGGCGGTCGCGCGCGTCGCCGGGCACACCCGTGCCCGGGGAGGTTCGCTCGAGGAGGGAAAGTATCGGTGCGTCACTGCGGCGAGTCGAGACGATTCGCCGCTCTCGGCGAAGATTCACATCTTGAGCGCTCCAGCGCGCGTCGCGTGTGCGTCTTCCGGGCAGAGTGCCCGGTTCGGATCGATGGCCCGACTCGGGTCTGGGCCGCCGGCTCGAGCATGCGCGCTGCCGGCCGCTCGCTTCGTCGCCGGCAGCGAGCGCCTGGGTGCCTACCGGCGCGTGAGTCTCGTCACGCGCACGCGCGTGCGCTCGCCCTCGAGCTCCGCCCACGCGGCCCACGCGCTCGCCGTGCCCTGCGAGGCCACGGCACCGCTCTTCACACCGCTGCCCAGGTAGAGCCAGGGTGAGAGCGCGCCATCGGGTTCGAGCCGGCGCACGGCCAGCACCTTGCGCTCGGGCCCGCCCACCGGCTTGCCGATCGCCGCCACGAGCGTTCCGTGATCGAGCCGCGCGAGCATCGGGCGCGCCGCTTCCAGCAGGCTGTCGCCGATCGCGCGCTTGGGGCCGGAGGCCCCCGTGCCGCGCTGCCAAGGCACCAGGTACACGCCCGGCGCAGGCCGGCCCGGCAAGTGGCTGTCGTCGGGGGACTCGCCCGTGTACCAGAGGTACTGCCCGCGTTCGCCCTCGATCGTGACCGCCGGCCCCATGGACGGGCAGCCGTCCAGCTTCCAGCGGTCCTCCGAGATGAGCGTGTCGTCGTCGTACGTCCGCCCGCCGTCATAGGACACCGCGAGCCGCGGATCGCGCAGGTCGTCCTGCGCCGTGCGATAGGCGACCGCCAGCGACGACGAACCATCCGGGAGCACGCCGGACTGCACCGACAGCCGGCAGCACGGGCACACCTCGCCCGCGACCAACGCGTTCGCGGTCCAGTGGGCCCCGAGGTCCGCCGACGTGCTCGAGAAGATGTCGGCCACATGCGGCTCGCCGTCGACACCGGCCGAGAAGCGGCCGTCGATCCACGCCACGTACGGCCGGCCGTCGGCCAGCACGTCGAGCGCGATGAAGCCGTGGTAAGTCGAGCTCCGGTCGCCACGGTCGTCGTTTACGAGCCTCGCCACGCCCCACGACCGGCCGGCATCGGTCGACACGCGCACGGCGATGTCATCGGCGTCCTTCCCCGTCTCGCGCGCCGCGGCCCACGCCGTCACCAGCATGCCGTCCGGGCCCCACGCCGCCACCGGCCGGCTCTCGGTGTAGCTCGACACCCGGCCCGCGGCCTCGTTCAACCGCTCCGGCTCGCTCCAGCGCGCTCCCGAGTCGGTGGACACGGCGATCCACGCGTCGGTGCCGAGCGAGTCGCGCGTGACCCAGGTGAGCGCGACGCGGCCGGCCGGGTCCACCGCGAGCGACGGATCGGCGGCGCTCTGGTCCACGAGGAACGGCGGGGTCAGCTCCGACACGCGCGTCCAGGGTGTTCCCCGCTGCGTCGGGGAGCAGGACGTGGCCAGTAGGCCGAGGGTAAACAGGGCTGCGGCGAGCCGGCGTGGGGTGCGGGGCATGGGGTCTCCGGGGGGATCGCGGCAGACGGGGAGCGACCGCTTCCTGCACTAGAGATACCACGGCGGGCCGGTACGGCCACGCAAGGGGTTCGGGGCCTGAGAAGCTGTCAGCGAGCTGAACTACCGCCCCAGCTTCACCACGCGCTTCGTCACCTCGCCCGCGGCTCCGCTGAAGCGCACCCAGTAGATTCCCGCCCCGGCGGCCGAGCCCCGGTCGTCGCGGCCGTCCCAGCGCACGTCGCCGCCGCTCGTGGCCATGCGGCGCACGACCCGTCCGGTCGCATCGTGCACGCGCACCTCACCCGCGCCGGGTGCGAACACGTCGAGCGCGCTCGCGAACGGCGACGGCCCGACGCGAAACGTCGCCAGCGGCGCGCTGCAGCTTCCGCCGAGGATGGTGTACGGCACGCGCTGGCTCGTCTGGTCGGCGTGGCCATGCTCGTCGTAGGCGGTGACCACGACCGATCCTGCCGTGGCGGCCGGACCCAGGCACGGGACCGACATGGGCGCGCCGATCACGCCGGGGCGGTACTCGCCCAGCCTGATCGAACCGCCTGCGGCGGGCTCGAAATCGAACGTCACCCACGTGACCGTGTCGGGATCCGTGACCGCGTAGCGGACCTGGAACGGGTCGCCCGGAGTGCCCTCATCCCCGGGCCGAATCGAAAGGATCTCGAGTGCAGGTGCTCGATCCACCCTGCCCATGACGGTGAAGCCGAACCGCACGTTACTGGCGCCAGTGGCACGTAGCGGTCGTCGCAGCCGTCGCACGAATCCTCGAGCACGCGATAGAGGAACCCGCGGAACGTCGCGTGCTGTTCGTCGACCTGCATGACCTCGGCATTGGGCGCGAACCACGGCATCTTGAAATCGCCACGCGCCGCCATCGTGCCGCCCACGCGCAGCCACACGCCGGTGACGGTGAGGAAGCTGTCCGGGATGCTCGCCGTGCCGTAGGCGGCCAGCCGCGTGCTCCAGTGGCTGCCGAACCAGCGCGTCATCGTGCCGGGCCCGCGCTCGCCGACGTTCAGGAGCCCTTCGCCCTCCACGGTGAACGAGTCCGCCGGGGTCTCGTCGTGCCACACGCCGATCTCGGGGCCCACGCGCTGCAGCATGCGTTCCAGGTTCAGCCGCCCGTGCGCGGTGGGTGGGTCGAACCCGGGCGCACCGATGTCGTCGGCCGACTCGCGGATCACGTGCTGGAAATCGGTGTCGGCGAGGTCGGGCCGCACCGCGGCCAGGAGCCCCACCGCACCCGCGACATGCGGTGCGGCGAACGACGTGCCCGACGCGGGGACATAGCCGGGGTAACTGGCGCCGAAGAAACTCGGGTACGACATGAACGTGGTCCAGACGTCCAGGCCGGGAGCCAGGAGGTCCAGGGATTCTGGATAAGAGGAGAAAGCCGTGCGCGTGTCCGAGGCGTCACTGGCTCCCACCGAGATGGCGAGGCCGTCGTGGGCATACGCGGCCGGGAACAGCGGCCAGGTCGGGAAGTCGAAACCCGAGTTGCCCGCCGCGCACACCGGGATGCAGCCGTGCAGGACCGCGTACGTGAGCGCCATGCGCTCCACGCGGCTCGGCGCGTCCCCGGCGAACGACAGGTTCAGGGCACGCGCGCCCACATCGGCGGCATGCAGGAACGCGCGCGCGATGTCGAAGCTGGTGGCTTCGCCGGAATGCCCGGGCGCGACCTTGATCGGCACGATGCGGCAGCCCGCGTTGGCGGCCCCGTCCCCGCCGCACACGCCCGCGACGCCCGAGGCGGCAGCGAAGTGCGCACCGTCGTTCGTGCGCGCCGCCATCACGCCGGTCACGGGCGTGCCGTGCCCGTAGAGATCCATCACCGAACGGTCGGGGTCGTCGGTGACATTGAGCGAGTCCACGATGCGGCCACTCCCGTCCGGCATCGTACCCCCCAGTTCGGGGTGCGAGGGATCGATGCCGGTGTCGGCCACCGCCAGCTTGATCGCGTTGCTCCCGACACTCGTGCGCCAGGCCGCGAGCGCATGGATGTCGGCGCCGGCGATGCCGCCCATGGGACCGCCGGGCCCGAGATTGCGCAGCGGATACTGGTGGCCGTCGCGGAGGTAGGGATCGCTGGGGAGCGTGTCGAGTGTGCTGGCGTGCGCGGGTACCGCCCCGCTCGCTGTTGTTCGCGGCGCGCCATAGCCGGTCAGCGCGACCGATCGCGTGACATTGCGCTCGGCCCAGTCCACCAGCGGATCGTTCACCAGGGCCGCCAGAGCCGAGCTTGCGAGCGCGGCATCGGGGGCCTCGAGTAACACGATCCTTTCGGGGTGGAACCCGTACGCCTCGGGCATCGCGTCACCGCGTGCGGCGAGCCGCTCGGTGAACGCACGTGTGGCCCGAACGCCGAGCGCTGCGAAACGTGCGCGCGCCGCCGCCGGTACCGCGCCCACATGCGTCAGCCGAAAGCCGGGTTCGCTTAGGGCGAGTGGCGAGAGCTGCACGACCAACTCGCGCGCCGGTTCACCGCCGCGGGCGGTGGCTGCGAGCGCGATGAGGCTGGTGGCTGTGATGAGCGTGGGCAGGAAACGCATGAGGTTCCGTCCGGGAGTCACGAGGGTTCAGGGTGGAGTCTAGGGCTCGCCCACCTCGCGCCGCCAGATGCACTTGGTTCACGGTACGTCCACGCGGTTGGCGGTTGCAGTTGTCGCGCGGTGAGTCGCGCGAGACACGAGCCTTGACGCGAGATTGACCTTGACGGGTTTCGGCCGTCCACTTTTCGCGGCTCGATACCTTCTCGCTAGCTGGCCGTACGGGTGTCGAGCGCGCTTCCTCGCGGCACGGCGTCGATCCGGACACGCGCGTTCTCGTCCGAGGCCGCGTTTTGCGGTCTGGGCGCAGCTGAGAGCGCCGCAAATGCGTGTGCTTCAATCACGCATCGCCCCCGCGATGTCTCGCCCCCGCGGGAGTCCGACATGAAGTCCTTCTCGCTGTCGAGTGTCGCCGACCACCTCATGCCCAAGCTTCTCGCCGAGGC
>Ga0075419_10000407_pt1 | contig 26559 bp, 23 predicted proteins | sample SoiMetdeltSBSDD3_FD_76900 | JGI IMG/M metagenome (GOLD analysis project Ga0075419, IMG submission 76900) | Bulk soil microbial communities from a Populus tree surrounding site in Tennessee, USA - Soil MetaG P. deltoides SBSDD3 | ecosystem: Environmental > Terrestrial > Soil > Tree plantation... | reverse complement strand
ATGCCAGGGAGAAGGAGCAGGAGCGCGAGTACGAGGACAAGCTCGGCACCTCCACTTCGAGTTGGCGAGCCGCATCGACGAGCTTCATTGTCCTGTTCGCGGCCGAGTGGGGGGATCTGTCGCAACTGTTGACAGCGGGTCTGGTGGCGAGCGGGCGACCAGCGATACCAGTGTTTCTCGGATCCTGGGCGGCGCTCGCGGCGGTCTCCGGCGCGGCCGTCCTCCTCGGCCGGTGGATGTTGCGCCGGCTGAAACTTTCGCTGATCAGATATGTCGCGGCAGGGGTCTGCGCGGTGCTCGCCGCGGTTATCGCGATTGGTACGCTGAGCGCGCCCTAGCCAAGCCTCGACCAGGAGTGCCCGTGGCTCGCGTCGTTGTCGACGTCATGCTCAAGCCCGAGATTCTCGATCCTGCGGGCCAGGCAGTCGTGAACGCGCTGCCGCGGCTCGGAGTGTCGGACGTCGCGTCCGTGCGTATCGGAAAACGCATCGAGATCGAGTTCGCCGGTGACTCCGAGCCGGATGTCGAACGCGCCAAGGAGATCGCCGACAAGCTGCTGGCAAACCCGGTCATCGAGGACTTCACGGTACGGGTGGAAGAGTGACTGCTCGGGTTGGCGTGGTCACGTTCCCCGGATCGCTCGACGACGGGGACGCGATGCGGGCCATCCGGCTGGCCGGCGCCGAAGCGGTGCCGCTCTGGCACGCCGAGGCGAAGCTGCACCAGGTCGACGCGGTCGTCCTGCCGGGCGGCTTCTCCTACGGCGACTACCTGCGCTGCGGGGCGATCGCCCGGTTCGCGCCGGTGATGGGCCTGATCGTGAGCGCGGCCCGCGACGGCATGCCGGTGCTCGGCATCTGCAACGGGTTCCAGATCCTGTGCGAGGCGCACCTGTTGCCCGGCGCGCTGGTACGCAACGAGCATCTGCACTTCCGCAACCGGGACCAACTGCTGCGGGTGGACTCGCCGGAAACCGCGTGGACGAACGCGTACACCGACGGCCAGGAGATCCTGCTGCCGGTGAAGAACGGCGAGGGCCGGTACGTCGCCGATCCGCGGACGCTCGACGAGCTGTCGGCGTCCGGTCGCATCGTCGCGCGGTACCTCCGTGGCAACCCGAACGGGTCCCTGCGCGACATCGCGGCCATCCGCAACGAGGCGGGTACGGTCGTCGGCATCATGCCGCACCCCGAGCATGCGGTCGAGGAGCTGACCGGTCCCTCCACCGACGGTCTCGGGTTCTTCACCTCGTTGCTGAAGTACCTGACCGGAGTTCCATCGTGACTACTGTGGACGAACGTCTGGACACTGTGGAGCGAGCTGCCGAGACACCGGACGAGTTGCAGCCGTACGCCGATCTGGGACTGCGCGACGACGAGTACGACCGGATCCGCGAGATCCTCGATCGCCGCCCGACCCAGGCCGAGCTGGCGATGTACTCCATCATGTGGAGCGAGCACTGCTCGTACAAGTCCAGCAAGGTGCACCTGCGCCAGTTCGGTGAGAAGAACCCGCCGTCGGAGTACCTGCTCGCGGGGATCGGGGAGAACGCTGGCGTCGTACGCGTCTCCGACGAGCTGGCCGTCACGTTCAAGGTGGAGTCGCACAACCATCCGTCCTTTGTGGAGCCGTACCAGGGCGCGGCCACCGGAGTCGGCGGCATCGTGCGCGACATCCTCGCGATGGGCGCCCGGCCGATCGCGGTGATGGACCCGCTGCGCTTCGGCGACGCGGACCACCCGGACACGTCCCGCGTGCTGCCCGGAGTGGTAGCCGGCATCGGCGGCTACGGCAACTGCCTCGGGCTGCCCAACATCGGCGGCGAGGCGGTGTTCGACCCGTGTTACCAGGGCAACCCGCTGGTCAATGCGCTCTGCGTTGGCGTGCTGCCGGTCGACCGCCTGCAGCGCAAGGCCGCTACCGGTCCGGGCAACGTCGTCGTGCTCATCGGGGCGAAGACCGGGCGGGACGGCATCGGCGGGGTGTCGGTACTCGCCAGCGCCACCTTCGACGCCGCCGCCTCGGCGCGGCGACCCTCGGTACAGGTCGGCGACCCGTTCACCGAGAAGCTGCTCATCGAGGCGTGCCTCGAGCTGTACCAGGCGAGGCTCATCGTCGGCATCCAGGACCTGGGCGGCGCGGGACTGACCTGTGCGCTGTCCGAGACCGCGGCCGCGGCCGGGACGGGCATGGCGATCCGGCTCGAGGACGTACCGCTGCGTGAGCCGTCCATGGAGCCGCACGAGATCCTCGCCAGCGAGTCGCAGGAGCGGATGCTGCTGATCGTCACACCGTCCTCTTTGGACGCCGTGCTGGGCACGTGCGACAAGTGGGGGGTCACGGCCACGGCCATCGGTACCGTGACCGACACCGGCCGGCTGGTCGTCACGTGGCACGGCTCGACCGTGGTCGACGTACCGCCGGGGTCGCTCGCGGACGACGGGCCGGTGTACGCGCGCCCGATGCGCGAGCCGGGGGATCTGATCCTGCTGCAGGCCGACCGGGCGGAGACGCTGCCCCGACCGCGCAACTCCGACGAGCTGCGTTCGGCCGTGCTTGCCTTGGTCGCCTCCCCGAACCTCTGCGACAAGACCTGGCTCACCGAGCAGTACGACCGGTACGTCCTCGGCAACACCGTGCTGGCCCAGCCCGAAAACGCCGGCGTGCTGCGCATCGACGAGCGGACCGGGCTCGGCGTTGCGGTCTCCGTCGACGGCAACGGCCGGTACGCGCGCCTGGACCCCTACGTCGGCGCGAAGCTGGCGCTGGCCGAGGCGTACCGCAACGTCGCCGTCACGGGAGCCACCCCGGTAGCGGTGACCAACTGCCTCAACTTCGGCTCACCCGAGGATCCGACGGTGATGTGGCAGTTCGCCGAGGCGGTCCGCGGGTTGGCCGACGGCTGCGCCGAACTGGGCATCCCGGTGACCGGTGGCAATGTGTCGTTCTACAACCAGACCGGCGCCGCGGCCATCCACCCGACGCCGATCGTCGGCGTACTCGGGGTGCTCCCCGATGTCGCGATGCGGGTACCGATGGGCTTCGCCGGTGACGGTGACGCGATCCTCCTACTCGGCACGACCAAGCCCGAGCTGTCGGGATCCGAGTGGGCCTGGGTGACCCATCGCCATCTCGGCGGTCTGCCACCGGAAGTGGACCTCGCGCGCGAGCGGAACCTCGCGCACCTGCTGACGAACGCCGCCAAGGTGGGCCACATCAGCTCCGCGCATGACCTGTCGGACGGCGGGCTCGTGCAGGCGCTCGTCGAGTCCTGCTTGCGGCACGGCACCGGTGCGAAGATCGCACTGCCCGACGGGGAGGATCCGTTCGGGTACCTGCTCAGCGAGTCGGCCGGTCGGGCATTGGTGACGGTGCCGCGCGGGCACGAGAAGGCGTTCACCGCTCTGTGCGACGAGACCGGTGTGCCGTGGACGCCGCTCGGTCTCGTGGACAGCAAGGCCGCCGCGCTCGACATCCGGGGCGAGTTCACGATTCCGTTGGCAGAGCTGCGGACCGCGTACGAATCGACCCTCCCGGCCCTGTTCGGCACTCCCGGCCCGGTCGCTGAGGTCTCGGCTGAGCCCGAGGCCGAACCCGAGTCCGAGCCTGTCGTCGAGCCCGAGCCCGAGGTTGTCGCGGAACCCGAGGTCGAGGTTGTCGCGGAACCCGAGCCCGACCTCGAACTCGAGTCCGACGACGAGCCCGAGCCCGAAGTCGAGCCGTCGGTCGAGAGCACGGAGTCCACTGTGGAGGTCGCGGCCGACGCCGAGCGGGACGCTGAAGCGCCCGTTCGAGAGGAGGCCACCGATGCCTGAACTGCTCATAGACTTCATCACCTCGCTCGACGGATATGGAGCCGCCGAGGGCTGGCCCGGCTGGTGGGGGTTGGAAGGTCCCGAGTATCTCGCCTGGCTGGGAGACCAGCCCGAAGCGGACTACACGGTCCTGATGGGTGCGAACACCTATCGGCTGATGTCCGGGCTCGCCGGCGAGGGCGAGCCGGGTACGGAGGCGCTGGCGAACATGTCGAAGGTCGTGTTCTCGACCAGCATGACGGAGCCGCCGTCGTGGCCGAACACACGATTGGTCACCGACGATGCCGTCGAGGCCGTGCGCGAAATGAAGGACAACGGCACCACCGGCATGCGCACCATGGGCAGCCTCACACTCTGCCGCTCTCTCCTGAACGCCGGTCTCGTGGACCGGTTCCGCGTGGTCGTCTTCCCCGTCATCACCGGAAGCACCGGCTCGGACCGGATCTACGACGGATACCCCGACGTCTCCCTCGACATGGTGAACAGCCGTACGTTCGATGGTCGGCTGCAGCTGCTCGAGTACGTCCCCACGGTTCTGGCCGGACCGCCCGGCACCACCAAGGCCGACGCCTAGCCGAGGCTCGGGGTCGGGTCAGTCGTCCAGCCAGTCGAGCGAACGGCGCTCGGAGCGGCTCGGCGACGCGGGACGTCGGGTGGTCGGCTCGTCGTAGTAGCCGGCGCCCGCGTCGTACCCCTGCTGCTCGTAACCGTTGCGCTGCTCGGGAACGCGCTCGTAACCACCGCCGCCGTACCCACCACCACGCGGGTCGTATCCCTGGTCGTAGCCGGCCGAACCATACCCGCCGTCGTAGCTCTGTTGCGGCGGGCCGTACCCCGCGTCGTAGTTCTGCGGTGGGCCGTAACCCTGTGGGGCGCCGTAGTTCGAGGTGGCCTGGCCGTAGCCGTCGTCGTACTGCCGCGGTTCGGCCACGCCGTAGCCACCGGCGTAACCGCGGTCACCGTACTCGCCGCCCCGGTACGGCTCCGCACTGCGCGGTGCCGGCGCCGGTGGGCCGTAGCCCGGCGACGCCGGAGCCGACGGGTACGCCGGAGTGCCGTAGGCAGGAGACGGGCTCGTGGGATACGGCGGCTGGCCGTAGCCCGGCGGTGGCGGTACCGGCTGGCCGTAAGGCTGCGGCGGCCTGGGCCCGGGTGGGCCGTACTCGTTCGGCCGGTGCATCATCGTCGGCGCGTCCATCGGCTGCCGAGTGACCATCGTCCGGTCGGCCTGCGGTCCGGCGATCGCCGGTGGCGGGCCACCACCGCGGTACACGCTGCGACCAGCGGGTAGCGGTGCCGGGCCGCGCGGTGCGTACGCCGGGTTCTCGACGACCTCGCCTTCCTCGCCGTCGTCGCGGCGGCGCAGGAGCAGCAGCACGATCGCGCCGACGCCGAGCGCCACGAGCAGGCCGCCCATGACGATCAGCATCCAGGACAGGCCACCGCCGCCCTCGTCGTTGCCGGCGAGGTTGGGGTTGACGGCCTCCTCGGACGTTGTCGGGTCAGCGGTGTCGGTCGGGACGGACTGCGTCAGCTCGCCGGTTGGCGTCGGCACCGTGGCCGATACGAGCCGCATCTCGATGACCAGTGACTGCCCGGCGCGGCCCTGCCCGGTCTTGACGAGGTTCTGGTAGCCGTCCATGCCGGCGACGACCGATACTTCGCCGGGTTGGATGGGCTTCGACTGCGACGACGTGATCCGCACCTGGCCGTTGCTGCCGGCCTGAACGTTCCACTGGGTGCCCGCGGAGTCCTCGATGATCAGAAGGGCACCGGCAAGTGCTTGCCCGGTACCGGAATCGAAGACCTTGACCGTCACGTCCTTGACGTTCTGCGGAACGGACGGCGGGGCAGCGTTGACGGTCAGAGTGAGCTTCGCGGTGTTCGCACCGGACGCAGCCTCTACACCAACAGTGACCTCGACCCCGTTCGCCGCGGGCGCACCCGACTGTGCTCTGAGCCTGATCAATAGTGGCGTTGCAGTATCGGGGGTGACGTTTCGCGGACTTCCGCAGCCGCTCGAGCACGAGACGCCTGGGGGCAGACCAGTTGGATTGATCTCAACCGATGTGTCGGTTGGGAGCTTGGTCGTGACGTTCACGGTGACGGTGACGTCGCTGCCGGCATTGACGGTGGCAGATGTCGGGCTGAGCGACACGTCCGGGGGCGCTGCCTGGGCTGGTGACGGGGCAACGAGGAGCGCGCCGACGGCAAGCGCCGCCACCACACCGGCTCGTAGCATCCATGCTCGTCGGTGTGTCGTCACGTCCACGGCCTTCCGGTCACCACCCATCGCGCGTATGCACCGTGGGCAACTATGCCTTGTCTGGGTGGGTGCGCGAAAGGCGGGGGCGCCAGGAAGTGGCACGCCGGTCGGTCGTATCGTCCCGACGTGTCCCCTGCGCACAGTAAGTCCCAGGCGGTCACCACCGTCCTGGCGGCACTCGATGCCGACCAGAATCCCGAGTCTGTCGTGCTGCGTGACGCGGTCCGGTTATTGCTTGCCGAGCTGGCAAAACAGGCACCGGGCCGTTCGGTTGAGGTGCGGGTCCCACCTTACGGCGTGATTCAGTGTGGTGGGGGACCGCGACACTCCCGAGGTACACCACCGAATGTCGTCGAGACCGATCCGGTCACCTGGGTACAGCTGGCAACTGGCCGGCTTTCCTGGGCCGAGGCGGTCGAATCCGGCCGCGTTTCGGCCAGCGGGAACAGAGCCGACCTGGCGGCGTACCTGCCGCTACGGCACTAGGCTCTGCTAACCCAGGCGCCTGGACCTTCGGTCGGCGCAGATCCAACCCAAGAAACTAGGCCATCGGGCGCTCGTCGTCGGGGCGTGCGGAGGCGCGGTCGGCGGGGTGTTCTACCAGCGCGAGTACGCGGGAAGCCATGAAACGGGCCGTGCGTACCGCGGTTCCGCCGCGCGTCACCTCCGACACCTCGACGACGCCTCGCCCTATCGTGACCTCGACGCGGCGCCCGGCGCGGGTAGCGACGACGTCGTACCGCAGCGGCGCCCCGTTTCCGCCCGCGTCGACCACGATCTCGACCCGGTCGCCCTTCATACGGACAACGATACGGTTCGCACCCGAAAGATGGCTCTCTGTCAACGCCGCAGCTTCGCGTACACTGTCTGCCTGGACGCCAACCCCTACGACGGCTAAGGAGCGGCAGGTGGCGCGAGGGGACGGCCGCTTGAGCCACGACCTCGACCCGCAGTGGCCTGGCCCGCAGGACGAGTGTGGGGTGTTCGGTGTCTGGGCCCCCGGTGAAGAGGTGTCCAAGCTCACCTACTTCGGGCTGTACGCCTTGCAGCACCGCGGCCAGGAGGCAGCCGGCATCGCCGTCAGCGACGGCTCCGGCGTGGTCGTGTACAAGGATCTCGGCCTGGTGGCGCAGGTCTTCGACGAGCCGACGCTGGCCAGCCTGCGCGGACACCTCGCGATCGGGCACACGCGGTACTCGACGACCGGCGCGTCCAACTGGGAGAACGCGCAGCCCACGATCCGCGCGACGCCCGCCGGGGCCACGATCGCCTTGGCGCACAACGGAAATCTGGTCAACACCGCCGAGCTCGCACGGGCCGTGGCCGAGCGCGGGCTGCGCACCGAGGGCGCGACCAGCGACACCGCGCTGATGACCGCGCTCCTCGCGTCCCGCCCGGACATGTCGGTGGAGGCCGCCGCGCTCGACACGCTCCCCACGCTGCGCGGCGCGTTCTGCCTCGTCTTCATGGACGAGACCACGCTGTACGCCGCCCGCGACGCGTATGGCGTCCACCCGTTGGTGCTCGGTCGTTTGGAGCGGGGCTGGGTGGTAGCCAGCGAGACCGCGGCGCTGGACATCGTGGGCGCGAGCTTCGTCCGCGAGGTCGAGCCCGGCGAGCTGCTGGCCATCGACGAGGACGGGCTGCGCTCGTCCCGGTTCGCCTCGCCCTCGCCGAAGGGATGCCTCTTCGAGTACGTCTACCTGGCCCGGCCCGACACGACGATGGGCGGCCGCAACGTGTACGCGGCTCGCGTCGCCATCGGCCGGCGGCTGGCGCAGGAGCACCCGGTCGACGCCGATCTGGTGATCCCGGTGCCGGAGTCCGGCACCCCTGCCGCGATCGGGTACGCGGAGGCGTCCGGCATCACGTACGGCTCCGGTCTGGTGAAGAACGCCTACGTCGGCCGTACCTTCATCCAGCCGTCGCAGACGATCCGCCAACTGGGCATCCGGCTGAAGCTGAACCCGTTGCGGGACAACGTGCGTGGTAAGCGGTTGGTGGTCGTGGACGACACGATTGTGCGGGGCAACACCCAACGCGCCATCGTCCGCATGTTGCGCGAGGCGGGCGCGCTGGAGGTACACGTACGCATCTCCGCGCCCCCAGTGGTCTGGCCATGCTTCTACGGGATCGACTTCGCCACACGCGCGGAGCTGGTCGCCAATGGACTCGACACCGATGGAATCCGTCGCTCGATCGGTGCCGACTCGCTCGGGTACGTATCGCTTGCCGGTCTCGTTGCCGCGACCGAGCAGCCGTCGACCAGGCTGTGCCGAGCCTGTTTCGACGGGGAGTACCCGATCGAACTGCCGGCCGGCAACGCCATCGGCAAGCACGTCCTCGAGGGCGTGGGCCGCCGCGTCACCGCCGACCAGGCAGAGACGGCAGGTGATCGGTCCGCACCGGTCGCCGCCGGCGCGGGTGGAGCTGACGCCCTGCTTCGCCCGTGAACCCAGCACCACAGACGTCGAGATCCGCTTTCCGGGGCGTGGACAGGCGAACTCGGCAACGTAAGGGAGTGACCGTGACGCACGTGACCGAGCGCGCCAGCGAATACCAGCCGTGGACGGCCAACGGGCGCAGTGCCCGCAAGCGCACTGTGACGTACTCCGACGCCGGCGTGTCGATCCACGCGGGCGAGCAGGCCGTGGCGCTGCTGAAGTCGAAGGTGCACCGGACGTGGCGGCCCGAGGTCGTCGGAGATCTCGGCGGGTTCGCCGGTCTGTTCCGGCTGGACATGCGGCGGTATCGCAACCCGATCCTGGCGGCGTCCACGGATGGCGTGGGTACGAAGCTGACGATCGCCCAGCAGATGGACATCCACGACACGGTCGGCATCGACCTGGTGGCGATGGTGGTCGACGACATCGTCGCGTGTGGCGCGGAGCCGCTGTTCATGCAGGACTACATCGCCTGCGGCGAGGTCGTACCGGAGCGGGTGGCCGAGATCGGCGCAGGTATCGCCGACGGCTGCCGTACCGCCGGCTGCGCGCTCATCGGCGGTGAAACGGCCGAGCATCCGGGTGTGCTGCGGCCACACGAGTACGACCTGTCGGCGACCGGGGTCGGCGTGGTCGAGGCGGACCAGATCCTGGGGCGGGACCGCGTCGAGGTCGGCGACGTCGTCATCGCTATGCCGTCGTCGGGTCTCCACTCGAACGGGTACTCCCTCGTCCGGCACGTGCTGCTCGGCGCCGCTCGGATGCGGCTGGACACCGTCGTGGAGGAGCTGGGACTGCAGCGGACCCTCGGCGAGGAGCTGCTCACGCCGACCCGCATCTACTCCAAGGACTGCCTCGACCTGATCAAGGAGTGCGAGGTCCGGGCGTACGCGCACATCACCGGCGGCGGCATTCCGGGCAACCTGGTACGCGTGCTGCCCGACTACGTCGACGCGGTCGTGAACCGTTCAACGTGGCGGCCGAGCCCCATCTTCGAGCTGGTGCAGTCCAAGGGCCGCATCGAGCCGATGGAGATGGAGTCCACGTTCAACATGGGCGTCGGCATGCTCGCCGTGGTGTCGGCCAACGACTGCGACCGCGCGCTGGCCTTCCTGCGTGGACGCGGCCTCGACGCGTGGCAGGTCGGCGAGATCGTCGATGGTACGGGCGTCGTCCAGATGCTGGGTTCGCACACCAGCGGGTGAAAAGTCGTGCAGTGACGATCATGAGTAATCGTTCGCATACCTGATTGGGGCTTCACCCGAGTAGCCAGGTGCACATAGCCTGAACGGAGCGTCAGTTCTGGCGTTCACTCCTCAGGAGGCACCGTGTCCGCGCGGCTGCGCAGCTTCACGGGGATGCGCGGTATCGCAACCGTCCCCTCGTACTTGATCATGCAGCCGACGACATTGTGCAATCTGGATTGTGCATATTGCTATTTGCCTCACCGTGGATTAGATAGACGTATGTCGATTGCGGTGGCCGAGGCGACGGCGGCGACGGCCAACCAGTGGGCGGCCGAGGCGCAGCGGTTCTCGATCGTCTGGCACGGCGGTGAGCCGCTCGCGGCGGGGCGGGACCACCTCGCCGCGCTGATGGCCCCATTCGTTGGCGTAGAGCACCATGTGCAGACGAACGCGACGCTCGTCGACGACGCATGGTGCGAGTTCTTCCTGGCCCACGGCGTCCGGGTCGGGATCAGCGTGGACGGGCCGGCACTCCGGACAGCGCAACGGGTCGACCGCGGTGGCCGACCGGCGTACGACCGGATTCACCGCGGCATCGAGGCCCTGCGCCGGCACGACATCCCGTTCGCCGCCCTGTGCGTCGTGTCCCAGCCGGAACCCGGCCTGGCTGGCGAGCTCTACGACTACTTCTGTGCCCTCGGTTGCTACGCACTCGGCATCAACGTCGAGGAGCAGGAGGGCGTGAACAAGCGCTCCAACGCGCACGCCACGGACTCGGTACGGCAGTTCTGGGCCGAGCTGACCCAGGCCTGGCGCGCCGATCCCCGGATCGAGGTACGCGAGGTCGAGTGGGCGGTCCGGTACGCCGGCGCCTGGCTCGCCGACGGTGCCGACGACCTGCTGCCGCGGTACATCGACCCGATTCCCTCCATCGGGTGCGACGGCCGCGTGGTACTGCTCTCCCCCGAACTGGCCGGGTTCGCGGACGAGCGGTACGGCGACTTCGCCTCGGGCAGCGTGCTGGACACACCGCTGTCGGACATCGTGTCGGCGGCTGCCGACTCACCGGCCGGTTGGATAGCGGAGTACCTCGTCGGCGTGGAAGCGTGCCGGTCGAGTTGCCCGTACTTCGGCTTCTGTGGTGGCGGGCATGCGGCGAACCGGTTCTTCGAGCACGGGCGGTTCGACGGCACGCAGACCAACCACTGCCGGAACAGCAAGATCGGTCTACTGGAGGGAGTGCTGGACCATGTCCGAGATCACGCCTGACGAGCTAGCCCACCGGCTGAACGCGCTTGCCCCGCGGCTGTCGGCGTTGGTCGCCGAGGCCGAGGCCACCTGGATCGCCCGCCACGAGGGCGGCGTCGGCGATGGCAGACCCGGCTGGCGCCCGTTCGAGGACGCCTTCCCGACCTTCTACCAGTTCACGAACCGCCCCCCGCGGTAAGCACCACGCGAGGCGGTTGATCATGAAGTTAGGGGGACGACACGCCGTCGAACCCGCAACAAAGTTCATGATCGACGGAGGCGGACGGAGCTGGGGGCAGGGGCGGTGACGGAAGCACAAACTGAGCACGCGGGGAAGGCCCGCGTGCTCGTGCGACCGTAGGGTCAGCGACGGGTCGTTGTCCAGTTGTCGGCGTCGTCGGGCTCGTCGTCGACGTAGTCCGCGTAATCCGCGTACTCGTCGTGGTCGTCGAGGCCGTCGTCCGACTTCCCACCTTCACCGGAGAGCTCGCGCTGTAACGCGGCGAGGTCGGTGTTGGGGGAGTGGTACTTCAACTCCCGGGCCACCTTTGTCTGCTTGGCCTTAGCACGGCCGCGCCCCATGGCTCGACCCCCTCGCACAGAATTACGGGGCAGCCCGGAGGGCCCCCGATGACGTCAGGCATCTCTCGTGGCTCTTACGGTACATGGACGAGCCCATGTTCGGCATCTCGGGTTACCCGGGCGAGCCGCGGGTGTCCGGATTGCGGCAGTAACGAGTGAACAGGTGTCTGGTCGTGACCGACGAGGTACCGCCGGTCAGGTCCGGATCGCCTTCAGCCGGCCGATTTCGGCCATCCGGCGTTCGGCGAGCCGGTCCGCGGCCACGGCCGGCGGTACGCCGTCGGCCTGAGCCAGCGCGAGGATCTGCTTGGTCGTGTCGAAAATCTTCGTGGCGCGCTGCTTGGCCCGCTCGAAGTTGAATCCGTCGATCTCGTCGGCGACCTGGATCACACCGCCGGCGTTGACCACGTAGTCGGGGGCGTACAGGATGCCGCGTTCCTCCAGCATCTTCTCGATGCCGGGGTGAGCGAGCTGGTTGTTGGCGGCGCCGGCGACCACGGTGGCGCGCAGCACCGGTACGGTGTCGTCGTCCAGCGCGCCGCCGAGGGCGCACGGGGCGTAGACGTCGATGTCCGACGTTATCAGCGTGTGGGTGTCCGGTACGAGGTCGATCTGGGGGTGCTTCTCCCGGGCCCAGTCGAGCGCCTTCGGGCTGACGTCGGTGGCGACGACCCGGGCGCCGTCATCGATCAGGTGGGGTACCAGCCACCGGCCGACCTTGCCGAGTCCGGCGATGCCGACCCGGCGGCCGGCGAGCGTGGGAGCGCCCCATATGTGCTCGGCCGCGGCGCGCATGCCCTGGAACACTCCCCAGGCGGTCAGCTCGGAGGAGTCGCCGGCACCGCCGTAATGGGTCGACCGGCCGGTTACGTACCGCGTCTCGCGCGCCACGATGTCCATGTCGCCGACGTAGGTGCCGACGTCGCAAGCGGTGTAGTACCGCCCGCCGAGCGACTCGACGAACCGGCCGTACGCCCGCAGCAGCGCTTCCGACTTGATCTTCGCTGGATCGCCCCAGATCACTGCCTTCCCGCCGCCGAGGTCCAGGCCGGCGAGCGCGTTCTTGTACGCCATCGCGCGGGACAGCTCCAGGACGTCGTGGATCGCCTCGGCCTCCGTGGCGTACGGGTAGAACCTGGTGCCGCCCAGCGCCGGGCCGAGCGCGGTCGAATAGATGCCGATGATGGCCCGCAGGCCGGTGGGCTTGTCCTGGCAGAAGACGACCTGCTCGTGCCCTGTGTCGTAGGAGAAGACGCCCATGTTCGCTCCAAGTCGTGAGGTGGCCGTCCGCCCTTGTGAGGCGGCGGCGACACAGCCCGGTCGGGTACTACCGGCAATGCCGAGCCTAGCGAGCGCGAGGAGCGAACGGGTGAGCCGCGCAGTGCGAGCGAAGGTCGGGACAGTGTGCGGGGACGGGGACCTGCCGGCCCCAGGCCGTGCGAGGATCGCGGAGTGCCGTCCCTCTTCGCCGCGTACCTCCGGGTCTACGAGCCGCTGACCGCCTTCGACCGCGAACGGCAGGTCTACTGGCGCCGGTACGTCAAGGAAGGGCGGGCGGTGGCCCCGGCGGAAGGCCCGGTACGGCAGCGGACGGCGGTCCTCGAGGCGCTCGGCGCGGGCTGGACCCGGCTGCCCGACCTGCCGGACGAGGCGTACGTGCTGGAGACCGACGACACGGTCCTGATCTGCCCTTGGAACCTGCGCTTCCGGGTCGCCGAGGCGGCGTTGACCGCGCGGGACGGCGTGCCGTCGATCATCGCCGACGCGTTCGTACCGCCAGTGCTGGCCGGGCAGGCAAAGGCCATTGTGGACGATTGGCGCAGCGGTCCTCGCGTGCTCGAGCGGGGCATGCCGCGGGTGCACGAGCAGATCGCGACGTGGGGCGTACCGCTGCGTTGGTTCGTCTTCGTCGACCTGGACGAGCGGGAGCTGTCGTTCCGGCCGGGGCGCCGGGCGCTGCGGTACCGGACGGAGATCTCCCGCGCGCGCCGCCGCGCGCACCGGGCCTGTTCGGTCCTGCGCAAGTCGGTCGGCGACGCCCCGATCACCACCGCGGTGGAAGAGGGTGCCCGGTGGCTCGAGGATTTTCACCCCCGTTCGGTGCTCGAATTGGACTACGGCGGGCTCGTCGAGCTGCTTCGTGACGATGCGTTGCGTGAGGATGATTCACCCGGATTGGTCGCGTCCGGGCTCGCCGGGCTCGCCGCCGGGGATCCGGACACGGCGACCGAGGCATACGAAAAGCTTGTTAGCAGGTGGAGGGCCGTACAGTTACTCGAACGGTCCAACTAACTACAAATCGCACGCCGCAAATGTAAAGATTCCTCGTTACTGAGCGCTCACTCAGTGTGACCAATGATCCGAATATGGTGGAATCTGGCGTAGAAAAAATAGATAAATCGGGCATTAATCATCCGTCCATCCACGGACCTTCAGCCGTTCGGCCCATGTCGGACATCGGGGACTAGCCGGACCATGGAAACGCGTCGGCCGGCGGGACCCCGGCCGTCGTTTGTAGGTACATGTGGAGGAGTGACCGATGGCATCGCGTACGCACGAACCGGAGCCACTGTTGACGCCGGCCGAGGTTGCGTCGATGTTCCGTGTCGACCCGAAGACCGTCACCAGGTGGGCAAAGGCGGGCAAGCTAAGCGCAATCCGGACGCTCGGTGGCCATCGTCGCTACCGCGAATCGGAAGTGCGCGCCCTCTTGCAGGGCCAGATTCCTCAGCAGCGCACGGGCGAGTAGAAGCGATTCGAAAGCCATAGTCAGGCTGTGTCGGCCCTGGCGCCTGGACCTTTCGGTCGGCGCAGATCCGGCCCACGAAACTAGGCTCGCAACACCGTACCCAGGCCGAGTCGCCGGTTGGCGGCCGCCTCCGTCAGAACGCCGACGATCACCAATCCCCCGCAGAGGCCAGCCAACAAGGCTGCCGTGGCGGGGTCCAGGTCGAACTTCATAGGCACCCCGGCCGTGAACGCGTCCAGCCCGAGGGCCGGCGCGAGCAACATCGGCAGGGCGATTCCGACCGCGGCTCCCGCGAGGACGGCAACCCCGACCAGCGGTAGCAGTTCGATCAACAGCAAGGTCCGTGCCTGGCGCACGGACAAGCCCATCGTGCGCAGCAGCGACACCGCCCGTCCCCGGGCCGGGGCGTCCACCACGAGGGTCAGGGTCACCGCGAGAAGTGCGGCGAGCAGGCCGGCCGCGGTACCCATCGTGAAGGCGACCGTGATCCCCTCGTTGAACGCATGCTGTTCCAGCGCACGGCGCTGCGCGGCCAGGCTGGTCGAGGTGACCTGCCGGCCGGCGCTCGCCGTCTCGACGGCGGCCCGCAGCTGTGCCTCGTCGGCGCCGGAGCCCGAGACGAGCAGCTCGTTCAGCGGCATCCCCGGCACCCACGGCACCACGAGGAAGTCGATCGCCGCGCGGCGCAGCCCGGGCAGGTCCGCGCCGGAGCCGACCACGCGCACCGGCCGGTCCGTGCCGTCCAGCCGCACGGTCACCGTGTCGTCCATCCGGGCCGCGAGCGCGGGCGAGGCGTACGCCGGGAGACGGTCATCGCCGTCGGGTGCCAGCTCCGTCGGCAGGGCCAGGTCGAGGCCGATCTCGCCGAGGATCCTCCGGTACGCAGGCACGTCCAGTGCGATGACCACCGTGGTCTCCTCGGCACCCCGCGCGCGTTGGATCGCCCTACCGGGCAAGGTCCGATAGACCGCGGCGACCTCGGTGACGCCAGGCACGGCGGCCGCGGCGCCGACCGTCTCCGGAGTGAATGCCGCGTCGCCCGCGGACAACCGGAAGTCCCCGCCGACCTCGCGAGCCGCCGCGGTATCTCGAGCGGCCGCCACCCCGGCCCGGACCGCACCCGCGAAACTACCGGTCGCGACGGCCAGCACCAGTACCACCAGCGGCAGCGCCGCGGCCGGGCCCACCCGGCCGGCCCGGGCCAGCCCGAGGAAGGCCACCGCTCCCCGCCGCCGTACCGCGAGTCGGCCGAGCAGCCGGATGGGCAACGGGTACAGCCGCAGGGCAAGCAGGCCTACGGCCACCCCGATCAGCAGCGGTACCGCGGACAGGTACGGGTCGATGCCGCGGGTCGACAGCCCCCGCCGGTGCAGGAGCAGGACGCCGAGCGCGGCCAGCACGATCGCCAGTACCTCGACCGTGCCCCGGGCCGCCGAGGGCCGGGCCAGTGCCACATCGCGTCGCTCGGTACCGAGCCGCGCACGGCGATGCGCCATTGCGCCGGCCAGCGGTACGGCGGCCGCCACCACCCCGGCAGACGCGAGCGGTAGCCAGCCAACGCCCTCCGCGGGCCGGCCCGGCACCATCCGGGCTACGGCCCAGGCGGCGACCGCCACCGGCGCGACCACGAGCAGCGCCTCGATGCCCAGAGCCGCGGCGAGCCGGTGCACCGCGGCTCCGCGCGCCCGCACGAGGGCGAGTTCGTTGCGTCGCCGGTCCACGGCCAGACGGGCGGCGAGCACCCCGAGTCCGAGCGCGGCACCCAGCGCACCGGCCAGCACGACCGCGAATACCGCCCGTAACGAGCCCGCCTGCCGCGTGAAGTCGTCGAGCAGCCGGTCCAGCCCGGTGTCGAGCCGGAAGCCGGCCAGTCGGCGCGACCCGCGCAGGTCGTCCAATGTGGACCGCAGCCCGCCGACCTCACCCGCGTCGAGCCGATCGGCCGCGAGGCGGATCCGCGCCGTGCTGGTCATGCTCCAGATCGGCTCGTGCTCCTCGAGGAGGTGTAGTCCCGCCACGTCGGTGAACAGCGTCCCGGTCCGGCGCAGGATCGGGTCCGCCTGTGGACTCGGCGCGTCGTCGACGATGCCCGTGGTCAGCGCGGTCGGCTCGCTCAGCCAGACCGCCGCGGCCGCGTCCAGTGGGGCGAACACGCCGGCGACCCGCAGCCGCTGCTGACCCGCCATCTCGTACTCACCACCGATGCGCAGCGCCAGCCGTTCGGCCACGGTGGTCGAGACGATCGCCTCGATCACGCCGTCCCGGCTGGCTGGCTGGCTACCGCGAATCAGCCGTACCGCCTCGGGGAACGCGGTGTGGTACTCGACGGTCACCCGCGGGGTGTAGCCGGCCGGCAGGCGGGTCAGCCCCGGCCCGCCGATCAGCTGGGCGGCGGTACGCGTCCACGCCCAGACGTCTTCCACCAGGGCGGCCTGTTGCGGTGGCAGTACCTGTCTGGCCCGATCGCGCAGGTGGTTGACATCCGGCGGTTGCTGCGACGAGAACCGGACGAAGTCCAGCGAGATGTCCCGGACCGAGATCGGCGCCGATCGGACCATGTCGCGCAGTGCGGCGTCCTCGGCCCGGTTGCGTACCCGCGGTTCGGCCGCCGCGCCGAACACCGTCGCCAGCGCGAGCAGCGCCACGACCATCCACAGTCCACTGTGGGCACGCGTTCGCCTTATCGCCATCCTCATTGCTCGGTCCCCATTCGGAGGAGGCCCGTTATTACCTCGCGGCGGGTGCGCCGGGCGACCACCGCGCCGAGCAGCAGGGCCACGAGCAACAGAGCCAGGGCCGGCAGGCCGGTCTCGGTCGGGGGGACGACCAGCACGGCCGGGGGTACCGGCGCCCTGGCCGCCGCGGTCAGCACGAGCGCGGGTGCCATCGCCACGGCGACCGCGATGCCGACCAACAGTCCACTGAGGACGCCGAGGCCGGCGAGCAGCGCCTGCTCGACGACGAGAGCCCGGGCGAGCGCGTTCGGGGAGGCGCCGAGCGTGTGCAGGACGGCCATCTCACCGCTGCGGCGCAGGGCGGTGGAACGGGCGTCCACCGCGAGGCCGAAGCCGGCCAGGACCGTGGCGGCCAGCGCGGCGGCGTACAGCGCGAGCAGTACGCCGATGCCGAGTGGGTCGTCGAGCAGCCGGCGGGTGAGCGCTTCCCGGTCGACGACCGCGAGGCCGCTCTGCCCGGCTACCGCGGCCGCTGCCCGGTCATGTTCCCCGGCGCGGGTAGCCAGCCACCATTCGGCCGCGCTCGCCGCGAGCTGCTCGTGGGCGAACCGGTAGCCCGCGTACGTCGGCAGGTCGACGACGACGCCTCCGGCGCCGGGCGCGGAGGGCAGCGCGTCGAGCACGCCGACGATCTTGATCTCCAGCGGCGCTGTCCCGCCCGAGCTGCCCAGCTCGACCCTGTCGCCGACCTTCTTGCTCGTACCCGCGAGCACGGCCGGCGTGACGAGCGCCGGTACCGGCTCGCGGGCCGAAGCCACATCGGCCAGCCGGAAGGTCCACGCGTTGGTCATGAAGGCGTCGATGGAGACGGTGTACCGGACGTCGAGGCCGGTCACCTTCGCCTCGCCGAGATGCAGGAACTGGTCGGCGGTCGTGTCCAGTTCCCACGTCGTGGGCGCGGTCACCTCGGTTCTGGCCCCTTGCGCGTCGACCGCCGCCAGCCTGCTGATCGTCCACGCGACCGTACCCTCGAACCCCCCTTCCGCCTCGTTGAAGGGATCGAACTCCAGCCGGCCGCTCGAGGCCAGCCCGACCAGCGTGCTACCGGCCGGCACGGGTACGTCGAACGGCAGGGCGCGGTTGGCCAGCGGGGTGCCGAGGGAGACGCGCTGCAGGAGCCCGCTGCCGTCGTCGAGGTAGACGGCGACGTCCGTCGAAAACGCCTGGGCGGTACCGGTACCGCTGACCGCGAACAGCAGTTGGCCGGTCAGCCGCCGGGTCTGCGCCGGCAACGCGGTACCCGACAAGCGCCGGGGGGCCGGCATCCTGTCGAACAGACCCGGCTCCGCGAGGTCCGGTCGGATCCGCATGACCTGAGCGGCCTTCGTGGTTTCCACCGCGAGCAGCGTGGCCGTTGCCTCGTTGGACACCTGCAGCGTGCCGCGGTCGGCGCGCATCACCGCCGCCACACCCGGCAGGGCCGCCAGGTCGGCGACGGCCGGAGCCGGTACCGACGCCGTGGCCCGGCTGATCCGTAGGTCCGCACCGGCCTCGTGCGCGGCCTGGTCCCGCTGCGAGAGCTGCCAGGTCGCCGCGACACAACCGGCCAGCGCGGCGACCGCGACCGCGAGCACGAGCAGCAGTACCGGGCCGGCGTGCGGCCGGCGGTCGGCCTGCCAGACGCCGAGCAGGCTGGCGAACGAGCGCCGTCGCTCGGCAACGCGTACCCCGCCGCGGGTCGCCGCCGGCAGCAGGCGCAGCGACACCGCGGTCGTGGCGAGCACCCCGATCGCGGGCGCGGTCACCAGCAACGGATCGATACCGAGGGCGCCGGCCGGGCCGGTCAGCGGACCGCCGTACTGGCGTAGCTGGCTCCACGCGAGCACGGCCAGCACCACCAGCGCCAGGTCTACCCCGGCGCGTTGCGCCACGGCCCAGCGCGTCGGCCGGAACCGCTCCTGCTGTTCGGCTACCCAGGTGCGGCCTCGTCGTGCCGCCGGGAGGACGAGCGCCACCGCGCAGCAGAGCGCGGCCGCCACGGCGATCGCCCAGCCCTGCCAGGCGCCCAACATCGGAATATCCACTGTGGACAGAGCGAGGCCGCGGGTGGTCAGCCGGCGATCGGCGGCGCGCAGCGCTGCCGCGGCCAGCGGTGCGCCGAGAAGTCCGGCCGGTACGATCACGAGCAGCGCCTCGCCGGTCGCGAGTCGGGCGAGCTGACCCCGGGCGGCACCCCGGGCCCGGAGCAGGCTGTGTTCCCCGCGCCGCTGGTCGTTGAGCAGGCCGGCGACGAGCCAGAGGGTGTACCCGGCGATCAGCGTCAGCAACAGCGCCGGCAGCAGCAGACCGGACCGGGTGACCAGCTCGGCCACCCGCAGGCGGCCGGCCAGCTCGTCGAGCCCGGTCGACACCTTCGTGCTCGTGTCCAGGCCGAGCTTCTGCGCTTCTGTCGTACGCAGCCGGGTCGCCTGCGCGCTGACGGCCTCGAGCCGCCGTCCGGCCAGCTGATCGGCGGCGGGGATGGCCACCCAGTTCACTGTGGACAGTAGTTGGTAGCGGGCCAGGAACTCGGCGCGGTCTACCGCCAGCGGGCCGAGCCCACCGGCCGCGACCGGTGCCGCGGCAAGTCGCCAGTAGCCGCCACCGGCGTCGCGGGGACGGTACACGCCGACGACCGCCAGGGGTGCCGGCTTCTTCGTCCGGTCGTCGGTCACGGCGATCCGCCCGCCCACCCGGACACCGAGGGCTGCCGCTACCGCCTCGGGAACGGCCGCCTGGACCGGCTGCCCCCGGGGCACCGGCACCGGCCACGCCCCGTCGACCAGGTCGGCGTGGTCGGCCAGCCGGTCCAGGTACGCCACCACCGCGGACCGGCCGTCGGCCAGCCGCTGGCTGATCGCGTACGCGCCGCCGTCCACGGTCACCGGCACGCCGCCCAGCCCGCCGGTGAACAGCTTTCGTACCGCGGCGTCGCGCTCTTCGAGGTCTTGGGCGTTGTCGCCCGCCGACATGGTGACGAACAGCGTGCGCTCCGACACCGGGGCACCGGCCACCGCCGCGCGCCCCCCGGCCGCCGGCAGCAATTGCGCGAACTGCAGGAACGCGGTGAGCAGCGCGGTCGTGACGGTCGCGGTGATCGCGGCGGCGGCGAGCAGGGTACGGGCCAGCGCCGCCCGCCGCAGGACGAGCCGCATCGCCTCAGCCCGCCGCGGGTACCGGGTCCGCGATGCGACCGTCCCGCAGGACGAGCACGCGGTCGGCGAGGTCGAGCAGTGCCGCGTCGTGGGTGGCGACGATGGCCGTGGTACCGCGGGCGAGGACCACGGCCCGGATCAGGTCCATGATCTGCCGGCCGGTCTCGGAGTCGAGCTGCCCGGTCGGCTCGTCGGCGATCAGGAGCTTCGGTTCGTTGGCCAGCGCCCGCGCGATCGCCACCCGCTGCTGCTGCCCGCCGGACAGCTCGTACGGCCGCTGTCGCGCGTGCGCGCCCAGCCCCACGAGCTCGAGCAGCATCGACACTCGTTCGTCCCGCTCCCGTGCCCGCCGGCGAGCCAGGCGCATCGGTACCCCGACGTTCTCGGCCGCCGACAGGATCGGGATCAGCCCGAAGGATTGGAAGACGAAACCGATCGTGTCGCGCCGCAACCGCCGCAGCCGGCGTTCGTCGGCGGCGGTGAGCTCGTGCCCGGCCACGTGAACCGAGCCGGCCGTCGGCCGGTCGAGCCCGCCGATGAGGTTGAGCAGCGTCGTCTTGCCGGCGCCGGAACGGCCCCGGATCGCGAGTACCTCGCCCGGCGCCGCGACCAGCGAGACCTCCCGTACCGCGTGGACCTCGCGGGCGCCGTGGCCGAACACCCGGCTCACCCGATCCACGCGGACGAGCGGCGTCATGAGCCGGCCTCGTGGCCGGGGCGTACCTCGACCCGGTCCGGCTGCAGTGTCAGCCGTACCCGGTCCCGCATCCGCAAAGTGTCCACATAGGACCGAGGCAGCTGCATCCGGCCGGCCTTGTCGAGGACCGCGAACTCCTCGCTGACCAGCTCGGTACGCCCGTCCGCGGCGAGGCGGGCGGTCCGGCGTACCTCCGCCGCGGTCCGGCCGTCGCGGATCGCGACTGTCCGGCGGACCTGGCTCTCGACGGCCTGGTCGTGGGTGACCACGACGATCGTGACGCCGAGTTCGGCGTTGATGGTGCGAAGCGCGCCGAACACCTCGGCCGCCGTGGCCTCGTCCAGCTCCCCGGTCGGCTCGTCGGCGAAGAGCACCTCCGGGTTGTTGGCGACGGCCACGGCGACCGCGGTGCGCTGCTGCTCGCCGCCGCTGAGCTGGCTGGGCAGCCGGTCGGCGCAGTAGTCGACGCCCACCATCGCCAGCAGCTCCCGGGCGCGCCGGCGCACCTTGCGACCGTGACGGCCGGCCAGTCGCATGGGCAGCGCCACGTTCTCCGCGGCGGACAGGTACGGCAGCAGGTTCCTGGCGGTTTGCTGCCAGACGAAGCCGACGGTGTGCCGGCGGTAGCGCAGCCGTCGGCCGGCGGACATCGCGAGCAGATCCACCCCGGCCACCCGGGCGATGCCGGCGGTCGGTACGTCGAGCCCGGACAAGATGTTGAGCAGAGTCGACTTGCCGGAGCCGGACGCGCCCACGATCGCCAGCAGCTCGCCGCGGTCGACGACGAGGTCGAGCCCTTGCAGCGCGACCACCTCGATGCCGTCGGTCTTGAAGATCCGGACCAGCCCGTCGCACACGATGTGCCCGGCGATGCGGTCGGTGCCTCCGGCTCGGACGGCCGCCTGTTCCCGGGCGCGCCGTTCGAGCACCGCGAGATCCGGTGTCTGCATGCCGGCGTGACGCCCGAGCGGCCGGTGGACGTTCCGCCGCCGGGCGAGCCGTTAGTCGATTGTTATCTCGATGCCGACCGTGCCGGCATCACCGCGGCGGACTTTGCTGAGCCACAGCGTCAAGCGGCCACTGATGCCGTATTTCTTCCGGATCTGGCGGCGGACCTCCTCGGTCGCGTCCGCGTCCAGGATCCGGGCTCGGCCGGGGTACGACTCCCCGACGTTGTTGCCGCGGAGGTCGCAGGTCGCCAGGGTCACGGCCGCCCGGCGCCGGACGCGCTTGACCTTGCCGGCGCCCACGTAGCTCCACACCGCGAGGGCGTCGCCGTACGGCACGATCCAGACCGGAGTCGCGACGGCGGTGCCGTCCTTGCGGAACGTTGTCATGAGCGCGTACTTGCTGGCGGCCAACTCGTCGACGGTCGTCGTCATGCCCGACACGATAGGGCGCGGCCGCTACCGTGAGCGATATGGATGACCCGTTCGGCGAGATGCTGCGGGACGCCCTCGCCGAGCTCACCGGAGTGGGGCCGAGGCCGACGCTCGGCGGCGTCTACCCGCGTCCGACAATCGAGATCATCGAGCGGGACGACGGGTACGTCAACGGCGTGCCGGCCATCCGCTACCTCGCCTCGCCCGAGGACTGGTACGCCTTCGAACACCGCGCGCTGCAACGCCTGTCCGGGCACGTACTCGACATCGGCGTGGGCGGCGGTCGGTTCGCGCTCGCCGCGCAGGACCGCGGGCTCACGGTGACCGGGCTGGACATATCGCCGGGCACCGTCGAGGTCGCCGCCGCCCGCGGTGTACGGGACACCGTCTGCGCGACAGTGGACGAGCACGCGCGCAGCGGCCGTCGGTACGACACGTTCGCGCTCTTCGGCAACAACCTCGGGTTGCTCGAGTCCCGCGAGCGCGCGCCGGTCTTCCTCGCCGCGCTGGCCGCGATGGCGCGGCCCGGCGCCCGGATCGTGGCGCAGGGCACCAACCCGTACCAGACGACGGATCAGGCGCACCTCGCCTACCACGAGCGCAACCGGGCCCGTGGCCGGATGGCCGGCCAGCTGCGGTTGCGGATCCGCTACCGCAGGCTGGCCTCCGAGTGGTTCGACTATCTGGTGTGCACACCCGACGAGCTGGCCGGTCTGTTGTCCGGTACGGCGTGGCGTCTGTCCGATGTGGACGATGCCGATCCACCGTTCTACGTCGCCACGATGTCGTTCACCGGCGCTTGATTCCGGCGGTCAGCGCGGCGAAGATCTCGCGTCGCAGGGCGGCCAGCGACCGCCGGCCGTCGGTCGCGGCCCAGACCGACAGCGCGATGTCCCAGGAGGAGGTGACGGCCGCCGCCACGGTCAGCGGGTACGGATCGGAGTCCACCGGCAGCCCGGTCCGCTCGGCGACGAAGTCGGCGATCATCTGCCGTAGCTCGTGGTTGAGCTGCAGGTAGGTCGAGACGAGCGAGGGCTGCTGTTCCATCAGCCGCATCCGCACCATGATCTCCCGCTGGCCCTCCGGATCCGGTACGTCCATGGCGTCCAGCACGGCGCGGACAGAGGCGAGGACCGGCTCCCCGCGCGGACGGGCGGCCAGCTCGCTGCGCAGCCGGGTGACCCGGTCGTGTGCGACGTCGCCGAACAGCACGTGCTGCTTCGAGGAGAAGTACCGGAAGAACGTCCGGACGGCCACGTCGGCCGCCTCCGCGATCTCGTCGACGGTCGTCTGCTCGTACCCCTTCTCGGCGAAGAGTCGCAGCGCCGCCTGCTCGAGAGCGGCCCGGGTCTCCAGCTTCTTGCGCTCCCGGCGGTTGACCGAGAGTTCGACGTCGGTTGTCACCCGCCCATCGTGGCATGGGAGAGGTCATGACATGATATGCCACATGTCAGCCACTGCCACTTTCTCGCGTCTCGGTCGTGCGGTCACCCGCCGGCCGTGGCTGGTGATCGCCGGTTGGCTGCTCGGCGCGGGCTGCCTGATCGCGTTCGCCCCGGGCCTCGGCTCGGTGACAACCGCGGACCAGGCGGCGTTCCTGCCCGGGACCGCCGAGTCCTCCCGGGCCGCGGAGCTGGCCCGACGGGCGTTCCCGGACGCCGGTGGCAGTACCGCGGTCGTGGTGGTACAGCGGGCGGATCGCGCTCCGCTCACCGACGCCGACCTGGCGACGGCCGCGCGGCTCGGGCCGCCGCAGATCTCGGAGAACCGGGCCGTCGCGCTGGTGCCGGTACGTTTCCCAGGCCCGGCCGAGGCCGCGGCAACTCAACATGCAGTCCACGACCTGCGGGCCTCCACCGCCGGCGCGTTGCAGGACACCGGGCTGGTCGCGGGAGTCACCGGTGAGGCCGCGATCGCGGTGGACAATGCCGGGGCATTCGCCGACGCGGAGAAGATCGTCACGCTGGCGACACTGGTACTGATCGTCGTCCTGTTGCTGCTCATCTTCCGCAGCCCGGTGGCGGCCTTGCTGCCGCTGCTGACCGTGGGACTGGTCTACGGTGTCTCGGCCGCGCTCGTGGCGCTGGTCGGGCACGCGCTCGACCGCCAGGTCGGGCAGGAGCTGCCGACCATGTTGACGGTGGTGCTGTTCGGCATCGGTACCGACTATGTGCTGTTCCTACTGTTCCGGTTCAGAGAACGGTTGCGGGCCGGCGACCCCCCAGGCGAGGCCATCGTCGCCGCGGTCGAGCGAGTCGGCGCGGCGATCGGCTCGGCGGCGTTCGCGGTGATCGCCGCGTTCGGGGCGCTGGTACTGGCGACGCTGGGCTTCTTCGCCACGATCGGACCGGCGCTGGCGATCGGGGTGGCGGTGATGCTGCTCGCGGCTCTCACGCTCGTCCCGGCGACGGTCGCGGTACTGGGCCGCTGGACGTTCTGGCCCTCCCGGGGACCTCGGCCGGGCCGGGGCGGATTCGCGCGGCTGGGCCGGCTCGTCGCGCGCCGGCCGGCGCTGGTGGTCGCCGGGTCGGTGCTGGTGCTCGGGGCGCTGGCGGCCGGGGTACCGCGGTTCGTCGCCGACTACGACCCGATCGGCGTGCTGCCGGCCGGGACCGAGGCGGCCACGGCCTTCGGGGACCTTCAGCGAGGCTTCCCGGCCGGGGCGGTACAGCCGACGACGGTCTACCTGACCGCGGACCATGCGCTGACCGAGGCCGAGACGGCCGCGTTCACGCAGCGGCTCGCCGCGGTCGACGGGGTCGCGAGTCCGATGCCGCCGCGGGTCGCGGGCGATGGTCGTACCGTTGCGGTCCCGCTCGTGTTGGCGGCGACGCCCTATTCGGCCGAGGCGCTGGACCTCGTCGGCGGTCCGTTGCGGGACGCGGCCCGGGCGGCCGCACCCGCCGGCACCAGCGCGGTGGTGGGCGGGCCGACGATGGCGTTCGCGGACGTCCGGGCGGCCACGGACCGCGACCTCATGGTGATCTTCCCGGTCGCCGCTCTGCTGTTCGCGTTGATCCTCGCCGGGTTGCTGCGCGCCGCGCTCGCGCCGGTATACCTCGTCGCGCTAGTGGTGACCACGTTCGTCGCCACGCTGGGTGCGACGGCGTGGCTGTTCCAGGGGCTGGCGTTCAGCATCCCGATCATCCTGTACCTGTTCGTCACCGCGATCGGCACCGACTACAACATCCTGGTCACCGCGCGGCTGCGCGAGGAGATCCGGGAAGGCCGGTCACCGCGCGAGGCCGCTGGGCTCGCCGTCGCCCGCGCCGGACCGACCGTCGGCGCGGCGGGGGTGATCCTGGCCGGAACCTTCGGCGCGCTGCTGATCTCGGGCGTACCGTTCTTCATCGAGATCGGGTTCGCCGTGATGCTCGGCATCCTGCTGGCGGCCTTCGTGGTGTCGTCCATGCTCGTGCCGGCGATCACCGCGCTGGCCGGCCGGGCCGCGTGGTGGCCCGGTCTTCGGCCTGACCGAGCCCACGTGGAAACCATAGTAATTAAGGAAGAAGCCCGGCAAGGCGAGCGATTCGGCAGCTAGCTTCGATTTGTGGCGCAACATCGGTTCGCGCGCAACCTCGCGGGCAGCCTGGCGATCCTTGCCACGCTCGGCGGCATCGCGTACGGCCTGCCCGCCGTCGACCGGGCCTTGCCGTCGGACCGACCCGTTACCGCCGGCGAGCCGTACTCCGTGGGCGGGGGCGTCACCGTCGTACCGCCGCCGCACTCGATGATCGACGTGACGAAGACACGGCCTGGTTCAGACCGTGGCACCGCCCTCTTCGTCCTCGACTCGGTCCGGTACGTGATCGTGGTCGTCCCGTTCGCCGGCACGCTGGACCAGGCGGCCGCCCGGCTTCGCCGCAAGATCACTGGGAGTACGGGCTACCAGGTGGCGGGCAACGAGCGCCCGGTCACGACGGCCCAGGGTGTCGTCGGCCGGCAGGGCGCCTACGCCGCTCCCGGGCGCGCCGGCCGGTACGCCGTCTTCGTCACCGACGGGCTCGCGGTCGAGGTGACGGTCAGCGGCTCGGGTACCCGGTTCGACTCCGCCATCGCGAGCGTGCGCTCGATCGCGGTTCGGCGGGCGTCGTGACCACGGTGGGCGTGCGGCCCGCGTCACCGAGCGCGCGGCCCGCCAAGTCGTTGCGCCTGCCCGCCTTCTGGCTCGTGCTCGTGCTGCTGGGGATGGGCGCGTGGCGGATCTTCGCGATCGTCCGGGACTCGTTCGGCCTCTACCCGCGTGCGACCGCCGTCGCGCTCGGGCTCTTCGGGCTGTACGCGGTACCGTTCTGGATCTTCGTGGAGCGGCTGGACTAT
>Ga0075419_10000403_pt1 | contig 26616 bp, 23 predicted proteins | sample SoiMetdeltSBSDD3_FD_76900 | JGI IMG/M metagenome (GOLD analysis project Ga0075419, IMG submission 76900) | Bulk soil microbial communities from a Populus tree surrounding site in Tennessee, USA - Soil MetaG P. deltoides SBSDD3 | ecosystem: Environmental > Terrestrial > Soil > Tree plantation... | reverse complement strand
GCGACCGGCGCGGCCGGTGGCACGGATCTCGCCCTGCTGGTGTCGGCCGGGCTGGCGGCGGCCGGTGCCGGCGTCTTACTGCTGCTCCGGGACTGAGTCCTAGGCCGGTGTGGCCGCGGGCTCCAGCGTGCCGACGGTGTCGACCAGCCGCTCCAGTGCCGAGCCGGGCCAGCGGGCCGTCCGGGTCCGCCAGCCGGACCAGCGCGTCGGCCACTCTCGGCAGCGCCCGGGCCACGTCAAACACCGACAGCGCTACGGCGGCCGCCGCCAGCACGGCCGTCCTCGCAACACCCACCGGGCTGCTGCCCCCTCGGACGCAGCGGCGGAGGTCAGACCGGCTCGACGACGATGTGGTTGTACGACGAGCGGGTATCCGCAAGTCTCATGCGAAGAGGTTCTCGGCGTCGATGATGGTGTACGCGTATCCCTGCTCGGCGAGGAATCGCTGCCGGTGTGCGGCGAACTCGGCGTCCACGGTGTCGCGCGCCACGATCGAGTAGAACCGTGCCGTCCGGCCGTCCTGCTTCGGTCGCAGCACCCGGCCCAGTCGCTGGGCCTCCTCCTGGCGGGAGCCGAACGTGCCGGACACCTGGATCGCGACCGATGCCTCGGGCAGGTCGATGGAGAAGTTCGCGACCTTGCTCACCACCAGCTTGTCGATCTCTCCGGCGCGGAACGCGTTGAACAGCCGCTGGCGCTCGCGGACCGTGGTCTCGCCCTTGATCACCGGGCAGCCCAGCTGCTCGCCGAGCTCGTCCAGCTGGTCGATGTACTGGCCGATCACCAGCAGCGGTTCACCGGCGTGGTGCTCGACGATCCGGCGGACCAGCCGGCCCTTCGCCGGCGTGGACGCTGCCAGCCGGTAGCGGTCCTCGGGCTCGGCGGTGGCGTACACGAACCGCTCCTCCTGGGCCAGGTCGACCCGGACCTCGACACAGTCCGCCGGCGCGATCCAGCCCTGCGTCTCGATGTCCTTCCAGGGCGCGTCGTACCGTTTCGGGCCGATCAGCGAGAACACGTCACCCTCGCGGCCGTCCTCGCGTACCAGGGTCGCGGTCAGGCCGAGCCGGCGGCGGGCCTGCAGGTCCGCGGTCATCCGGAAGATCGGCGCGGGCAGCAGGTGCACCTCGTCGTACACGATCAGGCCCCAGTCGCGGGCGTCGAGCAGCTCCAGGTGCGCGTAGACACCCTTCCGGCGGGTGGTCATCACCTGGTACGTCGCGATCGTGACCGGGCGGACCTCCTTGCGCGAGCCCGAGTACTCGCCGATCTCCTCCTCGGTGAGACTGGTGCGCTTGAGCAGCTCGTCCTTCCACTGCCGGGCCGCGACCGTGTTCGTCACCAGGATCAGCGTGGTCGCGGCGGCCTGCGCCATCGCGGCCGCGCCGACGATCGTCTTGCCGGCACCACACGGCAGTACGACGACCCCGGAACCGCCGTGCCAGAAGGCGTCCGTGGCCTGCTGCTGGTACGGGCGCATCGACCAGTCGTCGGTCCTCAGCTCGATCGGGTGCGCCTCGCCGTCGACGTACCCGGCCAGGTCCTCGGCCGGCCAGCCCAGCTTGAGCAGGGTCTGCTTGAGGTGTCCGCGCTCGGACGGGTGCACGAGCACCGTGTCCTCGTCGATCCTTGCCCCGAGCAACGGTTTGACCTTGGTGCCGCGCAGCACCTCCTCGAGCACCGGCCGGTCGGTGGTGATGAGCACCAGGCCGTGCTGCGGGTGCTTCTCCAGCCGCAGCCGCCCGTACCGGTCGAGGATCTCGGCGATGTCGACCAGCAGCGAGTGCGGCACCGGGTACCGGCTGTACCGCAGCAGTACGTCGATCACCTGTTCGGCGTCGTGGCCGGCGGCCCGGGCGTTCCACAGCCCGAGCGGGGTGAGCCGGTAGGTGTGCACGTGCTCCGGCGCCCGCTCCAGCTCGGCGAACGGAGCGATCGCCTTGCGGCACTCGTCGGCCGCCTCGTGCGCGGTCTCCAGCAGCAGGGTCTTGTCGGACTGGACGATCAGTGGTCCGTCGGTCACTCGGTGGTCTCCTCAGTGCCTGTGTCGCTGGGCCCGTCGTCGATGATGCGCGCGGCGGCGATCCGGTGCAGGGCGTAAGTCCGGGGCTGGTCGTCGTCCACGCCGTACGCCGTCAGCCAGCCGTCGGCCACGCGGACCGGGGCGACGATGCGTTCCGAGGCGTTGCCGTTGTGGTCCACGTACGAGATCCAGGTGCGCAGCTTGTCCTCCGATGCCATGCCGAGCAGGCCGATCGTCTCGGCCGGGGCCGGGTCGGTGGGTTCGTCGGGGCGCTCTGCCTCGACCCGGTCTCCGGCGCGGATGCTCGCGACCACCGCGTAGACCTCGGCGTCGGTCAGGCCGGTACGTGCGTCGCCCAGGTCCCGTCCGATCCGCCTGCGATGCGGCTCGCCCCGCCGCCGGGCCGGCGCGGTCAGGTGGACCCCGCCGTCCTCGGACTCGGCCAGCGGCGCCAGCCCGGCGTCCCGTAGCCGGGTGAGTACGACGTCGGGTGGCGACGGCGAGACCAGCACGGTCGGTGCGATCCGGCGGAACACCACGCCCGGCGGTCCCGCGGTGAGCAGTCCGCTGATCGTGGCTTCGTCGTCGCAGCGCAGGTATGTGCTCGCGGTGCCGAGCCGCAGTACGCCGTGCCGGCGCGCGACGTCGTCGACCAGGTAGCTCAGCGGCTGCGGTACCGGGGTCCGGGAGTGCTCGGCGAGCCAGCGGTGCAGGCCCTCGCTGGACTTGCCCAGGTCGAGCGCGCGGCGCACCGACGCCTCGCTGAACCGGAACACCCCGGCGCCGCCGTGCGACTCCACGTCGGCCATCGCCACCAGCTCGTCGTACACCTCGCGCAGCAGCGGCCCCGGCGCGACCGCGGTCAGGTCGGCCTGCAGCAGCACGTGGTCGACCGGGACCGGGATCAGCGGCGCGATCGCCTCGGCCAGGTCGGTCCCGTCGGCGAGCGCCCGGGCATGCGTGGCCAGCGTGCCGAGACCGGTCAGGCCGAGCAGCGCGGCCTCGGCCAGGGTCCAGCGGGTCAGGTCGTCGCGGAACTGGCCGCCACGACGTGGACGGTGCCAGGCCACCCACGTGACCACCGCGTCCTCGCCGGGTGCGACCCCGGGACCGGCCGCGGCCAGCGCCTGCAGCGTCAGCTCGCGGATCTCCGGCGCCAGCAGGCGTTCCAGGTCCGGGGCGAGCGCGTTCACCAGCCGCTCCCGGGCCGACGCGGTGGCGCCGCCGGTGTCGCGCCGCCCGACCAGACCGATCGCGCGCAACCCGCTGAACCAGGCCTCGGCCAGCCGCGCCCAGCGGTGCGCGAGATCCAGCTCCAGCCAGTCGTCGTACCCGTGCGTGGGAAGCCAGACCTCCACACTGCCGGCCTCGAACTCGGTGAGCAGCCCGGCGGCGTATGCGATCTCCAGCAGCATCCCGGTGACCGGTTCGTCGGTCCCGGTCCGCGTCGCCAAAGACCGCAGCTCGCGTACGCCGACCCCGCCGGTCCGCAGGACGGGTACCGGCTCGGCGCCGAGTCGGTCCAGCAGCAGCTCGACGTGCCGGACCAGGTCCAGTGCGGCGCCGGCCGCCGCGCGGTCCGCGATCGACGCAGACACGTCCTTGCCGGCCAGCGGCGGCGGTACCGGCCGGGTCGACGCGTGCACCCGGCCGCCGCGCAGGTGCAGGCCGATCTGCCGGGGTAGCACCACCGTGCCGGCATCCTTCGGCACCACCAGCCCGCGCGCGAGCAGCCGCTCCACCGGGGTCCGCGCGGACGCCTTCGTCACCGGCCGGTCCGCCTTGTCGACCCGCCCGGTCGGCGGTCCCCAGGTGAGCTTGTCGAGCACCGCCTTGGCGTCCGGCCCGGCATCGGCGATCAACCGGTCGAGGTCGCCGAAGTGCCGGGTGGTCACCGGTCCGAGTCCGGCCGGGGTTGGACCGAGCAGCTCGTGCACGGCCCGGATCGGCCGCAGGTCGTCGTCTCCACCCCACACCAGGGCGAGGTTGCGCAGCTCGTTCACCCGCGGTACGACGAGCTCGGCCGGCTGGTCCACCCCGCGGGACAGTGCCGCGATGTCCACCGGTTCCGGCAGCGCGGACAGTGCCTCGAGCAGGTCGACAGCGAACTCGTCCAGCCGGTTGATCGCCCGGGCAGCGGACGCATGCGTGGTCGCGCGCGCCGCCAGCTGCCCGGTGTCGCCGGGGGTCGGGAAGGCCAGATCCGGGCGGGTGCGGACCAGCCGGGCGACGGCGTCGTCGTCCCAGCTGCGCAGCTCCTCGGCGAGGGTGCGCGGGCGGGTCCACCCGGTTGTGGTCATCCCTCCAACGGTACGGCCAAGCCGCAAATGCACACCTGGGCGCTGCCTGGCGTTCACCCGTCCTGGGCATGGTGCTTCCTGGAATCCCCGACTGGCAGAGGAGTGATCATGCGGGTAAGCAGAGTGGTGACCGCGACGGTGACCGCGGCGCTGACGGTGACCGGACTGACGGTGGGTGGAGCGGACGCGGCCCGGCGCGACGGCGATGTGGCCCGGGCGTTCAGCAGCGTCGACCGTACGACCGCGTGGACGCTGACCGCGCGGATCCCGCTGCGCTTCCCGACGTACCATCCGCAGGGCTTCGCGCTGGTCGGCGACAAGATCTTCCTGTCCTCGGTCGAGGTGCTGGAGCCGCCGGTCCGCTACCCGGAACCGGTCGACGGGTACGACCGCAGTCCCGGCCGCGGCATCGGGCACGTGCTGGTGCTGGACCGCAACGGGAAGCTGCTCGCGGACGTGAAGGTCGGTGAGGGCACCGTCTACCACCCCGGCGGCATCGACTTCGACGGCCGCGACGTGTGGGTGCCGGTCGCGGAGTACCGGCCGAACTCCCACGCGATCGTCTACCGGCTCGACCCGCGCACGCTGCGGGTGACCGAGGAGTTCCGGGTCCGTGACCACATCGGCGGAATCACCCGGGACCGCGGCGACGGCTCGCTGCACGGCGTCAGCTGGGGCTCGCGCCGGTTCTACGAGTGGACCGGCACGGGTTATCAGCAGCGCGTGTCGGCGAACCCGAGCCACCTGGTCGACTACCAGGACTGCGACTACGTCGATCGCCGCAAGCAGCTCTGCAGCGGCGTCACCGGTCTGCCGACCGCGAGTGGCGGCAGCTATGAGCTCGGCGGGCTGGCACTGCTCGACCTGACCGACGGCAACCGGATCCTGCACGAGATCCCGTTCCAGCAGTTCTCCGCTGCCGGCCACGTCGCCACCCGCAACCCCGTCGCCCTGGAGCGCGACGGCTCCACCCTGCGCCTGTTCGCCGCCCCCGACGACGGCGAGGAGCCCGCCGGTACCGAGCTCCTGGTCTACGAGGCCGAGGTACCCCGCTGACCACGCCCGCACCCTCCGAGTCCCCCTGAAATATTCGCGTGGTTAACCCGCTGAGGTGTGGGTTGTCCCCGGTCATAGCCGGGGACAACCCTCCGTTCGCGTGGTTAGCCACGCGAATATGCAGGGGCGGGTAGGAGCTGGTGCCAGGGGCCGCGTGCCTGGCGCCTGCTTGCCCGCTGCCTTCTGCGCCCGGAGATATTCGCGTGGTTAACCCGCTGAGGTGCGGGTTGTCCCCGGTCATAGCCGGGGACAAGGCTGCGTTCGCGTGGTTGACCACGCGAATATCTCCGGACGCAGAGCGGGTGACCGGTGGCTGCGCGGTGGAGGTCAGAGGGGTTTTAGCTCGACCACGAGGCAGGGGCCTTCGTCGAAGACGCCGCCGTCGATGCCGAGCACGCGGCCGCCGGCGTAGAGCACGGGGCCGGTGAGCCGGGCCGGTTCGACGCCGGCGAGGTCGGCGATCACGCTGTGGCCGTGCACGATCCGGTGGCCGCCCAGCCGGTTCATCAGCTCGTCGGCGATCCGAGCGCCGTGCCGGCCGCGGAAGGTGTACCGGGACGTCATCCGGCGCCAGATCTCCCACCACACGGCGATGTCGTCGGAGTGCAGCTCGGCCCGGGCGGCCGCGTTGATCTCGTCGATCGTGTCGCCCCAATCGAGGTACTCGTCGGTGTCGGCGTGCATCAGCAGGTGGTCGGCGGCGACGGCCAGCATCGGCAGTTCCAGCAGCCAGTCGATGTGGTCGCCGGTGAGCCGTTCCTGGTCGCTGTCCCGGCCGCCGTTCAGGATCCAGCTCCGTTCGAAGGTGCGCGGCAGCAGGCCGTCGTACGGGACCTCGGTGGTGCCGAACCGGTGCATGCCGAGGGCAAGGATCTCGTGGTTGCCGAGCAGCGCGTGCACCTCGCCGGAGCCGGACGCGGCCTGCTCGGCGAGCCGCCGGACCAGCTCGACGACGCCGATGCCGTCCGGGCCGCGGTCGAAGAAGTCGCCGAGGAACCACAGTGCGGCGTCCGTGCCGGCCCAGTGGCCGGCCTCGTCGACGAGACCCGCCTTGCGCAGCGACGCCCGTAGCTCGTCGACGTGGCCGTGGACATCGCTGACCACGAACGTCCTCATCGCAGCATCATCCCCGAAGCGTCAAGACCACGGTACGACGTTCAGCGTGCTGACTGCGGTCGCGACCAGTACGGCGAGCAGCGTGGTCCGGCGCCGGTTGACCAGGTCGCTCCTACGGTCTGTGACGCGGCCAGCTGGACCAGCAGCCAGAGCGGGCGCGCGATGCCGAAGCTGAGGACCATCTGGGACACCACCAGGGCCTGTTCGGATCGATGCCGATGGCAAGGATCGCGAGGGCGGTCAGCCGCGTGACCAGTCGGTTACCGGGAGAGATACGTACCGCTGCCAGGAACCGCCGTTGTAAGTGCTCATCGGTCCCTCGTGGCCCACGCCACGATCGCGGTGGTCGTCTCCGGCTGCCCGACGGGGGTGGTCACGAGGGACCGATGAACACTCAAGGGCGGCGCCGGTGGATCCGGCGGGGGTCCGCCTCGGAGAAGTCCATGATCGGCTCGACCGGCTGCAGCTGCTCCGGCCGGGCGGACACCTCGGCCGCGAGCTGGTGCGCGCAGGCCGCCGGATCGAGCTTCCCGATCTCCATTGCGACGAACTGCTGCGGCGTGGTCCGCAGACTGATCAGGCAGGGACGGATCGTCCGGTGCGTGACCGGGTCGACCGCGTCCACGACGCCGTTGAACACGACGCTGTCGACCGCCGCGTACCGGTCACCGCCGACCACCGCATGCACGGCGCGGAGCGCGAGCTGCGCGATCAGCCGCTGGTAGCTGCGCCGCCGCTCCGCCTCCGGGCGCATGGTGGCGCGGATGTCGTCGGTGTCCTCGGCGTACTCGTACGACGCGGCCGCCGGCACGACGTCGATGGTCGGTAGCTGCCACTCGACCGCGAGCACACCGGTCTCCGGCAGATACCCGGCCTGGCGGTGCGTCGGCAACCCGTCAGGGTCGCGCAGCTGGTCGATGACCTGCTGGAAGTACCGGCTGACCGCCTTACGGTCGCGCTCGGCCAGCGCCTCGACGAACCGGTCGATGTTGGCGTGCTGCTCGCGCGCCCGGGCGATCACGTCGGCGAGCGAGCCGCGCTTCGCGGCGATCCGCTTCTTCCGGGCCGCCTCGGCCGCCTCGTAGGCATCGACCGCCATCGTGAACAGCTTGGCCGCCTCGGCGCGCTTCTTGGCGTACGAGCCGGCGCTGATCAGCCGGCCAAGGCCGGTCGGCGCCTTCGGCGCGTAGTGGTCCCACGTCGGCGCGGGCCGCGGAGCGCTGTCCGCCGGGTCGACGTCCGGGACTTCCGGGACCGGCTTCTTCAGGCTCTCCATGTCGATGCCGCGCGACGGGTTCGCGAGGTAGCGGGCGAGCAGCCGGTCCAGCTCGTCGCGCCGTTCCGCGACCGTCGCGGTGAGCTCGGCCGCCTCCTCGATCTTCTTGTCGCGGTAGCGCGGCCGGTGCTTGCGGCCGAACGAACGGACCGCGTCGCGGGCCAGGCCGGCGACCGTCTTGGGGTCAGCGGGCGTGCCGGCGGGTGCGCTCGCGGGCGCAGGCGGGGGTGAGATCGGGTGGGTGTGCCAGACGTTCGAACCCGTGGAAGCCGGTTCCATCGTGCGCTCCCTCCACTATATGCCGCAGAGTAGCGAGTCAGGTACTCATTGTCAGACGACATTGCCGTATCAGGTCAAGGCCTGCCCACGTTCCGAGACTGTTTCTTGAGCCGTCAGGCCCAGGACCAGCGAACGGTGAGGCCGACGGTCACGCTCTCTTCACCCGGTTCGACAGCGATCTCGGCAGGCGTCCCGAACGCCAGGCTCACGCCCTCGCCCGCCGCGCGCGGCACGATCGGGCCATGGGATCCGGTCTCCTCGACGCCGTCGAGGGCGCCGATGTCGCGACCGGCCAGCCCGGCCAGATGGTCCGCACGGGCACGGGCGTCCTCGAACGCCGCCTGCCGGGCCTGCACCTGCAGCGCCGACTTGTCCTCGACGTCGAACGCGAGGTGGTCGAGGGCGATGTCGTTGCCTGCGGCATCGACCGCCGCGTTGAGCAGACGGCCGAAGCCTTCCAGCTCCCGGCTGGTCACGACCAGCTGGTGCGACGCCCGGTAGCCCTGCACCTGCATCGGCTCGTGGCCATAGTTCGGGTAGACGCTCACCGCGCTGGTCTGGATGTCGTCCGCACCGACGCCGGCGTCGTGCAGGGCGGCGATGACGGCTTTGGTGAGCCCGCCGACCGTGTCCACCGCGGTCGCGACGTCGGCCGCGTCGGTGCCGATGCCCATGGTGATGCGGAGCAGGTCGGCCGGCGCGGTGGCCAGGCCGTAGCCGATGACGGTGATCCCGGAGTCCATGCGGGCCAGTGTGGCAGCAGGTCGCGGTCAGCGTGGTTGCGCCGGCCGTCCCAGGTCGCGCGGCAGCCGCAGAGCGAGCACGACCAGGAGTGCAGCCGCGACCGTGATCACGACACCGGCCCGGTGCAGCCCGGCGGTGCTGAGATCGCGCTCGAGCACGATGCCGAGCAGTGAGCTGGCGAGGATCGCACCGAGATAGCGAAACGTCTGGAACAACCCGCCGGAACCACCGGTACGCTCCGGCGGGCTCGCGGCGTACAGGCCGGTCTGCAGGCCGAGGCTGTTCAGGCCGTTCGGGATCCCGAGCACGACGGTGACCATCAGCAGCACCGCCACGGGCGTGTCCACCTCGAGCAGCTGGACGCCGAGCGACGCGACCAGCACCAGTACCGAACCGGTTACCAGGGCGGGCCGCGGCCCGCTGCGGCGGATCGTGCGGGCAGCCAGCGGGGTGACCAGCAGGCTCACGATCGTCAGCGGCAGCATCAGCGGACCGACGCTCGACGCAGGTAGTCCGCGCACCGCCTCGAGCCAGATCGGCAGGCCGAAGAACACCGTGTAGAAGACCAGGTTGACCACGCCCTGCTGGAGCAGCACGGATCGCAGTGCCCGGTTGCCGGCCAGTCCGCGGACGTCCAGGAACGGCGCCCCGACAGCCCGTTCCCGCAGCACCAGCAGCACCGCCGCGACCACGGTGACGGCGGCGAGCCACCACAGCGGCTGCTCCGCGACCGACAGCAAGACCATCAGCAGCGTGGTGATCGCCGTCGCGAACAGCACGATCCCGGGTACGTCGAGTCCGGCGAGCGTCTCCCGCACCGACCGCCGCCGTCGGGCCTCCGAGCGGGGCAGTACGACGAGTGCCGTCGCGATGCCCGCGATCGTCATCAGCACGTTGACGAGAAAGACCGCCTGCCAGCCGGCCAGCGCGACCAGCACGCCGCCGAGCACCGGTCCGAGCGCGGCGCTGGTCGACGCGGTCACGCCGAGCACCGCCAGCGCGCCAGCCGGTGGCCGGTCCAGAGCGGCGGCAGCGCGGAAGATGACCAGCGCGGCCGGGAACGCGGCCGACGAGCCGATGCCCTGCACCGCGCGGGCCACGACCAGCCACCAGAACCCAGGTGCGAACGGTGCCGCGACGGACGCGACCAGGACCAGCGCCAGCCCGGCGACGAACAGCCGGCGCGGCGAGTACAGGTCGACCAGCCGGCCCATCAGCGGCTGCCCGACCGCGGCGGACAGGTAGAACCCGGACAGCAGCCACGTGGCGGTGGCGATCCCGACCTCGAAGTGCCGCTGGATGGTCACTACCGCGACCGCGATCATCGACGAGTTCAGCGGGTTCAGCAGCGTGCCGAGCGCGACCGACGCCACCAGCCGTGGCGGAACCCCCAGCCGCTCGCCGAAGTCCACCTCGCCATCCAAGCAAAGCCCTCGTGCGTTCACGAATCGCCAAGCAACGGTGCACTTTCCTGGCGATTCGTGAACACGCAGGTGGGTCAGGAGGCGCGCGGGACGATCCGGGCGGACGCCGAGCCGTGACCGCTTCGACATCGCGGCCTTGCCGGGGTGTTACCTACCCGGCGACGATGGCGGCATGACGCAGCTCGCGGACACCATCCCGTCGTACACGTCCGGCACGTCGGACGTACCGCTGCTGGGCGACACGATCGGGCGGAATCTCGAACGGACGGTCGCGTCGTACGGCGATCACGACGCGATGGTCGAGGTGCAGACCGGCCGGCGATGGACGTACGACGAGTTCAACCGCGACGTCGACGTGGTGGCGCGCGGGCTGATGGCGGCCGGGATCGCCAAGGGCGACCGGGTCGGGATCTGGGCGCCGAACTGCGCGGAGTGGACGATCGTGCAGTACGCGACCGCGAAGATCGGCGCGGTCCTGGTCAACATCAACCCGGCGTACCGGACGCACGAGCTGGCCTACGCGCTGAACCAGTCGGGGGTCAAGCTGCTGGTCTCCGCTCTTGCGTTCAAGACCAGCGACTACCGGGAGATGGTGGACGAGGTCCGCGGTGACACCCCGGCGCTGCGGGACGTCGTCTACATCGGTACGCCGGACTGGGACGGGCTGGTCGCCGGCGCGGACACGGTGCCGGCCGATGAGCTGGTCGCGCGAGGCGCGGAGCTGAGCTTCGACGACCCGATCAACATCCAGTACACGTCCGGGACGACCGGGTTCCCGAAGGGTGCAACGCTGTCGCACCACAACATCCTGAACAACGGGTTCTTCGTCACCGAGATGATCGGCTTCACCGCCGACGACCGGCTCTGCATCCCGGTGCCGTTCTATCACTGCTTCGGGATGGTGATGGGCAACCTCGGCTGCACCACGCACGGCGCCTGCATGGTGATCCCGGGTCCCGCGTTCGACCCGGCGGCGACGTTGAAGGCGGTGCAGGACGAGCGCTGCACCGGGGTGTACGGCGTGCCGACGATGTTCATCGCCGAGCTCGGGCTGGCCGACTTCGGCTCGTACGACCTGTCCTCGCTGCGGACCGGGATCATGGCAGGCTCGCCGTGCCCGGTCGAGGTGATGAAGCGCTGCGTGGCCGACATGCACATGGCCGAGGTGGCGATCTGCTACGGCATGACCGAGACCTCGCCGGTGTCGACCCAGACCCGTCGCGACGACGACCTGGAACGCCGTACCGAGACCATCGGCCGGGTGCTGCCACACCTGGAGGTGAAGGTGGTCGACCCCGCGACCGGGCTGGTGGTGCCGCGCGGCGAGCCGGGTGAGCTGTGCACCCGCGGGTACTCGGTGATGCTCGGCTACTGGGACGAGCCGGGCAAGACCGCGGAGGCGATCGACGTGGCCCGCTGGATGCACACCGGCGACCTCGCGGTGATGCGCTCGGACGGGTACCTGGCGATCGTCGGGCGGATCAAGGACATGGTGATCCGCGGCGGCGAGAATGTGTACCCGCGCGAGATCGAGGAGTTCCTCTACACGCATCCGGATGTGGCCGACGTCCAGGTGATCGGCGTACCGGACCAGAGGTACGGCGAAGAGCTGTGCGCCTGGATCAAGCTCCGCGACGGCGCCGAGCCGCTGGACGCGGAGAAGGTCCGCGAGTTCGCCACCGGCAAGCTCGCGCACTTCAAGATCCCGCGCTACGTGCTGATCGTCGACGACTTCCCGATGACCGTGACCGGCAAGGTCCGCAAGGTCGAGATGCGCGAACGCTCCCTCGACCTCCTCCACCTGTCCTGAGTCCGTTCATCGGGCCCTTGTGACCCGGCGTGTCGTCGTTCATCGGGCCCTTGTGGCTGCAGCCAGGGCCGGGACGCGGGAATGACTCCGCGCTGCGCCGTGCGGGCGGTCAGCGCGGCGAGTTCCGGCGGCGGTACGCGGCGGCCGCCATCTGATCGTTGCACAGCTCGCAGCAGTACCGCTGCCGCCGGGACCGGGTGACATCGACGAAGACGCAGCGGCAGGGGTGACCGGCGCACACGCCGAGCCGGTCGCCGGCGCCGGCCGTAAGCAGGTTGGCCAGCGTCCCGGCGAACGTGGCGGTCAGCGGGCCGAGCCCGGTCCGCCGGCTGCCCGCCGCCCACACCCAGCCGCCGTCGGCGGGGCGCAGTTGCGGGAAGGCGCCGGCCTCGCCGAGCAGCTCGTTGAGCACCGCGACCTTCGCGTCGTCGCCGGGTAGTACGAAGACCTCCCGCAGCTTCTCCCGGAGCCGCCGGGCCGCCGGGAGCTGGCGGGCGGTCAGGCCGCTCCCCATCGCGTCGAGACCCTGCCTGTCCAGCACCTCCCGGAGTACGCCGATCGACGTCAGCCGGTCCGGCGGGGACTCGAGCTCGTCGTAGGTGTTGACGAAGCCGATCAGTGCCTCCAGCTCGCGGCTGCGCGGAATCGCTGTGCTCACATCCGTGATTGTCGCTCCCTGCTCTTGACCCGGCGCGCCGGGTGGCCTACAACGTCAGTTTAGAGCAGCAGTTAAAAACTGATGGAGGCATCCCATGAAGGCAGCGCGATGGGTCGCGGCGGTGGTCTCCGGCGCCGCGCTGGTGGCCGGGACCATGCTTCCGGCGACCAGCCGGGGCGGGCAGGAAAGCAACGGGGTGCAGGTCGAGACGGTGCGGATCGCGGTACCCGGACAGGCCGCGATGACCGCCTTCGTGGTGCGGCCGGACGGCCGTCGCGGGAACGGTCATCGGTTCGCCGGTGTGCTGTACCTGCACTGGTTCGAGCCGGGTCACGCCAGCGCGGACAGCAGCGAGTTCCTGGCCGAGGCGATCGAGCTGGCCGACCGCGGCGTCGTGTCCGTACTGCCGCAGCAGCGTTTCCCCTGGGCGTTCGACCCGGTCGGCGACCAGCGGGACCGGACAGCGGTGAGCAACGGCGTCGCCGACGCCAGGGCGGCACTCGACTACCTGGCCCGGCAGGAGGGGGTGGACCGGAGCCGGCTCGCGATCGCCGGACACGACTACGGCGCCATGTACGCGACCGTCCTCGCGCAGGCCGATCGCCGGGTGAAGGCCACCGTGCTGGTCGCGCTGGACGCGCGCTGGGCGAACTGGTTCAACATGTTCTGGATCGGGCTGGAGGGCCCGGCCGAGGCGGCGTACTTCGCGGTGTTCGCGGGGCTCGACCCGGTCGACAACGTCAGCCGGCTGGGGGCGCGCCAGCTCTTCCAGTGGTCGGACCCGGACTTCTTCATCCCGGCCGCGATCCGTGCTCAGTTCGCGGCCGCGGCGCCGAACGCGATCGTCAAGACGTACACCCGGACCGACCACAGCCTGGACCTCACCACGACCGAGTCCAACCGGATCGCTTTCCTGGCCACGCAGCTCGGGCTGTGACCTGCCCACCTCCGGAGCCATCGCAAACCTCGGCCTTGTCGGTCACAAGGGCCCGATGAACGCCGACACGCCGGGCCACAAGGGCCCGATGAGTGGAATGGGGTCAGCAGACGGCGGTTAGGGCGGCGGCGTCTTCGGCGCCGAAGGTGTCCTCGAGGTGTTCGGGGGAGTAGTCGAGGTCGATGCCGGCGAGGTCGGCGCCGACGGCGGACTCGATCGCGCCGAGCCGGCGGGACGCGCGGTCGCCGGCGTACATGATCAGCGCGTTCGGGTCGATCTCCGGAGGCACCTCGGGCACATTGTCCAGCGCCCACTGGATCTGCGTCACCGCGTACGGCAGCAGCTCCTCCATGGTGTCGGTGACGACCTTCCAGTTCGACTGGTCCGCGGCCACGTGCCGGCGGCAGGTGAAGGTGCCCCAGGCCATGTGCCGCCGCTCGTCGTCGCCGATCCGGCGGATCAGCTCCTGCATCCCGGGCAGCATCCCGCGCGCGGTGCACATCAGGTTCCACGCGTGGTACCCGGTCAGCGCCAGGGTGCCTTCCACGACGTGGTTGTAGGTCACCGAGGCGCGGACCTGGTTCGCCGGTGATGGGTCGTCGGTCAGCGTCTTCAGCGCCACCGGCAGCGCCTCGTAGAAGATCGCCCGGTAGCCGGGGTTGTGCTCGATGTGCCGGTGCAGATCCTCCTTCACTCCGACCGAGTCGAGCCAGAGACGGAACACCTGGGTGTGCTTGGCCTCCTCGAAGCAGAACTGGGTCAGGTACATCTCGTCGCCGAGCCGCCCTTCGGCCGCCATCGCCTGCAGGAACGGCTGCAGGTCCTCGGTCACCGCCTCCTCGCCGGCGATGAACTGCGCACACAGCATCAGCGCCGCCTCGCGCTCGCCGTCGCCCAGCGCGGCCCAGTCCTGCGCATCCTGGCTGAAGTCGATGTCGGCCGGGTTCCAGAACTTCCGGTTGCCCTTGTCGAACAGCCGCAGCGGGAGCGAGTCCCAGTTCAGGCCGCCCGCCTTGAGGGACTGGAAACCCTTGCGGTGTAAGGAGTTCTCGGTCATGCGCTCGCCTCTCTCAGGAAGGGTCCGAGCACGCGCGCCACCTGGTCGGCGACGTCGGTGGCAGGCGCGGCGGGGGACACGATGTGACTCAGGACGACGCGCAGCGCGATGTCGACGCAGGTGGCCACGTCATCCGGCGCGACCTGCGGCCAGTGCTCGCGGACGTGCGTGTCGAGTCGCTCGTGGCTGAGCTGCAGGATCTGCTCACCGCGGGTGGTGAGGAGCTGGCTGGCCTGGTCCGAGCCGGGCGCGGTCAGCGCGGCCTTCAGCAGCGGGTTGTCCGACGCCAGCGCGAGGGCTCGGTCCACGGCGGCACGGAGCGCGTCGATCGGGTCGGCCTGCGCCGCGAGTGCGTCGTTGACCTCGAGCAGGAACCGCTCGGTCTCGCGGTTGGCGACGGCCTGGAGCACCGACCACTTGTCGCCGAGCTCGTTGTAGACGGTCTGCCGCGACACCCCCGTGCGCACCGCGATGTCACCCATCCGCAGGCCGTCGTACCCGCCGGCGACGATCGCGTCGTACGCCGCGTCGAGCAGCTCGTCGTGCAGCCGGCGCCTGGTCCGCTCTGCGAAACTCCTCGCGACACTCTCCACGAGGATCGATACTTTACAAAGGCAGACAATTTGTCAACTACTCAGACATCCTTGCCGAATCTGTCTAGCCGGTTCGGTGCTGCTCCTGCTCGCGGTGCTGCTGCCGGGCCGTCACTACAGTGGCGGCGTGAGCGAGACACGACTGACCTGGGTACAGATCGTCCGGCTGCCGGAAGACGGCGTGACCGGCTTCCAGGAGTACGAGGCGGCGGTGATCGGTCTGCTGGCCGACCACGGCGGCCGGTTCGACGCCCGGTACCGCGGCGACGAGGGGCGGGTGGAGGTGCACGTGGTCTCGTTCGAGACCCGGGAGGGCATGGAGGCGTACCTGGCCGACGAGCGCCGCCAGGCGCTCCGGCCGCAGCTGCTCGCGTCGGGCGCGGAGACCGAGCTGCTCGAGGTCACCCCGGTCGACGTCTGAGCGTGCCACGTAGGGTGGAGAGCGTGCCCGCCCCTCACAACGTCCCGCCGCTGGTGGTCGGGTTCGACCTCGACATGACGCTGATCGACTCGCGTCCCGGCATCAAGGCCGTCTGGGACCTGCTGGTCGCCGAGTCGGGCGTCGAGATCGACACCGAGCTGGTGGTGAGCCGGCTCGGCCCGCCGCTGACCTGGGAGCTGGCGAACTGGTTCGCGCCGGACCAGGTCGACGCGATGCTCGCCCGGTACCGCGAGCTCTACCCCACGCATGCCGTGACAGGCACGCTGCCGCTGCCCGGTGTCGCCGACGCGCTCGCGGCGGTACGACGCCAGCGCGGCCGCAGCCTGGTCGTGTCGGCGAAGTACGAGCCGAGCGTCGCGCTGCACATCGAGCACCTCGGGTTCGACGTCGACGAGGTGGCCGGCGACCTGCACGGCAGCGAGAAGGCGACCGCGCTGCGCGAGCACGGCGGCACGATCTACGTCGGCGACCACGTCGCGGACATCGACGGGGCGCGGGCGGCCGGTGCGGTCGCGGTCGGCGTCGCGACCGGGCCGTTCAGCGCGGCCGAGCTCCGCGCGTACGGCGCCGACGTGGTGCTGAACGACCTGACCGAGTTCCCGACGTGGCTGGACGAGCACCTGCTCACCACCCGGCTCGAGGCGCTGCGGACCCGGCTGGCCGAGCACGAGCGGCTGCTGGTCGCGTTCTCCGGCGGCGCCGACTCGGCGTTCCTGCTGGCCGCCGCGGCCAAGGCGCTCGGACCGGAGAACGTGGTCGCCGTGACCGCGGTCAGCCCGAGCCTGCCCCGCTCCGAGCTGGAGCCCGCGGCCCGGTTCGCCCGGGGCCTCGGCGTACGCCATGTCACCCCGCACACGCACGAGATGGAGCGCGAGGGCTACCAGGCGAACGCCGGCGACCGCTGCTACTTCTGCAAGGCCGAGCTGGTCGAGACGCTGCGGCCGATCGCGGACGAGCTCGGCATCGCTGCGATCGCCACCGGTACCAACGCCGACGACGCGGTCGCGGGCTTCCGGCCCGGCATCCGCGCCGCACACGAGCGGGGCGCGGTCACGCCGCTGAAGGACGTGCTGCTGACCAAGGCGCAGATCCGTGCGGCGTCGCGGCGCTGGGGCCTGGCCACCTCGGACAAGCCGGCCGCGGCATGCCTGTCCAGCCGGATCGCGTACGGCGTCCGGATCACGCCGCACCTGCTGGCCCGGGTGGACCGGGCCGAGCAGGCGCTTCGGCGGCACCTGGCGCCGTACGGGGTCCGGAACGTCCGGGTCCGCGACCTCGGCGACGCCGCGCGGGTCGAGATCGACGCCGAGCTGCTGCCGGCCGTCGACACCGGCGAGCTGGTCGCGCTGGTCACGGCGGAGGGTTTCGCGGCGGCGACCGTGGACCCGCGCGGCTTCCGCTCCGGCGCGATGAACGAGCTGCTGGCCGACCCGGAGCGATACCGGTGAGCCCCGGACCTGGGTTCGGCGTAGGCTGAGACGTCCGCGGGCCCGAACGGCGGCGAGTGCCCGTGACCGCAGTGTTTCCCGTCCCGACGACAGACATCGAAGAGGTTCCCGTGCCCGTTGGCAAGGTGAAGTGGTACGACGCGGATAAGGGCTTCGGCTTCCTCAGCAAGGAGGAAGGCGGCGACGTCTACGTCCGGGCCGAGGCGCTTCCGGCCGGGGTGAACAGCCTGAAGCCTGGCCAGAAGGTCGAGTTCGGCGTCGTCGAGGGTCGCAAGGGGGAGCAGGCGCTGCAGGTCCGGCTGATCGACCCGCCGCCGTCGGTGGTGAAGGCGATGCGGCCGAAGCCGGACGAGATGATCACGGTCGTCGAGGACCTGATCAAGCTGCTCGACAACATCGGTGAGGGCTACCGCCGCGGGCGCCACCCGGACCCGAAGACCGCGCACAAGGTCGCCACCGTGCTTCGCGGCGTCGCCGACAAGCTCGACGTCTAGGAGACAAGCTCGACGTCTAGGAACGTCTGTCGACCAGGGCGGCGATTCCGTTCAGGACTCCCTTCAGCCCGAAGTCGAACTCGTTCACTGCGAAGTCGCTGTCGTCGGACAGCGACCCCGATCCGAGGGCCGCGGAGACGGCCGGGTACCGCTCGGGGTCGACCAGCTGGTCCAGCCGCTTGGCGTAGAGCTGGTCGGCCTCCTGCTCGGTCAGCCCGTCCGCGCTGTTGGCGACCGTCATGTACGTCATCAGCTGGGTGATGCCGCGCACGTACACATCCACCAGCAGCATCGACGACAGCTTCTCCTGCTCGGTCAGCCCGGTGTCCGCGAAGGCCTGCAGCCCGGCCTCCATCCAGCCGACCTGGTTGGGTGACAGCGGCGGCTCGGACAGCGGTACCTGCAGCACCCACGGATGCTGCGTCAGTACGTCGCGGGCTGCCTCGGCCCACAGCGTCATCCGGCGGCGCCAGCCTGCCCGCGCCGGGTAGCTGACCGCGAACTCGCCGTATGCCTCGTCCAGCATCACGACGTACAGGTCGTCCTTGGAGCTGACGTACCGGTAGAGCGACATCGTGGTGTAGCCGAGGTCGCGGGCGACCCGGCTCATCGAGACCGCGGGCAGGCCGTCGGCATCCGCGATCTTGACCGCGGCGGTGCCGATGTCGTGGATGCTCATCGCCGGTTTCGGCCCGCGCCGGCGCTCCTCGTGGCCCCAGAGCAGCCTCAGGACCCGCGGTAGCTCGTCGTCGCTCATGCCCTCTCCCGACCGCAGTGCGAAGAAACTGTTTACATCATAGACAGATGCCTGCTAGTTTTCGTGTGCGACATAAACAGTATGCGACGTACACGATTACTGAGGAGGGCTTGTCATGGAGACGATCGAGCGGGTCGACACCAAGGCGGGGCGGAGGGAGTGGATCGCGCTCGGTGTGCTCGCGCTGCCGCTGCTGCTGGTCTCGATGGACGTGTCGGTGCTCTACTTCGCGGTGCCGTTCATCAGCGCCGACCTGGGCGCGACGGCGACCGAGCAGCTGTGGATCTTCGATATCTACGGGTTCGTGCTCGCCGGGCTGCTGATCACGATGGGCGCGCTCGGCGACCGGATCGGCCGGCGCCGGCTGCTGCTCGCCGGGGCGGTCGCGTTCGCTGTCGCCTCACTCGCGGCGGCGTACGCGCAGAGCCCGGAGCAGCTGATCGCGGCCCGCGCCGTGCTCGGCATCGGTGGCGCGACGCTGATGCCGTCGACGCTCGCGCTGATCCGGAACCTGTTCACCGACCCGGCCCAGCGCAGCAAGGCGATCGCGTTCTGGAGCGCGGTGATGATGGCCGGTATCTCGCTCGGCCCGGTGCTCAGCGGCGTGCTGCTGGAGCACTTCTGGTGGGGCTCGGTGTTCCTGATCAACCTGCCGGCGATGGTGCTGCTCGTGGTGCTGGCGCCGGTCCTGCTGCCCGAGTTCCGGCCGGCGTCGGCGGGACGGTTCGACCTGGTCAGCTCTGTGCTGTCGCTGGCCGCGGTGCTGCCGCTGATCTACGGCATCAAGAAGCTCGCGGCCGACGGTGCGGGCGTGGTCCCGGCCGGCGGGATCGTGCTGGGCGTCGTGGTCGGGATCGTGTTCGTACGACGCCAGCAGCGGCGGGCCGACCCGATGATCGAGCTGGCGATGTTCCGCAACCGGGCGTTCAGCGCGGCGATCGTCGCGAACACCGTGGCGGCGTTCGGCGTGATCGGCAACGCCGTCTTCCTGACCCAGTACCTGCAGCTGGTGCGGGGGATGAGCCCGCTGACCGCCGCGCTGTGGTCGCTCGCCCCGTCGGTGGCCGTCGCCGGTGCCGCGCCGGCCGCGTCCGCGCTGGCACAGCGGGTCGCACGCAGCCGGGTGATCGCGCTCGGCTTCGGTATCGGCGCGGCCGGCTTCGCGGTGCTCTCCCAGGTTCACGCGCACTCGCCGCTGGTCCTGGTGCTGGTCGGGGCCGGCGTGCTGGCCGCCGGGCTGGTGATGGTGATGACGCTGGTGACCGAGGTCGTCGTCGGCACCGTAACGCCGGAGCGGGCCGGCTCGGCCTCGGCGCTGACCGAGACCTGCAGCGAGTTCGGCGGCGCGCTGGGCATCGCGATCCTCGGCAGCATCGGCGCCGCGGCGTACCGCTCGCACCTGCACGGCGCACTGCCCACCGGGGTCCCCGGTGACGCCGCCGAGGCCGCCCGCGAGGGTCTGCCTGGTGCCGTTGCGGTCGCCGACCGGCTGCCTGGGGCACTCGGTGACGCGCTGCTGGCCGCAGGCCGGGACTCGTTCAGTCACAGCATGGACGTCGTGGCCGTGGTCGGCGCGGTCCTACTGGTCGCGACCGCGGGACTCGTCGTCGCGCTGGTGCCGCGGCGGTCCTGATGAGGCTGGGTGCTCAGCGGCGGGGCGGACGTCGTACCTCGCCCTGCCGCCGCACCGGCACCGTGACGGTCCGTTGGTCAGCCGACTTCGACCGGGTGGCCGGTTGCGGCGCCGTCCGGCGCAGTACGACGACCAGCAGCACGAGTAGTACCGCGGCGAGGAAGCCGAACCCGAGCCGCGGAACCAGCGGCATCAAGATCCCGCAGCCGCCGCCGATCACCCAGGCCAGCTGCAGCGCGGTCTCGGACCGGGCGAACACCGAGGTACGGACGTTCTCCGGTACGTCGCGCTGGATCACCGCGTCCAGCGACAGCTTGCCGAGCGAGCTGCACAACCCGGCCACCAGACCGAGCGCGACCAGCACCGGCAGGCCGTACAGCACCGCGGTGACCACGGCGAGGACCACGTCCACCACCAGCACGACCAGCACCGTCTTCTCCGGGTTGCGCGCCTTGAGCAACGAGCCGAGCGCGGTCCCCATGCTGTTGCCGATCCCGGCCGCCGCGATCACGATGCCGGCCAGCACCGGCCCGCTGACGCCGCCGATCGGATGGTCGCGGAGCAGGAATGCCAGGTACATGGTCAGGAAGCCGGACAGGAACCGCAGTCCGAGGTTGGCCCGGATCCCGCGCGCCACCGCCGCCGTCACGGCCTTGCGCCGGGCCTCCTTGCCGGCTGCGCCGACCTCCTCCTCGCCTGCGGGTGAGTCGACCTGTGCCGGGAGCCGGATGGCGAGCACCAGCCCGATCGCGTAGACCAGCGCCGCCCAGCGCAGCGACCACTCCGGCCCGATCGCCGCGAACCCGGCGGAGATGCCCGCGGACACCGTCGCCCCGGCGACGCCGGCCAGCGAGATCCGCGAGTTCGCGGTGACCAGGCTGACGTCCTTCGGCAGCAGCCGCGGTACCGCGGACGCCCGGGTGACGCCGTACGCCTTGGACGCCACCAGGCATCCCAGCGCGGCCGGGTACAGCCAGGCCTCACCGCCGGCTGCGATCGACCCCGCCAGGCTCCAGACCAGGAACCCACGGACCCCGAGCGTGGCCCCGATCGCCCAGCGCCGGCCGTGCCGGAACCGGTCCAGCAGCGGTCCGATCAGCGGCGCCATCAGCGCGAACGGCGCCATCGTGAGCAGCAGGAACAGCGCCACCCGGTCCCGGGCCTGCTCGCTCGGCACCGCGAAGAACACCGTGCCGGCCAGCGACACCGCGAACGCCGTGTCACCGGCCGCGTTCACCGCGCCGAGCTCGATCAGCCGCGACAGCCCCGACTCGCTCGCGCCCTGCGCGCCGGTCAGCCCGCGGATCCGCCGGCCGGTCGCCCTACCGGCCCGGCCGGTGAAGCCCGCCGTCTTGCGCGACGCCTCGCCGACGCCCTTGGCCGCGGACCGCATCCGTTCCCGCGCGTCCGTGACCCGCTGCCGCCGAACGCCTTGCCCGCCGTCGGCCGACTGCCGGGACTCGCCCGCGACCCCTGGGCCGTCCGTGGTCCGGCCGCCGGGGTCACTGCCCGGCCCGTCCGGCCGGGCGTCCGGCGTGCCCCCGTTGTCGCCCGCAGGAGGGCGCCGGGGGTCCGGTGCGTTGTCCTCGGGCATCGCCATGACTCCATCCTGCCTGGTCCGAGGGCTGCCTCCACCCCGACCAGCCACTGTGGCCCGGATCGGGGCGGGCCGACCACGGATCTGGCCCAGGAGAGTTCGGCGGGCGTCCGGTGAGGGCAGGGGTTCGCCACGGTGCGGAGAGATGAGAGAATCGGGGATCGTGACTGCCGCAGCGACAGCCCCCCGAACCAGCGACCGCAGCCGCTCGAAGGCGGACGCGGTGTGTGTCGATGCCGTCGACGCGGCGCGCGAGGCCGCGGCCGTCGAGGCCGGACCCGGTCAGGTCGGCGAGCACCTCGGCCATCTGGTCGAGGGCGAGCGGCTGGTCACCCACCTGTTCGCGTGCACCCATCCCGGGTACGTCGGGTGGCGCTGGGCCGCCACCGTGACCCGGGCGTCGCGGGCGAAGGTCGTGACGGTCAACGAGGTCGTGCTGCTCCCGGGCGACCAGGCCGTGGTGGCGCCCGAGTGGGTGCCGTGGTCGGACCGACTGCAGCCGGGCGACCTGCGGCCCGGAGACCTGCTGCCGACGCCGCCGGACGACCCACGGCTGACGGCCGGGTTCACCGAGACCGGCGCCGCGGAGGACGTTCGCGCGGTGGTCGACGAGCTCGGCCTGGGCCGGGCCCGGGTGCTCTCGCCGGAAGGTCGCGAGTCGGCGGCGGAGCGGTGGTACGCGGCCGACTTCGGGCCAGGGTCCTCGATCGCGCAGTCGGCGCCCCACCGGTGCGCGAGCTGCGCGTTCTGGATCCGGCTGGCGGACAGCCTCGGCCAAGCCTTCGGTGCCTGTGGCAACGAGATGGCGCCGGGCGACGGACGGGTGGTGGCGTACGACTACGGCTGCGGCGCGCACTCCGACGTCGTACTCGAGAACCCGGAGCCGGCGGCGCCCGAGCATGCGCTGGACACCATGAGCTACGACGAGCTGGAGCCGTCCGAGGCCTGAGCCGCCTCCGCGGCATGGTCGCGCTGGATCGCGGCCCACCGACGCTTGCAGTAGTACAGCCCGATCAGTCCGAGGCCGAAGCCCGCGACCGGGACCCACAGCCACCACTCGTTGCCGGACCGCTCCAGGTCGTCCCGGAAGAACAGCAGTACGACGAACGCCACCGCCCAGGCGATCACGCCGGTCAGGACCGCGCTGATCCCGCTGAGATCGAGCGGCTTCACCTCGGCATGCGTGATCTCGCCCTGCATCACCTGGCCGATCAGATCCTGCCGCTTCGATGGCGCCTGCTCTTCCACGTTGCCAGCCTACTCGGCGGACCGACACGAAATGCCGCGGATTCGGGCGGCGAAGCGGCGCGGGCTCTGGCACCATCACGCCATGGCTGAGACTCGGGCACGGGAGCGCAGAGGCAGCGCGCTGGACTCGTTCTTCAAGATCGGCGAACGCGGTTCCACGCTCGGGCGTGAGGTGCGTGGCGGCCTGGTCACGTTCTTCACGATGGCGTACATCGTCGTGCTGAACCCGCTGATCATCGGCACTGTCAAGGACGGCTCCGGCCAGTACATCGGCGGCGGCACCGACCCGGCAGTCGCGATCGCGAAGGTTGCCGTGGCCACCGCCCTGGTGGCAGGTGTGCTCACGATCCTGATGGGCCTGGTCGCGAACTTCCCGCTCGCAGTGGCCGCCGGGCTCGGGCTGAACGCGTTCGTCGCGTTCTCGATCGCGACCCAGATGACCTGGGCGGACGCGATGGGGCTGGTGGTGCTGGAGGGCCTGATCATCCTGCTGCTGGTGCTGACCGGGTTCCGCCGGGCGGTGTTCGAGGCGGTGCCGCGGGAGCTCAAGGTCGCGATCAGCGTCGGCATCGGGTTGTTCATCGCGTTCATCGGGGTGGTCGACGCGGGCTTCGTACGGCGACCGGCCTCGCCGGCCGCGCCCCCGGTCGAGCTGGGTGTCACCGGCAGCCTTCGCGGCTGGCCGACCCTGGTCTTCGTGATCGGCCTCGCGCTGATCATCACGCTGTACACACTCAAGGTGCGCGGCGCGATCCTGATCGGCATCCTGTCCGCGACCGTGCTGTCGATCATTCTCGAGGCTGTCGCCGGCATCGGGGCGCGCTCGGCGGAGAACCCCGGCGGCTGGGGCCTGTCGGTGCCGAAGCTGCCCAACGACTGGTTCATCACACCGGACTTCGACATGCTCGGCGAGTTCAGCCTGTTCGGTTCGTTCGAAGAGGTCGGGCTGGTGAGCGCCCTGCTGCTCGTCTTCACGCTGATGCTGGCCGACTTCTTCGACACCATGGGCACGATGACGGCGATCGGCGCCGAGGCCGGGCTGCTCGACGCCGACGGCAACCCAGCCAACACGCAGCGGATCCTGATCGTCGACAGCGTCGCCGCCGCGGCCGGCGGTGCCGCCTCGGTGTCCAGCAACACGTCGTACATCGAGTCGGCGTCCGGCGTCGGCGACGGTGCCCGGACCGGGCTGGCCAGCGTGGTCACCGGACTGTGCTTCCTGGTTTCGATCTTCGTCGCACCACTGGTCACGCTGGTCCCGTACGAGGCCGCGACGCCGGCGCTGATCCTGGTCGGCTTCTTGATGATGGCGCAGATCAGCGGGATCGACTTCGATGACCTCGAGGTCGCCATCCCGGCGTTCCTGACCATGATCCTGATGCCGTTCAGCTTCTCGATCACGGCGGGCATCGGCGCCGGGTTCGTCTCCTTCGTGCTGCTCAAGGTGGTCCGCCGCAAGGCCGGCCAGGTGCACCCGCTGATGTGGGTGGTGTCCGCACTGTTCGTCGTGTACTTCGCGATCGGCCCACTGACCGACTGGCTGACGTGAGCGCCGTGCGGGCGTTCGACCCGGCGCGGCACACCGCCTACTCCGACCCCGGCGGGCTCGGCGCGCTGCTCGGCGCCGTACCGGCTGAACCCGCGTCGATCTCGAAGGTGGCGCGCAACCTGGTCGTGCGCTACCGGGCATCCGGCCACGAGCTGCCCGCCGACACTGTGGCGGACATCAACCTGTGCTGGCTGGACGCGATCCTGGAGACCGACCAGCGCCGGCACGGCCGGCCACCGGCGGAGCCGCGCGACCCGCAGCAGCGGGTGCAGGGCTGCTGCCGTGACCACACGCTGTTCGCTGTCGGAGTGCTGCGTCAGCACGGGGTCCGGTCGCGCAGCCGGGTCGGGTTCGCCGGGTACTTCAGCCCGGGGCACCACGCGCCGTTCGAGACCGCCGCCGAGGCGTGGCGCCGCTACCGGGCGGGCGGGTGAGCTCGACCCGGCGACGTACGCGGTGGAACCGGGGTCGGAGATCGGCGGGCCGTGGTTCATCCGCAACTACGTCTTCCTCGAGGTCGCGCACCGGTACGGCGACGAGCTGCTGCTGTGGGACGGCTGGGGCGCGATGACCGGGCCGGGTCCGGCGGAACCCGCGGACCTGGAGCTTGCCGACGACGTCGCCGCACTCCTGGTCGCGGCCGACGAGGGCGACGAGGCCGCGCTCTACCAGCGGTACCTCGCTGACAGCCGGCTGCATCCCGGCCCGAAACGGTCACCCGGATGTCGCCGTTGGGTCAGCCGCCGGTGCGGGTGGAGCTGACTCGGCGCGGGCGCTGAGGTACTCGGCGCGGATGGTGAAGACCTGCCGAAGCTCCCCGACCACGCCGCTCAGGAACTCCTCGCGGTACGTCGCGTCTGTGATCAGCGCGATCGCGTAGTACAGCCCGGTGAAGGTGGCGATGCCGACCGCCACCCGCAGCAGCGACGCGGTCAGCACCAGCTCCTCGCCGAACAGCTGCGGCCGCGCGGACCAGTCGCCGGGGTCGATCTCCCAGGCGCTGTAGATGTCGGCGCCGATCGCCACCATGCCGAAGGCGACGAAGAACGCACCGACGCCAGTGCTGACCACCAGCACCTGCATCAGCTGGCTGACCACCAGCGTCAGGCCGACGTTGAACCGCTGCCGGGTCCGCAGCGGCGGCCCGTCCGCACCGGCGTCGCGCTCGATCCGGCGTACCTCGGCCGGCACGCGGATCACCAGGAACGCCAGTCCGAGCGCGCCGAACAGCCCGACCGCGATGAGCAGGAAGCTCAGCGGCATGCCGGAGAACACCTGCCACATCTCGGTGTTCACGAACAGCACCAGCGAGAACACCAGCAGCAGCGGCAGCGCCCGGACCAGCTTGGCCAGCGACGTGGCGAGCTCACCGGCCAGCCGGGTCAGCCCCCAGAAGATCGTTGCCGACAGCCCGTACCCGACCACCAGGTAGACCAGCCCGATCAGGACCAGGTTGCCGGCGGCAACGCCGAAGGACTGCCGCAGCTGGCGCTCGGAGACCAGCGGCAGCAACGCCGGCAGCAGTACGAACACCATCAGCTCCGGTGCGCCGAGCCGCGTCGGCAGCGACCAGAACGCCCGCCCGCGCAGCCGGTTGAGCACTCCGAACCCGCCGATCAGCGCTGCCAGTCCGGCGAGTGCCGCCAGCACGTTCTGCCACCAGGTCCAGTTCAGCGACGTGGCGCCGATCACCTCGGCCAGGAACACCAGCACGAACAACGGTGTGGCGCGGGTGAAGATGTCGTGCGTCGCGGAGTAGTCCTCGATGAACAGCGGCAGCCCGCTACGCCGGAAGCGCCGCTCGTACGGCGTCAGGTCCACCCGGCCCGTCATGTCGCAGACCCTAGCCCGCTCCCGGTCTGCGCGTGCGCGAATCGCCAGCTACCGGCCGTGTGTGCGCGAATCGCCAGCCCGGCCGTGAGTGTGTGCGTGAATCGCCAGGTGAAGGGCCCGATCGTTGGCGATTCTCGAACGCACAACCGGGACCTGGCAGTTCGTGAACACTCAGCCGGGCTGGCGATTTGTGAACACGCACGGGAGGGATGACGGTCACGGCTGAGGGGTCAACGGCGCGGGTCAGGCGTGGGTGGCGTCTTCGTGGTCGCGGTGGCCGTGGGGCTCTATCTGGAAGGTGGAGTGTTCTACGTCGAAGTGGCCGGACAGGCAGGCTTGCAG
>Ga0075419_10000400_pt1 | contig 26658 bp, 28 predicted proteins | sample SoiMetdeltSBSDD3_FD_76900 | JGI IMG/M metagenome (GOLD analysis project Ga0075419, IMG submission 76900) | Bulk soil microbial communities from a Populus tree surrounding site in Tennessee, USA - Soil MetaG P. deltoides SBSDD3 | ecosystem: Environmental > Terrestrial > Soil > Tree plantation... | reverse complement strand
TGCGCGGGAGGTTGTACTCGAGCTGCGCGAGCTCGACCTGGAGCTTCCCCTCGGCGCTCCGGGCATGCTGGGCGAAGATGTCGAGGATGAGTTGCGTGCGGTCGACGACGCGCGCCTTGAGCGCGTCCTCGAGCGCGCGCTGCTGCGTCGGCGTCAGCTCTTCGTCGGCGATCACTACCTCCGCGCCGGAGTCCGCGTAGGAGGCCTTGAGCTCGACGAGCTTCCCCTTCCCCACGAACGTGCGCGGGTCCGGACGGCTCCGGTGCTGGACGAGCTCCGCCACGGGGACGACGCCCGCCGTGCGCGCGAGCTCGCGGAGCTCGGCGAGCTCTTCCTCCCCGTCGACTCCCTTCGGGAAGACCCCGACGACGAAGCCGCGCTCCGGCTCCGCCCCGGGTGCGGGATCGGGCTGGCGCGCGGTCACGGGGGGATTATGCCCCGGTAGGCTCCTCGCGTGACCGCGCTCGCTGACCGCCTCGCCGCGCGGACGCTCGAGCTCGTCGACATCCACTCGGAAAGCTTGCAGGAGCACGCGATCCGACAGCACCTCGTCGCGCTCGTGCCGTCGGCTCTCCGTGCCGAGTGGATCGGGGACGAGGCTGCGTTGTTCGTCCCCGACCGGCGGGCGGGGGTCCCCCTCGTCGTGCTCGCGGGCCACTACGACACCGTGCCCGCACAGGGGAACATCCCCGGGCGCATCGAGAACGGCACCGTGCACGGGCTGGGCGCGAGCGACATGAAGGGCGGGCTCGCGGTCGCGCTCGAGCTCGTGCGCGACCTGGCCGAGACGGGCCCGGGAGCGCTCGACGTCGCGCTGCTCCTCTTCGGCCGCGAGGAGCTCGGGGCCGAGCAGAACCCTCTCCCGGCGCTCTTCGCCGGGTCGACAGCGGTGCGCGACACGGCCCTCGCGATCCTCCTCGAGCCGACCGACGGCACGATCCAGGCCGGCTGTCTCGGAAACCTCGTCGCGCGGCTCGCCGTTGCCGGTCGAAGCGGCCACTCGGCGCGGCCGTGGCTCGCCGACAACGCGATCGAGCGCGCACTCGACGTCATCGCGCCCCTCCTCGCGCTCGACCCCCGGCCAGTGCTGATCGAGGGCCTGGAGTTCGTCGAGGTCGTGTCCGTGACGCGGTTCGAGGCGGGCATCGCCGACAACGTCATCCCGGGCGAGGCCACGGTCACGCTCAACCTCAGGTACCCGCCCGACCGCACGCCCGCGGAGGCGGAGAGGTATCTGCGCGGCCTCGTGCCCGAGGGCGTACGCCTCGAGGTCGTCAGCGTGTCCCCGCCGGGCCACGTGGTGACCACCTCGCCGCTCGTGGAGTCGCTCCGGGCTGCCGGGAGGCTCGGGGTCGAGCCGAAGCAGGCGTGGACGAACGTCGCGGACTTCACGGCCGTCGGGATCGACGCGGTGAACTACGGCCCGGGCCACACCGAGTACGCGCACCGGAGCGACGAGCTCGTGCGGATCGAGGCGCTCGTGGAGGCGTACGAGGTCCTGGCGGCCTTCCTCCACGGGCGGGTGCGCGAGGCGACGGCCTGATGGACGTCGCCGGGCGCATCGACGAGCTCTGGGAGAGCGGCGAGCTCGACCCCGGCCCGATCGAGGAGGCAGTGGGCCTCCTCGATCGCGGAGAGGCGCGCGTGGCCGAGAAGCGCGACGGCGAGTGGGTCGTGAACGAGTGGACGAAGAAGGCGATCCTCCTCTACTTCCGCCTACGCAAGGTCGCGCCGATGGACGTCGGGGGCCTTCACTTCCTGGACAAGATCCCGGTGAAGTCCGACTACGCGGAGCGCGGCGTGCGTGTCGTGCCGCCGGGAGTGGCCCGCTTCGGTTCGTTCCTCGCCGAGGGGGTCGTGCTCATGCCCGGATACGTCAACATCGGCGCGTGGGTCGGGCCGCGGACGATGGTCGACACCTGGGCCACCGTCGGCTCGTGCGCGCAGATCGGGGCCGACGTGCACCTCGCGGGCGGCGTCGGCATCGGCGGCGTCCTCGAGCCTCCGCAGGCGCGCCCGGTGGTGGTCGAGGACGGCGCGTTCCTCGGCTCGCGAGCAGTCGTCGTCGAAGGGGTCGTGGTCGGCGAGCGAGCGGTGATCGCGCCGCACGTCGTCCTCTCGGCGTCGATCCCGATCATCGACGTCACCGGCACCGAGCCGGTCGAGCACCGCGGCTACGTCCCTGCGCGGTCGGTCGTCCTCCCGGGCACCCGGCCCAAGGACTACCCGGCCGGCCGGTACGACCTGCCCTGCGCGCTGATCGTCGGCGAACGCAGCGCGTCCACCGATCTGAAGACCTCGTTGAACGACGTGCTGCGAGAGTTCGAGATCGCGTCGTGACGCGGTTCGTCGAGATCGCCCTCTTCACGGACGTCGTCGACGCCACCCGGGCGTTCTACGAGCGGCTGCTGGACGCGCGGCCCGAGGCCTTCTGGCCGGGCGGGGCGCTCTTCGCCGCCGGGGAGGTGAAGCTGCTCGTCCACGAGCGGGGTGCGGCGGCGGAGGACTGCCCGCCGAAGGAGGATCACATCGCCCTCGGTGTTGCCGACCTCGACCGAGTCTGCGCGGCGCTGCACGCGGACGGCATGTCCCTCCTCGTCGAGCCGCGCGATTTTCCGTGGGGCCGTTCCGCGTACCTGCGCGACCCGGACGGGCGGCTCGTCGAGCTCAGCGAGTCGGCGTCGGCGCCCTGACCGCTACGAGACTGTCTCCCCCACCGCGATCTCGACGACCGGACCGTCGAGGATCGCGCGGCCCTCGCGGATGTCCACGGTGACCGTGCCGCCGGGCAGGTGCACCCGAACGGGGCTCTCGCACCAGCCGTGCGTCACGGCCGCGGCTGCCGCGGCTGCCGCGCTCGATCCCGACGCCAGCGTCTCCCCCGCTCCGCGCTCCCAGACGAGGACCGTGAGGTCCCCGGGCGCGTCGGTGCGCACGAGCTGGACGTTCGTCCGCTCGGGAAAGCGCTCGTGGCGCTCCACGACAGGACCGAGTCGCAGGAGCTCCTCGCGCTCGGGCTCCCGGCGGAAGACCGCATGTGGGTTTCCGACCGAGACGGGTGTGAACTCGAGGCGCTCGCCGTCGAGCTCGAGCGCCTCGGGCCGCCCGACCTCGACCGGCCCCAGATCGACCTCGACCTCGTTGCCGTCGACGCGCGCAGAGATCAGCCGCTCCCCGAGCCGCACGCGGGGAAAGGCGACGCCGCTCCGCCTCGCGAGCCAGAGCGCGGCGATGCGCACCCCGTTTCCGGAGAGCTCGGCCCGGGAGCCGTCCGGGTTCCAGACGACCACGTCCGCCTCGGCGCCACGCACCTCCGCGATCTCGAGAATGCCGTCGGAGCCGATCCCGTAGCGGGCGTCGCACAGGCGGCGGACCTCCTCAGGGACGAGCGGCGACGCGAGCTCCGCCCGCTCCACGAGCAGGTAGGCGTTACCGAGCGCGTGCCACTTCGAGAATCGCACTGGCCACCTCGTCCGGGGGTCGGTCGGCCTCGATCATGACGATGCCTGGGATACGCCGCATCCACTTGCGCTGGTAGGCGGCGTAGCGGCGCGTCCTCGCGACGATGCGCTCGTATGCCTCGTCGGCCGGCAGCTCGACGAGCTCCCGCAGGCCGAGCGCCTTCTCCGCGGTGCGGGAGACGGGGCCGGCGAGGGCGCGCTGCGCCTCCTCGACGACGCCCCGGTCGAACATCTCTCTCGCACGGGCCTCGATGCGCAACCCGAGCGTGTCCGTGGACAGCTCGAGGCCGGCCACGAGCGTCGACCGGCGCGTGCCTGCGGACCACAGGCGGTCGTCCCGGGGCACGAGCGACGCGCCCGCCTCCGCGAGCTCGAGCGCGCGCACGACGCGCCGGCGATCGTTGCGATGGACGACGGCCGCCGCCGCCGGGTCGAGCTCGGCGAGGCGCTCGAACGCGCCCTCGGCGTCGGCGTCGTAGACGGTCTCCCAGCGCTTCCTGTCGCCGGGCGCCGGCGCCGGCGGGATGCCCAGGTCGACGAGCGCGGCACGGAGGTAGAGGCCGGTCCCGCCGGCGACGACCGCGGACCCCAGCGCTTCCACGAGCTGGTCGATCGCCACGTGCGCGAGCGCCGCGTACTCGCCGACGGACATCCCCTGCGCCAGGTCCCGGATCGCCACGAGGCGAGTCGGATGGCTCGGCTGGTTCGTGAGGATCGGGAGGCCGCGGTACACCTGGAGTGCGTCGGCGGAGACGACCTCGGTGCCGAGCCGTGCGGCGAGGGCCTCGGCGACCCCGGACTTGCCCGAGGCCGTGGGGCCGAAGACCGCAACGACCTCAGGCGGCGGCGAGAGCGACCGCACGGCCGCGAAGCGTCGTCGAGGTGGAGCTCTCGATCCGGACGTCGACGAGGTCCCCCGGGGATGCGGAGCCGGAGAAGTTGACTGTCGTCCCGCGCCGCGTCCTGCCGCGCAGCAGCCCCGCGCTCGTCCTGCTCGGGCCCTCGACGAGCACCTCCTCGAGGCGTCCCACCCGCCCCGCGTTCCGTTCGGCCGCGCTGCGCTGGACGAGCTCGACCAGCCGCTCCAGGCGCTCGTGCTTGACGTCGTCCGGCACCTGGCCGGGCAGGCTCGCCGCCTCGGTACCCGCCCGCGGCGAGAAGATGAACGTGAACGCGCTGTCGTAGCCGACCTCCTCGACGACTGCAAGGGTCTGCTCGAAGTCGTCCTCGGTCTCGCCGGGGAACCCGACGATGAGATCGGTCCCGAGCGCCAGGTCGGGGATCGCGGCACGCAGGCGCTCGACGAGCCGCAGGTAGCGCTCGCGGTCGTACGTCCTGCGCATCCGCTTCAGCACCCGCGAGGACCCGGACTGGAGCGGGAGGTGGACCTGCTCGCAGACGGAGGCACACTCGGCCATCGCGTCGATCACCGGCTCGCGGAAGTCCTTCGGGTGCGGGCTCGTGAAGCGGATCCGCTCGATCCCTTGGATGGCGTCGCAGGCGCGCAACAGCGCGCCGAACTCGGTGCGCAGCCCCGGGGCGAGGTCCCGTCCCCAGGAGTTGACGTTCTGACCGAGCAGCGTGACCTCTCTCACCCCGTCGCGCGCGAGCGCGGTCACCTCGGCCACGATCTCACCCGGTCGTCGGCTCTGCTCGCGCCCGCGCACGGCCGGGACGATGCAGTACGCGCACTTCGAGTTGCAGCCCATCGAGACCTGCACCCAGGCCTGGAAGCGCCGTTCCCGATGCGCCGGGAGCTCGGCGGCGAAGCTGTCGTGCGATCCGAAGCGTCCCCTCGGGACTGCATGCCCGCCCGCCTCGATCCAGTCGCCCAGGTGCGGGATCGACCCGGGCCCGAACGCGACGTCGACGAACGGGTAGCGCTCGAAGATCTGCTCGCGCTGGGCCTCGGCGTAGCATCCTCCGACGGCGACGACGAGGTCCGGCTGCTGCCGCTTCCGGGCGGCCGCGTTCCCCAGGTAGGCGGCGAGCCGGGTGTCGGGCTTCTCCCGGACCGTGCATGTGTTGAGGACCACGACGTCCGCCTCCTCGGGCCGGACCGCCTCACCGAGCCCGAGCGACTCGAGCATGCCCTTGATCCGCTCCGAGTCGTGGGCGTTCATCTGACAGCCGAAGGTGGTGACGTGGTAGCGCCTCACGATCGCGCAAGTGTAGATCGCCGCCTCAGCGCGCCCACTCCGCCAGCTCGTGGCGACCCTCGCGCTCGCCCCAGGCGTCCCGCTGCTCGACGACGAGGCCGTGCTCGTCGAACCGCAGCAGCGAGGTGCCTGCGACGGTCTGGATCGACCCGTCCCGCGCGGTGATGACGCCCCACCAGTCGACTGCGCCGCGATCGTCCTGGACCAGCGGCCGGCCGAACCGGCACTCCGCCTCGGCCTGGTCCGCGAAGGCCCAGCGGACGTACTCCTCGGGGCTCTCGTGCTGTCGGAAGGGATGGGAGTAGAAGCGCGCGTCCGCTGCGTACAGCGCGGCGATCGCCTCGACATCCGCAACCGGCCAGGCGCGCGTCCACGTCTCCGCCCAGCGCCGGGCCGCTTCGGACGCGTTCACGAGTGCGCGGGCCTACTTGGCCACTTCGATCGCGCGCGACTCGCGGATGACGATGACCTTGACCTGGCCCGGGTACTCGAGCTGGTCCTCGATCTCCCGTGCGATCTCGTGCGAGAGGAGCACGGCGCCGTCGTCGTCCACCTCGGTCGGCTCCACGATCACCCGGATCTCACGGCCCGCCTGCAACGCATAGGCCTTCGCTACCCCGTTCTTCCGGGCTGCGATCTCCTCGAGCGCTGCGAGTCGCTTGATGTAGTTCTCGAGGCTCTCCCCGCGTGCCCCGGGGCGCGAGGCGGAGATCGCATCCGCGGCGATCAGGAGCACGGCCTCCACGGTCTGGGGCTGCACCTCGTAGTGGTGGGCCTCGATCGCGTGCACGACGCCCTCGGACTCGCCGTACCGTCTCGCGAGCTGCGCCGAGATGAGCGCGTGCGACCCGTCGACCTCGTGACTCATCGCCTTGCCCAGGTCGTGGAGGAGCGCGGCCCGCTTCGTCGTCTTGACCCCGGCTTCGAGCTCCGCGGCCATGATCCCGCTCAGATGGACGACCTCGAGCGTGTGCTTGAGGACGTTCTGCCCGTAGCTCGTGCGGTAGCGGAGTCGGCCGAGGACCTTGACGAGCTCCTCGTGGAACTCGCCGCAGTTCGCCTCGAACACTGCTTGCTCGCCCGCCTGACGAACGTGCTCTTCGAGCTCGGCCTTCGACTGGTAGTACATCTCCTCGATCCGGGCGGGATGGATCCGGCCGTCCTCGATGAGCTTGTCGAGCGTCATGCGCGCGACCTCGCGCCGGAGTGGGTCGAACGAAGAGAGGACGACCGCGTGCGGCGTGTCGTCGATGATGAAGTCGACGCCCGTGAGGTGCTCGAGCGCCCGGATGTTGCGTCCCTCCCGTCCGATGATTCGCCCCTTCAGGTCGTCCGAGGCGAGCTCCACGACGGAGACGGTCGCCTCCGCGGTGTGGCTCGCCGCCACCCGCTGCAGCGAGTCGGCGACGAGCGCTCGCGCCCGGCGTCTTGCGTCGGCGCGAGCCTCCTCCTCGAGCTGCCTGACCTCGCGCGCGAGCTCGTGCCTGACGAGATCCTTCGATCGCTCGAGGAGCTGCTGCCTCGCCTCGTGCACCGTGAGGCCCGAGATGCGCTCCAGCGCTGCGAGAGCGTCGCGCTGGGTCTCGCGTAGCTCGTCCTGGAGCGCCTTCACGTGCACCTCGCGGTCGCCGAGCCCCTGCTCCCTCCGCTCGAGATCGACCAGCTTCTCGTCGATCTCCTCTTCCTTCTGGCTGGCACGCTCCTCGATCTTCACGATCTCGAGCCGCCGACCCTGCACCTCGGCCTCGATCTCCGCGCGAAGCGCCACGGACTGCTCGCGGGCCTCGACCTGCGCCTCGCGCCGGATCGAGTCCGCCTCCCGCTCCGTGTCGGCGAGGATGCGACCTCGCTCGGCCTCCGCCGTGCGGACGCGCGAGCGCGAGAGCCCGATCAGCAACACCGCTGCCGCGACCGCTCCGACGACGATTCCGATGAGCGCCGCGACGGCGGTGAGCATGCGAGCCTCCGTGGAGGTTTCGGTTTCCCGCGGCATCGCCACGGGAGCTCACACCCGGCATCCGGCCTGCACGGCCGCGTCCGGACCCTGCGCACGAGCCTCAGCTCAGGCGGTTCCGCCCCTTCTGGGCCGAGCGAGCGGCCTGTCGGTTCGGTCGTCGAGAGTGTCGGTCGAGATCACGGGGTTCAGAAAGCGTCACGAGCAGGAGAAATGTCGGATGAAAGCAGGATCATCCTAGCTCGTCGCTCGACCGGCCTGCAACGGCTCCCACGACGTCGTCCCCGAACCCCTTCCCGCTCAGGTACCGGGCCGTCCGCGCACCGCCCCCGCGCCGCTCCACCACCGACCTGGCCCGGTCGAGCTCCGGCTCGAGCGTGCCGAGCGCCTCCTCGGCGAGGTCTTCGGAGATGCCGGCCGACGCCAGCTCGTGCCGGATCAGGGCGTTGCCCGCGCCACGGCTCGCGAGTGCGGAGGCACGGCGTTCGGCGTACCGGCGGTCGTCGACGAGACCCGTGCGGCGGAGCGTCGCGAGCGCCTCCTCGCGCACGACCTCGGCGACCCCACGTGCGGCGAGCCGCTGGTCGAGCTCGCGCTCGCTCCGGTCCCGCACGCGGAGCGCGCGGTACGCGACTTCGAGCGCGTCGGTCGTCGACGGATCTGCCACGAGCCTACGCGTCGACGACGGCGGGCTCCTGGGCCTCCTGGGCCTCCTCGACCTCCTCGACCTCGAGCGCCCGCTCCTGCGGGCCGGCCGTCGGCAGCAGCCTGGCCGAGATCACCTGCTCGTCCGGCGCCTCCGCCTGGATCCGCTGGAGGATCTGCTGTACGAGGTCGGGGTTCTCGGCGAGGAACGCGGTCGCGTTCTGTCGCCCCTGGCCGAGCCGCTCGTCCCCGAAGCTGAAGTAGGAGCCGGCCTTCTGGACGATCTTCTTCTCGAGCGCGACGTCGAGCACCGTCCCCTCCCACGGGATCCCGGCGCCGTAGACGATGTCGAACTCCGCCTGCTTGAAGGGCGGCGCAACCTTGTTCTTCACCACCTTGACGCGGACCCGGTTCCCGATCGCCTCCGCGCCCTCCTTCAGCGTCTCGATGCGGCGGATGTCGAGTCGGACCGAGGAGTAGAACTTCAGCGCGCGGCCGCCCGGCGTCGTCTCCGGGTTGCCGAACATGACGCCGATCTTCTCGCGGAGCTGGTTCGTGAAGATGCAGATCGTGTCGGTGCGGTTGAGCGTGCCGGCGAGCTTGCGCAGCGCCTGGCTCATCAGGCGCGCCTGCAGGCCGACGTGTGCGTCGCCCATCTCCCCCTCGATCTCCGCCTTCGGCACGAGCGCCGCCACCGAGTCGACGGCGACGACGTCGAGGGCGCCGGAGCGGATCAGGAGCTCCGCGATCTCGAGCGCCTGCTCGCCGGTGTCCGGCTGCGAGACGAGGAGCTGGTCGATGTCGACCCCGATCCGGCGCGCGTAGGCCGGGTCCATCGCGTGCTCGGCGTCGATGAACGCGCAGATCCCGCCACGGCGCTGCGCCTCTGCCATGACGTGATAGACGAGCGTCGTCTTCCCCGACGCCTCGGGCCCGAAGATCTCGACGACGCGGCCGCGCGGCAGCCCGCCGATGCCGAGGGCGACGTCGAGCGCGAGCGACCCGGTCGAGACCGCCCCGACGGCGACCTGCGGGCGGTCGCTCATGCGCATGACCGACCCTTTTCCGAACTGGCGCTCGATGTGCCCGAGCGCGACGTCGAGCGCTTCCTCGCGGTTCATGCGGTCAACCTCCTCGTGTGCGCAAGACCGGAAATCCGCTAGCGCGGAGTTTCCGGCCGCGCGAACATCCCTGAAGCCGGCCGCTTTGCGGCCGGGCCGCTGCGTCTGATTCAGGCGTCTGTTGGATCATGTCGGGGTGTCTCCGTTCTCTCCTAGCGGACACGACTCGAGGATCTCGTAGCGCGCCCCTGACGGGTGCAGACGCGATAGGAAAGCAGCGGCGCCGGACGGAGCGAACGCCCCGACGTCCGGCACGGGCGGTCTGAGCCGGGGGCGTTCGCGGAACCGGAGGACCGTGACGTGGGGCAGCCACGGCCGGTTCTCGCGCTCGTACACTCCGAGATCCTCCAGGCGCTCGTGCAGGCGCTCGGCGAGCCCCGTCGCCTGCCCGCTCCGGTCCTCGAGCACGAGCATCCCGACCGACCGCGTCTCCCGGTAGCGCACGGGCTCGAGCAGGAACGAGCGAGTGCGGGCAGCCTCGCCGCGGAGGGCGTCGAGGATCGCGTCGAGCTCCGACCGCGGGCGGGAGCCGAGAAAGGCCAGGGTGACGTGGAGGCATTCGAGCCGCCTGTCCCGAGGGAGGTGCCGATCGCCCCACCGGCCCAGTGCGGCGACGACGTCCAGGGGGAGCTCCAGCGCGAGGAAGAGCCTGAGCCGCTCATCTCCCTCGACGGTAGCGCCTCCGCTCACGCGGATGTGTGCCGGCTCTCCAACAATCGACGCACGAGGTGGAGCGCCGAGGCCGTCGCGCGCCCGCGCACCATCTCGCGGTCGCCGGGAAGCTCGCTCCGGCGCGCCTCGGCCCCGTCCGGGCCGGACGCGTGCACGAACACGAGCCCGACGGGCTTCTCGACGGAGCCACCGCCAGGCCCCGCCACGCCCGTCACCGCGACCGCGACGTCCGCACCGAGACGCTCCCGCGCTCCGTCGGCCATCGCCTGCGCGGCCTCGGCGGACACGGCGCCGTGCCGCTCGAGGACCTCGCGTGGGACCCCCAGCCCGTCCTCCTTGGCGCCGTCCGCGTAGGCCACGACGCCACCGACGAAGACGTCGCTGGAGCCCGGGACGCTCGTGAGCCGCGCCGCGACGAGGCCACCGGTACACGACTCCGCCGTCGCCAGGGTCAGGCTCCGTCGGCGGCAGAGCTCGAGCACGATCTCGGCGATCGACCGTTCGTCCTCGCTGAACAGGTACTTCTCCAGCCCGTCGCGCAGCGATCGTGCGACCGCGGCGCCGCGCTCCTCGGCACCGGGCTCGACGACGAGGTCGACGTGGATCTCGAACTCCCGCGCGCAGATCGTCGCCTCGACGCCGTCCCCTTCCCCTCCCGCCCGCTCGAGCGCCTGCGCGACCGCGGACTCGGGCGTCCCGAAGAAGCGCAACGCGAGACGCTCCCGTGCGGGGGCGCGCTCGAGGACGTGGCGCACCGGCTCGGTCTCGAGCGCGCGTGGCCACAGGCGCTGCAGCTCCGGTGGAGGGCCGGGCAGGATCACGACGGCGCAGGAGCCGGCCTGCAGCACGATGCCGGGCGCCGTGCCCGCGAGGCCCAGCGAGATGCCGCCCTCGGGCAGGGTCGCCTGCTTGCGGACGCCGGTCGTGAAGTCCGTGTACGGCCTGCGCAGACGCTCCGCGATCGTCCGCGAGACGCCTTCGATCTCGCGCTCGAGCTCCTCGTCGACGACGAGCTCCTTCCCGGCGACGCGTGCGACCATTTCGACGGTGCGGTCGTCGTGCGTCGGCCCGAGGCCGCCGGAGACGAGGCACAGGTCCGCCTCGAGTCCCTGTGCCAGCGCCTGCTCGAGGTCCTGCGGCCGGTCGCCGACGATCGCGATCCGCTCGGGGTCGAGGCCGAGCCGCACGACCTCGGCGGCGAGGAAGGGGCCGTTTCGATCCTGGCGGTCGCCGCGCACGAGCTCGCTGCCCGTCACGACGATCGCCGCCCGCGGGCGGGGCGTCAAGGCAGCGCCGGGACGATCCGTCGCGCCGTGACCGAGAAGGTCGAGCCGGCGGGAAGCTCGGTCTGTCGACCGCCCAGGCGAACCGAGACGTTCGCGGGCCTGGCGAGCGCGAGGTGCAGGCGCCGACCCTCGAAGGACTTGCGCTGCCCCTGCTCGAGCGTGCCGCTGTACACGAGCCGGCCCGACGCGGAGCCTGCCCGAACCTCCATCCAGGAGTCCCCGACCGTCGCCCGGACGGCGAGGCGGGCTTCCCCGGCCGCCTTCGCGGGCCTCGTCGCCGTCTGCGGCTGCGTCGCGAGCCTGGGAACCGTCTCGCCCTCGGGGCCGCCGAACCGCCAGGCCGCGATCACGAGCGCCGTCACCACCGCGATCGCGACGAGAGCGAGGACGGCGATGCGGGACTCGCGGTCCTGCCGGTCACGCCGCGGCGGGGGCACGCGTCTCGCGCGGACCACGACGTCGTCCTCGCCGACCGCAAAGCGCGAGTTGTACTCGTCCACGAAGGGCTGCCCGTCGAGGCCGAGCGCGGCCGCGTAGGAGCGGAGGAAGCCGCGCACGTACGTCGGCGCGGGCAGGACATCGAAGCGCTCGTCCTCGAGCGCCCGAAGGTACTTCGGCCTGATCCGCGTCAGCTGCTCGAGCTCGGGGAAGTCGAGCCCCTGGCGCACGCGGGCGTCGCGCAGGCTGGAGCCGATGTCGAACACGCGCCGGACAGTGTAGAGGCAGTTCCCGGAAGTGACGAGCTACCGCGTCCCGGCATACTCGAGGAGACCGTAGACCGCGACCGCTACGAGCCCGGCGGCTGCGAGCCCGAGCCCGAGGAGCCCGAGCACCCTCCCCACGCGCGCGGCCGGCTCGCCGCTCGGGCGTCCGAGGGCGAGCGCGCCCAGACGCCGCGCCCGCGTGGCCAGATGCAGGGCGAGGAAGCCGAGCGCGGCGCCGATCGGGATGGCGAAGCCGGCGTGGAGCAAGTCGTAGGAGTCGCTGAAGCGCGTCGCGTAGATTGCGGCGGGGAGCGCCGCAGTGGACGCGGCTCCGCTCACCAGGGCGCCCCAGGCGGAGCGGTTCCGCATCGATCGCGCCACGCTACTGCTTCACGTACGGCTTGCCGACCGCGGCGGGCGGGATCGAGCGCCCGATGACGCCGGCGACCGCGACCAATGTGAGCGCGTACGGCATCGCCTCGAAGAGCGTGGAGGCGGACGTCGAGTACGTCTGCAGGGCGGCGGCGAGGGCGCTCGAGAAGCCGAACAGGAGACAGGCGGCGGCGGCGCCGAACGGCCTCCAGCTTCCGAAGATGAGCGCGGCGAGCGCGATGAAGCCGCGTCCGGCGGTCATGTTCTGGTCGAAGGTCTCGACGAAGCCGAGCGACAGGTACGCGCCCCCCGCCGCGGCGAGCATGCCCGAGAGCGTCACGGCGCCGTATCGCGTCGCGTAGACGTTGATCCCGACGGTGTCCGCCGCCCGCGGGTGCTCGCCCACCGAGCGAATGCGGAGCCCGACCGGCGTCTTGAAGACCACGACCCACACTGCGAGGACGAGGACGAAGCCCGCCCAGATCATCAGGTTGAGGTCGCCGAAGACGTCGTCGAGGAAGCCGCCGATCCCCGGGATCTCGTCGAAGAAGCCGATCGACACGTTCGGGATCGCGGAGATGCCGGTCGGCGTCCCCTCGTCCCCGTAGATCTTGATGAAGAGGTACGTCGTGAGCCCGAGGGCGATCAGGTTGATCGCCGTCCCGCCCACGATCTGGTCCGCGCGCAGCGTGACCGAGAAGAACGCGTGCAGCAGCCCGAAGGCGCCGCCCGCGAGCACTCCGATGAGAAGGCCGAGCGCCCAGTGCCCGGCGACGTCGGCACCCCAGATGGCGAAGAACGCGCCCGTCAGCATCATCCCCTCGAGGCCGATGTTGACGACGCCCGACCGCTCCGAGAAGAGCCCTCCCAGTGACGCGAAGAGGAGCGGCGTCGCGTACCGGAGCGCGGCGCCGAAGAGCGCTCCCCACACGACGACGGTCTCGAGGTTGCCGACGCTCGACCGCGTCGCGAGATAGCCGATGAGGATGCCGATGACGCCCGCGGCCATCGCGTACCCCCCGATCCGCCGCTCGCCTCGGATCCACGAGCCGAGGCCGATCGTGAACGCGAAGAGCCCGATGACCACGGGGACGACAGGGCTACGGATCGTGATCGGCGGGAGCGCGCTGAGCGCCGCGGCGACCCCGACGAGCACGCCGATCCAGGCGACGGCGCGCCAGCCGTGCGGCAGTCGGTTGCCGAGGCGCCTCACGTCGACGTTGCTCCCGCAGCCCTCGTGCGCGCGCGCCGGAGCAGGAGGAGGATGACGAACTGGGCCCCGACGAAGAGGACGACGAGCCCCTGGATGATGATCGCGAGGCTCGAGGCGAGATCGGGCGGGAAGATCTCCGGGTCGAGGTTCCTCGAGGCGGTGCCCGTCTCGAGCGCGGCGAAGAGCAGCGCGGCGAGGCCGACGCCGACGGCGGTGTTGCGCCCGAGCAGGGCGACCGCGATCCCCGTGAAGCCGATCGTCGATCCCTGGATCTGGGTGACGTCGAGGCGGAACTGCCAGCCGAGCGCGTCGAGCGAGCCGGCGAGGCCCGCGAACACGCCCGAGATCGCCATCGCGAGGAAGTAGTTGCGCGCGACGCTGATGCCACCGTACCGCGCTGCGTCGGGATTGAAGCCGACGGCTCGCACCTCGTAGCCGAGCGTCGTGCGGTTCAGGACGAAGGCGTAGACGACGAGCGAGACGAGCGCGACGAAGAGCCCGATGTGGAGGCCCTGGAGGAGCGGATCTCCCCAGAAGACCGGGAGCTTCGCCTTCTCCGGCACGTCCGCGGAGGACGGGAGCGCGTCCGACTCCTCGGTCTGGAACGGGCCGCCGATCCCGAACAGGTACGAGGCGACCCAGATGACGATCCAGTTCAGCATGATCGTGGTGATGACCTCGTGGGCGCCGACGGTGCCCTTGAGGAAGCCCGCGATCCCGGCGACGACCGCGCCGGCGAGCATTCCGGCGAGGATCGAGGCGACGATGAGGAGCGCGCGTGGAAGGTCGACCAGGTCCGGCAGCTCGGTCGCGACGAGGATCGCGGCAGTCGTGCCGGCGAGGTACTGGCCCTGCCCGCCGATGTTGAACAGGCCGCAGCGGAACGCGAAGGCGACTGCGAGCCCGACGAGGACGAGCGCCGTCCACAGGATCAGGGTCTGCTGGAGGTTCGCAGCCGCGAGCGAGGCGATGTCGTCCGTGTTCCACGGGAACCAGACGCTCGCGTCCGAGAACGGTACGCCGATGTCGTGGCTGCCCAGCTCGAAGAACCAGGAGAGGCCCGACCCGCGGAAGATCGCCCGGTAGGTCTCGAGCGTGTCCCCGAGGTCCCGCGTCGTCAAGTAGACGACGACGCCGCTGATGAGGAAGGCGAGGAGGACGGTGATGATCGGCGCGAGCACGCCGTCCAGGCGCTCGAGCCAGTGCCTGCCGGGGCTCGCGTCGCCGGGCGCCGGGGGCGGCGGGGACTCGACCTGCGTGACGGTCACCTGTCGGCCTCCCCCGCTGCCGTCAGCGGGACGCGAGTGGTGGTCACGCCGCGATCTCTCGCTTCCCGCCGCCGGTCATGGCGACTCCGAGCTCCTCCTCGGTCGCGGAGGGCGAGAACTCGCCGACGATCTCGCCCTCGTAGATGACGAGGATGCGGTCCGCGAGAGACAGGACCTCCTCCAGCTCGAGCGACACGAGGAGCACGGCGCGGCCCTCGTCACGCTCCTCGACGAGGCGGCGGTGCACGAACTCGATCGCGCCCACGTCGAGGCCGCGGGTCGGCTGCGCTGCGATCAGGATGCGGGGGTCGCGGTCGATCTCGCGCGCGAGGATGACCTTCTGCTGGTTCCCGCCCGAGAGCGCCCCGCCGGCGGTCTTCGGCCCCCCGCCGCGGACGTCGAACTCCGCGATCAGCCGTCGGGCTCGCTCGAGGAGTCGCTTCGGGTACAGCCAGCCGAGCCGGGAGTACGGCCGCTTGCGGTAGTCGTGCAGGCCGATGTTCTCGGCGAGCGTGAACTCGAGCACGAGCCCGCGCCGTTGCCGGTCCTCGGGGATGTGGCCGACTCCGAGCTCGAAGTGCTTGCGTGCGTTCGCGCCGGTCACGTCCCGGCCCTCGACCACGATCCTGCCTGCGTCCGCACGGCGAAGGCCGGTGAGCGCGTCGATCAGCTCCGTCTGGCCGTTGCCGTCGACGCCCGCGATCGCGACGATCTCGCCGGCGCGCACCTCGAACGAGACTCCGCGAACCTGCTCCAGGCCGCGGTCGTCGCGGACGTGCAGGTCCTCGACCGTGAGCAGCGGCTCACCGGGCTGGCTCACGCCCTTGTCGATCCGCAGGACGACGTCGCGGCCGACCATCCTGCGTGCGAGCTCCTCCTCGGTCGCACCGGCGGCCGGGACCGTCTCGACCTTCTTGCCGCGGCGGAGCACCGTGACGCGGTCCGCGATGTCGAGGACCTCGTTCAGCTTGTGGCTGATGAAGATGATCGACATCCCCTCACGCTGCAGGTTCCGCAGGATCCCGAAGAGCTCGACCGCCTCCTGTGGCGTGAGGACGGCTGTGGGCTCGTCGAGGATGAGGATGTCGGCCCGGCGGTAGAGCGCCTTCAGGATCTCCACCCGCTGCTGCTGGCCGACGGTGATGTCCTGGATCTTCGCGTCCGGGTCGATCGCGAACCCGAACGAGCGGGCGAGCTCGCTCACGCGCTCGCGCGCGGCGCCGTAGTCGAGCAGGATCCCGTCGCGTCGCGGCTCGACCGCGAGGACGATGTTCTCGGTCACGCTCATGACCGGGATCAGCATGAAGTGCTGATGGACCATCCCGATCCCGCGCGCGATCGCGTCGCCGGGCGAGGAGATGCGCACGGGCTCGCCACGGACGAGGATCTCGCCCTCGTCGGGGGTGTACAGCCCGTACAGGATGTTCATCAACGTCGACTTCCCCGCCCCGTTCTCGCCGAGGAGCGCGTGCACCTCGCCGCGCCGGAGGTCGAAGTCGATCCCGTCGTTGGCGACGATCCCGGGGAACCGCTTCGTGATCCCGCGGAGCTCGAGAACGACTTCCGGTTCGCTCATCGCCGGGCGATTCTACGGGCGGAACCGGAGCGATTCCAGGGGTGGGGGCGATGCCCCACCCCTGGATCGCCGAGCGTTAGTTGACGGCCTTGAACTTGATGATCGCGCGCACCTTGATCTTGCCCGCGCCGATCTGCTTGCCGATCGCGTTCGTCTTCGCGACGAAGCTCTTCTTGACCTTCTTGTTCACGGAGCCGAGGCCGACACCGTTGTTCTTCAGGCTGTAGAGGTAGTCACGCCGGGACTTGAGCTTGCCCTGTTCGGCGAGCTTGGTGATGTCGATCACCGCGTTGTCGACGCGCTTGAGCGCGCTCGTCAGCATGTGGCTGCCGAGGTAGAGCTGGTCGGCGTCGACGCCGATGCCCCAGATCTTCGCCTGCTTCGCGGCGGTGAGGGCTCCGAGCCCGCACCCCCCGGCGACCTGGAAGATCGCCCGCGAGCCCTTCTGGATCTGGCTGAGCGCCGTCTCCTTGCACTTCGCCTGGTCCGAGAAGGTCGGGTCGTTCGCGTAGTTCGCGAGCACGCGGATCCGCGGGTTCGCCTTCTTCGCGCCCTGGATGTAGCCGCTGATGTACTTCACGATCGCCGGCACGTTGTTCGCCCCGACGGCGCTGATGATCTGCGGCCCGCCCTGGCTCTTCAGCTGGAGCGCGGCCAGGTAGCCGACGAGGTAGCCGGCCTCGTGCTCGGCGAACACGACGCCCGTCGCGTTCTTCGGCTTCTTCGCGTAGAGCACGTACGGCTGGTCGATCCCTGCGAACTGCTGGTTCGGGAAGCGCGGCGCGACCGCGTTGATCGCCGTGTAGTTCAGGAAGCCGACCCCGAAGATGAGGTTGTAGCCTGCCCGACCCGCAGCGAGCCCGTTCGGGATCCGCTCGGCTTCCTTCTTCGTCTGATAGACGCGGGTCTGGATGCCGAGCTGTTTGCCAACCGCGATCCGACCTTCGTTCGCGAGCTGGTTGAACGACCGGTCCTGCAGGGTCCCGATGTCGGTGAAGATCGCCATCTTGAACTCCTGCTTCGGGCTCGCCCCTGCGGAGCTGACGACCATCGCCGCCACCACCGCAAGCGCGAGCACAGCGCCGATCGCTGTTCTGCGTCCTCTCACTTGCCCTCCTTAGAAATGGACTGCCGCCCTACTTGTGACGCTGGATTGAACCGCAAGTTGGGCGGCCGAGCAAGTGTGTAAAGACCGGGTTTTCGTGCGGTCGACTACGGAGGCCGCGGACCGGCTCAGACGCTGTGGAGCTCGGTCTCGGACACGAGTACGCGCCGGGGCTTCGACCCCTCGTAGCCGGAGATGATCCCGCGGCGCTCGAGCATGTCGATCAGCCGGCCCGCCCGCGTGTAGCCCACGCGCAGGCGGCGCTGGAGCAGGGATACCGAGGCGGTCTGTGTCTGCACGACGACCTCGATCGCCTTCTCGAGCAGCGGGTCCTCGTCCGGGTCGAAGTCGGCGTCCTCGTCCCCTTCCTCGAACGGGGCCTCCGGCGCCTCGAGGAGGGTCTCGTCGAGGTCCTGGCCGCGCTGCGCCCGGCACTGCTCGACGACGAGTGCGACCTCCTCCTCGCTGACGTACGCGCCCTGCAGGCGCTGCAGGCGCGAGGTGCCGAGCGGCTTGAACAGCATGTCGCCCTGCCCGAGCAGGCTCTCGGCGCCCGCGGTGTCGAGGATGACCCGCGAGTCGGTCTGGCTCGAGACGGCGAACGCGATCCGCGAGGGGACGTTCGCCTTGATCATCCCCGTGATCACGTCGACCGAGGGCCGCTGCGTCGCGAGCACGAGGTGGATGCCGACCGCGCGCGACTTCTGCGCGAGGCGGATGACGCAGTCCTCGACAGCCTGCGGCGAGACCATCATCAGGTCGGCCAGCTCGTCGATGACGACGAGGAGGTACGGCAGCGTGTCCTCGCCGCGCGCGCGGAGGGCGCGGTTCGCCTCGGGAAGGCTGCGCGCACGCACGAGCGAGAGCCGCTCGTAGCGCCGCTCCATCTCGGCGACGACGTTGTGCAGGACGGTCGCCGCCTCCTTCGGGCTCGAGACGACGGAGGTGAGGAGGTGCGGGATCGACTCGTAGTAGCCGAGCTCGATCCGCTTGGGGTCGATCAGGATCATGCGTACCTCGTCCGGGGTGGCGCGCAGCAGCGTCGAGGTCAGGATCGTGTTGATGCAGCCGGACTTCCCCGATCCGGTCGTGCCGGCGATCAGGAGGTGAGGCATGCGGGCGAGGTCGGTCCAGACCGCGTTCCCCGAGATGTCCTTGCCGAGCCAGACCGCCAGCGGGCTCGCGGTCGCCGGGAGGTCGTCGTAGATGTCGCCGAGCGTGACGAGCCGCGGGGAGAGGTTCGGGACCTCGACGCCGACCGCCTGCTTGCCCGGGATCGGCGCCAGGATGCGGATCTCCGTCGTCGCGAGCGCGTACGAGAGGTCGTCCCGAAGTGCGGCGACCTTGGAGACCTTCGTCCCGGGTGCCAGCTGGAGCTCGTAGCGGGTCACGCGCGGCCCCGAGATCTGGCCCGAGACCGTCGCCTCCACGCCGAACTCACCGAGCGTGCGCACGAGCAGGTCGGCGACGCGCGCACCCGCGTCTTCCTTCGTCGCCGCAACGGCGGGCGAGCGCTGGAGGATGGAACGGTCCGGGAGCCGGTAGTCCGCGTGCTCCGAGGACGTCTCGAACACGCTTTCGACGCCCTCCCTGTCGGCCGGCTCGTCCGGCCGCGTCGGGACGAGCGGCAGCGCCTCGCCGAGTGGCGGCTCGCCGACGACGTCGGGAAACGCCTCCGCCCCGTCCAGGAGCCGCCGCGGCGGCCGCTCGGGCGCCGGGGGAACGTCGAAGGTCTCCTCCGTCTGCGACTCCTGCGAGGGCCAGTCGAGGGCGGCACGGGCCTCCGAGCCGGCGTTGCGGATGACGTGTCCGGTACGGCGCAGGATCGCGCCCGTGGAGGCGCCACTGACGAGGAGCGCGCCGGCCAGCAGCAGTGCGCCGCCGACGATCGCCGCTCCCGTGTCGCCGATCAGACCCGCGAGCACGCCGCCGAGCGCCAGCCCGATCCAGCCGCCGCTGTCCTTTCCGAGCAAGGTCATGAGGCCGAGGAACCCGACCCCGAACCCGAGCCGGAAGGGCCGTACCTCGAGGAGGTCGCTGCGCGCAAGCATGAGCCCTCCCACTCCCAGCAGCGCGAGCGGAAGGAGGTATGCGGCATCCCCGAGGACCGCCTCGAGCGCCTCGGCGAGCCACGAGCCGACGGCGCCGCCGTCGAGGCCCACGTAGAGGATCGCGGAGAGGACGAGCCCGAGGGCGGCCAGCGCGAGCCCGAGCAGCTCGCTCTCGTGCTGCGAGCGCGCTCGCTTCGTCCGCTTCCGCACGCGCGCGGGGACGCGTGGCCGAAGCGGCCGCTTCTTCTTGCGGGCAGCCATGCCCGCGCGATTCGACGTCGAGCGCTGCGCTCCTTCGGCTCAGCCGCCCGGACGGCACGAAGCCTGCGACCGTCGCGGCCGGACGACCGCGGAACGGCCGTGGGGCGCGATCGTGCCGCAGACCACCGTCACGAGGGTGCGCGCGCCCGCGCTTCAGCGACGACGCGCTCGGCGTCCGCCCGGTTCCCGTAGCCGTGCGTCTCGACCTTCGCCTCCTCGAGGTCCTTGTACACCTGGAAGAAGTGCTCGACCTCGTTCCGCAGCTCGGCGGGGATGTCGTGCACGTCCGAGACGCGCATCCACGCGGTGTCCTTCAACGGGACACAGATGATCTTCTCGTCCGGCCCTTTCTCGTCGGCCATGTGGAAGACGCCGACGACTCGGACGCGGATCCTGCAGCCCGGGAACGTCGGCTCCCCGACGAGCACGAGCGCGTCCAGTGGGTCGCCGTCCTCGCCGAGCGTCCCCTCGATGAACCCGTAGTCGGCCGGATAGGCCATCGACGTGAACAGGCGCCGGTCGAGCACGATCGCGCCGAGCTCCTCGTCCAGCTCGTACTTGTTCCGCGAGCCCGAAGGCACCTCGACGAAGACCACGACCTCCTCGGCCACGGGCGGAGGCTATCGTGGCCCGGCGTGGCCGGCGTCCGCGAGAAGGTGCTCGAGTTCGCGCTGTCGCTCCCGGAAGCGACGGAGGACCATCCCTGGGGCGAGGACGTGGCGAAGGTGCGCGGCAAGATCTTCGTCTTCTGCGGCCCGCCGGGCTCGCGTCGCATGACGGTGAAGCTCGACGAGTCCCACGCCCACGCGCTCTCGATCGACGGCGCCGAGCGGACGGGGTACGGCCTCGGGGCGTCGGGCTGGGTCACCGTTCCCCTTCGGGCCGAGGGCGTGAGCATCGCGCTGCTGCGCGACTGGGTCGAGGAGAGCTACCGGATCGTCGCGCCGAAGCGGCTGCTCACGGCGCTCGACGCACGCTAGGCGGCGAGCGCGCGCAGGTCGTCGACGGTCGAGCCGAGCAGCGTGTCGCGAAGGTCGAACAGTCCGGCCCAGAGCGACGAGCGGTCGGGAGCTGCATCCAGGGTCGCAGCCGTCGCGAGGCCCTGCAGCGCGCGCACGAGCACGGCGAGCTCGAGGTAGACGGCCGCGACGCGGTTCGGGCAGGCGCGCACGCCGGCCCGGTCGAGCACCGGACGCCATTCGACGAGCTCCCCCGGTCCCGGGCCGGCGTACCAGGAGCGGCCCTCTGCGAGCTCCGGCTCCAGCTCGAGGAGGTAGCGCGACAGTGGCTGCTCGAGCCCGGCGAGCGCGGTCTCGACCCGGTCCGCCGCGCGCCGGAGCGCCGCCTGGCGCCCTCCCGCGGTCGCGGGGACCGCGTCCCCCCTCCCCCAGCGCTCGAGGAGCCGGCAGAACGCGAGCGCGGCCACCTCGCAGGCGCGGAGCTGGCGCACGAGCCGCGCAGCGGTCAGCTCGCTCGCGGCGTTCCCCTCGATGACCGCGTCCCAGCCGGCCATCGCTAGACCTCGATGACGACGGGCAGCACCATCGGCCGCCGCCGCGTGCGGTCGTAGACGATCTGGCCGACCGCGTCGTGGATGTGCTCCTGCAGGAGCTTGATCTCGGTGGCGTGTTCGTTCGCGAGCTCGCGGACGACGCGGTCCGCCTCGTCGCGCAGCTCGTCGAGAAGCTCCTCGGACTCGCCGAGGCCACGCGCGATGAGCTCGGGCGGGGCGATCTCACCGCCGTTGGCCGAGCTCAGCGTCGTGACGACGATGAGGACGCCGTCGTCGGCGAGCCGCCGGCGGTCGCGGAGGGCGACATCCCGGACGTCCCCGACGCGCAGCCCGTCGACGAAGGTGATCCCCGCGTCGACGCGGTCGACCAGGCGAGCGCCTCCCCGTGCGAGCTCGACGACGGAACCGTTTTCGGCGATGAGAATCCGATCGTCGGGGACGCCCGCCTCGCGCGCGAGCTTGGCGTGCGCCGCGAGCATGCGGTACTCGCCGTGGATCGGCATCACGTGGCGCGGGCGCAGCAGCGAGAGCATCGTCCGCAGCTCCTCCTGGCAGGCGTGGCCGGAGACGTGCACGGGCGCGATCTCCTCGTGCAGCACCTCGGCGCCGGCGCGGGCGAGCTGGTTGATCGAGTCGTGGACGCGGAGCTCGTTGCCCGGGACCGGCTTCGCGGAGATGATCACCGTGTCGCCCGGCTCGATCGTGAGCGCCTTGTGGTCGCCGTAGGCAATGCGGGTCAGCGCCGACATCGGCTCGCCCTGGCTCCCCGTGCAGAGCACGAGGACGCGGCCCGGCGGGAGCTGGGACGCCTCGTCCGGGCTCACGAGCGCGTCCTCGGGCAGCGAGACGTACCCGAGGTTGCGCGCGATGTTGAGGTTCTTGCGCATCGACCGGCCGATCACGGCCACCTTCCGCCCGCACTCGACCGCGACGTCCGCCGCCTGCTGCATGCGATGGATGTTCGAGGCGAACGAAGCGACGAGGATGCGGCCGGAGCGGAGCGGGAAGAGCGCCCGGAACGCCTCCCCGACGAGGCGCTCGGAGCCGGTGTTCCCGGGCCGCTCGGCGTTCGTCGAGTCCCCGAGAAGGAGGTCCACGCCCCGGTTCCCGATGTCCGCGAGCTTGCCGACGTCGGTCTTGAGCCCGTCGACCGGCGTGTGGTCGAGCTTCCAGTCCCCGGTGTGCACGACGCGCCCTGCTCCCGTCTCGATCACGAGCGCGACCGAGTCGGGGATCGAGTGCGCCACGCGGACGAGCTCGAGGCGGAACGGCCCCAGCTCGAGCGGGTCGTCGCCCGGGCTCGCCTCGACGAGCTCTGTGGACTGCCCGACCCCGTGCTCGTCGAGTTTCGACTTGACGAGGGCCAGCGTCAGCCGGGTCGAGACGACCGCCTCGACCTCGACCTCGCGCAGGAGGTACGGAAGGCCGCCGACGTGGTCCTCGTGCCCATGCGTCAGGACGACCGCACGGACCTTGCGCCCCCGGAGATACCCGACGTCGGGCAGGAGCAGGTCGACGCCCAGGTGCTCGTCGCGTGGGAACGCGAGGCCAGCGTCGACGACGAGGATCTCGCCCGCGGTCTCGTACACGGTCATGTTCTTGCCGACCTCGCCGAGGCCGCCGAGCGGGATGATCCGCAACGCTTCGCTCATCTCCTGAGTCTATGCGCGGCTACAACGGGAACACGTCGACGGCGAACAGATCGCCGTCGACGCGCTCTGCGTGCATGGCGACATCGCCCTGCCCGTCCGCCAGCGCGTCGAGAGCAGGAAGCGCGCGGTCCGCCTGCTCGTCGCCGACCGTCAGCGTCCGCTGGCCGTTGACGACCGTCAGCTCGACCTGGTCGGCCCCGACGCCCGGGAGCTCGACGATCCGCACGGCCTCGGCGACCGCGGTCCACACATCGCCCTCGTTGCGGGCGGCCGCGGCCCGATACGGGGGCGCGACCATCTCCTCGAGCTGGCTCGCAACGGGACCGAGCGAGCCGTCCGGCACGTCCTCGGTGACGACGAGCGTCCCGTCCTCGAGCGCCACGAACGTCACGCTGTCGCCGGTCAGGTCCGGCGCGTGCGCCGCGACGGCGGAGTCCCAGGTCCGGCCCGGCCCGACGCCCATGACGCCCGGAATCGCGGCTCCGGCACCGAGCGCCGAGAGCATCTCGTCGAATCGCGCCATCTAGGCCGCGGCCGGTTGCAGGAGGCCCAACCGCTCGAGGCAGCCGCGCACGGCCTCGCGCTCCTCCTCGCTCGCCTCGACGAGCGGAAGGCGGACGCCCCCTACCTCGTGGCCGAGCAGGTTGAGCGCGCACTTGATCGCGATCGGGTTGACGACGACGCGCAGCAGGTCGATCGAGGGCGCCAGCTCGCGGTCGAGCTCGCGCGCGCCGTCGGCGTCGCCGGCGCGGAAGCGCGCGACGAGCTCCTTGACCTGCGGGCCGACGACGTGCGTGTGCACGCAGACCCCGCCCCTGCCGCCCACCTCGAGGAAGGGGAGAACGAGGTCGTCGTCGCCCGCGTACAGGTCGAGCCCGAGATCGACGATCGCCCGCGCCTGCTCCACGTCGGGGTTCGCCTGCTTCACTGCCCGCACCGTGGGGATCTCGGCGAGCTGCGCGATCGTCTCGGTCTCGAGGTTGAGGACGACGCGGCCCGGGATGTTGTAGACGACGAGGGGCCGGTCCGAGACCGCGGCGATCGCCTTGAAGTGCTCGACGATCCCCCGCGCGGGAGGCTTGTTGTAGTACGGCGTGACCACGAGGAACCCGTCGACCCCGATCGCGTGCGCTCGCTCCGTCAGGTGCACCGAGTGCTCGGTCGCGTAGGTGCCGGTCCCGGCGACGATCGTCGCCCGGTCGCCGACCTCGTCGACGGCCGCCTCGTACAGCGCGAAGCGCTCCTCGTCCGACAGCGTGGGCGACTCCCCGGTCGTGCCGGTGACGACGAGCCCGTCGGAGCCGCTGTCGACGAGGTGCGACGCCAGGGCGCGGAAGCGGTCGAGGTCGAGCGACAGGTCCGATTTGAACGGTGTCGCGATCGCGGTAAGGATCTCGCCCAGCACGCGCACTCGATTCTACGAGACAGGAGGGATACGGATGCTCAAGGAGTTCAGGGACTTCCTGATGCGCGGCAACCTCGTCGAGCTCGCGGTCGCCTTCGTCATGGGCCTCGCGTTCGCGGCACTCGTGACGTCGTTCGTGGACGACCTGATCATGCCCATCCTGGCGATGATCTTCGGCAAGCCCGACTTCAGCGACCTCACCTTCACGATCAACGACGCCGTCTTCCGCTACGGCGCCTTCCTCACGGCGCTGATTACGTTCGTCACGACCGCGGCCGCGATCTTCTTCTTCGTCGTCAAGCCGATGACGGCGCTCATGGCGAGAATGAGCAAGCCGACCGACGAGGAGGTCACCGACGAGGAGCGGCGCCACCAGGAGCTCCTCGCCGCGCTCAGCACGCGCTCGTAAGGGCTCAGTCGTTCGGGGCCTGCGCCGCGTCGACGAAAACGCGGCGCATGGCCTCGTCCAGGAAGACGAAGCGGATCTCGTCGAACCGACCTTCGAACGGCGTCACGGCGGCGACGGCGACCGGCGCCGCCAGCTCGGGCGGGTAGCCGTAGACCCCGGTCGAGAGCGCGGGGAAGGCGATCGTGCGGCAGCCGAGCTCCTCGGCCACCTCGAGCGAGCGGCGGTACGCCGAGGCGAGGAGCTCCTGCTCGCCCGCTTCTCCCCCGCTCCAGACCGGCCCGACCGCGTGGACGACGTGGCGTGCGGGCAGCCGACCGGCCCCGGTCGCCTTCGCGTCGCCCGTCGCGCAGCCGCCGAGCCGGGCGCACTCGTCGAAGATCTCGTCCCCACCGGCACGACGGATCGCACCGCAGACGCCGCCGCCGGGAGCAAGCGCCTCGTTCGCGGCGTTCACGATCGCGTCGACCTCCTGTGCCGTGAGGTCGCCGACGACGAAGGTGATCACAGCAGCGCGTCGAGCCCGACGGTGAGCCCCGGCGGGAGCTCACCCGCGCGCTCGAGCGCGAGCAGCACTCCGGGCACGAACGCCTCGCGCGAAGTCGTGTCGTGCCGGATCGTGAGCGTCTCCCCCGCCCCGCCGAAGATGACCTCCTGGTGGGCGAGGAGGCCCGGGAGGCGAACGGAGTGGATCGTCGGCTCGGTCGCCATGCGCGCGGCGGTCGCCTTCGCGGTGCCGGAAGGCGTGTCGACCTTGGCCTCGTGGTGGAGCTCGACGATCTCCGCGCGCGGGAATGCCCGTGCCGCCTCCTCCGCGAAGCGCATCATCAGCACGGCCCCGCGCGAGAAGTTGGGCGCGTGGAAGCAGCCGACGCCCGCCTCGCGGGCCGCCGCGTCGACCGCCTCTGCATCGAAGCCGGTGGTCCCGATCACGACCGGGACGGCAGCGGCGAGGCAGCGCTCGACGTTCGCCGCGACGGCGTCGGGGCGCGTGAAGTCGACGGCGGCAGCACAGCCGTCCAGCTCGTCCGTGCGCCCGTCGACGACCTCGTGACCGGCGGCCTCGAGGGCGGGGACGAGCACGGCCCCCACCCTGCCGCCCGCGCCGAAGACGGCGACGCGCACTACGCGGCCCTGGAGAGAAGCTCGGGGTTGACCCGTGCGACGGCGTCCCGGAAGGCGCCCTCGTCGGGGCCGATCCCGGCCGCCGAGAGGCGGCCGCGAGCGAACAGGTCGGCTGCGAGCGCGGCCACCTCGTCGCTCGTGACTGCTTCCAGCCTGCGGACGACCTCGTCGATCTCGAGGAGCGGCGTGTCCGTGACGGTCGCCTTCCCGAGGCGCGTCATCCGGTTCGAGGTCGACTCGAGGGAGAGCAGGAGCCTGCCCTTCAGGTTCTCCTGCGCGCGTGCGAGCTCCGCGGGGCGCACGTTGCCGGCGGCGACGTCGGCGAGCTCGGAGATCGCGATCTCGAGGCACGTCGCGAGGTTGTCCTCTCGCGTGCCGACGTAGAGCCCCACCTGGCCCGAGTCCGAGTACTGCGACGCGTAGGTGTACACCGAGTACGCCATCCCGCGCTTCTCCCGGATCTCCTGGAAGAGCCGGGACGACGCGGAGCCGCCGACGATCGCGTCCAGTACCGACGCGGCGAAGCGGCGCTCGTCCGTCCGCGTGATCCCCGGCGCACCGAGGCAGACGTGGTACTGCTCGGTGTCCTTGCGCAGGAAGCGGAGCTGCGGTGCGAGCACGCGGCGCACCCGCTTCCTCGGACCGAGCCCGAGGCCGGTCGGCACCGAGCCGTTCCGATGTCCGTCGAGGAGCTCGACGAGGTGCTCGT
>Ga0075419_10000396_pt1 | contig 26751 bp, 19 predicted proteins | sample SoiMetdeltSBSDD3_FD_76900 | JGI IMG/M metagenome (GOLD analysis project Ga0075419, IMG submission 76900) | Bulk soil microbial communities from a Populus tree surrounding site in Tennessee, USA - Soil MetaG P. deltoides SBSDD3 | ecosystem: Environmental > Terrestrial > Soil > Tree plantation... | reverse complement strand
CTTGTTGCGTTCCTCATCGTATTTTTTATTCTGAAGAAATATGCATGGCCTGCGATCACAAAGGGTTTGAAAGAACGTGAACAGGGAATTGCCGATGCATTATCAACTGCTGAAAAGGTAAAAGCAGAAATGGCGCAAATGAAAAGTGAGCACGAAGCACTGTTGGCACAGGCCCGTGAGGAAAGAGCGCAGATCTTAAAAGAAGCAAGAGAAACAAAAGAAAGGATCATCAGCGAATCAAAAGAGACCGCTAAAGCTGAAGCATCAAAGATCATCGCTGAAACGCAGGCAGCCATTGAAACACAAAAGATGGCGGCGTTGATCGATGTAAAAAACCAGGTGGGTAAGATGGTGATCGAGGTGTCAGAACAGATCTTAAAAAGGGAATTGAAAGATAAGAATGACCAGGAAGCTCATATTAAAGGGCTGGTGAATGAGGTCAAGTTAAACTAGTTACTGGTTACTAGTTGCTTGTTACCAGAATCTGTTAACAAGAAACCAGAAACAAGGAAATGTCCAACGTAAGACTAGCCACACGTTACGCCAAATCATTGATCGGGCTTGCTATTGAAAGAGGTGAGTTGGAAAAAGTATTTGCCGATATGCAATGGCTGCAAGCCGTTTGCAAAAGCAACCGTGACTTTATCGGTATGCTGCGCAGCCCGGTAATTAAATCTGATACCAAAGGGAAGATCGTAAAGGCTGTTGCCGGTAACAATATTGGCCTGTTGACAAATTCTTTTATTCATTTATTGATCAATAAGGGCAGAGAAAGTGCATTGCCGGAAATAGCTACTTCTTTCATTCTGCAGTATAAAGAATACAAGCAAATACATTCAGTTAAATTGACAACTGCTTTTCCAATCAGCGATGAGTTAAAAACATCAATAGTTGATCATATTAAATCTACGACTGATATGCAGAATATAGAATTAGAAACAGTTGTTAAAGAAGAGATCATCGGAGGTTTTCTGATTCAGACAGGCGATAAGCTGGTGGATGCAAGCATTGCATATGATCTGAAAGAGATAGCAAAACAGTTTGAGAATAATGATTTTATTTATAAGGTGAGATAAACCCCTGTCCCCTAAAGGGGAGACTTAGGTTGTTCAGTTCTTTATTTCAATATACGGTTCTTTATCCCGAAGGGATAAAATATTTGTAGCTCAGGGTGAAACCCGGAGAATGGAAAAATTAATCATCGATTAAGAACCTCGCAGGGGTTCAATATTGTTGAATAGAATTCAGAAAGCATCCCGACCAAGTCGGGCTCATAAATAATCAAATACGGAGGAGATTTTGCTTCGGACATGCCTCGCAATTCGCCTCGCAACGATAAACTAAAAAACGAGAAACACTTTATATGGTACAGATAAAACCGGAAGAAATTAGTGCGATACTGCGTCAGCAGCTTAGCAACTTTAACGCCAGCGCCGATCTTGAAGAAGTTGGTACTGTGTTGCAGGTGGGTGATGGTATTGCCCGTGTATATGGATTGGGTAATGTTCGCTATGGTGAACTTGTTGAATTTGAAAGCGGCGTTCGTGCGATCGCCTTGAACCTTGAAGAAGATAATGTGGGCGTGGTATTGATGGGAGAGACCGGTGGTATACAGGAAGGTTCTAAAGTTCGTCGTACTGGCCAGATCGCTTCCATCAAAGTAGGTGAAGGAATGGTTGGCCGTGTTGTAAATACGCTGGGTGAACCGATCGATGGTCGTGGTCCGATAACAGGCGAACGTTATGAAATGCCATTGGAGAGAAAAGCTCCAGGTGTTATCTTTCGTGAGCCGGTAAAAGAACCATTACAAACCGGAATTAAAGCCATCGACGCAATGATACCCATTGGTCGTGGTCAGCGTGAGTTAGTGATCGGTGACCGCCAAACCGGTAAGACCGCAATTTGTATCGATACGATCATCAACCAGAAAGAATTTTTTGATGCCGGTAAAGCTGTGTATTGTATTTATGTTGCTATCGGTCAGAAAGCATCAACAATTGCAGGAGTGATGAAGACTTTGCAGGACGCCGGAGCGATGCAATACACTATCATTGTTGCAGCTTCTGCAAGTGATCCTGCTCCTCTTCAATTCTATGCACCGTTTGCAGGAGCTGCTATCGGTGAATTTTTCCGTGATACCGGTCGTCCCGCATTGATCATTTATGATGATCTTTCAAAACAAGCTGTTGCTTATCGGGAAGTGTCCTTGTTGCTTCGCCGTCCTCCCGGCCGTGAAGCGTATCCGGGTGATGTATTCTATTTGCATAGCCGTTTATTAGAAAGAGCTGCTAAAATTATTACTGATGACAATGTCGCGAAACAAATGAATGATGTTCCTGATACTATTAAACATTTAGTGAAAGGTGGTGGCTCATTGACAGCGTTGCCGATCATCGAGACCCAGGCGGGTGATGTATCTGCTTACATTCCTACAAACGTGATCTCAATTACTGACGGGCAGATATTTCTTGAAACAAACCTGTTCAATGCTGGTATTCGCCCGGCGATTAACGTTGGTATATCAGTAAGTCGCGTGGGTGGTAATGCACAGATCAAGTCAATGAAGAAAGTAGCCGGTACATTGAAACTTGACCAGGCACTCTATCGCGAGATGGAAGCTTTCTCAAAGTTTGGTGGTGATCTTGATGCTGCAACGAAGAACGTATTGGATAAAGGAGCCAGAAATGTTGAGATCCTGAAGCAACCTCAATACTCTCCATTCTCTGTAGAAAAGCAGGTTGCGATCATTTACCTTGGTACAAATGGTTTGATCAAAGATGTGCCGGTAAATAGAGTGAAAGAATTTGAAGATCACTATTTAATGGAAATGGAGAACAAGTTTCCCGATGTTTTAGCTGAATTCAAAAAAGGTAACTTGCCTGAAGAGGGCATTAAGAAAGCGGTGGAGTTAGCAAAACAATTAATACCACAGTATAAAAAGTAAGTGATTAATTTTTTTCTTTAAAAAAGTGACCTGGCCAGGTCACTTTTTTTATTTGCGGGAATTTATCTAACTTGATTGTATAAGATTCCTCCGATACCTCGTTTTGAATTCTTTTCCCTGCATTCTGATTAGCCTGAATCGCGTCCTATTCATTAATAAATACAGATTACTATGAAAAAGATATTATTCTTTTCATGTCTATTTCTTTCCGCGATCCTCAATGCCCAACCATGGAAAGAGTTATCCGACAGTGCAAAATTTTACCAGGATAAACGAAATAATGCGAGATCCGCGGATTTTTATGAAAGGGCGATAATTGAATTAAAAAAGGATTCGGCAGGGACCGCCACCTATACCTCGCATCTTCATCGTCTTGGTATACTTTATTTTGGAATGGGCAAGTATGACAAAGCGGGGCCATTGCTTGAAGAGGTAAGACAATTAAGGATAAAATTGGTTGGTAAACGCCATATTGACTATGCCAGGAGTACGGGCAACCTTGGGCAGTATTATTCTACCATCGGGAAATATGAACTGGCAGAGCCAATGCTTATTGAAAGTAGAGATTCTACCGCAATGATCTTTGGAAAAGAAAACGGCGAGTATGCGACTGCGACGGCAAATCTTGGCTTGCTATATAAGAACAAGGGTCAATATGAAAAGGCGGAACCATTTTATGTAGAGGCATTACAGATCAGGGAAAAGGTTTTTGGAAAAGAACATACAGAGTATGCCAATAGTGTAAACAATCTTGGAACATTTTACCAGTTGGTTGGTATGTATGAAAAAGCAGATACGCTTTACAATGAAGCCTTGCGAATTAGAGAAAAATTACTTGGCAAGGAAAGTCCTTTTTATGCAGCAAGCCTGAATAATATTGCGATCCTCTACCGGATTATGGGAAGGTTTAATGAGGCTGAAAAGCTTTATATAGAATCAATGCAAATAAGAGAAAGAGCGCTTGGAAGGGAGCATCCCGATTTTGCCGGGAGCCTGAATAATCTGGCAGTGCTTTATTGGGCAACCGGGCAGTTCGAAAAAGTAGAACCTCTCCATTTGGAATGTATACGAATACGGGAAAAGATACATGGAAAGAATAGCTATGAATTTACCCAGAGTAATAATAACCTGGCTACATTTTATAAGGATATGGGCCAATATAAAAAAGCCGAAAGGATGTATTTGGAAAACATAGAGATCGAGTCGAAAGTGCTTGGTAAGAATCACCCCGAATACGCGATGTGTGTAAATAACCTGGCGATCCTTTATATGAAGCAGCGGGAATTTGAAAAGGCGGAGCCGTACTTCCTTGAAGCGAAACTGGTCAGGGAGAAAGTTTTGGGTAAAGATCATCCTGATTATGCCAACAGTTGCGACAATCTTGGAATAATGTATTCTGATATGCGGCAATTTGAAAAAGCAAAACCTTTGTTTGAGGAAGCAAAACACGTGTATGAAAAAATATTCGGAAATGAGCACCCGATCTATGCGAACAGTTGTGCCAATCTTGCCGGCTATTATATGGACGAAGAAAAATTTTCCATGGCGGAACCACTTTTTCACGAAGCGCAACGCATCTATGCAAACTCTCTTGGGAAGACGAATATTAGCTATATCATCGCCGCCGGTAATCTTGGGATGTTGTATTGGGCGTTGAAAGATTATAATAAGGCCAATGGATATTTTAGCGAAGCAATCAAAGCAAAAGCAGAAAATTTGAAATATATTTTCCGTTTTGCGTCTGAAAAGGAAAAGGCCAGTTATATTAAAGAATTGAACGACCTCGATCAAAAATTTGCTTCATTTTCTTTAGCGACCGGGTCGCTCGCTAAACAAGGATTTCTTTATGACCTTTCTATTTCAAACAGGAATACGATCCTGTCATCTTCTCAACAATTACGTCAGTCAATCATTACTTCAAATAATCCTGTGTTGACAAGTAAATATGACGAGTGGATGAATACAAGAGAACAAGTCGTTTTTTGGTTAAGCAAACCAGTAGAAGCCAGGGGCAGCCGCGATAGTTTATTTGGTGCAAAAGCGAATGCGCTTGAACAAGATCTTACCAGGCTTTCGGCTGATTTTAAACGTCAGCAACAGGAGATCGACTGGAAAAAGATCCACCAGGCATTAAGACCGGGCGAGGCATCAATTGAGTTTACGGAATTCCAGTATCACAATGGCAAAAAATGGGTTGACAGTATTTTTTATGCGGCCCTGATCGTGACCAAAGATCGGCTTGAACCAGAGTTGGTTTATTTGTTTGAGAAAAGAGAGTTGGATACAATTCTTCATCGATCAGGTTCAGGATATAATAATGCTATTGATAAGCTTTATACATCTCCATCACTTTACAATCTTGTGTGGAAACCTATCGAAAACAAATTAAAAGGAGTATCGGCCGTCTATTTTGCGGCCGCAGGCGAATTGCATTTAGTGAATTTTGCAGCGATATCGACACCGGATAATAAATCTTTAAGTGATAAATACATACTGACCGAGTTAAACACTACGGCGTCCGTGGTTGACAACAAGAATGAAACAATAAACGCATCGGATCATATTTTACTTTATGGTGGTATTAAGTATGCTGCAGATTCAACTTCATTGATCAAAGCATCCAGCAAATACAGCACTGATAACGGGCTGGCATCCCGTTCACCCTCGCTTACACTCGCTGAGCCCGACGAAATACCTATGTTGCCAAATACAGAGATCGAAGTAGATGCAATCGCCAGCAATGCAAAGAAGCATGGTTATTCGGCGATGTTGATCAAAGGATTGGATGCAAATGAAGAATCGGTCAAATCTGCAACGATCAATCAAAATGCGGCGGTATTCCATTTTGCAACACATGGTTTCTTCAATCCAAATACAATTCAAATTCCGGGCAGGCAATCTTTAAGTGGAGGTAAGGCCTTTATGTTGTCAGATGATCCATTGATGCGTTCGGGATTAATGCTGGCAGGCGCTAATAACGTTTGGTCCGGTAAACCATTAAAGGGAATACAGGATGGAATATTGACAGGATATGAGATCTCAAATTTATACTTGCCAAACACAAAACTTGTTGTGCTTTCTGCATGTGAAACCGGGCTTGGAAACATTGAAGGAAGCGAAGGAGTAAATGGTTTGCAACGTGCCTTCAAGCTCGCAGGAGCTAAAAATCTGCTGATGAGTTTATGGCGGGTGCCCGATAACACCACTGCTGAATTCATGCAAATTTTTTACGAGAAACTTTTTAGCAAGAAAACTATCTCCCAGGCTTTCGGTGAAGCTCAGACTTTTATGAAAAACAAATACAGGAATGAACCTCATAAATGGGCGGGGCTGATCCTGGTTCAATAAAAAATGGTCAGGGTCTATCTCAAAATAAATTTGGTTTATATTATAAACTACTTTATGTTTGTGTTCCTAAAGCGAAAAATGCCATGGGAACGATTACCAAAACCTTAATTCTTTGTCTCTTCATCGGGATACCCTCTCTTCTTGTAGCCCAAACAACGATCAGTGGAAAAGTAACTGATAAGAAAAATCCTCTTGTTGCCGTCAGCATCACAATAAAAGATACCTATGATGGAGCGACTACCGATTCTTCCGGAAAATATTCTTTTAAAACAACTGAAAAAGGTGAATTTATTTTGATCGCTACGTCAGTGGGATACAGGCCATTCGAACAAAAGATCACACTTGATGGAAAAGGAACATTGACTGTTGATATTGTGATGAAGGAAGAAATAACCGAATTATCTGCGGTAGTTATCAGTGCCGGAACATTTGAGGCAAGTGATAGAAAAAGAACTGCAGCCGTGTTAAATCCGATCGATATTGTGACGACTGCAAGTGCCAATGGTGATGTAACTGGTGCGTTAAAGACCTTACCCGGTGCGCAACAAGTAGGAGAGACAGAAGGATTGTTTGTACGCGGTGGTACAGCCGCAGAAACAAAGATTTTTATTGATGGCACGTTGGTAAATAATTTCTTCCAGGGTAGTGCGCCGAATATCGCAGGTTATGGACGGTTTTCTCCCTTTCTTTTTAAAGGAACCGTTTTTAGTACCGGTGGTTACTCAGCATTGTATGGGCAGGCGCTATCATCTGCACTAATACTTGAGTCGATTGATTTGCCTGAAAGAAGCTCTGCAAGTCTTGGTTTATCGGTAATTGGAGTTAATGGTGGTTATCAATCTTTATCAAAGGACAAAAAGTTTTCATGGGGCGCGGCATACGCATATACCAACCTGGCACCTGCATTTGCAGTCATCAAACAAAAACAGGATTATAGTAAAGTACCGGTTATCCAGAATGGCGACATAAACTTTCGTATTAAAACTTCTGCGAAAGGTATGATCAAATATTACGCATACTTCGCTAAGAATAGTTTTGATTTTACTGTGAAGAGTATTGATTCGCTGGGTTATCTTGATCGCTTTGCGCTTAAGAATTTCAATATGTATCATAATCTTTCATGGAGAGAAAGCCTTGGTAAACGGTGGAAATTATTTGCAGGAGTTTCTTATGCAAATAATGAAGACAATATAATATCGGGAATGAAAGACGTAAACAAAAATGATGTACAGTTGATGGGACTTGAATGGAAGAAATTCAATCTCGATCTTGACGGAAATTATTTCAATGCAAAACTGGTTCTTGAGCAGAGGCTAAAAGGCTTATCAGCGATTCGTTTCGGTGGTGAGTACAATTACAGCAATGAAAAATCCCTTTATACAACGTATAACGGTCAAAAGTTCCCTGATAGGTTACAAGAAAATATCAAATCCGTTTTTGCAGAAAGCGATATTTATATTACAAATGCGCTGGCAGCAAAAGTGGGAACCCGTTTTGAACAATCGTCTCTTCTTGATAAAACAAATATTGCTCCCCGGATTTCATTGGCCTATAAAATAAGCAAGCAGGCGCAAGCCTCGCTGGCCTATGGAATTTTTTATCAAAATCCTGAAAGAAAATATCTTCCCACTGATGCTTTATCCTTCATGAAAGCGAGTCACTACATAGCACAATACATGAAGGTAACGGCATTAAGAACTCTTCGCGCGGAAATTTTTTACAAAAAATATGATGACCTGGTAAAAACCGGAATTGTCAATGGCAGACCGGATATAGCTATAAATAATAATGGTTTTGGTGATGCAAAGGGATTTGAATTTTTCTGGAGAGATAAGAAGACCATCAAGAATGTTGATTATTGGATATCCTATTCATTTCTCGATACGAAAAGGGATTTTCTGAATTTTCCCTCCGCTACCACTCCAAATTTTGCGGCAAAACATACGGCATCTGTAGTAGTGAAAAAATTTGTTCAGCCCTGGAAGATACAATTTAACGGTGCTTATAATTATGCGAGCAGCCGTCCGTATTATAATATAAGCTTTGATGGAAGCAATGGCAAATATTATTTTGCAGATAAGGGCATGGTACAGGATTACCACAATGTTAGTATTGCCGTCAATTATTTGCCTTCGATCGGGAAACCAAACTCAAAAAACTTTGTTGTCTATGTACTTTCGATCAGTAATGCATTTAATATCAAACAAGTTTACGGATACCAGTATTCTTACAATGGTGTCAGAAAAGAACAGATCGTGCCGCCTTCGAGGATATTTGTTTATATCGGTGCCTTCTTCAGTTTTGGTATCGACAGATCACAGGAGGCGATAGATCGCCTGTTTTAATACTTATTAAAAACTTTAAAACATAAAAAATGAAAAAGACAATCTTTATTTTAACTGCGATACTTGCTGCAAGCTTCTCCTTTGCCCAAATGCCGGAAAAGTTTGTAAAGGCAATGGAAGCAAAAATGACTGCAATTGATACTACGATAAGCGTACAGGGTCTCACCGACCTTGCTAATGCGTTTGAGAGAATTGCCGAAGCCGAAAAAAATCAATGGCTGGCTTATTATTATGCAGCTTATTGCAATGCCACTGCCGGTTTAATGGCAGGCAGTGGTGGAGATATGATGGCTGCAAAAGCTGACAAGACCGATCCTTATGCTGATAAAGCTGATAAGCAAATAAAAAAAGCTGAAGAACTGAAGAAGGATAATTCTGAAATATTTGTCGTGAAAAAAATGATCGCTACATTAAGAATGATCGGTGATCCTATGAACCGTTACATGACCTATGGACCAGAAGCGGCCCAGGCATTGGAAACCGCAAAAAAATTAGACGCCAATAATCCACGGGTTTATTTGCTCGAAGCCCAGGATAAATATTTTACACCCGAACAATTTGGTGGAAGCAAGGATGAAGCAAAAGTTTTGTTTGAAAAATCAAAACAGCTTTATGAAACATTCAAACCTGAAACAACTGTCCATCCGAACTGGGGAAAGGGAACTGTTACGTATTTCTTATCTCAGTACAAATAATTTTTATCAAATGCCCTGTTACGCAGGGCATTTGTTTTTCTTTAAAATGATTTTTATGGAAGACAGCCAAAAATTTTCTGCAGAACAGAGCTTGCAGGTCATTCAATCAATGATCCAAAAAGTGAAAGAGGAGGTAGCAAATAACTCCTTTTATTTTCTGCTTTGGGGATGGCTGGTATTTATAGCCGCAGTGTTGAATTTTGTTTTAATAAAATTTACAGATATCAGGCACCCATATCTGGTCTGGAATTTAATGTGGATAGGTGTTGTGATGAGCATTATTAAAGGAATCAAGCAGTCAAGAACGGAAAAAGTAAAAACCTACATCGGGGAAACCATGCGATATTTTGGTATCAGCACTGCGATTATATATTGTGGTCTGCCCTTTATTTTTGGGAGTTATAATCTCTGGCACTATTCGTTTCCATTCTATATACTTATCTACACGGCAGCCTGTTTTTTTATGGGTTCGATCATGCAATTTCCCGTTTTAAAATGGTTGGGGCTTTTATGCCTACCGATCATGGTGATTTCTGTTTTTATTGGTTTTGAATGGCAACTGCTGCTGATGGCATTAGCTATATTGATTGCATACATCATTCCGGGATATATCCTGAGCGCAAGAGAAAAAACCAAAAACAAATAAGTTATGGAGCAGGAAAAAACCCTATCCGAAAAGGAAAGCCTGAGCCTGATCACCATGATGATCAATAAAGCAAAGGAGTCTTATCATGACACAGGTATTGGTGCTGTGATGTGGGGTGCGGTCATTGCGGTGTGTTCGTTGGTAAGATTATCAGAAGTTCAATTCGATTATAAGCTTCCGTTTGATATTTATTTGCTGACGCTTGTTGCCATAATCCCACAAATATTTATTTCGATTAAAGAAAAAAGGGAAAGAAAAGTAAAGTCTTACGATGATGTGTATCTTGATTATATATGGCTTGGCTTTGGCATTACAATCTTTCTTCTTATTCATATCAGCAATAATATATTTGGAGAATGGGGATCATGGGCAAATGAGTATCGCGAACTAACGGGCAAGCAGGCGTCTTTCCGGTTCAATGAATATATTTCGCCCCTTTTCCTGATGTTGTATGGGCTTCCAACGTTTATTACGGGCGCCGCGTGTAAATTCAAGCCGATGTTATGGGGTGGAATTTTCTGTTGGGTTTGTTGCATCGTTGCTGTTTACACACACGTAAAAATAGATCTCTTACTTACCGCTGCATCAGCCATATTTGCGTGGCTGGTGCCCGGGATAATAATGGAAAAGGAATATCGTCAATACAAAAAGGAGCAAGCGAAGCTGAATGTTTAATGATCTGGATCCCATATTGCATTCTCAATTACGGCTGGCCGTGATGTCGTTACTTATAAGTGTGAAGGAAGCTGAGTTTACTTTTTTAAAAGAAAAAACCAATGCGACAGCAGGTAACTTAAGCGTGCAAATTCAAAAATTAAAGGAAGCCGGCTATATTGAAGTGGTAAAGCAATTCAAGGATAATTATCCGCAAACTATTTGCAAGATCACATCCGCGGGTATCAGGGCCTTTGAAGAATATGTAAAGAATTTACAGGCGTATCTTACCCAACCAAAATAAAAAAGGCCCTTTAGACAAAGGGCCCGTCTCCGTTGATACTCTAAGTGTATGAAAAGCTATAGGGTTAAACCATTCATATTTTACTTAAGGCTGAGTACCTGGAGACTCCGACAATAAGGGTACGGTATGGCGAAAAAATTTCACATCATTGTTTGATAAACTTTGCTTTTTGTATTTCCATTCCATTGTGCACTTCCAGCACATACATATTGGGTGCAAACCCCGATGTTAATGGCACACTGATAACGTTATTTCCTTCTGTACTGTTTGTTTTATTTGTCATCATTATTCTTCCGCTCAGATCATAGATCCTGATATCTATTGATCTTGTACTGGCGGCAGTATAATGAAAAGTAAGCTGGTCGCTAACAGGATTGCCAATGATCTTTATGGCGCTGGTGGTTACCATTGTACTTTGAAATACCAAAATCCTGGAGTAACTCACCTCGTTGTTCTTACTGATCATCTTAATACGATACATGACTTTATCGTAACTGTTGATCGTTTCATAGAACATGTATTCTTCTGTATTTCTTTTTTCGCTGCCAAATACAAGACCGATGGTCTTAAATTCAACACCGTCAAAGCTTCTTTGTATCTCGAATTGATTTACTTCTTCGTTATTTCCGATTGTCCATTGTAATGTTGCTTTATTATTCTTATTGATATTGCCCTGGAAGCTGATCAATTGAACCGGTAAAACGGACCAGTAATTACCGATCGGTAATGTCTTGTTATAGCAATCAGATGCGGGTTTAAGCACAATGATCACTGAAACATCCCATGAAGAGAGAATAACAAATTGGTCGCCGGCAGCTGCGCTGGCGATCACTCTTGTATCAAGCAATACATCTGACAGGTCGTACTGACCTGCAACCCCATTATCAACATAAACTTCGACAGTACATGGAAAGGCTGCGGCAGGCGCGGCTGAAATATTATAGGTCAATAATGCCTTCGTAGGATCCATCGCGTATTGTGATACTACTGCCGAGATGGTTATCTGGTTTGCCGGGTTTAGGTTAGGTGCTAAACCATTTGTTGCACCGGGTGTATGCTGACCAGGGGAATCACTTTTTAACCAATCACCACATAAACCATCGACGTTACGATAATAACCGTTATTAGTTCCTGCAGAATTGCTGAGGTATTCAAGGCCATTATCAGGGATCGAATTGAAGTTGATAGTAAAATCAGGAGAACCGCAAGACATGTCTACCGGTAAATTGGGCATCGCATCAATATATGATGGTATTACGGTAGAACTGAAGCCGGCAATCAAACCATTTACAAGGATCCCGTTTTTATAAAGGAATACGTGGAAAACACCTCCCGACCCAAGGATCTTAACAAAAAGGTCATTCAGGTTTGCGGCAACAGGAACCGAAGTATAAGTGGAACCATTCTTTTCCCATTTTGTTAACCCACTACATGGCCCAAGCGAATTCCAGTTCGAATTTGCAGTCAATCCCAATTGTCCTTGAATATCAAAAGGCGATGCGGATGCACATACATAATAACCGTGAGCAGGTATTGTATCATTTGGCAAATCGAGAACGTAAAAACCGGATTTTCCAACAGGCTCTTCGTAGTATGCAACCAATGTATAGTTGTCGATACATTCAGGACTGTTATTCTCGTTATAGAGTTCGAAGAATTCATGATAACCGTTACCCGGTTGCGGGTAAACCTCGTTCAGAACAGCCTGCGCTCCCGAAAATATCGAGATGCATACGATCACACAGAGGATTAAGGTCTTTTTCATTTTCTTAGGGTTGAATTAAATAATCGGTCAGTCTTTTTGAATCTGCTGAAAACACGTAATGATAGCGGGATGAGATTTAGAGAGTAGTATCAGTACGGATTGTTCAGGAGCGGTTTTACCCGGATATTTTCGTTTTTCTTCTATACAAATCTACTATGCTACTATTGTAAATGCAAGCTTATTGAAATGAAACTTTACTATATCGCATTTTTACTTAAGGTAGTCACTAATTGTATTTTAAATTATCTACAAAATCATTATCAAATAGATAATAATATCCATTGGAAAAGATAGTTGGCCTTTGCACAAACAATAAAAAGCTATTTCAATTAAGAAATAGCTGCTTTGTTATGGCAATTGTGTGATCAGTGATACAGATCCCTTATTTGAACTATTCAGCGCCGCTTGCTGGCCGTCTATCAGGATTGTTCCGCCAACAGCACTACCATCAACACTATTAACTTCCAACTTAATAATACGTTTATCGCCTGGCGCATTAAATGCATATATCCATGCTGAAGAAACACTACTTATATATATTATTTCGCCGTTGGCATCTGTACAACTGATATTCATAATACCTTGGCCTGAAATAAAATATTGAACAGTATGCTTCACGTCATGTTTACTACATGAGCAGAAGATAAATGCAGAAAAAATAACTGTGATAAATAATAATTTTCGCATAGTATAGATTTTAGTTCTTAGAGTTAAAAAATATGTTTGTGATCAAACGTCTATCCAGACACATTTCTACTTGTTTTATAAGCGCTGACGTAAGGCTTATGCTACTTTAGTTTATTGTTTTATGAATTGGGCCGTAAGTTTTTGAACGCTGTTGTTTATTTCTATTACATAAATACCAGGTGCAAATTCAGTGGTCAATGGGATCGTTATTAAATTATTTCCTTTCAAACAGTGAATCTTTTCATTGACCAGAGGTATGCCATAAACGTTATAAATTCTTATGCCTGCTTGTTGTTCACTTTTTGAAGTAAAATTGAAAGAGATCTTATCCTTTACCGGGTTTCCCAGTATATTGATATTTTGATCTGAAGTGATGTTGGGTTGAGTTATGAAAATCCTTGAGTAAAACGTGTGCTGGTTCTTACTCAACATTCTTAGACGATACATCACTCTATCGGGGCTGGCCGCTGTATCGGCATATATATAGTTCTCGGAGCCGAACTTTTCAGTTGCCATCAAAACTGCGACTGTCTTAAAATCGTTACCGTTTGTGCATCTTTCAATGTAGATACTAATTGCGCCCTGGTTGTTTGCTACTGTCCAGGTAAGACGATTGATCGGATTGCCGGAAATGACACTGAAATCGGAAATAAATGCCATATCTAATTGGGCGCTTACTTTCTGGGCAGTTATTGAAAGAGTAATTAAAAAGAGTATAAAATATTTTTTCATTTTCCTAGGGTTGAATTAATCCATTTTTTTGGTACCGGCTGAGAATTCGCAGTGATAGTTGTTGGTCTTTTGGTAGTAGTATCAGTACGGATTATCAGGAGCGGTTTTTACGTGGATATTTCGTTTTTCTTCTATACAAATCTACTATGCTGTTGTGGTAAGTGCAAGCTTATGGAAATGAAAAACTACGCTATCGTAGATTTCAGCATTATAGAGAATAAAAAAGGGCCCTTTAGAAAAAGGGCCCGTCTCCGTTGATACTCTAAGTGTATGAAAAATTTTAATAGGCTTTAACCATTCGGCAGATTCTTTGAACTAGTATCGGAGACAATGCTTGACGAGGATTGATTAGCTCTTCCCTGTGCTCCCTCAAGTTTCAGGAAGATGGCTTGTTAAAGAGTTTGGTTTGAAAAAGCCGAAAGAAACTTTCGGCTTCAATTATATTATTGTTTTACAAATTTTGCGATCTGGATATCTGTTCCGTTTGATACAGCTACCACATACATTCCGGCTTTGAAAGTTGAGTTTAATGACAGGCTTACCAGGTTATTTCCTTCAGCGCCGTTTATTTTCTCGCTCATTAGATTCTTTCCTGCAATATCATAAACTTTCACATCAACGACCTGGTTTGTATTTGAGGCAAAGCTTAAGGTGAGTTTATCTTGTACCGGGTTGCCATAGATCTTAATTTCAGAACTATTGATCGATTTAGAAGAGAATACCAGGATCTTTGAATAATCAATTTCACGATTTTTATCGATCATCTTCAGTCGATACATTACTTTATCACTACCGGTGTAAGTTTCGTAGAACATGTAATTTTGCATGCCTATTTTTTCTGTGGCGAACACTACACCAACTGTTGTAAAGTCTCTTCCATTAGTGCTTCTTTCTACTTCAAAACTATTGGCAGTTTCATTATCCGCTACTGTCCAGTTAAGCGTTACTTTATTATTCTTATTCATATTGCCCTGGAAGCTCATAAGATGAACCGGCAACGGAACCGCAGTGGGATCGCAGCCAAGTAAATACGAGTCTACGGTCAAATCGTCAACTGATAACCGTGAATTACCAAGACCGTTATTCCCACCGATTGTAACGGAAAGCCTGTAGGGACCTGGAACGTTAACTGCGAATGTCTGACTGAACAATGCAGCAGTTGTGGCTGTGCCCGGAACATTGAAATTAATAAGTGTTTGAACCGTTGCTCCACTCGGATTTACTAATTCCAAGGTTACAAACCTTGTCGACATGCCATTCAAATTATCGCTGAGCTTGTAGACGAAAGACACATCAATGGTGCTACCAACATAAAGGAATGGAGTACGCATAATACGTACGCTATTGGAATTTACCGGCGGCTCAGAGTATGGACTGCCATTTCCATTAATGACAAAACCGGCGGGTGCCGAAGCATATTGCATGCTTGGAAACTGCCAGCAATTTGCTTCAAGTACATTAAAACCGTTATCAAAATTTTCATTGATTTGGGCAGAGAGATGGTTGGCGTTGAGTGATAACACAGCAACTACACAAAGAGTAAAAAACTTTTTCATTTCTTAGGGTTGAATTATGACGGATGATTTTTTCGATCTTTGAAGCTAACCGTAATGTTACCGGGAAATTTTTTTTAGAGTGGGTATCAGTACGGATTGCTTAGCGTAATTTTTCTTTGGATACTGTGTTTGTTCTACGATGACGCAAACGTAATATGCACATTTAATTCATGCAAGCTTTTCTATAGAAATTTTTTTATTTTATTTTCAAGAGCTTCATTCTCAATGATGGATTTTTACCACTAATTTTATTTTTCAGTACAATTACTATATGTCATCAATCATTGATGTTCGTGGATTAACGAAATCATTCAACGAAATAACCGCAGTTGATGATCTTAGTTTTACTATCAATGAAAGGAAAGTTTATGGTTTTCTCGGGCAAAATGGCGCAGGAAAATCTACTACGATACGAATGTTATTAAGCTTAATAAGACCTTCCAGCGGTAACATCAGAATTTTCGGACTTGATCTCGCTACTCACAGAAAAGAAATTTTGCAAAGAACAGGCGCGATAGTTGAAAAGCCTGATCTGTATAAATATCTTACTGCCATCGAAAACCTGAATTGTTTTGCAGTCATGAGCGGGTTAAAATATACCCGTAATGAATTATTAAAGAAATTAGAAAGAGTAGGTCTCTCAGACCGGGCCGATAGTAAGATAAAAACCTATTCCCAGGGCATGAAACAGCGATTAGGAATTGCCGTCGCTCTTGTTCATGATCCCGATCTTATAATATTGGATGAGCCAATGAACGGCCTTGACCCGCAGGGGATCGCAGATGTAAGAAATCTTATTAATCATTTGAGCAAGGATCTTGGCAAAACCGTATTTATCTCATCACACCTGCTTAGCGAAATGGAACAGGTGGCCGATTCCCTGGTGATCATTCATAGAGGAAAAAAAATTGCGGAAGGCACTATGCATGAATTATTGAATCCCGAAGAAACCAAGATAGAGATTGAAGCGGGATCGGCTACAGAGCTGGCACAGCAGCTAAGACAGGCGAGATGGGGCGATAAGATCGTGGCAATTCACGATAATAAAATCATAATGCAACTGAAAAAATCCGATGTACCATTGGTTATTCAGCACCTGGCTGAGACAAAAGCAACGATCTATTCTATTACAAACAAGAATTCGCTGGAAGATTATTTTTTATCAGTTACATCAAACTAGAATGCTGTCATTATTAAAAATAGAGCTATTCAAGATTTTCAAACGTCCCAGGACATATATTGCTTTCGCCGTTATTGCAGTGATCATTATACTTATCCAAATCGCATTAAAGTTTGGCGGAGAAGAATACGTCGGTTTAATGCTGAGTGGCATGAGCGGCAGTTTTGAGGAGATACCAGCCAAGGATATTTTAAATGGTTACCTGGTTTGTTTTATAATATTGAACCTGCTGCTGATCCATGTTCCCATACTGGTCGCATTAGTTGCCGGCGATGCTATTGCCGGTGAAGCCAATATGGGAACGCTGCGATTGATCGCAGCAAAACCGTTTAGTCGTATAAAGTTGCTGACTGTAAAATTCATTGCGTCGGTTTTTTATACCCTGATATTACTGGTATGGGTAGCGGTGCTGGCTTTATTTGTAAGCATTGCAGTTTTTGGGGTTAACTGGCTGGGTGTGCCAAGAGAGCTTCAGTTCAATGTGCTGGAAGCGGATGATGTGATGTGGCGATATGCTTTAGCATTTTGTTTTGCCGCTATCGGGTTAATTTGCGTTGCAGCTCTTGCATTTATGTTATCGGTTTTTTCAGATAATTCTATAGGCCCGATCGTCGCTACTGTTTGCGTGATCATTGTATTTACGATACTCACCCAACTGCAAATACCTTTTTACGACGAATCGGTCAAGCCTTACCTTTTTACAACACATATGCTGGGGTGGAAAGGGTTTTTCTATGTAAAAGGGATAGAAGGTGAAACAGTAAAGGGATCCATAGAAAATCTGCCGGCAATATTAAAAAGCGCTGCCATACTTATCGTGTACACGGCTGTATTTTTGGGAATTGGATTCTGGTATTTTAAAAGAAAAGATATTTTAAGTTGAGATAATGAGGAAGACAGTTTTGATAGTGATTTCGGTTTTTTGGGTTAACCTGGTTTGTGCGCAAACCCCTGAAGAGCTTCTTAATAAAATAAAAACAAAGCTTGAACAGGTTAACGATTATACCGCAAAAGGCAAGCTAAAGACAAATGTTGTTTTTATTAAAGCCCCCATTGCTTCTGTAAAAGTGTATTATAAAAAGCCTGACAAGATGAAGATTGTAAATGAAAAAGGGATTTCTTTTATACCCAAAGGTTCGGTAAATATTAATCTTGCAAAGTTTCTAACCGGTGCGGGCAAATTTGAAATTGTAGATGCAGGCAAAGACGCAGCTTCCGGATTCCGTATACTTAAATTGCTGCCATCAGATGAAAATTCTGATATTGTCCTGTCCACTTTATATATTGATGAGAAAAATGAATTGGTAAGAAAAGCAAAAAACACAACAAGGGACAACGGCACTTATGAGCTGGAATTGTCATATAACAAATATGCCTCGTATGGCTTGCCTGATAAAGTTATCTTCTCCTTTAATACCAAAGACTATAAACTTCCCAAAGGCGTCACATTCGATTATGATGATGGATCTGAAAAAAAAGCTGATGATCCCATGAAGAACAAAAAAGGTAAGGTGGAGATCACCTATTCGGAATACCTGATCAACAAAGGCGTTGATGACGCAATTTTCAAGTAATGGTAATTATCACACGTAAATCCTCTTGATTACTTACTGAACTTTTCCGGGTTATGTTGTTGTTTCGTGTTTATCAGGTATAAACGTGAGATTCTCCAAATAAAAACTGCGCTTACTCGTTTTTATAAAGCTGATTTCCTGTTGGCAATGCTTTAATAAAGGGAAAGCAGGGCTTATCTTTATAACGATAAATCCAATTGATGAAAAACCTGTACCTATTGATACTGATTGGTATATTTCCTTCTTACCTGGCTGCCCAAGGCAGCATCATAAAGGGGAAGCTGGTTGACACTACAGGCCAACTATTAAGCGGTGCAACAGTTTCAATTTTACAAAAGAAAGATTCATCGCTGGTGTCCTATGCTATCTCGGATGAAAAAGGATCATTTGAGGTAAAGAATGTTGTTGCAGGTGATTATCTGTTATTTGTATCCTACACTGGCTACCAAACTCATAAAGAATCTTTTTCATTTATTGCCGATAAACCGATATCAGATTTAGGCCTGATAATGCTGTGGCCTGAATTCAAAACTCTCACGGGCGTCGTTGTTACTCAAAGTCCGGTGCGCATTCACGGCGATACCATTTCTTTCAAAGCAAGTGCCTTCAGCCCCAGACCGGATGCCACAGTAGAAGAAGTTTTGAAAAGGTTGCCCGGCATACAAGTGCAAAAAGATGGAACGGTGAAAGCGATGGGAGAACAAGTGCAAAAGGTGTATGTTGATGGAAAGGAGTTTTTTGGCAACGATCCAAAGGTTGCTACAAAGAATTTAACTGCTGATATGGTTGACCAGATCCAGGTCTTTGATGATATGAGCGAGCAATCAAGATTTACAAAGATCGATGATGGGAGCAAAACCAAATCAATCAATATTAAATTAAAGAAAGATAGAAGAAAGGGAGATTTTGGCAGAATCACTGCGGGTGCTGGAACCAATTCACGTTATGAAGGAAATTTATCTTACAATCATTTCAGAGGTGATCAGAGAATTTCATTGGTAGGTTCTGCAAATAATACAAATAAGCTTAGTTATACATTTAATGACTTTACATCTGCCCAAAACGGATCATCATTTTCAAATGGCGGGGCGGCAGGTGGGGGAATGATCAATGCTATCGGTGCTGCACAGGGAGGCATTAGCAGACCATTTTCAGCTGGAATAAATTTTAATGATTCCTGGGGTCCCAAATTTGATTTCAGGGGCAGTTATTTTTATTCTGATAATTCTAATATTCTTGAACAAAATAAATTCAGAAGAAACAGTTTCCCTGGCGATACAACATCGGAAACAACTTCCTATAGTAATATCGTTAACAGCAACAGGACGCATAGACTCAACATGAGACTGGAATATGCGATCGATAGCGCCAATTCATTTCTTTACACCGCAAACCTTGGAAAACAGGATTTTTTTGGGGAAACTTTCGATACAAGTATGACGGTTGCCAATGGCATTGATAAATACCTGGCGGCAAAATCAATGACCGATAAAAACGATGACCGGAATGGCTTTACTTATTCAGGCGAATTACTATACAGGCGAAAATTCGGTAAGCCGGGACGGACATTTACATTCGGATGGAGGACCAATAAAGGCGATAATGAGTCAGAAAGCAGGAGTAAGGCACCGGTAACGACATACAATCGTAATGGCGCAGTTGACTCGATCATAGATATAAACCAGCACGCATTCCAGGAGAATGAGAGCGGTAACAATTCGATAAGCGGGTCCTACACCGAACCGATGGGTAAGAATAAACTTGTTGAAGTGAATTATGCTTATTCCGTCAGCAATAATACTTCAGATAAAAAAACATACGATTTTAATTCAGGCTCGGGTAAGTATGATATGCTGAATGAACAATTGACTAATTATTTTGATTACAGGAACACTTCTAACAGGGTAGGCATTAATTTCAGGCATGTACTTAAAAAGATCAATTACCAGCTCGGAATGGGAGTTCAGTACAGTGATCTTTCTAACAGGAGCGTAACGCCGGCTAATGGCAAGGATTCAACTGTAAGACAAAAATTCAAGAATCTTTTTCCCACCGCGAATATTAACTATGCGATCACGAAATCAAAAAGCATAAGAATTTTTTATCGTGGAAGAACAAATGCCCCGAGTGTAGGCCAATTACAAAATGTAGCAGATGTCAGTAACCCGTTGATGATAAAAACCGGTAACCCTGAATTAAAACAGGAATTCATTAATAATCTTAGTCTCAATTACAACTCATTTCAACTTACATCGCAAAGATTTTTTTCGGCAAGTTTAAATCTTACTTATACCCGCAACAAAATCGTAAACAGCCTCGATTCATCAGGTCCTGTTACCCTTATCTATAAACCCCAAAACCTGGATGGTTCATTTAACAGCTCAGGCATGGTGGCATTAAATATCCCGGTAGAAAAATGTAAAGGACTCAACGTGAATCTTACCAATATGATGTACCTGAGCCGTGATGCTAATCTTGTTTTTAAGAAAAAGAATTTTACCACTATTTTTCAGCTGAATCAATCAGCCGGCATTAGTTATGGTAAAGAAAAATTTGATGCTTCCCTGAGCAGCGCTTTCGTTTATAATATTGTTGCGTATGACCTCGATGGCAGTTCAAATGACAAATATTTCAATCACGCCTATTCTGCTGATCTTACTTATCGTTTCAGGGGGCGCCTGTTCCTCCTGACCGATGTTGATTATTATATCAGTTCTGGCCGCACTGCAGGATATAATCAAAATGCTTTTTTATGGAATATGTCTCTTGCTAAAAAATTCTTTCAAACAAATGTCATAGAGCTGAAGTTCACTGTTTATGATATCTTAAAACAAAATAATGGTATCAACAGGTTGATCGGGGAGAATTATTTTGAAGACGTACGGGCCAATGTGGTGCCAAGATTTTTCCTGTTATCGGTTACCTATAATTTAAATCGTTTTGGCGGAAGCAAAGAGCAAAAAACCCCACCTGCCCCGCAAATGTCGATATTTAAATAGTCCCGCTCCAAAGACGCGATTCAAATAATTATGCAGCAATAAACGTGGCCGATCATTTGATCGGCCACTATATAATCATTGAGCTTAACAATCTTAATGTGAAATAGTGAGCTTAGAAACAAATATCCGGTCATTCGTGATCAACTCAACAAGGTATAAACCATTACTAACATTATTTATTGGAATTTGTTTTCGGTTATCACCTGCGGTTAATGCTATTGGGTTAGTTAATATAGTATTACCTGAAAGCGATCTTACACGTAACGTTGCAGTTTGATTCTCTGTTGAATTAAACGAGATCGTTACATTGTTTTGAGCCGGATTCGGATAGATCTTAATACGAGTCACCAGGTTGTCTGCCTGAATAATTCGTATGCTGCTGTATTTTGATGAGGCCGATTTTTCAATCATTCGTAAACGATAGTACGATCTTCCAATGAGCGGTTGCTGATCAACAAAGCTATATTCCGCAGTTTTAACTGATGCATTCACATTCATGAAGCCAATTTTTTCCCAGGAAACCTGGTCCGCACTTCGTTCAATTTCAAATCCGCGGTCTTCAGGATCTGCATAGGCTGTCCAATTCAGTAATACATTCTTGTTTGTAGTAAAGGTCGCTCTAAAATCAAGCAACTGAATTGTGAGTGGCATTGACTGGGAGATTACGGGATAATCTTCGGTTTCCCCATCAGCTAACCAACCGGTGGCATCATTAGATGTAAGCGCACCAGAATACAGTCGTACACGCAAAAATGTATTTGGTGTACCGATTGCCACCGTAATTCCGTTCCAGCCCAAAGTTATTGTTTGAAGCGAAGCACTGCTTGGCACGGTAACAACAACTCCTTCTGAGGCTTCAAACAATCCATCTGCATCATAATCGAGCCAACCAGCCAGGTAAGCTGTGGCTCCTGTGTTATTCAAAACTGTTACTTCCTGCACATGATTGTATGTTACTCCGTCTGAAACCATAGTAGTTACGGTTGGCACTCCATCTTCTTCGTCATCGCCAGAAGCATCTGAAGATGCCGCTTTACTCCATTCATCTCCCCATGACGAACCGATTCGCAACGTTGAATTGTTGCAGGCTTTTTGATTTGCTGCTGGTGAAAGTGCAACAGGATCGTATGTTGCAGGGGCGTCACCAAAATCACATTTTGGTTTAAATGGATCTGACGCGTCACCTGCGTCGTTGACCCACGCAGGAGAGCAAGAGGTGACTGATATTGCTGTGGCAGAACCAATAGTTCCATTGTTATTATAAAATGCAATATTATTTTTTACGCGATATACATTGCCATTATATGTAGCGCCTAACTGGCCGGCAATTTCTGCATTCCCTGTGTACGTTGTTACCGTACTGGTTTGCATATTAACATGAAGATATTGATTGTTCGAAAGGCTGCCGCTTGTAGCATGAGTAATGATGGTTCCATCTTTCACTATAAAATCACCCCAATCATGCATAACGGTTCCGGCGCCATCATCACCAGGAGTAGCGAAAGTTTGTACAGCGCGGATGGGAGTTCCCGATCCGTTAAAGTCAATCCGCCAGATCACTGATTCAGCATCGGTTCCATAAAATATACCGTCGCTTCCTTCAATCCCCAGGTAAAGTGAACCATTATAAAAGGCAGCACCGGCAAATTCCACGCCCTGTTCAAAGCAAGGAATTCCGAGTGTTCTTATATCGGCTAAAACGGTGCTTATGGTTTCAGTTCCAAAATCATATTTTTTAAGAATAAAATTTCCGGCCGGACCATTTGGCATTGGTGCATTGTCCATTACATAATACAACCAATGGTTAACGGGATCATAAGCCAGTGAATTCATTTTATTTCCCGTAGTTCCGGGATCAGAAAATAAATAATGTGCTTGCGCTGTGCTAGCATTCACCATATAGACATGCAGGTTTTGGGGATTCGCGAGAAAATAAGAAGGTTGTCCTGTGAACGGTTGGGTGTATGAGTAATGATAGTTGGTTGGAAAACCCGGATCTGCCACGCAGGCAGTAATGTCAGACAGGAAGAATTCATCGTTACTGCCGAGTATTGAATCTTTGATGGTAATATTCTTCAATGGACCGGCAATTGAAATAGTAACGGCTCCGGTATTTACTGTGTATCCCGGGTTTGTATTAGAAGCAGTAAATGTTCTCCAGGTTGATGTCCCTCCAGCTGTGAGGATAGTTGAAGCATACAAGGTGTAATTAATTGTTTGTAATGCACCGCTGGTATTGGTGGCGTTGATGGTGAAAATAGCGCCGCGATCAATATCATTTAATGTAAATGACACATTTTGAACTTCACTATCGAAACTCAACGTAATCGTTTGACCGGCAGTTGTGGGGTCAAAATGAATATCAGCTCCTGTATGTGAACCAGCGTCGCCTGTGTGCACTGATCTATCACCTGAGAGAGCAGCTGCGGCGAAAGCCGGAATTGTTGTATTAGTTGTTAGAAAATTAGTACCGATCGCAAATTTTTGTGTTTGCCACATCGATGAAGTAACGAAGGCTTGCCCGGTAGAAGGGTTAGTTACACCGTAATAACCATTAGCATGTAAATAATCCAGGTTATCCCAATTAACTGTTGCCGAGGTGTAACCAGCTCCACATTGCGCCGAAGAATTCTGTGAGACACTTACCTGTAAGACAAGTAATATGAGAAAAAGTATTCTTGAGAGATTCTTCGATTTATAGTATACGGAATTAGGTAAAGTTAGTTTCATTGGATAAATCGGCTTTCATAGGGTTCAGTTAAACAAAATGATATGACCAACCCTTTTCATTCACTGCATATGCAACATCACAGGCAACAAATAAAGTATTAGGGATAAAAAAGGCTGCTTGTATTCAGCAACCTTTTTTATATTTTATAATGATTAGTCCAATTTGCGATTGGCTACACCGGTAAAATAATACCAGTTACAACCGTTTCTGCCACCACCGGTTTTAATATAGCATTTTGCCCAACCACTTGTTTCAAATGCATCGCTAAACGTGATTCTGAAATAAAGAGGTTCGGTACCAGTAGTACCCACATCAAACTTCAGTACATCAACTGAAGTACATTGTTTAATGGTTGGGTCGCGGTCAATTGAAAGAGGATTAGATATCCAGGTTATTCCATCATAGCTGTATTCTGCCGATACTAAAGCCGCTTCGGCTTCAGCAGTGAGAGGAATACTCAGATGGCTTACATCCTGAAGAGTCCCGTTTTCGCCGTTCCCGGGATTGGGGTTAGTCAACACCCATGTCCACTGCTCATTATTTGCTTCATCCGTTACCTTACTTATCATTTGGAGCGAATAAGCTTCAGTGCTGGCAGTTTTTTTAGGTGATACAAAGGCTGAAAGAGCGAATGTAGTGGCTGTGATAATGGATAGGGCCACGGTCATTTGGAAGAAATGTTTCATCGTTTTCGTTTTAGGGTGATTAATGAATAATTATAGTTAAGGGTTTAAAGAACCTTTAATTACTTAATTATTTGTGTTGATTTAAGGTAACCGAGAGAGTTATTAGTAGGACTTTCCCGGGTACTGGATTAAAAAATACGAGAACATAAAAGTATATTCCATCTTTGACATCTCATAGTTTTTCTAAGAAAAAATTCTGACTTTAATCGGAATTTAATTAGGAGTATTACTATTTAGCATGCTGAAGTTTTGAAAGAAGATGATCGTAAAAATACCGGAGGGATTTTTTAATAGAAAAGACAGCATTGCATCTTCAAAATCGATAGTGGTAAGTGGCAATAATTACCAGCATGTGGCTTATGATTCTTCAATTTTTTCATCCTCCTGGTTGGCCAGTATTGCAGGCGTCATTTTCTTTAGCGGATTCTTGTGATTGTATTCGTAACGAGCTCTGTTATTAATTATATCGACACATTCAAAAACAGCAGATCGGAATGATGATTCATCTGCTTTGCCTTTTCCGGCTATGTCAAAAGCAGTTCCATGATCAGGTGATGTTCTTACTACAGGCAGTCCGGCAGTATAATTTACTCCTTCGCCTGATGCCAGCGCTTTGAAAGGTATTAAACCCTGATCATGATACATAGCCAATACTGCATCATAACGATTATGATACTGCCTTGCAAAAAAACTGTCGGCGCTAAACGGTCCTGTTATGATGAAGCCATTTTGCTTGGCTTCTTTGATCGCTGGTTTAATCATAGTTTCTTCTTCCTTCCCAATTAATCCCTCATCTCCGGCATGAGGGTTTAATCCTAACACTGCTATCTTAGGCTTATCAATACCAAAATCTTTTTTCAGGCTATCATTTAGTATGTTGATCTTTCTTGTGACAATTTCTTTGGAAATATTTGCGGACACTTCATTTACGGGTACATGTTCCGTTACCAGCCCTATCCGGAATTGATCGGCAAATAAGATCATTACTACATCAATGGCACCAAAATAATTTTTTAAAAAAGGTGTATGACCAGTGTAGTTAAAATCTGCCGATTGAACATTTTTTTTATGTATTGGTGCGGTGACCATGCCTTGTATTTCACCTTTTTTCAATGCTTCGGTCGCAGCAAGTAATGATCTCACTGCGTACTTCCCTCCATTCTCACTTAGTTGCCCTGGCTGAATGATAACATCTTCATCCCAGCAATTAAAAATGTTGATTTGTTTTACGTTGAGTCGATTAATCTCCTTTATATTTTGCCAGCTAAAATTTGCTTCAGGTAAACTTTTCCGGTAGAAATTAATCACCTTGTTTGATGCAAAGACAACCGGCGTGCAATATTCAAGGATACGGTTGTCCGAAAATACTTTAATGATGAGCTCCGTGCCGATACCATTGAGGTCGCCACAGGTGATACCGATTATAGGTTTATTCGTTGGATGCATAATCAATCTTATTGTTGTAAAAATACATAATAAACTGAGGCCATCATCGTGATGGCAGAGATAGTGAGACTACCATGTGTTCGAAAATGCTGACAGTATTATTGATTTTGATCACGCCTTTTTATGCGAATAATATTGCCTGGCGACATAACTTTATATCTCCGAACTATTCAGTAACTAAAGAACCATTATTTATGAAACACCTCTGCTCTTCCATCATTGGACTGCTTATTTTTTTGCCCTCTTACACTCAAACTTGCTCAGGTACCGGCAGCTTAAACTATCAGCGCTGGAATGGGATCAATGGCTCCGCTGTTTCCAATCTTACATCAAATGCAAGTTATCCAAACAATCCTTCTACAACCGGCACAATGAGTTTGTTTGAAATGCCTTCGAACACGGGTAATAATATTGGGATAAGAATGAACGGATATATCTGCCCACCAACAACAGGCAATT